>QMCD01000505.1_pt1 | contig 28515 bp, 22 predicted proteins | sample 1821841 | NCBI WGS metagenome assembly QMCD01 (sample SAMN01991225, study PRJNA193472) | Termite gut metagenome, whole genome shotgun sequencing project. | isolation source: worker | host: Macrotermes natalensis | reverse complement strand
CCAGAACGCGCTTTCATTGATTGGTCTGCGCGGTCATCAAGACAACACCCGGAAATCTAATTCGCTGTTTGTTGCTCCTACAATTCGCCGTCCGACAACCCGACAGACATAAAAGGAAACCCCGTCCCGGCAAAGTACAGAAAGCGGGGGCCGGAAAAGAACCACCGCCCTGACCCCATCGTAGGGATGGGCCTTCTGATGGATAAGAACGGCATCCCGGTCGCTTACGACCTCTTTCCGGGGAACGAATCCGAAAAAGTACACATGCGCCCGGTAATTAACCGAGTAAAAGAGCGTTTTGAGGACTGCCGCATCATCTATGTCGCAGACAGGGGCCTTAATACTTCGGACAACATCTACTGGATTAACGGCGGCAACAAGGGGGATTCCAATTCCCGTGACGGGTATGTTTACGGCCAGTCCGTGCGCGGGGCAGATGCCGAATTCAAGTCATGGGTACTAAGCGACGGCTACCAGGCCGACAAAGTGCCTTCCGGTGACGGCACCCTGATCACCTTCCTGCACAAGCACCGCATCCATCCCAAGGAGCTGCAAGTCAATGTGACAAAGCCCGGCCAAAAGAAGCCTGTCAAAAAGAAAGTTGTTGCCGACCAGAAACAGATGGTTTATTATTCCGAAAAGTATGCCAAAAAGCAGAAAAGGGACCGTGCCGCAATGATCGAACGGGCGAAGGATCTCATAAAATATCCGAAAAAATATGACCGGGCCACAGCAAAAGGCAGTGCCTCATATGTCCTAAATATCGCATTCGATAAATCAACCGGAGAGATTGTAGATGGGAAAACCCTGGAACTGGACATGGGCAAGATCAGGGAAGAAGAAAAATACGATGGCTACTATTCTATCGTCACCAGCGAACTCGGCATGGATGACATAGAGATGAGGGACGTATACAGGGGACTGGCCAAGATCGAAGATTCCTTCAAGGTAACTAAAACATACTTTGAAGCAAGGCCTGTTTATGTATGGCTCAACGAACACATAGATGCACACTTTGCTACCTGTTTCCTGTCATTGGTCCTGGTCCGCCTTCTGGAAAACAAACTGGGGCATGCCTTTCCGACGGGGCAGATACTGGATGCCTTGCGGAACTATAATTGTACACACTTAGATACGAACACATGGAAATTTACTTATTATGACGAAGTCTTAGATGCGTGCGCAAAGACTTTTGAATTGCCTCTCAATGATAAGTATAAAACCCAACAGGAAGTCCAGCGATTATTGCGATATTAAATATTTAAAATTTTTTCTTTTATTAAAAATAAACCTCAATAAGCCATACAGACGGAAAGGCTCTAGCCCTTATATTTACTGGGTTAGAGCCTATTTTGCTTCGGAACTTGAGATTTATTATACATCCATATATTATGTAAATCAAGGTAAATCATTTTACTTCAACATAACCTACATAACCTTCATCTAGTAAATTATAGGTGATAATATAATATCTTATCTTATTATGTTTATCTGAAATAAACTTTGGAATAGCAGGAATGACGTATTCATAGAATCTTGCTATTATCTGAATTAGAAGAATGTTATGAAAGTGTAGAACGTTTAACTAGAAAAAAGTAAGTGTGTAGAGGGCGCAAAGATGCACAGCCTAAAATAGATTCAAAAAAATATTATGTTAATGTTTCTGATATATATTGTAAGCCTCGGGCATATCCCATCATATAGCATTTATCTGCTATTTCTGCATATATTCTGGGAGCACATTCTCCTATTAAGCCATTAATGTCATTCTTCATCTCAGAATGACATGTTTCAAATGTAAAAACGCGATCATTCTCCATTATTATCCTCCCACATCTCGAACATACGTTCTGTTGTTTATCATTATATCCTCTTCCCATAAAGAATGCAACTACAACATATAGATATTTAAGATTAGTAAAGCATAGTATATTGTACTATATAGAGGCATCAAAACTGCGTAATCAAACAATAAATTGATTACATCTTTAGTAATTTTACTAATATTTATCATTATACGTTAGATGAAGAGCGATATTTATCTTGTTTCGTTAATTTTATAAAAAAACAAAGTGCATCGGCTTTAAAATCCAAGCCGATGCACTGAAGCTTTAATGATGATTTTGCAGTTCGGCATACACCGTTGTATCTGCAATCAGGTCAAGACCTCTAAGCTTTCTAAATTTACTTACTGCTTCGGCTGTTTTGGGACCGTAGATGCCATCCGCCACAATATGATAACCATGTCGGCTCAACTGCTGCTGCAGCCATTTAACGCTATCACCGCGAGAGCCTGTCCGAAGCGACTCAGTCGGCCCCTGATCGCTATGATCAGCAGACGGAGAATCAATTTCTATATACCATTCATTTAGATCGACCTTGCCACTTATGCCTAATATGCTGCCGTTGCTCGTATATTGCCAGATATCGACCTTATGCCATTTCGGTTTAGTACCGAGAGCTCCGTTATTGCTGTTGTACTTGGCACACCAAATCAAATATTTCTGTAATTCTTCGTAATACAGTTGATCCTGAAACCACGCTTCGGAAGCATATACTCCGGACGGAAAGCCAAGTTCTGCAACATGATCGCAGAATGCTTTTATGATATCTGTCCGAAGCCGTTTGGGGAGATTATCAGCACGAACCGCTGCCGCTGTTCCATCACCATCTTCGGAATCGATAAACAGGGGTAATACCGCACCGTAATCTTTGGCACAGCGGACTATATATTCTGCTTCTTCACGAGCTTCCTGAACCGATATCGCTTGAGACATAAAATAAAAACCGAAGGAGATTCCGTATGCTTTGCATTGACTTGCAAACTCTTTAAATCGGTTATCTTCGGCAATTTTGCCGCTTCCGTAGCCACGGAAACCACAGCGGATTATTGCCCTTTCGACATTTTGGGCTACCTTAGGCCAGTCTGTTATCGTGTTCCATTTCGATATGTCTATCGTATATTTCATAATATACTCCTCGCATTTCGCAGACCTTGTCTGCGAAACTGCTATAACAAAATAGTAAATTGTTAAACTTAATCCTTGTCATCCATGAAACTTCCTGCTCTTGAGATGGGAATGGCGATGCAAAAGGTTAGCAATAAAAACAGTATAACGCCGACACCCATGCTTACACTCAGTAACATTGATTACTCCTTTGCTGTTCCGACAGGGCTGGAGGCTGACACATTCTTTCCGTCAATAAATCCCTCTGCCAAAATATAAGCAATCAAAGAACCGCCTGACATAATATAGCTGTGATTCTTTCCGTGCTACCGGGGTCAACATGGAACGCGATTGCAAAGGAACTGATAAAGCCTACCAGAGTTAACCAAAATTTTCTGCTGCTCAATTTTTGCTTCCAGTTTATTTTCATAACTTCATAATCCTCCTTTTGCGGTGCAATTATGCTCCACCTACTGAAAACACAGCAACCAAGGCTGCCGCAATCATTGAAACTGCTGCACTGATTACAGCTCCTACAGTGGTACGGCTTAACCACTTGTTGCGGTCTTTTATTTCTCTGATGTCTTCTTCCTGTCGGTCTGACTGTTCTGAAAGCTTCAGTATATCCCTTTGGTTATCATAGATCTGCTGCTTTGAACGATCCCAGCTTTCGAGTTTTGCTTCAATTTTAATGAGACGGTCTAAAACTTCCCGTTCAAATGTATTATCTGACATTTTTTATCCTCTTTTCATTCCTTCCTGCAGCTTTTCCATATGACTGCCCTGCCACTATCCTTTCTTGCTCAGAAGGATAGTGGCAGGTTGGATAAACTATTTGATATATTTTATCCAAATATCGTATTCTGCCCCATTTCTGGCACTTATGGAATAGGATTTGAAAGCAAAACCGCTGCCGCCTTTTCTGATTCTGCCATATAACGCGTTATCTGAAGTTCCTACCTGCCATTCATTGACGCCGTTATCCCACCAGCCGCCACTTGAAACAATGTGTGCCGCAACTCCCAGATCCAGAAGATACAAACTATTCTCCGTATTAGCCGCCTGGGTTATTACTCCGCTAAAACGCTGCCCATACAGACCATCTCCAAACTCATACTCTCTTCCGGGTGTCCACAAATCAGGACGGGCAAAGGTGACATCTGCCTGCTGTCCCTGCGGGCCGACTGCGCCGGTTTCCCCTTTTGGACCCTGCGGACCTGTCGCTCCGGTTGCACCCTTGGAACCCTGCGAACCTGTCGCTCCGGTTTCACCCTTAGGTCCCTGCGGCCCTTCCGGTCCGGTTTCGCCTTGTTCTCCTCTGGCATTTACACCAGTATCTTCATCGCCGATAAACCAGTTTCCGTTTTCACCGATAGAAGGAATATTATCCTCATTATCGCAGCAGCACAGCGGTATACACATCCTTTTTGCTTTACAGCTCATTTTTTCTCTCCTTTTTTTCTTTACTTTGGTTACAACAGTGATTTTTTTTGACCCTTCTCACCATCTCCTTTACAAATATCGTAGTTGGCTGCATGGTGTCGGCCAGGATTCTGGGCAGACAGCTAAGCACCCTTAGCTGTCGCTATACAATAGTAAGTCATCAGGATAAGTGCGTACAGAATTATTCCCTGTTTCAACAACAACTGTATATTTCATGGCTATTTGAGCGCCTGATTTCCATTCAAGATTGCTCGTGCGAAAATATTCTTTTGTTTTTTCACGCATTCTGATAGCATCAAAATAATCATATATAGTTCCTGTTCTACCCTGTAGTATCGTGGCATTGTTTGGACTGGAAACAAAAGTAATTGCACTATTCTCCTTTTTTCCTACGTTATAAATGAATTCATCTCTAATTTGTTTATTTTCTGCTCCGGAATCATTACCGCCGTCTTGCTGATAAATGCATCCATGGTGAGGAAAGGTAAAAAAACCAGCCTCTTCAGCATAATCCACAAAATGGTATTTACTGTCAGTATTGTACAGTTTCATCACGCGATTCCTGATATCTCCCATGAACATCAGAGCTTTCATCGCTCCTCCCGTTTTACAGCGGATAGTGAAAACTAAAGAATCGTTGTTACTTGCCAATCCAAGTTGATTCCTCGAAGAACTTCCCAATTCTTCAAAGAAAGACGCATACCGGCTTAAAAACTTTATTTCCAGGTTATCACCAATATCAAAGGTATGATTAAGACTCCTTCTGGGAAAAATAATTTTATCCAAATTACCTTCTTTCGCTTTGATGGACGCTCTTATTTTGGCATAGCGAGTACCGATTCTAAAATCATCATATTGGATTTCATAATCTTTGAATGCTTCAACCGTATCAGCCGTAAATTTTCTCATCAAATAATTTCCTACCGGAATTTTTGATTCGACAATCAGTTTATCAAATTGACCTACATGATCACTATCAAAATGGGTCAGTATTACATATTTAAATTTTACTATTTTTTTAGTCTTAATAAAATTTAATATGTTAGCAGCTTGTTCCTTTCCGGTATCAATCAGTACATGTTCTTTGCTGCCATTTTCTTTTACAAATTCGATGATGTGGCAATCTCCCTTACCAACATAAAAAGTATAAACTCTTATTCTCTCAATGCTATTAACACTCATATCTTTTCTCCTTTTTTTTAATATTTTATTCTTGGTGCTAATGGTTTGTTTAATTATTGAATTCGCATCACTCCTTTATCATTTGTGTCTATATAAACGGGGTTTCTCTCTGGAATGAATGAGATTCCCGGTGTTTTTATAATAAGCAGGAATTGTCGGCAGTCGGCTGATGACTGCCTGCCTGGCTGCCGACATCTTTCGCGACAGCCTTATTGTTCATATGGTTCTGTGTAATATATCCGCGTGGGATCTGTTTCATCATCTTTTCCAATGCGTATAGCTTGGGATCTTCAATACAAAAGTTGGGCATCGTGTACACCTCCGTGGCATGAATAGATCACTGGGCGGCAGCGCCATCTGTGACCTGAGCAGCATTGTTCAAATAAATCTCAAAAACAAAAGAGTCCGGAACACTGTCCAAACTCTCGTCTTTTACACTATATCATAGGTCATATGTGTCATTCTATGTCATCTTGCAGAACCGGGAAATGATCTAATGCCTTCGTATGGATCCGGTGCGTATGCTTCCAGCTGTAGCCGATCTTATCGCAGACTTCTTCCCAATTCAGGCCGTCAATATATTTATAGATCAGTACTTGCCTTTCGGTTTCCTCCTCCATCGCTTCCACCAGACGGCTGATGCCAAGGTAGGTCTTGATCCGCTTGAATCTTACCGACTTTAATTCGTTAATCAGTCCATCCAGCTTTGCTGCGTAATCGGACAAATCTTTCTTCTGCGTGCTCCTCGGTGCATCAGAGATGATAAAGGAAGGGTATAGGGCATCGGCGCGCAGCTTCATAATCTGTTCTTCAATCCTTTTCGCTGATTTCACATTGTCCTGAAATTTTTTTAAGTATTCCACTTTTCTTAGATTTTCTTCTGTCACTGATATAACCTCCTGATTATCTTCCTACCTCTAGACTACGATTGATTTGTCAAAAAACGGTTTTTATATGGATGACTGAAGTATAAGTTTATTGTTTTGCAACTTATGCTTAAATTCCGCCAATCTGATAAATCCTTATAAAATCAACATTTGACAAAATAATTTGTTTATTTCCATATTTTTCTTTATTGTTTTCAAAAATACTTTACCATTTTGCAAGTATGGTGTCAATATTAAACAGTCTTTAATTTTCTTGTAATTTCTTAAATATATTGCAATATTTTTGTTTGCATGTTATACTCTGTTCATGGAGGTGGGTTATGACTGATAACTATGATAGCAAAATAAAACCATTTAGTGAAAGATATAAGATGGCAATGGAATTAAGAAACATGAAAGCTGTTGAGTTAAGTAGACGTACAGGGATTTCTGAACCGGCACTAAGCCAGTACGCAAGCGGAAAGGCCGAGCCGAAAAAAGATAGGGCAGTTCGGATAGCCGAAGTCTTGGAAGTTAATCATTCTTGGCTGATCGGCCTGAATAAGCCTATGGAAACAGTAGATTCTATTAAAAACAGCGGTCTCTCGGAAACGAAACAATACCGGGAAGTTTTGCTGATGCTGGATCGGTTAAATGAGGACGGGCTCAGCAAGGTTTCCGGTTATGTCAGTGATCTTCTGGAAATCAGTAAATACCTTGCTGACAAGCCGTCATAGCAATTCTGCCGGCTCCAGAAGGGGAATATCCTGTATTTATTCAAATGTCCCATTCACCCGCTTCTTTCTATACAAAAGACGATTGCTGATATTGCCATAGGCTTTCAGCCTGGCCTCCAACAAGATCTTCCGTTCTTCATTTATATTTCATTATTTTAACTTACTGAGGTGTTTTTCAGCCATATGCCAGTTAAGATAAAGATTGATATCTTCAATGGAATCGACAATACGCCATTTTTGGTTCGTACATTCCCGCAGCAATTTAAGCAGTACAGGTTTGACGAGATGTTTATCGAGCTTTCTCTTTGTTCTGGCGATATAGGCAAGGCCTAACGCAGCATTTGCCCTGACCCTCTCATCCTTATGCTCAGCCAGTTGTATACAGATATCCTGAGCCGCTTTCCAATCTTCACTATACTCTCCGACCGTAAGCGGAAGTACGATTAACTCGTCAATCGTGCCGGACACCATGATCCGATTGATTTCGGCGGTATCCAATTCAGGTAACGGCCGATATATCCTGCGTACTGCGATATGACGCCAGACCTCTGCCAGTTCACAGTATGCATGGCTTTCTTCGGGATACTTTTCGTTTAAGTCCAGCTGTGTCAATACTGCTTCCTTGTAAGTGGAAAGAAGGCCGTAATGATTCAGTCGCTCATACCTGATCGCTTTTTCAAAGCCCGCCCCGCAATTCGTTATGGCACTGGTACAAGTCGGCAGATCCACCAAGTCATATCCACAGAATTCAAAGTATTTTTCTCTTTCCAAATACTCGTTCGGCTCTATTTCCGGCCGAAAAATCACTGCCAGCAGCTGTGACCCTTGGGCCGGTTCCTGGAGATCCGCTTTTTCTATTTCTTTCATCTCCATAAGACCGCAATCAAAAGTAACGAATTCCTCGGCAATAATCTTATCTTTATTAAACTGGCGTTTGGCCTGATCATTCAAACACCGGTCCGACTCAAAATAACGAATCATTCCATATGAGGAACCATCTTCTCTTATCGTTACAATAGACATTGGGCTACCACCGCTTTCCAGATATTTTATTCAAATGCACTCTTCACCCGCTTCTTTCTCTGCAAGAGACGGTTGTTAATATTGCCGTAGGCCTTCATCCGGGCTTCCAGCAGGATCTTTCGTCCTTCTGCGCTTCTGGTGTAAATCATCTCGTATGGACCCAGCGGTTTTTTGATCTCCGCAACGAAAATCTCACCGTCCTCCCGGCGTTTGGAAAACAGCTCGGGCATAATAAAATATTTACACAGGACAGGAAACCTGCTGGTACTGCGCAATAGGTAGCGCTGGTTATCTACTTCGGCAAAGAATTCACACACGGCCTGCGAAAAAACCGTTTTCTCCCGCAAAGTGCCGCCTTTCAGATAGATAAAGGTGAGCATATCGAGTCGATCGGCGGCTTCGACTTTTACGCCGACATGCGGGCTGATAATGTGGCCGCTTTTCTGCAGTGCCCGCATAACGGCATTACCGATGCTGCGGAGACGGCTCCATGGCGACATACGGTTCAGGAGCTTGCGCATGACAAACAAGATGTTACAGAACAGCACAGAGATAACCACAATTGTCGCCGGTAGCGGATTATTGTTAACGAACATGGCAGCTATAAATGATACCATAGTTTCACCACCTCTGCTGCCGAATAAAAAGACAACAAATATAAACGGCACGAGCAAAAGCAGCAAGGCATTGATACCCAGCACGCCGGGCTGAAGCGCTTTTTTATTGATGCCGACTTCGTCGGTGACCTGCATATTTTCTACGATGGCAAGGCTGTCCTCCCAGCGCTTTCGTAGGGCCGGCCGGTCGGCGGCCAGCTTAAGCATCTTCTGGTTCATACTGTTTACCCGACCCTTGCCATAAGGAGGCTGGGCAAAGGTCAGGCGTTCAAACCCGTTTTCAATGACATCTGCGTCATAATGAACCCCGAGAAAGCCTTCAAAGCGTCTTCTCAGGGTCGCAAAGTCCTCAGATTCCTCGCCACCGTAATCTTTCGCCGAGCGATGGGGTTCCGCTACGTTACTCTGGCTTTCTTCCGCGGAACGGCTTCCGAAAAGAGCTTCGGGTTCCATGCAGACAAGGTGCCAGATATTGCTGACCTTGTCAGGCTTGCCTTTCATCGTCCGGATCGCCCGCCCCCGCATCTGGTTGCTGAGCATAAAGGAGCCGACAAAGGAGGCCAGGATCAGGCTGTTGATGCTGGGGGAATCCCAGCCTTCGCCGAGCAGCGACTTGGTTCCGATCAGGACGCGGATGAAGCCCTGACCGAACAGCTCGGTCAGCAGGGCGGATGCGGTATATTCCGTGCCGGACACGGTGACCAGATAGTAGCCGGGCGCCCCGCATTCCTTCAGGCTTCCCGTGATCCCCCGCGCTTCAAAGAGGTTTTCTAAAGCCCCCTTCGCCTCCTCGGGGATGATGACTACGCTGCCGCTGAGCACGCCCACCCGCAGCCCGGCCAGGCCGGACAGCTCCCGGCGGATATTCTCAAAGATCGGGACGACGCCCAGTTCATTGACCGGCTTCTCAGGGTTCCCGACCGCGGGCAGCATCTCTTTTTTGATGTAGTCGGTCAGGATCAGCAGCCGCAGCTCTTCCCCCAGGTTACGGTGTTCGGCCTTGACGATCTCCATGATGCTCCTGATCTTCCCCTTGCTGGTCCGCAGCAGCTTGTTGACGCTTTCCTGGCTGGACATGCTGACCTTGTTTTTCTGGATCAGGCTCTCCGCTTTCAGCTCGGCAATCAGCTGCTCCCGGTACCCATTATCGCACATGTAGCTGTCCCGGTCGTCATAAAGGATGCCCTGCAGCAGCTTTTCCATGAAACGGGGCGACATCGGCGGGAGCTTCCCCTTGGCCCCCAGCAGGCGCACCAGTTCCTTGGAAAAAGGGATGCCGGCCTGCTCCAGATAGATCAGGATGGCCGTCAGGTAAGCCGGTTCCTCCAGGAACTGGTCGGCGTGGGCCAGCGGGCGGCCTAAGCCGATGTGGGTCTTCACCACGGCGGCAAATTCCCGCGAATCCAGCAGGTGCTGCATCATCCTGTCCGCGCCTTGCCGGAAGGCCAGCACGGCCTGCTCCTCTTCCTTCGTAGGCATGTTGAAATAGACATAGTCCTGATGCGGGCAGAGGCTCCCTTCCTTCACCAGCTCCGGGACGATGATCTCTTCGTCGATGGGCCCACACAGGCTGTCGTAGCGCTCCCATTCGGCCGGTGTGGAGTCATAGGGCGGCGTGGCCGTCAGGGATATCACCCTGACACCGGTCAGCGTCTTCATCATTTCTTCCAGCGCCTTCCACCATTCGCTGCGCAGGTGGTGGGCTTCGTCCAGGCAGATGGTCCGGATGCCGGCGGCTTTCACGGTGGCATAAAAATCAAAATCTGAGTAATCCACCGTCTCAGTCTCGCGCTTAACCGCTTCGGCTTCCTCCAGTTTACCCGCTTCGGCCTCAGTGCCAAGTCTGCTTGCTTTGGCCTCAGTGCCAAGTTCATCCTCCTCGTCCTCTTCCCTGCTCTCGGCTTCACCCTTGCCACGGTAGCGGCTGATGCCGCTGTGCAGGGCCTGATAGGTAATGGCCGTAATCGGGGCCGGTTCCCTAAGGCTGACGGAAAGCAGGCCGGCCGTGTCCGTTCCCGGCGGCAGGAAAGCCTCTTTGATCCGAGCAATCCACTGATCGCGGATGTTGACGCTGGGCGAGAGGATCAGGCAGGGCTCGCCTAAGCGGCGGATCAGCTCGATCCCCAGGGTTGTCTTGCCGGAGCCGGGGGCCGCGACGATGTGGATCTTCCCGTCCCGCATATGGGTAGTTACCTGTTCCAGTACCCGCGCCTGATAACTGCGCCATTGACCCTGGAAGGCCAAGCTTTGGTTTATCGTCTTCATCAGTGTCTCCTGTCAAACTTGATTTGTAAAATCATTATAACACAAATTCGAGGGTTTGGTGCAAAACAAGAAATATCCTTGCTGTCAAATCCGACCGCCCAGCCCTCCGGCTCCCGAGCCCTCCCCCCTCCCCCTGTTGAACACTACCTGTGAACCATAACCCCACGCTTACGATACTCACCAGGAGTAACCCCTGCCGCCTTCTTAAACTTGCGGATAAAACTAGAAGTATTCAGATAACCGATTTCCGTCACGATGTCCTCCACCGGCACATCGGAGCTGGCCAACAGCTGTTTGGCCAGCTCGATCCGCTCCCGGTTGATATATTCCAGCACGGTCATCCCCATTGCTTCTTTAAAAATCCGGCTGATATGAGCAGTCGAAAAATCAAACTCCGCCGCTATCAGCATCAGCGAGAGCTGGTTGTTGCGAATATTCTGCTCAATGAAAGGAATGATTTTGGAACGGACCGCGTTCTGGCCTTCCGCTTCCATAGGCTTCTGGTCGAATGACGTCAGATACAAGCCGATTAATCTTGCGGTTTCGGCTTGTATGTCCAAAATGAAATCCCGGTAGCCCGCTTCACTTTCGACCAAACTGATCTGTTCCAGATAAGAATAACCGGGAAATTCCTCTTTGATGTGAAAGGGGAGTAGATAAAAAGCGGCGGATACCACCTGCACTATACTGTTACAGATATGCCGGATGCTCAGTATCGAAGGATTCCCGGCGGAAGCCTGATCCAGAAAATAATGAAGCGCCGACTCAGCCTTGGGCAGGCTCAGGTCAGCAATAGCTTTTTGCAGATAATCAAGCATGTTCTGATGCCTGTCATCCAGAGACCGGATGTCATCATGCAGGGAAAAATAAAGAATCGACGAGCCGTCTCGTAGCCGTCTGGATTCGCAGGCCATCACGGCCTGCCGGTAGGAGACGGACAGATGGTTCAGCTCGGGATAAATCTGTCCCACGCCGATGAGAACTTGAGCGTCGAAGCGGGCAGAAAAATCCGCCTGCAGTTCTTTAAAAAACAGTTGGTGGGCATCCATGTCGTCGTCATAGACGGATACCGCCAGGATGAGCTCCCGGTTTTCCGTGCCTTGCACCGCATAGATGGTCTTATCCTTCGTCTCGCCATAGGCTTCCAGAAAAGCAGCACAGGTTTCAAAGCCCGCCAAGTCGTGATCCGAGTATAATACGGCCACGAGCAGATAATTATTTTCAAGGAACAAGCCGATCCGGTTGAGGCTGATCTTGATTTCCTGAAAGTCTGCGACTTTCCCCTGGATCAGGTTCAAAAGGATAAATTGCTTCAGATCGGCCTTATCCATGCTACTCAGGGCAGAAAGTTCATGGTTGGAGCGGTGCAGGCTACGGGCAATCTGTTCGATAACCTGAAATTCATCCCCTGCCGGAGCAATGCCGGACACTGTCGGCTTCCCCGCCGGGCTGTCGGTGGGTATCAAAGATTCCAAGGACATTTTCAACTGTCTGACCGGCAGGTAGCTGGCATAGGTGAAAACAAACACCAGGATATTTCCTAACAGGGAAACCAGCAACATCACCCAATACATTCCGGTCTGGGAAGCAAGGATCTGATTCGTGATATGATTTTCATGAATCATAAAGCCACAGTACCATCCGGGAATTGCGTCAATATCCGTATAAGCAGTGATCAGACCGGTTTCGCTGTCGATCCGGAGGCTGTCGCTTTCCTTGACTGTCTGATTGTCGGCAGTTTCCCGGTAAGCCGCTTCCAGCTGGGTATATTCCCCGGCCGGCGGATAATTCCGGTAAAGTACTTCTGTATCGGCAACAACGGTATACCGTAATTCCTCCGGCATGGACAAAGACGCAAGATATTGGCTAAATAGTGACTTGTCCAGTTCAAAGACAAGATAAAGATCGTGCAGCTCGATTTCCAAAGGTCGGCGAATATTTTCTATAGCTTTGGAAGGCCCTTTGAAATATAGCAGGGTGTGCTCCTTTTGATGGACGATATAAGGCTGACTGTCGACCGTAGAAATGTTTAAGTCATCCAGAAAAATCAGATATTCCTCCGCATTCATGGCGTTTTCGGATATCATGCCGGAAAAAGTATCAAGCGGATAGGTGGTAGTGCCAGAGATGGCATAGGATTCAACGGCATTGGTAGTAACAAGATAAATATTACTGATAAATTCACAAGAAAGGGAATTGATCGCCAGTTCGTCCCGGGGGGATTTATCGTAAGGGTTAAAGCCAATGTGTAACGAGAAGCCGGCAATCGTACTGCTGTGTTTCAGTCGGTCGGCACATTCAAAGACATGGTCAAACTCACGGTTGAGTGCGTCCGAAAGGATGGTTATGTACCGCTCCTGCTCTGTCAGGTTCTTTTCCCGCAGCATCCGTCTGGTATGATCCATAAAAAAGATACAGGCAATAAGCAGAGGGATAAAAAGAACCAGAAAAAAGTATAGGGCATATCTTTTATAAACACTGTTTTTGGAGTTCACCGCACAATCCCTTTCATGACCAATCTTTTATGACTAACCTTTTATGACTAACCTTTTATGACTAATCTTTAATGACTAATAAAATCTATTTACATTAACATTCCTTTTCGCATATGTCAAGTTCGATATGGATCATTTTATTATAAGAAACACACAGATATAATATCTGCAAAGGAGATAATTATCGTTCGAATAATCATAACACAATAATCATCGGATGATAAGCCAAGAAAAATGAAAAGACCGATTTATCGACTGTTTTATTTCTTACTATTTCTTGCTGCCAGCGTGATATTGCTGTACGGCTGCGGAAATAACGGCCAGCCGGCGGGAAAACAGCCGGCCGGGAACCGGACAGCCGGAGCGGCTGGGCAGGAGAAAGCCAGTTATGTGGCGCTGCCGCTTACCCTGCCGGAATACTCTACTTTCGACGGGGCCTGGTCGGATGGGGCCGACCTGTATTATGCGGCTTCGCAGCATGATGAGGCAGCGGATGCCGTGACGACATCGTTCCACGTCCTGCGGCAGGGGGCGGCGGAACCGGAGGAGCGTTTTACCTTGGCAGAAAACCAGCTGGTTCTGCATATGACGATGGACGACACCGGCCATACCTACTATGTCGGCTATCAGAACGTGGCGGCGGCCGAAGACGGCAGCCAGCCGCCGGTCTCTTTCTTCTTGTATAAGGTGGACGCTGACGGAGCGCCGCTACTGACCGTAGCACTGGCAGAGTACATCAAAGACCAGGAGGTACTGGTTCAGGACATCGCCGTGGACGGCGAGGGCCGCATTGTCCTGGCCTGCCCGGATCAGAACATCCTGGTTCTGGATCCTGACGGAAGCCTCCTGTTCGAGACGCGGGCCGCCGGCATGATACTGGATCTATGTAGCAGCGGCGGGCGGGTCTTCCTCGGCTATGATGACCTCGGCCAGACAGTGATCCGGGAAATCGACATGTCCGCCCAGAAGCTGGCGGGGAAATGGGAGCTCAGTATCTGCGGAAGGCTCTGCATGTCCGGCAGTCCGGACGGTGACCTGCTGCTGGCTGACGAAGAAGGGGTTTACCGCTACGGCACCGAAAAAGGCGAGCTGGTCCAGAAATTCGCCTGGCAGTCCTATGATTTCTATGGAATCAATTCCGGCCATCTGCTCCCCTACGGGGAAAACGGCGTACTGGCCGTCAACCGGGACTGGTCCTATTTTCCGGTTAAGGTCGAGGCCGTTGCTTTCCGAGAGGCCGCTGCCGGGGAAGTCCCCGCTCAGGAAAAGATCATCTTGACGATCAGCATGACACCAAGGCCGCCGAACGGGCTGTATGAAGCAATAGCCGCTTTTAACCTGGCCAATCCGGAATATAAAATAGAAGCGGTATCTACAACTGATTATATGGAGGAATATATCAATACAAGCGCGGAAATAATCGCCGGCCAAGGCCCGGACATCGTGATGATGCCGGCCCATAACATCGACCAGCTTTCCTATCGCGGCGCTCTGGTCGATTTATATCCTTACTTGCACGCAGAATATACCGCGGGAACGATCAATCCGGAAGACCTGCAAGAAAATGTCATCGCCGCCTTTGAACAGGACGGGCAACTTTATGGGCTGCCGGTTCAATATGAGGTTGAAACCATTGTCATAAAATCTTCCCTGGCCGGGAAAAGAGAGCACTGGAACCTGGAAGAATTCACAGCGTTTACCGGAGATTTTCCGGATGAGCTGGACATCTTCAACAATGAGTCTAAAAGCAGTGTCTTAAGGCTGCTGAAAAGAGGCTATTATGGCCGCCTGGTTAATCTTGAAGAACCGGAAGCTCCGCTTGACCGGGAACTGCTGGTACAGATGTTAGAATATGCCAACCGCTATGAAAATGACAGCAGTTACCTTTTTGACAGCAATGTTGCCAAGAAAATTTATGAGGACAAACTGGTGCTGCTGGAAGCAGATATCTATAGCTCTGTTGCATATGCCGCATGCAGCAGCCTGTTAGGCGAGCCGGTGACTTTGATCGGCTATCCTACTGACGGCCAAAGCGGCAATTTAGCAAGATCTTATGACAGCTTGGGAATCAGTCAGAACTGTCAGCATAAAGATATTGCCTGGAGCTTTATCAGTTCTTTATTATCGAAAGAATTCCAGGCCGATATGATAGATCCTGAGATGTATACCAAGATACCGATCAGAAAGGATGCCTTGGAAAGAGATTATCAGCATGATCTGGATGAATTGGGTTACCGGGATCATTCGGGGTTTTCCTATTACATTTTTAGTAATCCCGGATTTTCTTATGGGGACTGGGAATGGTATTTTACTGAGGAAGATCAACAGCCGCTTCTTGATGTGCTTGATCATATTGATGGGGCATGGCGCCCGGAATTGGCGATCGACGCGATCATCGAAGAAGAGGCCGCTTACTATTTTAATGGCGACAAGCCGCTGGAGGAGGTGGTTGACGTGATCGAAGACCGGATCAAGACCTATGTGTATGAAAAGCAATAACTACGGTCGGCATTAGATGAGTGGGGCTATCAGAATAACAGAAACAGGAAATAGAATATTTCGAAAGGAGAGAATTATCGTTCCAAACACCGCAACACCATAGTATTCGGACGATAATCAAGACAAAAATGAAAAAACCAATGATCCATCGACTATCTTTTCTTTTAGCAATGCTTGCTGCCAGCCTGATATTACTGTACGGCTGCGGAAACAGCAGCCAGCCGGCGGGAAACCAGCCGGCCGGGGACCGGACAGCCGGGGAGATCGGGCAGGAGAAAACCAGCTATGTGTCCCTGCCGCTCACCCTGCCGGATTACGTTACCTTCGACGGCGCCTGGTCGGACGGGGTCGACCTGTATTATTCGGCTTCGCTATATGATGAGGCGGCGGATGCCTTGACCTCATCGTTCTATGTCCTGCGGCAAGGGGCGGCGGAACCGGAGGAGCGTTTTGCCTTGGCAGAAAACCATCTGGCCCTACATATGACGATGGACGACACCGGCCATACCTACTATGTCGGCTATCAGAACATACCGCCGGCCGAGGACGGCAGCCAGCCGCCTGTTTCTTATTCTCTGCATAAGGTGGACGCTGACGGAGCGCCGCTGTTTACCGTAGAGCTGGCGGAATACATCAAAAGTCCGGATGTACAGGTTCAGTATATCGCTGTGGACGGCGAGGGACGCATTGTCCTGACCTGCCCGGACCAGAGCATCCTGGTCCTGAATCCTGACGGAAGCCTCCTGTTTGAGACGAAGGCCGGCGGTATGATACTGGATCTATGCAGCAGCGGCGGTCTGGTCTTTCTCGTCTATGATGAACTGGGCCAGACCGTGATCCAGGGCATCGATATGTCCGCCCAGAAGCTGGCGGGGAAATGGGAAATCGACATCAGCGGAAGGCTCTACATGTCGGGCAAGCCGGACGGCGACCTGCTGCTGGCTAATGATGAAGGGGTTTTCCACTACGGCACCGGGACAGGCGCGCTGGTCAAGAAATTCGGCTGGCAGTCCTATGATTTCCATGGGCTCGAGTCCGGCTATCTGCTTCCTTACGGGGAAAACGGGGTGCTGGCCGTCAACCGGGACTGGTCCTTTTACCCGATTAAGGTCGATGCCGTTGCTTTCCGTGAGGCCGCTGAAGGGGAAGTACTTGCTCAGGATAAGATCGTCCTGACTCTCAGTTTGACGGAACGGCCGCCGAATGGGATCTATGATGCAATAACCGCTTTTAATGAGGCCAACCCGGAATATAAAATAGAAGTGGTACCTTCTGATTTCGAAGAGGAATATACCCGCATTAAAACGGAAATAACCGCCGGCCAAGGACCGGACATCGTGATGATGCCGGCTCCTTACCTTGAAGAAATTTCCTATGGCGGCGCCTTTGTCGATTTATATCCTTACTTGCAAGCAGAATATGATGCCGGAACAATCAATCCGGAGGACCTTTACGAAAATGTCATTGCCGCCTTTGAACAGGACGGGCATCTTTACGGGCTGCCGATCCAATTTTGGATTGAAACCATTGCGGTAAAGTCTTCCCTGACAGAGGAAAGGAAGAACTGGAACCTGGAAGAATTCATAGAGTTTACCGGGAATCTCCCGGACGGACAGGGCGTTTTTATCAACGAGTCTAAAAGCGGCGTCCTAAAATTCCTGAAAAGAGGCTATCACGGCCGCCTGGTTAACCTTTCAGAACCGGAAGCTCCGCTTGACCGGGAACTGCTGATGCAGATGTTAGAATTTGCCAACCAATATGAAGATGACAGCAGTTACCATCTTGACAGTAATCTAGCCAAGAGAGTATATGAAGACGATCTGGTACTGCTGCAATCTCTGATCACCGATTATGGTGCCTTTGCCTATGCCGCATATACTAGCCTGTTAGGCGAGCCGGCGACTTTGATCGGCTATCCTTCCGGAGGCAACAGCGGCAATCTGGCAAGGTCAAAGAATAGTATCGGAATCAATCAGAACTGTCAGCATAAAGATGTCGCCTGGAGTTTTATCAGTTCCTTGCTATCGGAAGAATTCCAGGCCAATATGACAGAAGCGTTAATTTATATTAATTTCCCGATCCGAAAGGATGCCTTGGCGATAGAGTTTAAGGAAGTCATTGATGAGCGGGGGTATCAGGAGGAGATTTTTGGATTTTACATTGACAATGAGGCTGGTTTTAGTTACGATAATTGGCTATGGTATTTGACAGAGGAAGATCAACAACCAATTCTTGATATGATTGATAATATTGATACGGCATGGCGTCCGGTATTTGCGATCGACGCGATCATCGAAGAAGAAGCTGCCTACTACTTCAGCGGTGATAAGCCGCTGGAAGAAGTGGTTGACGTGATCGAAGACCGGATCAAGACCTATGTGTATGAAAAGCAATAAGAGATATCAGGGTTAAAAGGTCTCCCATTTACTTGTCGATCTCTGACCGGCCGCTCTTCCGGTATTCGCCAGGGGTCATACCTGCCGCTTTCTTAAACTTGCGGATGAAGCTGGAGGTATTCTGATAACCGATCTTTGTCACGATGTCCTCCACCGGCGCATCGGAGCTGGCCAGCAGCTGCTTGGCCAGCTCAATCCTTTGCCGGTTAATATATTCCAGCACGGTCATCTTCATTTCCGCCTTAAAAATACGGCTGATATAATTAGTCGATAGTTCGTATTCCGCCGCAATCAGCATCAGCGAGAGCTGGTTGCTGCGGATATTCTCTTCGATGAAAGGAAGGATCTTGCTACGGACGGTATTATGGCCGTCTGCCGGCAAAGGCTTCTGATCGAACGCTGTCAGGTACATGCCGATCAGCCGGGCGGTTTCGGCTTTTATATCCGTGATCAATTCTTGGTAGTCCGTCTCGGTTTCGATCCGGCTGATCCGTTCCAGATAGGAATAACTGGGGAATTCCTCATTAATACGGAAAGGCAACAGATAAAAAGCGGCGGATACCACCTGCACTATACTGTTACAGATATGCCGGATGCTCAGTATCGAGGGATTCCCGGCGGAAGCCTGATCCAGAAAATAATGCAGCGCCGACTCCGCTTTCGGAAGGCTCAGGCCGGCAACGGCTTTTTCCAGGAAATCAAGCATGTCCTGATACCTGTCATCCAGGCTCAGGATATCATCCTGCAAGGAGAAATAAAGAATCGGCGAATCGTCCCGCAACCGACGGGATTCGCAGGCCATCATGGCCTGCCGGTAGGAAACGGACAGCTGGTTCAGTTCGGGATAAATCTGCCCCACTCCGATGAGGACAGGGAAACCGAAGCGGGCGCAAAAATCCGCCTGCAGTTCTTCCAAAAACAACCGCTGGGGATCCATGTCGTTGTCATAAACGGAAACCACCAGAATGAGCTCGCGGTTTTCCGTGCCCTGGACCGCATAGATGGTCTTGTCCCTCGCCACACCATAAGCTTCCAGAAAAACAGCGGCAGTTTCAAAGTCCTTCAGGTCATGCTCCGGATATAATACAGCCACCAGCAGATAATTCAGTTCAAGAAACAGGCCGATCCGGTTCAGGCTGATCTTGATTTCGTTAAAGTCCGCGACCTTACCCTGAATCAGGTTCAACAGGATGAACTGCTTCAGATCAGCCTTATCCATGCTGCTCAGGCCGGAAAGTTCGTGATTGGAGCGGTGCAGACTGCGGGCGATCTGCTCGATAATCTGAAACTCATCCCCGGACAAAGCAACACCGGACGCGGCATCAGACAAATCGGCACCGGACAAAGCGGCATCGGCCAAAGCGACACCGGATGCAGCCGACTTCCCCGTCGGGCGGCCGGCGGTGGCCAACGCTTCCATGGAGATTTTCAGCTGTTTGACCGGCAGGTAGCTGGCATAGGCGAAAACAAGCACCATGATGCTCCCCAGCAGGAAAACCAGCAGAATCACCCCGAATATTCCGGTCAGCGAAGCGAGGATCTGCTTCGAGATATGATCTTCAGGAACCATAAAACCACAGTACCACCCGGGAACCGCGGCAATATCTGAATAGGCGGTGTAAAGACTGGTCTCGCTGTCGAGCCGGAAGCGGTCATTTTCCTTGACCGCCTGCTTGCCGGCGGGATCCCGGTAAGCAGATTCGAGCCGGATGTATTCCCCGGACGGCGGGTAATTCCGGTAAAGTATTTCCGTTCCGGCAACAATAGTATACCGCAATTCCTCCGGCGCGGACAAAGATACCAGATACTGGTTCAAAGCTTCCTTATCCAGCGTAAAGATAAGATATAGATTGTACAAATAGTGTTGTTGGTGGCTGGTGGCTTTTTCGGCGGCTCGGGAAGGCCCCTTGAAATAGAACAGGACGCGATCCTCCTGATAGGCGATATAAGGCTGACCGTCGTCCATAAGAGGATTCAAGCCGTCCAGAAAAACAAGATATTCCTCCGTATTCATAGTCCCTTCGGATATCATGCCGGAAAAAGTATCAAGCGGATAGATCATCGTGCCGGAGATCGCATAGGAAGTTTCAACATTGGAAGATACCAGATAAATGTCACTGATAAGTTCACAGGAACGGGCATTGGTCACCAGTTCATTCCGGAGGTTGATACTGTAGGGATCTATGCTGTAATGTAAAGAGAAGCGGGCGATCGCGGTGCTGTGCGTCAGACGGTCGGCACATTCCATGACATAATTAAACTGACGGTTCAGTTCATCCGAAAGGATGGTTATGTACCGCTCCTGCTCCGTCAGGTTTTTTTCCCGCAGCATCCCTCTGGTTTGACTCATAAAAAAGATACCGGCAATGCACAGGGGGATAAAAAGAACCAGAAAAAAGAACAGGGCATATTTTCTTAATACACTGTTTTTAAACTTCACGGCATCATCCCTTTCCTGATTTTTAAGAAACCTTCCCAAAGCACGGAACAGTTACAAAATAACACCCCTTTTCGCATATGTCAAGTCGAATTTGGATCATTTTTTATTGATAAGCTGACAGCTATAATAATCTTAAGGAGAGAATTATCGTTATGTTCAAAATTTACCGGACGATAATCAAGAAAAATATGAACAGAATGGCCTTTCGATTATCTTATCTTTTAGCATGTCTGGCCACCAGCGTGATATGGCTGCACGGATGCGGAAATACCGGCCAGACATCAGGCCAGCCGGTGGGAAGCCGGACAGCCAGAGCGATCAGGCAGGAGGAAAGCGGTTATATCGCCCAGCCGCTCACCCTGCCGGAATACACTTCCCTGGACGGCGCCTGGTCAGACGGGGCCGACCTGTATTATGCGGCTTCACAGTATGACCAGGCAACAGAGACCTTTACAACATCGTTTCATGTCCTGCGGCAGGGGGCGGCGGTGCCGGAGGAGCGTTTTGCCCTGGCTGAAAACCAGCAGGTCTTACATATGGCGATGGACGACGGCGGCCATACCTACTATGTCGGCTATCAGTATATACCGGAAGCAGACGGCCGCCAGACGGCCACCGCTTATTTCCTGTACAAGCTGGATGCCGCCGGCGTACCGTTGCTGACCTTGGATCTGGCGGAACACGTCAAAGGCCAGGATGCCGCGGTCCGAGATCTCGCCGTGGACGGCGAGGGCCGCATCGTCCTGATCGGTCCGGATCAGCGCATCCTGGTCTTCAGCCCTGACGGCAGCCTGCTGTTTGAGACGCAGGCCGTGGGAATGATACTGGACATATGCAGCAGCGGCGGGAAGGTCTTCCTCGCCTATGACGAACTCGGCCAGACGGTAATCAGGGCTGTCGATATGACGGCCAAAAAGCTGGCCGAGAAGTGGGCGACCGAGATCGGCGGCACAAACACATATATGGCCGGTACTCCGGACGGCGACCTGCTGCTTGCTACCGAGGAAGGCGCCTATCGTTACGGCACCGGGACAGGCGAGCTGGTCAAGAAATTCGACTGGCAGGACCATGATTTCTATGGGATCCAATCCGGTTATCTGATGCCCTACGGGGAAAACGGCGTCCTGGCCGTCAGCCGCGACTGGTCCTATTCCCCGATGAAGGTCGAGGCCGTTATTTTCCGGGAGGCCGCCGAAGGGGAAGCGCTTGCTCCGGAAAAGACCGTACTCACAATCAACGTTCCGCAAGTCCCGCCGGCGCGGTTCTATGACGCAGTGGTTACTTTCAACAAGGCCAATCCGGACTATAAGATAGAAACTTGTTTTTATGAGAGCCAGGAGCATGACCGCCTCAATGCGGAAATATTGGCCGGCCAAGGCCCGGACATCCTGATGCTGCCTGCCGAAAGAATCGACCAGCTGGCATATAGCGGTGCCCTCGTGGATCTGTATCCTTATTTTAACGAAGATAAGACGTTTGAACGCGAGGACTTCTACATCAATGTCATAACCGCTTTTGAGCAGGCCGGGCATCTTTACGGGATACCGATCAATTATAAAGTCAGGACACTCGCCTGCAAGTCTTCCCTGGTAGGAGAAAAGGAAAGCTGGAACCTCGCGGAATTAGCGGAATTTACCGAGCGTTATCCGGACGGCAGAGGCGTCTTCAGCGTCGAGTCAAAGAGCAGTGTCTTTCAGTTACTGAAAATAGGCTATACCGGCCAGCTGATCAATCTGGAGGATCCGGAAGCTCCGCTCGACCGGGAACTGCTGATGCAGATGTTAGAATTTGCCAACCAGTACGAAAACGACGACACATACATAATGGACAGCAACCTGCCCAAAAGAATCTATGAAGAACAAATCGTGCTGCTGGACACTTATATCTATAAGGAAGACGTATATGAAGCACACGCTGCTCTGCTTGGTGAACCGGTAACCCTGATCGGCTATCCTGTCGCAGACGGAAACGGGAATTTGATTTATTCTGAGAATACTTTTGCCATCAGCGAAAACTGTGAACATAGGGATGTAGCCTGGAGTTTTATCAGCTATCTGTTGTCGGAAGAGTATCAGTTTGAAATGGCAGATGCCGTTCTTGAAACAGACCTACCGGTTAGAAGAGATGCGCAGGAAAGATTTTGCAATCTGATGCTTGAGAGAACAGGTTACCGGGAAATCTCCGGGCTATATTTTATCGCATCTGAGGCCGGCCAATTTTCTTATCAGAATTGGTTACAGTATAGCACGGAGGAAGATATGGAGCAGTTCTATGATCTGATCGAGAAACTGGATACGGCATGGCGGCCGTCGCTTGATATCGACCAGATCATTGAGGAAGAAGCGGCATACTATTTTAACGGCGACAAGCCGCTGGAGGAAGTGGTTGACGTGATCGAAGACCGGATCAAGACCTATGTATATGAAAAGCAATGAGGAAAAGCACAATAAGATAAAGCACAATGAGATAAAGCGGACTCCTATCGTTCAGGCGTCCGCTCTTGCTTTCTCATTATTCTTTCTTAAAGGTAATTTCATAGCCCATATCCGGGTCAATCAGGATTATTATGTCATCCTCACATCTTACGGTTTCGGTGACCCCATCAATGGTGAGGTTAAGCACGTTGCCATTTAACTCGTATGTCCCTTCCTCTTCCTCCTCCATCATAACCATAGTGAAGCTAGTGTCATCGATGAACTCAAAGTAAATAGCTTCCGGATCAAGGCCAGACTCGATGAGCTGTTCAGGCGTAAGCTCCTCCTCACCCATCACAAAGGACGTGCAGACATACTTGCCGGACAGAGCTTCGGAATTGCCGCAAGCGGACAGCACCCCTAAACATAGCGCAATCATCAGCAGGGCTGACAGTGTTTTTTTCATTTTCGTAATTCTCATGATATCCTCCTGTAATAACGTATTTTTATAATAACATAAAAATAGCATAGTTAGGAGAGGACTGTCAAGTGTCATAAAAGACAATTTCCCCAGTAAATATTACTATGTTTTTGTATCTTGACTAAAGCTGGTAGTCGGCTTCATGTTTCATAAAAAATCGTACCGGTGAGACTCGGTACGATTTTATTTTATAATTTTTCGATTATAATTATTTTCTTATTGCTTGTTGGTATGTAGTCTTGTGTATGGGTTGTGGTAAATCTTCCTTGAATTTCTTAATTTTATCTTTCTTATATTTATCTTTCCTGGATTTTTAGTCTTTCTTCCATTTCAGTACTTCTGGATCTTTCATCTGGAAGATGCGGGCCCAGTCGGTGGTATCTGGTACTTTTTCCGTCTGGGAGCGGTTTTTGTACAGGAAGCGGGTAAGGGCATAGCAGTCGATCCAGATCTCATTGTCGCTTTCTTTCTGGGATTCGTCAAAGATCAGCTGGAGCCCCCAATGAAGATGGACGGTTTTGATATTGTTGGTGTTTTCCTTGGTACTGTAGCCGGTATGCCCCATATAGCCGATGACATCGCCTGCCGTGACGGCACTGCCCTCCTTAAGGCCGGTGAAATACGGGTAATTTTGCCGTAGGTGAGCGTAGTAATAATAACGTTTCTTGTCAAAGCTCCTGATCCCGATCCGCCAGCCGCCGTACTGGTTCCAGCCCAAGACCTCGACGTAGCCTGATTCGATGGCTACGATGGGGGTACCGATCGGGATGTAAGGTAGAATAGGCGAAGTTGAATTGCTTTATTTTTTATTACATTGCCTTTTAATGCGACTTAACAAGTTATATCTCTTTAATCTTTTTGTTCATTTCTCTGCAGATCACGCACAAAGGAGATACTGTTTTAGATAATAACAGTAACCGGATGTTCCTTGTCATAATTGTTTTACTCACTTTACATCCTAACTTGAGACAAAAAATCGGACTCATTCGTAAGGACATGAATCCCATTGATCCGATGTCGTTTCGCATTGTGAGGGCAGGCAGCTGGACGAATCTAATCCCTCTGTTTCTCCCTCAGAAAAGATCGGAAATCCATTTTTCTTCCGATAATAATAAAGATCAACAAAGGCCTGGGTTGCTCTATGCTCCCACCCTTCTGAAAACGTCACTGTACACTTCCACTCCGTTTTTTCTCTCTTTGCCATAATCCACACACCAGATTAACTTTCTTAATCTTATGGCAATCTGCTTGTACTTGTTTCCACACTGCAAATAAAAATTACTGATAACTTACAATTGACAGAAGAAAGTCCGCACATATTTTCATGACTACTTTCATGAATACTTTCATGATTATTTTCATGACTATTTTTACTGCAAAATAACTATATTATAAAGTAGGCCGTACATCCAGTGTAATCACTCGTTGACACTGCCAAGGCACAACGGTTAAAAAGGGAGCATCCATGCGAATCGGCATCTATCCACGGAAATCTGTATACCGCGACAACAGTGAATCCATTTCTGTCCAGGTAAAAATGTGCAAAGACTACGCCAACATCATTTACTGTGATGAACCGGTTGAATTTGTTGTCTACGACAAAGACGAAGGGTTTTCCGGTAAGAATCAGAACCGGCCAAGCCTTCAGCAACTCATTGATGACATTCATGCCGGCCTTCTAAATGTCATCATGGTTTACAAGATTGACCGCCTTGGCCGTAACTTTAAAGAATTCGTCGACATGTATCATGATTTTTCCCAATACGATGTTTCTTTTATCTCCGTCAAAGAGTCTTTCGACACCTCCACTCCGATCGGCAGGACGATAATGTATACCCTTGCGGCCTGGGCGGAGTATGAACGTGACGTCACTTCCATCCGCGTCAGCGACAACATGCTTGCCCTGGCCGCCGCCGGAAGATGGACCGGCGGCAAAATCCCCACCGGCATGAAGTCGTTTCGCACGAAAGCCGGCAATAAGGTTCATTCCTTCCTGGAAGTTGACCATGACACTGTCTGGCGGGTCAAATTCCTTTACGAGCTCATCCTGGACGGTTATTCCATCACCGGCATGGAGCGATACTGCCGGGATAACGGGATCCGAAGCCAGTCGGGCAAATTCTTAAACACGTCACAGATCTACGGAATCCTGACAAATCCGGTCTACTGTCAAAACTCCATCGAAGCATACCGCTACTTAAATGAACAAGGCTGTTCCCTGCCTGACGAAGCCCTTTTTGACGGCCAAAAAGGGCTTATGTCATATGGCAAAACCAGAACTGGCACCACCTCTCAAAACCGGACAAAAAAGAACAGCTGGACGATATCTGTCGGTATCCATGATTACGTAATACGTTCCGATCAATGGATCGCTGTTCAAAACCGTCTTGGCATCGGCAAACAGTTACGGACCCGGATTCACGAGGCCGGCATCCTGAATGGCACCATCTACTGCCAATGCGGCTCTAAGATGCGCTGCCGCGTCTATACGAAAAATGCTATCTCCTTTTCTTATTATTACTGCGACGATAAAATCCGGAAAGGGCCGGAATATGTCACCTGCAGCGCTATGCCGTCTTTTATCCGGGTAGAGGAAATCGATGACAAATTTTTATCCTATCTAAAAAACATCCGCTTGTCAAAAAACTTGATTACCATCCAAGAAGAATCCGCCATTCCTTATGACGAAAGTTCGACATCTGTAAGCATAAAACAGCTGGATGACGCCCTCCAAAAACTCACCGCTTCTCTGGCAGCTGCCGAAGGATCCGTTGCTTCCAAATACATCATTGCGGAAATTGAAAAGCTGGATCAAGAGCGCGAATTATATAACCGGCAGCTGGCGGCTATTAAAACGAGCCGCCTAAAAAAACAAGATCCCGAGGCACAGCGCGAAGAAATCTATCATGAGATCTCCCAGCTGATCACTCAATTTAAATCCCTGACTTATCGTGAAAAAAACGAAACCGTAAAGAAAATAGTCAAGAAAGTAATTTTGCACACAGATCAGATAGTAATACATTTTTAAAAGATTGACAAAAAAACCCACAAGTAATAACCTCTAATTACTGAGTTACCCCGTTTCAATTCTTCTCAATCACTTTTCAGTCTCACCTCTTGGCTAATATCTGCCATACTACCAATGAGATTATAGTATATTTAACAAGGCAGCCGAGCAGGCGGCGCTTCCTTATCCGGGTCTTGCGGAAAGGAGGTAATGCTTATGAGTACATACGAAGATGATGATAATCCTGACCGTAGGTCTTTTGATAGTCAACATTCTGAACATGAAAAATAAGAAATAGCCGTCCTGATCTCTGGCAAAGTAAGAATGGCTATCTCTAAAAGTCTCTAATATTTGCGCCGGGTCAGGTAGTAAGCGTACCTGTCGGCTGTCTTGTTAAGTATATTATAACATGCTTGCCCAATATGTCAAACCAATATTTTAACTGTCAAGCAGCAAGTTTCAATTCTTAGTGTTGCTGTTCACTGGTCATTTAGTAAAGATATGAATAATCTTGTGCTTCAGACCGAACTGATGATGGTATTCCACCGAAATACTCAGTCTGTTTAAGCTCATTCTAAGTAACTGGTAAAATTCCTAGTTGGGAATAAATTCATGATCCTCCGTAGTGTCGATATCAGATATATGAACGGCTTCTCCAAAAGTATAGTTTCCTAACATTCCTAGTCCTAATATTGTCAATAGCCCTGATAAAAGCACTGCCGCAATTATGATTTTTCTTTTCATGCAATACCTCGCTATACTGTAATTGTACCTGAATAATTTGCTGTTTGAGAAGAATTATTTCTTATTGCAATGGAAAATGTACCATTATAAGAAGGCGTTATAACACCATTCCATCCAGAAGAAGACAGACCTCCGGCTGGAAATCCATATTTTCCTGTGCTTACATCATAAAGGCCAATATTGCTGGATACCTGTGGCTTAATTACAATACTTAAGCTGATCCCTGAAGAAGTGGTCAAATATAAATTTGTTGCGCCTGTCGCTGTTCCGTAAGCAGTTATATCTTTATTGATGTTATAAATTCCTCTTTTCATGATGATCGGCGGGGGATTATTAACTTAATATGGAATAAATACCGCCATTACTTCACCGTTTTCATCAATAAACTCAATCGGTTTTTGTATGCAATCCAAATCTTGAGCCAAAACTGATTGTCCGGAACATAATAAAATAAACAATACCGATAAAAAACAAGATATAAATTTACTGAGTTGTTGGTTCATTTTCATATCAACCTCCTTTAATAATTGATTTACAATATGGAAGCGCTTAAAATTAATATTATATTAACACAATAAAATGTAATGTTCAACTTATTTTTTACTCATCCAGTCAAATCGCCATAACGGAGAATATTATAAGACTATTTGTAATATCTTATAAACAGTCACTTAAAAACCATAACAAATGTCAAAATATATTATTAAAAGAGAATTTTTACACTCAAATAACGACTAACCATAAAAATGGTTAGCCGCATCAATTTAAAATTATATGGGCTGCAACATATTCAACTGTCAATTAACATCAATTCTTTATCAAGTCCGAACGAAAAAGTGGTGGTCGCAAGGCTCGGGGGCCGGAGGGCTGGACGGTCGGTTTTCTCGGCGGACGCATTAAGTGCCAACGCAGAGGAAACCAATTCAAGTGGAGCCCCTCTGGGCGAGACTTGAATGCT
>QMCD01000447.1_pt1 | contig 28586 bp, 17 predicted proteins | sample 1821841 | NCBI WGS metagenome assembly QMCD01 (sample SAMN01991225, study PRJNA193472) | Termite gut metagenome, whole genome shotgun sequencing project. | isolation source: worker | host: Macrotermes natalensis | reverse complement strand
GGGTCCGCCTCGCGGTCCGAGCAGTTTGCATAGCCGCCCCCGGGCAGCACCAGCACCGCCGGGCGCTTTGAGATATTGCGGAATTCACCACCCACATCTTGCAGATAGCAGGTCAGGGTAACATTGCGGTCTTCGTGCAGCGTGATTACCTGTGCTCTCATTTTATGCTTCCTCCCAATTTATCAGTTTCTGAACTTACTTATCGCGTTTTGACAAAAGATTGACATACCAACCTACCTTCCGTCAAAACGCATACAGCAAAGTCCTCGGCTTCATTGTGTCAATCTTTTGTCAATTTGCTGTAAGAGTTAAAACTTTGGTTACCCAGGTTATCCTGCCAGGAAACCGACGCCATAATCTCCCCCAGCACGCGGCAGGCGCAAACCTGCAGGTCGGCGCGGCGCAGGTACTGCCCCCGGTCCGTGCCGCGATAGGTGACTGTTTTCGTGCCGTCAGCATTGTCCGTAACCACGGCCACACCGGATTTGATTAGTTCTGGAATTGCGGCGTTCAGTGCCTTGCCCGCTGCGACGGTTGCCTGTACGGTATCGGTGCCGTTCACGTCGGGCAAAAAGCGGTTCCAGTATTCCATCTTCTGTGTAATGAAGCCACCGAAAACCTTTTTCTCGATAACGCGCACATACCCATCGTCATTAAACTCGGGTGCCGTGCCGCGGAGGGCGGCGAGCAAAATATCCGTATCGTAGCCGCCCATCACAAGGTCGTTGCCGGCGTGGTAGTCATAGGCCTTGGTGCTCTCAGTGCCCCAGTCGGTCATAACGAGTCCATCAAAGCCCCACTCACCGCGCAGGATTTCCGTTAAAAGCTCATAATTTGACGAGGTGTAAACACCGTTCAGCTTATTGTAGCTCGTCATAATCGTTCTCGGCGCAGCCTCCCGGACGCATATTTCAAAGCCGCGCAGATAGATTTCTCGCAATGCTCGCTCAGAAACGGTGGAATTTTGCGTGAGGCGGTCGGTTTCCTGGTTGTTGCAGGCGAAATGCTTGATGGAAACCGCCGTGCCCTCTACGGCCTGAACGCCACGCGTGGTTGATGCCACCATTTTACCGGAGAGCAGCGGATCTTCGGAGTAATACTCAAACGCTCGCCCACAGAGCGGATCGCGGTGGATATTCATGCCCGGGCCGAGAATGACACTGTAATGGTAGGCCGCCAACTCCTTGCCCACAGTCATCCCCATACGGCAGGCCAGCTCGTCATCCCAGGTCTGGGCAATCACCATGCCCACAGGATAACAGGTTGCCCCGCAGCCGGGCAGATGCAGACCCGCCGGGCCGTCGGTCAACAGCCAGCTGGGAATGCCGAGAGAATCTAGATACTGCCCCGTAGTGCTGCCGGAGGAGCTGGGGGCTTTGACCCGCCGGGGTTTTCCACTGAGACGTTTTTCGACCTTATATGGTGTCTCGTTGGCCGCGCCGGTCACCAGTCGCAGCAGCACTTCATCGTCCAGAGAAACGATAAAATCCTCCATGCTTACCCTGTCGGCTTTGACATCCAACAGGGTCGCCGCTGCGGCAGGAAGCGCTGTGGCCATGCGCTTTTCTGTGATATTGTTGCTCTCATGGGTTCTGCACGCGCCGTCCACCGTCACGCAGTCCGTCGCTGCAAGGTACATCACAGGGGCGTCACCGGCATCAAGGCACATCCATGTGTTTTCCGCGAGAACCTCAGCTCGCGCTGGGGCTTTCAAGGTGTCCAGCGCATGGTCTGGCCGCACTTCGCTGCGTACCTGGCGGATATTCGCCTCCCGGTCCAGTTGTAGTACGGCGGAGATGGCCGACTTCCGGCTGTGCTGCCCAATGCGAATCAGATACGCCCCCGCTTCCATGACGAAGGCGGCCTTTTCCTCGTCGTAAGAGGCGAGGCTTTCCGTAGGAAAGGAAATCTTCAGCGTTTCGCTTTCGCCCGGCTGCAGCAGGCAGCTCTTTTTGAATGCTTTTAATTCCTGGTAAGGCTTGGTCAGGCGTCCTTCCGGAGCGGTAACATAGATTTGCACCACCTCACGCCCGGCCGCTTTGCCGCTGTTCGTGACCCGGACGGTCAGGTCGACGGCCTTCCAATCCGCCCGGAACTCTTTCATCTCCATAGAGAAGCAGGTATAGCTCAGCCCATAGCCAAAGGGGTAGAGCGGCTTCACGCCAAAGGCGTCAAAATAACGGTAGCCGACGAAAACATCCTCGATATAATCCTCCTGCAGGGTGTTTGCATCATTTGCGGCAAAGGTGCCGGAGGCGGGGTTATCCTCATAGCGCCGCGCCCAGGTGTCGGCGAGACGGCCGGACGGATTGACCCTGCCGGTCAGCACGTCGGCCAAGGCGTTGCCGCTTTCACAGCCGCCGAGACCCATCAGCACCAGCGCGTCAAGGCCGGGGATTTCGCTTGAAAAGGAGGCGTCGATCACGCAGGTGTTGAGCACCACAATGGTGTGTTGGAAACTTTTCCCAAGCAGCGTTAAATTTTCCCGCTCCCGATCCGAGAGCAGATAATCTCCCTTCTCGTTCTTCCTGTCACCGCCCTCGCCTGCGCTGCGGCGCAGAACATAAACCGCTGTGTCGGCGCTCATACTCTCCGCCAGCTCGCCGGGCGTAATCGGCATATCATCGATTAGAATACGCAGGCCGCTCCACATCCGGTCCAGAAAGCTGAGGGTCTTATCCTTTTTGTTCGCCTCTTTGCTGGCCTTTTTGAATTTCGCAAGCCATGAAGAAGAGCTCAGCGTGAGTCCCGCGTTTTTCAGTCCATCCTCAACGCTCACTGTGTAGGGCGAGAACACAAAGCCCGAGCCCGTGCCGCAGCTTACGGTATCTGTCGCCCCCGCCCCGAACAGCGCCACACTTTTACCCTTGAGCGGCAGTGCGCCGTTTTCGTTTTTTAAAAGAATGATTCCGTCCGCCGCGATACAGCGGGCCTCCTCCATATGCTCTGGGTAGGGGTGGCGGCTCGGCTTGCCCATTGCGGCGCCAACCAGTTGCGTAATCATCATACTACTCTTTCCTTTCAGTGCTTCCGGTCTCTGGCCATGCGGGGGTACTTCCGCCTGCAGCGCTTTTGTGCTGCGCACCTCATTCGTTGAGCATCTGGATCTGCCCGGTCAACTGTTCCCGGCTCATTACGCCGTAACTGACCAATGCCCCGAAAGGCATTTCCATCACCATGTTCTGCATCATCTGTTCGGCGCCCTCGCCCATGGCGGCCGCGTCCGCCATGGTGCCTGTGCCGGACAGTATTTGCTGTATCATCGGCGCGCCCTTGGGGTGACCCATCAGCTGACCGATGGTCGTGGTATCCGTGACCATAAAGGGAATTTCCTTCGTCCCCTCGACCTGTACGCCGACGCTGAGCAGAATCTCCCGGCTATTCGCGCCAATCTCAATGATATACTCTCCGCTCTCCACGAAGAAATCATGGACCTTCGGCTCGTAGTAGGCAAAGGCCCGCTTTCCCAGCGTGAAGCTGACGGTCCGGGTTTCACCAGGCTCAAGCGCGACCTTCTCAAAGGCCCGCAGTTCCCTGATGGGACGGCGGACTTTAGACTCCACGTCCCGCACATAGAGCTGCACCGCCGCCTTGCCAAAACGCCCGCCGGTATTGGTCACATCTACCGTAACGGTTACAGTCTCCCTGTCTGTCAGGCTCGCCCTGTCCAGGCGCAGATTGCTGTATGCAAAGGTGGTATAGCTCAGGCCGTAACCAAAGGGGAAGGCCACGTCCATCTGCTTTTTATCGTAATAGCGATAGCCCACAAATATTCCTTCGGCATAACTCACCACGCCCTCCTCGCCGGGGAAATTAAGGAACGCGGGATTGTCCGCCACTTTGCGCGGCCAGGTCTCCGCCAGATGCCCGCCGGGGTTGAGCGCGCCGTAGAGCAGATCAACGGTGGCTGCTCCAACCTGCTCCCCGCCCAGGTGCATCAGCAGCACACCGGCAATCTCCTCCAGCCAGGGCAGCTCCATGGAGGAGCCTCCGTGCAGCACCACCACTGTGTGGGGGTTGGCCGCCGCAACAGCGTGGATGAGCGCATTCTGACCGGCAGGGATCTCCATGCTTTCCCGGTCCACACCCTCGGTCTCGAAGGAATCGGGCAGCCCGGCAAAGACCACAGCCACATCCGCTTCTTTTGCCGCCTTCACAGCCTCGACCTCCAGGGTCTTATCCCGCTGGGCGCTATGGACATCATACCCTCTGGCGTAAACGATATTTTTCCCCTGTGCAGCCTCCAGTGCCCCCACCGCGTGAGGCACATTGATATGACTGGAGCCTGCGCCCTGGTAACGGGGCGCCTGTGCAAATTCTCCGATGAAGGCAACGCTCTGATCCTCCCGGAGCGGTAACACACTCTCGTTTTTAAGAAGCACTCCACACTCGCCGGCAAGTTCTCTGGACAGCTGGCGGCAGGCGTCTCTGTCAATGCTCTCGTTTTCCTTCTGATTGGCCGCCGCATCCAGAATGAATCGGAGTACATTTTTTGCGGCACGGTCCAGTTCTTCCTCCGGGAGCGTTCCTTCCGCAACCGCCTTGACGATTTCCTCCCCGGTGGCGCTCGGCCCGCCGGGCATTTCCAAATCCAATCCTGCGGCGATACCCTCCGCGCGCCCCTTGGCGGCGCCCCAGTCGGTGACCACAAATCCGTCAAAGCCCCATTTCTCCCGGAGAATATCGGTGAGAAGCGTCTTGTTTTCAGCGCAAAAGGCACCGTTTACGGCATTGTAGGCACACATGACGCTGCGCGTTTTGCCCTTTCGAACAGCCGCTTCAAAGGCAGGCAGATAAATCTCATGGAGGGTGCGCTCATCTACCTCGGAATTGCCTGTCATTCGCATAGTTTCCTGGTTGTTGCAGGCGAAGTGCTTGACACAGGCGGCCACCCCTTTGGACTGGAGCGCCTGAATATAGGCGCTGCCCATCTCACCGGCCTGATAAGGGTCCTCAGAAAAATATTCGAAATTCCGGCCACACAGAGGGCTGCGCTTGATATTCAGCCCCGGCCCCAGCAGCATAGCCACATACTCGGACTGGCACTCCTGACCCAGCGCCTCACCCAATCGGCGCATGACCTCCCGGTCAAAGGAGGATGCCAGCGCAGAGGCGGTAGGGTAGCAAACGGTCTCAATGCTCTCATTGATGCCCAGATGGTCACCCTCGCCTTCCTGCTTCCGAAGACCGTGGGGGCCGTCGCACATCATAACGCTTTCCACGCCGAGGCGCTTAATGGCTTTTGTTTTCCAAAAATCTTTGCCCGAGCAGAGCGCTGCTTTTTCCTCTATCGTCAGTTCGGAAAGGATATGATCTGCTGTCATTTTATAGCCTCCCGGTTTCATAAATGAACCGAAGAGCCTCCTGGTTCATTTAGCCTTTGTTTTTTCATTATGCACGGTTTCTTCTTTCAGCAAGCTACAGATGAATCTTGAACGCTTTCTTTCCAGATTCATCATGAAAAAGAGTACCATGTTGACGAGCGTTCAAACTTTATTGCATTTGCTCCATTAAAAACAGATACGTCTGCTCCACTGCTTCGACTCCATAATCGCCGGAGAAGCCATGTCCGCCTCCTTCCACAAGATAAAGCTCGGAATTCTCATACATTTCGTTCATCTTCACAGAGCTCTCGGGGGGAACTAAGGTGTCATCGGTTCCATGCACAATCAATACATTTCCGGTATAGGTAGATGCTTCTTCATAGGCATCCATGCCCCAAATGTCGGAATCGTATACTTTCCCCAACGTAATACCGAACGCCTCATATTGCTCCGGTATCTCCTCGATACTGGCGTATCTCTCCGTAGTGTTAGAGGGAATCACCAATGCCGGATAATACAAAACCATACAGGAAATATCGTCACGCTCTGCTGCAGCCAGTGCAGATACGCAGCCTCCCTGGCTCTCGCCCAAAAGCACGATTTTTTCCTGGTCTACCCAGTCCCAAGTTTTAACCGTCTCAATAACACAGTTCAAATCTTCTTTTTCTGTAAGTATAGACATTTCTGTTGTCTCGCCATCACTCTTGCCTAATAGAGATCCGCCACAAAAATCAAATGCATATACCGCAATGCCACTGCTGGCAAGAGATTTTGCCAAATACGCGTTGCCGGCAGATGTACCGTTTATGCCATGAGACAGAATAACGATTCCGCGAGTCTGGTTTCCATCATCGGGTACATAAAGCGTACCAAAGATGTCCTTGTCACCATTTTGGCAATAAACATTCGTTGTTTCATATTTAAACGGCTGTTCCGAAACACTAACGGTCTTGAATCTAATAAACGAAAAGGGGCCCCAGCCATACTCTGCACCGGTCACAATCATCCCAATGAAAAGAGCAATTGCCAAAACCAAAAGGGTTACAATCAATACCTTGACCACCCGCTTTTTCCCCCCTTTGGAAATTTCTTTTTGTTCCTTTTTTTCAGTTGTAACTTTCATCAAAAATCCTCCTTTAGATGCTCAACGGCTTTCGTTCCCCAAAATCTGCCCGCGCTGCGCGCCTGCCTTTCTTTCGTTATGCACGGTTTCTTCTTTGCGCAAGCTCCTCATGAATCTTGGGCAGTTTCTTTTCCAGATTCATCATGAAGAAGAGTACCGTGTTGACGAGCGTTCCAATTGCCGGCAGACCGAACGTGCTGAAAATCAGAAAGCTTTTCACCGCCTGTGACTGCTCAACCCAGGAGCCGTCCGCGGCAGGCGGAACATAGCCGGATGCGGAAAGTCCAAGATTGATGATGGCAATACCGAGGCCTGCGGTGACCGTATATATAATGCTGTAAACAGAGGACGAAAAACCGTCGCAGCGATAGCCACACTTCCACTCCACATGGTCGAGCGCGTCAGCCAGCACAGAGAGCATCAAGTAGGTATAGGGAAGAAGGCCGATGGAACGGATTGTCAGCGCAACCAGCGCCATGATCAAATTAGTGGCGAACAGCGCACCAATCGCACCGCCCACGACCGCGATAAAACCGCAGACGATGAATACCTTCTGTTTTCCAATCTTTTTGACGAGAGGCCAGACGAACAGAAGACCGGGGCCGAGCAGGAACTGGCCAATCATGTTCAGTATCGAAAGTGTCTTTCCATCGTTATAGGTTCCGACAACCCAGTTTGCGTAGTAAAGCATGGAATTGACACCCACGGCGCTCGTGCAGGTCACATGGATGAGAAGCGCCACAATCGTAATCACCCAGTACTTACTGCTAAAACACCCCTTGGCCTGATCGAGAAGAGAGACCAACTTGCTGGCAAGCATGTTCTCATCCTGCACTTCCTCTGTGACACGCTCCTTGATAAAGAAGTACTGGATTAGCGTGCCGAGGACCGCAAACAGAGAAACAACCGCCATAGCCCGTATCCAGCGCCCCTGATCGACGCCTATGTAGGGCAAGACAAAAGAAGGGAAAACAACGGCAAGCAAAAGGCCGGATACCATATTGATACCCATCGACTGTATCATCGCCAGCGAGTCGCGCTTTTTGCTGTCTCGCGTCGAAATGGGAACCGTAATCACATTGGATAGGTTATAAATCGTTAAGGAGACTGAGAAGTACAGGTTGTAGCTGCCGGCTACCCAGGCCGCCCGAGCAAAGGTGGTGCTGGCCGGTACCATAAAAAGCAGAAGCGTGGAGATTAGCATCAAAGGTCCGGAAACCAGAATCCACGGTCTGGCCTTGCCTTGACGCGACTTGGTATTCTCGACGATTTGTCCCATGATTAGATTCGTGATGGCGTCGATGATTTTGGAGATAACAGGCATCAGTGCCATAAACGCGCCGCCTGCGATCGCGTTCATGTGCAGAACATCGGTGTAAAAGCTGTTGAGATATGAGCCGCCTACAGCACCGCTGACCGTAGCAACCAACGCCGGTCCGAGAAAGTATCCCAGCCAGCGCTCTTTGTTTTTGATTTCATCCGTTTTGATACGGGAGTCAAAAATTGGTTTGTCCAGGGCTTTGAAACGAAAGGTTCGCATGATGTGTTCTCCTCCCTCAATATGCTTTTGTTCCACTTGCTGATTACATCGCAGTAGATACCCTTGATATAATCGTTATTTCTCAACAAAGGAATATAAGCCTTCTTCCATAACAGGAGTCCACCGCTCAAGATATCCTGCACGTGTGGGGGAAATATCATCCTCCATGAAGAGTTCTCTTAATTCTGGAGATATATTTTTCATTTCTTCATTGTTCCTTAGCGGCTTACAACCGCAATAGGCTTGGTACATCCACACACTCTGCCATTGCTAAGCCTCCGCCCTCATTTGGGTGCAGGTGGTCACCGGAATCATACTCCGGTCTTAAAAAGTCTTCGTTGCCCTTTTGGCAAACAGCCTCGGCAAAATCTATCACAGCATCAAAAACACCTGAATCTCGTATCCAGCTGTTGGCTTCGTTGCGCAGATTAGCAGTTTTTTCCGTATAGGCGGTGTACCCGCCAAAGGGGGTAATCGTACATCCTGCCACATTCAGCCCTGCGGCATGTGCCTGGGCAGTCAACTGCCGGTATCCATCGCACAGCTCTTCCAAGCTGCACAGTTCCTCGGGCGGCGGGCTTATGCCGGGCATTCCGCCCGGCAGGGTTATATCGTTTATGCCTAGCGCAAGCACAACAGCCTTTACACCCGGCTGCTGTGCCACATCCCACGCAAACCGTTTTAGCCCGGCCTCGCCGAACATCTGTATGCCTTTTATCTGTGGTATATGCGTATCGCGCAGCAGCTTGTTGCCGCCTATGCCCATATTCAGCAAGGTTGCGTTTTTATTTGCGCCTTGAATTCGGCGCCTCAAAGGGTTTGTCCAATACCCCATTTGGGTGATGGAGTCTCCAAAAGCGACAATGCTGTGCCCACCCGCGCCCCTGCTTGTGTGAACCTGCAAGGCGCTCACTCCGCACAGCCTTTCTTCCACTTCAAGCCCCGGAACAACAGGAGCCTGTGTTTGCGCAGCAAACAGCTTGCCCGCATAATTTCCCTTTTTGGAATGCACCGCTGCTTGAAGGGTTGCGGAACAAGAAGCAACCTCACCTTCAACATATAGCCACAGCCTACACCTCTCACCCGGCTGAATGGGGAATTGTACGGCATCGCTGCATGCCTGACATCCCGGCGTAACAATAACGCTTTGCTTGCCTTGAAAAGACAATGGAAGCACAGTATCCCTTATCTGCATCACGGTATTTCCATAGGTAACCGCCTTACTGCCGTAGCGTTCGCCCAATACGATGCGGAAACACTCTCCCGCAAGGCCGTTTTCCAATTCTGCCAACACTGTTTTCCCCGCTACCGACGGCTGCAGGGGTTCAAAGGTCTCATTTTGTGCATAGGCAATGGAGGAAATCCATCCATCTTCCATATCAACACTCCCAAAGTAAGCGTGCCTTTTTCTATATTTCAGCTCCATTGCTCTCTATCAGCTTTGCATACCAGTATGCAGAATCCTTCAGGGTGCGCTCGCCTGTGCGGTAGTTAACATAAATCAAGCCAAAGCGCATATCGTAGCCCTCGGCCCATTCAAAGTTGTCCATCACCGACCAATACGTATACCCCAGCACGGGTATACCCTCTTCGGCGGCCCGCTTAAGCCCGCCAACATAGCCCTTGATGAATTCAATGCGCTGTGGGTCGTGCACCTTGCCATCGCTCATAACAAAATCATAGGCGGCCATACCGTTTTCGGTAATCAGGATGGGAAGCCCATACTTCTCATAGAAGAATTTCGCACCCCAGTACAGGACATCCGGAGTGATTGGCCAGCCCGTGGCTGTGCGCGGCATGCCGGGGTACACAAGCGGGTTAAAGCCGGTGGAATCCTCGTAATCATCAGCGTAGTAGCTGTTCAGGCCAAAGAAATCCAGCGGCTGGTGTATGATGGCCAGCTCTGCGGCGGATACCACCGGCTCCAAAATCTCCGGCAGCGCGCCATTGAGTATAGGCTCCATCCACATGCAGGCACTAAAAACCATCCGCTCCATTGAATAGGTCCTTGCCCGCGCCTGGGCCTCATTCTGGTTTTCGTTGGGTGTGTACACCGAGGCGTTAAGGGCAAGGCCAATCTTCGGCGCCAGCTTGGCATGGGCACGAATGACCCGCGCCGCTTTGCCGTGTGCCAGCAGCGTGTTCCTCGTCAAAGCGGGCAGAGTCTCCATCATGGCCTGCTTGTCCTGAAGGAGGGATTGGAATGGCGCATGGGAGCCAGTGATATAGCCCAGGCCGATGAAGCAAGCGGGCTCGTTCAGTGTCATCCAGTAAGAAACCTTATCCGACAGCGCATCCACCACCACCTGGGTATACGCCTCAAAGGCATCGCTGATGCCCTCGTACGCCCAGCCGCCCTTTTCATGCAGCCACATGGGCAGGTTCCAGTGAAAAAGGGTGCACATCGGTTCAATCCCCGCTGCCACCAGCTCCGCCACCAGGCTTTGGTAAAACTGCACGCCTTTCGGGTTTACCACGCCTTCCTCCGGCATGATGCGGGGCCAGCTTACCGAAAACCGGTAAGCCTTCAGCCCCATCTCCTTCATCAGCGCCACATCCTCCTTGTAACGGTGGTAGTGGTCGCAGGCAACGTTCCCATTCTCGCTGTGTTTCACATGGCCCTCGGCCAGTGAGTCCCAGATGCCGGGCCCCTTACCATCCTCCAAATAGGCGCCCTCAACCTGATGTGCCGCACTGGCCGCGCCCCATAAAAAATCCTTAGAAAATCCCACTATACTCCACTCCTTCCAGCTGTTACTATCCCAAAATCTTTATATCTGCCATGGCATCCGCATATCCTGCGGCTTTTGCTTTCACGGATACCGTGCCGGCGGCGCCGCAGCGTACCACAGCCAAAGCCCTACCGTAATAGGTTGCATAGCAGCCGTCAAGGAAGTTTTCCTCCGTGCGCGGGTTTGCACTGCCAAAGGCCAGCAGTTCACCGCCCTCCACCGACATGCTCACCTTGGTGTCCATGTTGCTTTCCACGGTGCCGTCGGCGTAGGCAATATCAACATTCACATACACCAGCTCGCCGGGCTTCGCCTGTGTTTTTTCGCAGGCGGCTTTCAGGGCGGGCTGCCCCTCGGGCGTAGTAAGCCTGGTGCGGGAAAGCGCCTTGCCCGATGCATCATAGGCCACGGCCTCCAGCCGGCCGGGCTGATAAACCGTGGTAAACGCGGCCTTGTAGCATTCAATCGCCTGCCTGCCGAGGCTTTCACCGTTCAGAAAAAGCTCTACCTCGGCGGCGTTTGCGTATACCTCAACAACCGCCTCGTTGCCCTCGCAGCCGTGCCAGGCCCAGCTGGCAATGGCGTTGGTGCCGCGCCACATGTGCTTGGCGGGCACAACACCGGGATGGTTTACCGGCTGCACACCAAGGTAAGGCGTGTCTCTTGCCCCCCACACCACAGAAGCATATTCCGCCTGGGCGCCCACGTTGCCAAGAATGTCAATGGCGCCGGAATCTGCCAGCAGCCATGGATACTGCTTGGAGGACTCAATGGCATCCTCCGAATAGGCCCAAGCGCCAAGACCCACCTCGCCAAGATAGTCCCACGCTGTCCACATGAAGTCGCCTACCAAATACGGATATTTTTTCACCATGTCCCAGTTTTTGCCAATATCCATGGGGAAGGTTTCCGAGCCGACAATGATACGCCCCGGGTGTTTTTCGCCCTCAATGGCATAGCGGGGCGAGGCATAATTGTAGCCGGCGATGTCCAGCATATCCAGGCAGGGGCTGGTCGCTGTGTCAATTTCATCCTTATCCACATCCATCAACATGCCACTGAGGCTGCTGACAATCTCATTGAACGAGGTGCTGTCGGTTGGAATCGGCTGTTCAAAGCCGGTTGACTCTGAATCCGCCACATTTACACCCAGGGACGCGCCGTACAAAATCATCATATTGATGCCGCAGGTGATGGGCCGAGTGCTATCGTACCGGCGCACATGCTCCATAATCGCCCTTTCCATCGCCAGGCCTTCTTCACCGTGCGGTTCGGAAACCTCGTTGCCGATGGAGTACATGATAACGGAGGGGTGGTTGTAGTCTCTGCTTATCAAAGCCTCCACATCATATTTCCAGTGGGCGGGAAAATCCAGGGCGTAATCCTCATCATTTTTGGTTTTGTACCACATATCCCAGGTTTCATCCATCACGTAGATGCCCAGCTGGTCACACGCCTCAATCATGGCCTTGGAGATGGGGTTGTGCGCCGAGCGGATGGCATTGTAGCCCGCCTTTTTCATGATGCGTACACGGCGTTCCTCGGCTTCCCGGTAGCAGCGGGCGCCCAAAATGCCATTGTCGTGGTGAACACAGCCGCCGCGCAGCAGGGTTTCCTTTCCGTTTACAAACAGGCCCTTCGTGCTCCATTCCACCTTGCGGATGCCGAAGCTCTCCACCACCTCGTCCACCTTGGCGCCATTTTCTTCCAGTGTTACCCGGCAGCTGTACAGGGCCGGGCTTTCATCACTCCACAGCTCGGCATCCGGGATTTCCAGTTCTATTCTGTCACCCCGGCCCGAAGCGACAACCGCCCCGGCTTTATCCAGCACTTCTACCCTTACCTCGCCGCCGGTATGTTCGGTTTCCACCTTGATGCGCGCCGGCTTGTAGTCCAGTGTTGTAATCCTTACCCCATCCGGCTGGATATGGCTTGCATTCCCAATATGCAGCCACACCGGGCGGTAGATGCCACCGCCGCTGTACCAGCGGCTGTTGGGGATTTTGCTGTTGTCGGCCTCTACGCGCACCAGGTTTGTTTTGCCCGCGGCCAAATGGGGCGTCATGTCCACATAAAACGGAATGTAACCATAGGGTTTGCCACCGGCCTCCTGCCCGTTCACATATACTTTCGCATTGCGATACACGCCCTCAAACTCCAGCACAGCTGTTTTGCCTGCCCAATCCGCAGGCACATCGAACCCTTTTTCATAAGCATAAACGCCGCCGGGGAAAAACCCATTCCCGGTGCCGCTGGCACAGCCAGGCTCACGCTTTTCCTCTATCATGGCATCATGCGGCAGGGTTACCGGCCGTTTTTCACCGTCATTTTTGCTATAATGCCACTGTTCTACAAACGCTATCTTTTCCATATCCCATGCTCCTCGTATGCTAATTAATCATCCTGTTTAACTATGGATGATCTCTGCCAGGTTTTATTTCAAAACTGTTTCGGCATCGTCGCCCATTTGCGCGGCAAGCTCCTGCAGCGCCGGGATGATGTACTCGTTGGCCCAAACCACTCTGGCCTCATCTGTCAGATGGATCCCGTCCTCTACAAACAGCGACAGGTCAGCGATGCCGTTTTGGTAGATCAGAGCCTCCGCGTCCACATAGGTCAGATACTCCCGGCTCTCGCAGAGCTCCCGGAGCTGACGGTTAACCTCCAGCGTCATGTCAATATACTGGCTCCGTCCTGGAAGGAGCAGGCCGCTCATCACCACGAAGTGCGCATCTGGCAGCTTCTCATGGAAGGTATCAAACATCCGTGCCTTGCGCTCCATGCAAAACCGAATTTTCTCCGCGTTGCTTCCTTTCGCGGCCACATAGTCGTTGGATCCGGTCTGGAACACGACAATCTTCGGCTGGTAGGGATACAGGAGCCTGTCCGCAAAGTCCATCAGATTCTGGTCATCGCTGCCGCCAAAGCCGTGGTTCTGCACCAGAAAGCCAGGGAAGTCCGCCTCCATGTCATTCCAAAGCCGGAAATTCGACGCGCCGTAAAAGACGATTTCTCCGCTGCGGGTTCCCGCATCGTATTTCTGTACAATCGCGGCAGCTTCTTCATCGTATCCCTTGAACAGAAACTTGAACGGCCCCCAGGCCCACGCCCGACCGACAGCGATCAGCCCGATCAAAAGGCCAACAGCCAAAACGGTCAGGATCGCGACTATGATCATACCCACTTTCTTTTTCCTCCCATCCGATGCCCCCTTACTTGTTCAGCACTGCCAGCAGGTCTTGCAGCTCTTCCTCCGTCATCTGGCCAAAGGTAACGCCCGTTGATATCGGTGTTTCCAGCAGGGCGCGTTCCATCATCCGCGGGGTTGCCTCACCCATCTGCTCAACACTTTTCGCCATCTCTGTCGGCTGTGCATCGCCTACCACACCGGCTTTCTCAAACATTTTGGTAAGGATCGCGCGCCCCTTTTCATGCTTCATGACATCGCCGGCTATTGAATCGCGTGTATACAATACCTTGCGGGTAGTGGTGCTCTCAACAGTAACCTCCGCTTTCAGGCGAATATCCCGGCTGGAGGCACCAATCTCAATTTCAAAGCTGCCGCTTTCCACATACCAATCCTTACAATCCACATCGTAGTAAGCAAAGGCGCGCTTGCCCAAAGTAAAGCATAACTCTTTTTCTTCACCCGGCTCAAGGCTTACCTTGGCAAAGCCCTTCAGCTCATGAGGCGGGCGGTTTACGGTGCTTTCCACATCATGCACATACAGCTGCACCACTTCCTTGCCGGCTACCGCGCCGATGTTCTTTACCCTGCACCGCACCGTAAGGGTTTCGCTGTCATCCATTTTGGCCTTGTCCAGCGTCAGGCCGCTGTAAGCAAAGCTTGTATACGAAAGCCCATGCCCAAAGGGAAACAGCACCTGCATATTTTTAGCATCGTAATAGCGGTAGCCCACAAAAATGCCTTCCCGGTAATCCACCTTGCCGCCTTCGCCGGGGAAGTTGAGGTAGGAGGGGTTGTCCTGTAGCTGCACAGGATAGGTTTCGGGCAGCTTGCCGCTTGGGTTTGCCTCCCCAAAAAGCAGTGCCGCTTCTGCGGCGCCCACATCTTCTCCGCCCAGGTACATGTTCAGCAATGCGGGCACCCTGCTTATCCAAGGCATTGCCACCGGTGCGCCACCGTGTAAAACCACCACCGTGTTGGGCTGAACGGCGGCAACGGCGGCAATCAGCTCGTTTTGGTTAGCGGGCATGTCCATGTCTTCCCGGTCCGCACCCTCGGTTTCAATGGTGTTGGGGAGGCCCGCAAAAATAACAGCGACCTCCGCTTCCTTTGCCGCCTGCACAGCCTGTGCAAGCAGCACGGGGTCTGTGTGGGTATCCCTGGCAACGTAGCCCTGGGCGTAAGAAACCTGCAGCCCTTGAACACAATCCAGAACACCGGTAACCTCGCTGGCGTTAATATAACTGCTGCCTGCGCCCTGGAAGCGTGGTGTCTTGGTAAACTCGCCAATAAAAGCGAGCTTGCTGTTTTTGCCAAGGGGAAGAAGCCCGCCCTCGTTTTTCATCAGCACCGCGCTTTCCATGGCATACCTGCCGGCCAGCTTGTGATCCTCCCGCAGGGAATAGCTTGCGTTCGCCTGCCGCAGCCTTTGGGTGTCATCCAGGAACCGCAGGATGTTCCGCACCGCCTTGTCCAGCGCTTCTTCCGTCAGGGCGCCGTCCTCCAGCGCCTTTAGCACCTTTTCTTCCTGGCGGCCGGGGCCCGGCATTTCCAAATCCAACCCGGCGGCTATCCCGGCCGGCCGCTCCTTCGTTGCGCCCCAGTCGGTCACGGTCATTCCGTCAAAGCCCCATTGCTGCCGCAGGATATCCGTCAGCAATGTTTCGTTTTCTGAGCAATACGTACCATTCACCTTGTTGTAGGCACACATCACGCTGCGCACCTTGCCCTCTTTTACAACCGCCTCAAAGCCGGGAAGATATATCTCGCGCAGGGTGCGTTCATCCACCAGCGTATCAATTGTGTTGCGCCGTGTTTCCTGGTTGTTGGCCGCATAGTGCTTAACACAGGCGGCAACCCCCTTGCTTTGCAGGCCCTTCACATAGGCTGTGGCAAGCTGTGCGGTAAGGTAGGGGTCCTCGCTGAAATATTCAAAATTACGCCCGCACAAGGGGCTGCGTTTGATGTTTACGCCAGGCCCCAGCAGCATGGCAATGTTTTCCGCCTGCCCGGTGTTGCCAAGCGCCTCGCCCAGCTCATACAGCAAATCGATGTCATAGGAGGCTGCCAGGGCGGCGGCGGTGGGGTAACATATAGACTTAATGCTGTCGTTGATGCCCAGGTGGTCGCCCTCCCCAACCTGTTTGCGCAGGCCGTGAGGGCCATCGCACATCATCACAGAGGGAATGCCCAGATGCTCAAAGGCTTTCGTGCGCCAAAAATCCTTGCCGGTACACAAGGCCACCTTTTCCTGCCTGGTCATTGCGGCTAAGGTTTTCTCAATATCCATTTTACGTTTCCACCCTCATCATTTTCATCAAATAGAGCATATCCGAAGCATCAAAATACTCACGTAAACTAAAGGTTTTTGTGAAGCAGGGGCCACCAGTCAACTGGCAGCCCCCGCGGAATAACCACCTTTAGCAGCTGGTAGAAACCTTCTTCCGACTTAAACCCTGTTCAGGTAACGCTCGTAGGCGGCCTGCTGGTAAGCTATGTTGTCCTCAATGCCCAGAGAAACCAGCTGTTGCCTGAAAGCCTCCCAGGTCGTCTCGTTTAGCTCGTTGGTTCCGGTAATAAAGCCAACGATAGTGGTAAACAGCATGTCATCAATTTTGGTTCTATTGTCGTTAAAAGCTTTCCCGTCCTCGCCCAAATCTATTGTATTCGGAAGACTTTGCAGCTTGGCGTCCGGATAGGCTCCCCAAACCGCATCGGCATGCAGAAATTTCTCGTCGGAAAACTCCCGCTCATATTTTCGATCCTGGTAGAAACAAATGCGGCTGCCCCGGAGAGCCGTACCATCCACCGGACCGCCCACTGTAGCCAACAGTGGGTTGAACACAAACTCGCCATTTTCGTCAAACCAGTAATAGCCGTCTTCCAGGCCGGCCTTGATCATGACCGGGTCGGTTGCCGCACCCTGCTCGGCAGTCAGACCATATAGTGCAAGCAGGCGGGCGTCTTCGGAATACAAATAATCTATGATGGCAAGCAGCTTGGGAATATTGCTGCACGAGGTAGAAACGGCATACCCGGCAGATGAGATATCGTCCACAGAAGGAAGGGAGAATGGAGCGGCCTCGGTAATACCATGCTCCGTATCAAGTGGGTTCAGGGCCGGCTGCACATCAAAGTAGAGGTCATACTCCGGCATGGACATGGCATCCCCCAGTGAGGACTGCAGGCCATACCATGCTCCGGCGGCGCCGCCATAGGTCAGCTCGGTGTTGGGGAAATATACCGGATCGTTGGTGCGGCTGGCAAAATCCTGATAAATATAGCCCAGCTCATACCACTCGCGCATTTTGGACAGGTAGTTGTAGAAGCCGTCCTCCATCGGGCCGTATTTCACCTGGCCGTCTTCCAGGTAATACTGGCCGCCCACACCAAATCCGTTCGTCATTTCACTGTAGGCAAAGATGCCGGTATAGGGCAATATGAACGCGGCATAGTTTTCCATGCCGGCCGCCTCAAAGTAAGCCTTGAAGAGTGGCAGCATATAGTCCCAGTCTTCAATCGTCGTCGGCTCATCATTGCCGCTGGGGAAGCTGATGTTCCCATCCGTCATGGTCTCCAGAATATCCCTGCGGTACACAAGGCCGCCCCAAATCAGGGCTGGCTCGGTGGCCAAGTGTTTAAAGCTCAGTATCCGGCCACTATCGTCATACATATTGCGGGCAAAGCCGGGGTTTTGCTCGATATGTGCCTTCAGGTTCGGCATACTGTCAAGGTAGTCGGCGATGTTGATGATCACACCATCCTCATACAAATCACTGAGGGAGGTACTGAGATAGTCCAAATTGAACATATCAGTGTATTCACCGGTGCCGAGCATCAGGGACAGGGAATCCATTTCAGCGCCGGCAGGCGGACGCTCGTACGACAAGGTTACATTGAACATGTTCGTAAGGTACCTCGTCACCGGGTTATCCGAAGGATCGGAGTAGTAGTCGTTCGAGTCAGACTGCTGCCAGATGGTAAAGGTTTCATGCTCGGTAAAATCCACCTCTGGTGTGGCGGGCGCTTCACTGCCGGATGAAGCGCCCGGCGTGCTCGAGCCGGAGCTAGAGCCATTGGAATTTCCGCATGCAGCCAGCATGGAAACCAGGATAACGGCTGCAAACAACAGGGCCAGTGCTTTTTTCATAACAAAACCTCCTCTTTTTGTGTAACTGCGGCTTTAGTTTAGCAGGTATTAGTGTGGCTGTATATTTGAATAGTCAATTATTTGTCGGATAAGTCAACCGAATTTACAAAGCGGCGAAACCTAATCCCGCATAAAGGGGGCAAGCGATGCCATCGTTTCTTCTGTGGCCGGCTCAATTTCCAGCAGGACCGGCTCGGACAGGTTCAGACAGTAAATGCCTAAAATAGAGGTGGCATCCAGAATGGCGTGCTCAGTGATGAGCCGGAACTGGCCGTCCAGCTTTTGCAGCGTTTCCACAAAATCTTCTACCAGCTGTCCTTTCTTTAAATCGATAAACATTCTCTTCATTGCACACACCACCATCCGGATAATTTGAAATGGCGTACGCCATCTGTCAGCCCTTAACACCGCCAATGGTAACGCCCTTCACAAAATATTTCTGCGCAAAGGGATACACGCACAAAATGGGCAGTGTGGCGACAATGGTGGTGCTGTACTTCACCAAGTTGCCAACCATGTCAGCTTTTTGCAGCACATCGCTCGACATTAGGAATTTGGTGACGTCATTTTGCACAAGCAACTCCCGCAGGATCAGCTGCAGCGGCCACCATTCCCGCATCTTGGGCAGGTAAATGGACGCCTGGTACCAGGAATTCCACTGCTGGATAGCCGTAAACATCACCACAACCACCACAGTAGCCTTCACCAGCGGCAGCAGGATACGCAGGAATATGGTAAAAGAGCCTGCGCCATCCAGCTTGGCCGACTCCTCAAAGCTGGGAGGAAGCTGCTCAAAAGCGTTTTTCATGATAATAATGTAAAAAGCGTTCACGGCGCCGGGGATGATAACGCCCAGCGGATTGTTCACCAGCCCCAATGTACGGTTTACCATGTAGGAGGGAATCAGCCCCCCGCTGAACATCATGGTGAAAAGAATGAAAATGGTGAAGGTCTTTTTCAGCTTCATGTTCGGACGCGAAAGCACAAAGCCCGCAAGCGATGTCATAACCAGCCCAAACACCGCAGTGGTTACAACATACAAAAGTGTATTGGCGTAACTCCGCACGATGGAATCGTTTTGAAGCACCAGCCTATACCCCTCCAGGGTTGGCTCACCCATCGGCCGCCACAAAATCCCGGAGGACTGCATCAGCAGACGCGGGTTGCTGATGGAAGCCATCAGCACATGCCATATGGGGGCAATGCAAATAACCGCGAACAGAAGCATTAAGCCATAATTAAAAATGTTGAAAATGACCCGCGACGGTGTATTTTTCTCAATCATGTCCTCACCCCCTTACATAATAGATGTTTGAGCGACTTTTCTGCTGAATGCGTTTGAAAGGAACAGCAGCAGCGTGCCAACCACTGAGTTGAACAGACCCACCGCCGCAGAATATCCATACTGCATCCGCTCAATGCCCATACGGGCCACATGGGTGGAAATAACATCCGCCGTTTCATATATGCTGGGGTTGTATAGTAGCAGTATTTTTTCAAAGCCTACAGACATGATCGTGCCAACCCGCAAAATCAGCATGGTCACAATCACAGGCACAAGCGCCGGCAGGGTTACATGAATGACGCGCTGCAGCCGGTTGGCGCCGTCGATGGCCGCCGCCTCGTGCTGCTCCGGGCTCACGTCCGCCATGGTGGCGATAAAGATGATTGAACCATAGCCCAGCCCCTGCCATATATCGCTGGCCAGGTTAATGAACCAAAAATACTTCGGGTCCATCAACAGGTTCGTCTTCGGCATACCAAACAGCTTGCTGAGCAACACCGTTATGACACCGTTGGAGGAAACAAAATCAATCACCAAACCACACAGCACCACCGCCGAAATAAAGTAGGGCATGTAGCTGATGGTTTGCACGGCTTTTTTGAAGGGTGTAAACCGAAGCTCGTTCAGCAGCAGGGCGAACAGGATGCTTAAAGGCAAGCTGACACAAAGCCCCAGCAGGCTGATAACCAGCGTGTTGCGCAGTATTATGCCGAAGGAAGGGTTTGTAAAAAACTCAATAAAGTTTTGCAGGCCAACAAATTTACTGCCAAAGAAACCCGCCGTGGGTTTAAAGTCCTGGAATGCCATAACAATGCCGAACATCGGGAGATAGTTGAAAATGAAGAAATATACCGCGATGGGGATAAAAAGCAGGTAGTTTTGCTTGTTCATCATCCAGTCGCGTTTCCAGCTTGTTTTTTGTACAAGTGGACTTGCCGCTTTGCTTTTAGCCATGTTGTATCCTCCTCCTTTTGCGTGTTCCTAAGTATGGCATGTTCTTTTTCAGTTGTATATTTGAAAAGTGTATTTTTTGTAGAATAAATCAACCAAATTTGATATGATGATGGTAAACCTCCGTAAACACCAGGGTGCTAAAACGAAAGATGGGGCGCAAAAGCTATGGATAAACTGCTTTTTCATTTGGAACGTTGCTACCGTTTGACAGGTATCCCCCTGCGGGTGATGGACCACAACATGAGTATCACCCTATATTCCCGTGGGTACAACGAGCAGTACGATTTGCTGAACGATAAAATGAAAGGAATCCTGGATTCAAAGCTTCGGCAAACCGACGTACCGTTTTTGGAGTTTGAAAGTGATTTGATTTGCTATGGCGCCATGCGTGATACAACCGAGACGTTTATTATTGCAGGGCCTGTGCTGTTGCGCCAGACCGATGAAATAACACTAAAACGGTATGCTACCGAGCACGAAATCCCTTACCATCTCTTTTCAATAAAATCCAAATCACTTTTGGAGCTTTGCGCCTTGCTGTCGCTGCTTTACGGCATACGCACCGGGCTGGAGCTTACCGAAACCGAAATTGTCTCGCAAACACCCTCTGGGGAGATGCTTGAACAGGATAGTAATATGCGAGAGTTGCTCCCAAAGGACACCGATTCAGAGATTGCACGCTTGAACTATGCGGATGAGCTGCATTTTTTACAGGATATACGCGAAGGAAACGTAGAGAATATAAATCAAGCCTACAATGGCTCGGTCTTGTCGCCTCACGATTATGGGCTTGGAAAAATGGCAAAAAAACCCATCAAGCACTTTGAGTACATGGTATGTTCCTCCATTACCCTGGCAGCGCGGGCCGCTACACAGGGCGGGCTCGAACCTAGGAAAAGCTATGCGTTAAGTGATTTGTACTTGCAGCGTTTGGAAACGTGTAAAACAGTAGAAGAAATACTTACCTTGCATTGCAGCATGCAGGAGGAATATGCAAGACAGGTGCGCAGAGCAAAAACCAACCGCAGTAAGGTTTCCTATGTGGAAAAAGCCAAAAGCTACATCGCAAGCCATGTGAGCCAGCCCTATGAGCTGGAGGATATTATCCAGGAGCTAGGCATCAGCAAAGCGTATCTCTCCAAAAAGTTTCATGAGGAGATGGGCATGGGGGTAATGCGCTATGCGCGCAAATTCCGTGTAGAAGCCGCCGCCAACATGCTGAAATACTCAAGCGAAAGCATCAGCAATATTGCCAGCCACCTGTGCTTCCAGTCACAAAGCCATTTCGGGGTCGTGTTTAAGGAATTCATGGGTACCACGCCACAAAAATACAGGGAAAGTGAACAACCCAACCTATAGAACTGCAGCAAAATGCCCGCGGATAGCGGGTATTTTTGTTTACCCCTTCTTGTTTTGCAGGAAAAAACAACCTACCATACCATCAAATTCAGTCGACTTTTACTACAAATTGGCGAATCCCTTGATATACTCAGTGCTATAATGCCGTTATAATGAAGCAATGGGCAGTGATTGCCAAAACAACAAATGGGGTTGCTATGTGAATATATGTATCGGCAAACGGAAAACGTAACGACAACGGCATAAAGACAGCACCTTATGCACAGATTTTGCTTTTGACATGCCTGAATAATATTTGTGAGGGAGACCACACTTATGCTGAACATCAAAAGCCTGACCACCGAGTACCAAGAAAACCCGCTGGGTTTGGACGAGGCAAATCCCCGCTTTTCCTGGGTGCTGGACAGCGATGAAAAGGACACCCTGCAAGCCACCTACACGCTGCGGGTGGACGGCCCACAGGGCCCGGTGTGGGACACCGGATGTGTTGACAGCGGCCAAAGCGTGCTGGTGGAGTACGCGGGCCAGCCACTGCTGCCCGCCACCCGGTACACGGTGGCTGTGGGTGTTACGGACAACCATGGCGGCGCCGCCAAAGCGGAGGGCTGGTTCGAGACCGGGCTGATGGACGCGGCCAACATCAAGGCTGGGTGGATCACCCACGGCTATGAGGACGGGGTGGAGGCCTGCCCGGTGTACCGAAAAACCTTCGCCCTGAAAGGCAAGGTGGAGAGGGCCCGTGTTTACGCCAGTGCCTTGGGCGTGTACGAGCTGGTCCTCAACGGCAAGCGTGTGGGCGAAGACCAGCTGGCCCCGGGCTGGACCAGCTACACTCATCAGATACAGTACCAGACCTACGACATCACCGCCCTGCTGGCGGAGGAAAACACGGTGGAGATGACCGTGGGAAATGGTTGGTATACCGGCATATTGGGCTTCGACCCCAAGCCCGGGCACTATGGCACGCGCACGGCGGCTCTGGCGCAAATAGAGCTGACCTACACGGACGGCGAAAAGCAGACCATCGTGACCGATGGCAGCTGGCAGTACGGCACCGGCCCCCGGCGGTACAGCGAGCTGTATATGGGCGAGGTCATCGACGCCGGGTTCAAAACGGTCATGGAAGGTAACGCCGTACCCTTCGACCATCCCACAGATATTTTGGTGGCCCAGCAAAACGAGCCGGTACGCATCACCCAAAGGCTGCAGCCTGAAAAACGCTTCGTCACGCCAAAGGGTGAGGTAGTGTTCGACTTCGGTCAGAACCTGGTGGGGGTTATCGAGGCGCGGCTGCACTTCCCGGCGGGCACGCGCGTGACCCTGCGCCACGCAGAGGTGCTGGACAAGGACGGCAACTTCTACACTGAAAACCTGCGCGCGGCCAAGGCCACCGATACCTTCATTTGCAGCGGCGGTGAGGACGTGTTCCTGCCCGCTTTCACCTTCCACGGCTTCCGCTATCTGCAGGTGGAGGGGCTGGGCGACGCGCCCGACCCCGCGTGGTTTACCGCCTGTGTGATGCACAGCGACATGCCCCAGACCGGCAGCTTTGAGTGCAGCCACGCCAAGGTGAATCGCCTGTGGCAGAACATCCAGTGGGGCATGCGGGGCAACTTTGTGGACGTGCCCACCGACTGCCCCCAGCGCGACGAGCGCATGGGCTGGACGGGCGACGCCCAGGTGTTCGCCTCCACGGCTGTCTACTGCCGCAATACCGCGCTGTTCTTTGGCAAATGGCTGCGCGATTTGGCCAGCGAGCAGACCGTCGAGCATGGCGTGCCCCACGTGGTGCCCAATATCTTGGGCGATTCGGATGGCGCAGCAGCATGGAGCGATGCGGCCACCATCATCCCCTGGGAAGTTTACCGCGCCTATGGGGACAAGCGCATTTTGCAGCGCCAGTACCAAAGCATGAAGGGCTGGGTAGATTTTATCACCAGCCGCGCCGGAGAAAGCCGCCTGTGGCAAAGCGGGCACCAGTATGCCGACTGGCTAGCCCTGGACAAAGATGCGTTGGTGGACCGCGTGTGCGCCACCGATATCTATCTGGTGGCAACCGCCTACTATGCATATTCGACAGCTATTGTGACCCAAACGGCCCGGGTGCTGGGCCACACGGCAGACGCCGAGCAATATGAGAAACTGCACCGTGAAATCGTGGCGGCCTTCCAGCGGGAGTACATCACTCAGACAGGCCGCATTGTGAGCGAAACCCAGACCGGCTGCGTGCTGGCGTTGCACTTCGGTCTGGCACAGGAGAACCTGCGCCCCCGCATATTACAAAGCCTGGATACCAATCTTGCTCACTACCGCAACCATTTAGTAACCGGATTTGTGGGCACTCCTTACCTGTGTCACACCCTCAGCGAAAACGGCCAGCACGATTTGGCCGGCAAGGTATTCATGAAAGAGGGCTACCCCGGCTGGCTGAACTGTGTGAACCTGGGTGCCACCACCATCTGGGAGCGGTGGGACTCCATGAAAGCCGACGGCAGCTTCGACGAGAGCGGCATGAACAGCTTCAACCACTACGCCTACGGCTCCATCGGCAGTTGGATGGTGCAGAAGATAGGCGGGCTGAACGTTTTAGAGGCCGGGTACAAAAAAAGCCGCATCGCGCCGATGCCCATCAAGGGTGTCACTTGGGCAAAAACGCACCTGGAAACACCCTACGGTAAGCTGGCCTGCGACTGGGCATGCCGGGATGGAAGCTTCTTTGTGGACATCACCGTGCCAGCGGGCACCACTGCAGAGGTGACGTTGCCTGACAAGGAAGATACCTTTGTGGTAGGCAGCGGCGAGTACCATTATGAGTACCCCACCGACCGAAAATTGGAATATGAGCGTTATAGCATGGACAACACCTTTGGCGAATTGCTGCAAAATCCGATGGCTCTTGAAATTTTGGAGCAACACATGCCCGGTGCGGCAGAAGACCCAAAGAGCAAAATGGCCTACAGCATGACCATTGCCAGTGTAGTACCAATGATGCCTGAGGGCAGCGCCGCGCTGTTCAAGGGACTTATCGAACGGCTGAACCAAGCGGAGCGGGAAGTCTAATAGGTGCCGCAAGGCAAGTATTGGGTTTTTCAATTAGACCACCGGGCTGGCGCTGTGCGTCTGTTCACCGGACGGCGGGAGGGTGATGACCCTCCCCGAATTGGGCAGCACTGTCATCTCACCCGAGTTGATTGCATGCTTCCTCACGGGCTTTCTGCGGCAGGGCGGTATGGACACACCCGTTCTTATGATAATAAAATCGGCGTTTTTCCTGGTGTTGGCCCGGCTACCGGGCGTACTTTTCCTAACTGTCAACCCAGCGGTACTAGTTCATCAACCAGGTGGAGGAAATAGCCAAGGCGGAGGATTAGGTTATTGCAACACGAAAGGCTGTTTCGGGATGCCAGCGTGGGAAAGGTGATACTGAAAACCAGTGTCCCGGCTGTGCTTTCCATTCTGGTGATGATGATCTACAATATCGCCGATATGTTTTTCATTGGCCAAAGCGGCGATGCGATGCAGGTGGCTGCCGTTTCGCTTGTCGGCCCGGTTATGTCTGTCATTTCGGGTCTGGGCACACTGGTGGGAAGCGGCGGCTGCGCAGCTATTTCCAATGCTCTGGGCAAAAAGGAGCTGGATAAGGCGCGTTCCATGTCCAGCTTTTGCTGCTGGGTCTCATTGGGTATGGGGGTCGCGTTCATGGCCGCCGTGTTGCTTGGAATGCCGATACTGCTGGGCGGTATTGGCGCCAGCGCCAATACCGCCGGGTATGCAAAAACCTACCTGTCCATTGTTATTTTGGGCGGTCCGTTTATGATTTTTTCCGGCAGCATGGGCAACGTTGTGCGTGGCGAGGGTGCCATGAAGGAATCCATGTTGGGCAACATCCTTGGTACGGTAACGAACCTGTTGCTTGACCCCATTCTCATCAGCGTTGTGGGCCTTGGAATGGCCGGCGCGGCAATAGCAACTGTTGTTGGCAATGTTGCCAGCGCTGTTTATTATGTTTGGTACTTCCGCCGCAAACGTGGTGTGCTTTCTCTAAATCCGAAATATTTCACGCTGCGGCGGGATGTATCCCTGAAAGTGCTGTCCCTGGGGCTGCCCACCGCGGTTGGCGTACTTCTTATGAGTATTTCCTCTGTCATCCGCAACAATTATGCTGCGGGCTTTGGCGATGAGGTAGTGGCCGCTATGGGTGTTGCCGGAACGGTATCCATGATTGTAGGCATGCTTTCGATGGGTGTCGCCATGGGGGTGCAGCCGGCAATAGGCTATGCCTATGGGGCCCAAATGATTCCCCGTATGAAAGCTGTGCTCAAGCGTACAGCGCTGGTGCTGGTTATACTGGGCATGGGCTTAACGCTGTTTATCCTGTTCGCCAGAAATACTCTGGTAACCCTGTTTGTGGATGAGGTGCAGGTAATTGCGCTGGCGCAAAAAATTGTATTGATTTCCATGATAGGCGGGCCAATCTCCGGTCTGTCACAGCTATGCACAACCTTTCTACAAGCCACGGATAAAGCCCTTTGGGCAACAGGAGCCGCCGTTCTGCGGCAAGGCGTATTTCTTTTGCCATTGACCATTGTTTTCACCGCCGTGTTTGCATTGAACGGGCTCATATGGTCTGGGGTGGTAGCCGACATTCTTGCAACCGCGGTCGGTTTGTTGCTTTTTCTTATGCGGCTGCGGCAGATTAACCAGAGACAATACCTTGGCTGGAGTTAATGGTGAGCAAAAGTTGCTTGAGACAGATGAGGTACAATACTGTCATGACCTTGAATTGGCAGCTATGAATAGCATGGCTGCTGATTTCTATAAGTATATTGAGGTATTTTACCGACTCCAATGAGGTGGTGCAGTACACTAAAGTGGTTTCTGAGTTGGACATATAGACAATAACATGCAACAATACCCGCATTACCGATATGCTATAATAAAGGCAAAAAGAGGGTGTCGGATATGTACCAGCGCATCATGTGGGAGGGTGTGGATGAAAAGTGTGACCAAGAACCTGCTGGATGAAGCCACTGTTAAGCGAATTGCCCAGCACCAATTTCCCGGCGCGCGGGTGCGCGAGGTGAAGGAACTGGGCGGCGGCATGTTCAACGCCGCCTATCTGCTTTCCGGCAGCGGAATGCCGGAGGAAGGCCTTGTGCTAAAGGTTGGCCCGGCATCCGGCACCAAGACCCTCACCTATGAAAAGGATATCATGAAAACCGAGGTAGAGGTGTATGGGTTGCTTGAGGGACGGGACATTTCCACCCCGAAGGTGTACGCCGCCGATTTTTCCGGCGAGGTTATTCCCGGCGACTATTTCTTCATGCAGCGGCTGCCCGGCCAAACCTGGCATGACGCAAAGAAGCACATTCCCGCAGCTGACAAGCGTACTCTAATGCACAGCTTTGGCCGCTGCAACGCCGCCGTGCACAGCGTGCCTGGCGAGTGGTTCGGCTATGTCAAGCGGGAGGAGCGTTTCCAGTTCGACAGCTGGGGCGCCGCCTTCACCGCCATGGTTGGCGACATTCTGGCCGATGGCCGCGCCGACAGCATCAAGCTGCCCTATGAGGCCATCGAGGCCGCGCTGCGAAAGCACCGTTCCCTGCTGGACGAGGTGAAAGCCCCCAGCCTTGTGGGTTTTGATATGTGGCCGGGCAACGTGTTCGTCGCGCCGCAAAACGGTCGGTACGCCATCACCGGCGTGGTGGATTTTGAGCGGGCCTTCTATGGCGACACTTACGCCGACTTCACCTCTGCTGTGATGCTGTTTGACGATGTGGAGCAGGAGCCGGATTTTATCGCGGGCTACGAGGAGGTCGCCGGGCAGAAGCTGACCATCACACACAACGACCGAACCCGCATGGACTGGTACCGGCTGTACATGGCAGTCATCATGTGCGTGGAGACCTACCGCTACGGCAAGGCTTACGCCTTTGCCGTGCAGTCTTACTGCAGGGGCAAAATCAAAAAGCTGCTGGCGAAGCTGTGAAATAAGAAATATCATTTTGTCTACAATTATCAATATGCTTTATATGTGTTCGCCATGAGTAGTTTATCAATACTCGCCCTCGTTGGTCTTGCAAAGAATCCTACATACAGCCAAATTGGCGGACGCGCACCATAGGTAGCGCGTCTGCCAATTGTGAAAAAGAACTTAATACCGGAAATCAACAAAAATAGCACATTGCACAAATCACACAGCAGGAGTGGGTTAGTTACCGTCCGTGACAATTTGATGGCTGCGCTATGTCGGTGAAACAACTGAAAACATAAATTGATGATAATATGTCAACAATCTCAAAAAACTGTCACCGACAGTATATAGCATACGGGTTTTATGCAGTTGCGCATTGACAGTAGGGGGTATTTCTGTTAGAATTAAGCAAGAAAATTTAATATTTAAGCGTTTTGACGTGAAATTTTGGTAAGGCACCGACGGTATGCAGCCATCAGGTTCTAGTCGGGGCAACTCGGTGGAGGTTCAAGTCCTCTTGGCCGCACCAAAGAAAAAGCAACTGTAAAATGTAAATTTTATGGTTGCTTTTTTCTTTTCTCCTTTTTGAAATGTGGCCAATCAATTAAAAAAAGCTGCATTTCCACGGACATAGCGCAACCTATGTTTTTTGAGGTTTTGTTGTGATCTTGACTAAAACTCAATTTTCAGGAACACCTCAACACCTGTAAATGCTACTCTAAAAAGGGGCCAAAAAAGGGCATCATCATAATTGAAAAATCCCCCACGCTCTTTTCCTCTACCTGAGGTGTTCTTCCCAACTCCTCAGGTGGGGGATTTTTCATTTATCATGGGTGGGGGATTTTCTGCTTGACAAAAGCAGGTGGATGCCGAGTCCCTGGACGAATGCACCTTGCTGGAGGCAAAATGCATCTTCCCCCAAATCGACCTGATGCAGTATGAGGGTGACCTGAAAAAA
>QMCD01000446.1_pt1 | contig 28598 bp, 34 predicted proteins | sample 1821841 | NCBI WGS metagenome assembly QMCD01 (sample SAMN01991225, study PRJNA193472) | Termite gut metagenome, whole genome shotgun sequencing project. | isolation source: worker | host: Macrotermes natalensis | reverse complement strand
GCCTCATCCGGCAAGTTTGCGCAGTTTGGCGCCGTCCTTTTGCCGTAATACTGCGTCAGCGCCTCCTAACAGATTCCTTCCAGTATGCGTCGACCCTTCGGGATACTCCGTGAACGGCGCTTCCTTGTCTTACGGCAAAAACCCTGACGTCAAACTACATAAACCTACCGGATGAAGCACTACATGGTTTAGAAGAAAATAATCCACGCCTCTTGACACCAACTATAGACGGACGTATATTATGAATATAAATTCTTTAGCGGAAGAAAGCGCCTATAAGAACATGATACTTATTATTGAAATAGTTGCACTGTGTCTGCTGATGACATGTGCTACTGTTATCGGAAACAAAAAGAACCCAGTTCGGGGAGTACATAATCTGCCATTGCTCATTCAAGAGAGAGTGCATTCCTTGCCGCAATACACTGGCAGCATTCCTCCCATTATATCCTCGAGTAAACGGATTATGAAGAAGGCTCCGCTGCTCATTATAGTCTTAATACTTTTCACCGGACTGGTATCATTAGCGGGAGCGAGAACATTTCTCATAGGGCTACTTTATTCTTTCATATTATGGGCAGGAGTGAAATGCTACTCAACACTGGTTTTGGATTGCGGATGGTACGCGCATACCAAAGCCGCTTGGATTCCGGGGACGGAGGATATGGAAGATGATTACAAGGATTATAAGTTCTACCTCAGTAGTATTCCGCGAAGCCTGTTGGCAGGAGGAATAACTGGCGCGATGGTTGGAGTAATCATTATGCTTATTTATCGGTAAATACTGCTTTCTGCGTTTATATATGCCTGTGGTCGATGAATTTTTTAACGGAGGTCATGCACATGCAAATGAGCAAAATTGGCAATCACATATATGCAAAAGATGGATTAATGGCAATAGAGTTTTATAAAAAGACCTTTGATCTTGAGGGAGAAGGCAACCCATGGCTGGATGAAGACGGCATTCTCATTCATCAGAATCTTTTGCGAAATGGCGAGCTTTTTTTAAGTGTAAGCGATATAAAGCACTTGCCAAACAATATTTTTGCAGAAAGACTATCTGCTGGTATCTGCCCCGCAATGTTGTTTTGTGTTTATTTTTTTTGTGAAGATGATTTTCGAAAAACCTTTAACGCTTTATCTGAAAATGCCGAGCTTTGCAGAGAGATTGAGTTTGAAGGTGACGATATTGTTTGTGAAATAATCGATCAGTTCGGTGTTTTTTGGCATCTTCGCGTTCCCAAAAACCGAGAGGCATCATTCATTCCAAGATAGCTGTATCTTGCCGTATAAGCATTCGCGACGGTTGCCAGCATTCCGACGAACCGCGAAAAAAGAATAATACGATACCGAAAACGTATACCGCTCAATGAAACACAACCTCGACCGTACACCCCCCGCCGGGCGTATCCAGCACAGCTATGCGTCCATCATGCAACCTGACGATCTCCTTCGCGATACTAAGCCCCAAACCAAAATGCTCCTTTTGAGTACGCGAAGCGTCCGCGCGATAGAAGCGCTCGAATACATGGGCCTTATCTTCACCGGGTATCCCCGGCCCGTGATCGATGACGGATAATTTGATTGCATTTTTTTGCTCGGCCGCCTTTATAAGAACCGTCGTATTTTGAAAGGCATAAGATATAGCGTTATCCAGCAAAATGTCCAGTACCTGCGCTATGCGTTCCCTATCGCCCACCATTTGCAGATGTGTATGCTCCGGCAGATGCAGTTCCAGCGTAATACCCTTGTTTTTGGCTATGACCGCGTGCTTGTCATATCCCTCTATCAAAACGTTTTCCAAGCTGAAAAGCTCCTTTTGAACGCCCCAGTTGCCGGAATCGGTCGCCGCCAGCATCAACATGTCACTGATCAATCGCGACATTCTCGCGCATTCTTTTTGTATGATCATAGCCGTTGCGTCCTGCGATAGCTCTTGCGCATGGGATGAAATAACCGTCAGCGGGGACTTAAGTTCATGGGACGCCGCGCTGATAAACGCTTTCTGGCTCTCAATGCTTTGTGCAATGGGCGTCACGGCGTGGCGGACAAGCTGCCTGCTCAACAGCAAAATGATAATCACAGCCACTACCCACGCCACGGGATAGAGCCGTACCGATTTACCCATCAGAGCGAGGATTTCCGGAACCGGATAAAACAGGTAAAGGGTCCGGTCATTTCCGGCGTCATACGCAGTGGCTCCCATATATCGTTCGCCTTGCCTGCCCCTAAGCGCCGTGTTTATGGTTTGCAGCCGTGCAAGATTGTCGCCGTCGGATTGTCCGATGGATAAGGATGAAGGAGAATACTTATACAGATCTTCAATCAGCACATCAATAGGCGTAGAAAGACTGAGGCGCGAAGCAAGCAAAACGTCCTGGCTGTCAGAGATTTGCACAGCCATTCCATCACGTTCTAAATTGTTAATGATGGATTCATCAAGCTGCGGATAGCTCTCCCATTCGTCGATTACTCCATTCCACACATTACGGAACATCATTTCCTGTGTGAACAACAATTGATTTGTGGAATTCCATAAAAATAACAGCACCACAGCGGTAATCAGCGGGACCATGCCCGCTAAAAACAACAGGTTAAATTTACGTTTCAGCTTCTCTATCATAGTTCTTCCAAACGGTAACCCACGCCATACTGCGTCTTGATGGCAACGCCGCATCGCAAAAACGACAGCTTTCTGCGAAGAAAGCCAATGTAATTATCGACATTGCCCTGCTCGATATTACTCTCCATACCCCATACCTTTAGTATCAACTGTTCGCGTGATAACGGAGCCGAATTGCCTTTCATCAGCGCCTCCATCAGCAAACATTCCCGTTTAGTAAGCTCGATCTGCCGTTCCCCAAAGGAAAGGATGCCGCGACTCGTGTCCAAGCAAACGGAGGCAAATTCCAATGTATCTATGTCTTGAATCTCTTGCGGCCTGCGCAGGGCCGCGCGTATCCTCGCCAGTAATTCTTCAAACGAGAAGGGTTTGGTCAGGTAATCATCCGCGCCGCTGTCCAAGCCCTCAACACGGTCGCCTATTTTATCCATCGCGGTTAACAGTATGACGGGCGTATTAACCCTTTTCTGCCGCATCGCCTTAACGATGGTCAAGCCGTCGATAATGGGCAGCATCCTGTCTGCTATGATTAAGTCATAGCCCGCGTCCGTGTTCAACGCCTGATGCAAGCCTTCCTCGCCATCGGTACAGGCGTCGGTCACATACCGGTGCTTTTGCAATTGCCGGCAGATTACCGCGTTTAAATCCAAATCATCTTCGATAAGCAATATCTTCATATTCAAAAGTATATCAGACAATTCTATAAAAATCCTCAAAAAACCGGTTCGGATTTTCATTGAATTTATAGGTCTTTTAGAGAAACTCTGGTGTAGCATTGAAAAAAAAACGAGGAGGCTTTTCCATGAAAATAACAAGATTGGGCTGCGGTATTTTATTCGTAATTATGGGCGGCGTATTACTAACAGGCTGCGGCGGCGGAACGCCCGACCCGATGCCGGAAGCGGAGAAAACGAAAGACCCTGTAGTCTTTATCGAGGAACAGGAGACAGAACCGCCTGCCAGCGATAAAGGCACAGGCAAAGACGCATTGGATGGCTCGGATCTACAAGGTAATGTAGTCGAGCTTGCGGATGACGGAGTAATCGTGACGAGGATAAAACGCTGGGAGAATGCGGACGGCATGTTCGGTCAATCTACAGAAGATAAAATATCCATCCATTTTACGGGTGATACCGTATTTCAGATATTTGAATATAATGCAAGCGCAGCACAAGGCGAGTTTCAGGAGGCTGATTCAGGCAAGGTCTTGCTGGACAGCAACATATTTCTATGGGGAGAAATGGACGGGGACTCGTTCGTCTCAAATCGCGTTGTTATCTGGCGGCAGGTATAGGTGCGGATATGAGTTTCGCAATAAGAGCCGTCCTGTATGTGATTCGCAAGCGAAGTAAGACATTGCTGCTGTTTTGCATCCTAATATTGTCAGGTCTATTGATCGTATCTTCATTGGCCATAATGCGGGCTACGGAGTATCTTAGCCGGGATATAGAAAAGAACACCGGTACCAAGCTGCATATGGCTATGGGTCTTAATGGGATTCCGGTCACAGAAGAAATCATCGCAGAAATATCAGGCATGGATAACATTGCTTGGATAAACCGGGCATCGCATACGAATGCGACTCCGGACAATTTCTCTAATATACCCGGCGCTGAGACGCAAGCGCCGGAGTACGCAATGGTGCAACTTCACGGCTATGATGACGCCGGAACCGACGGCCCGTTTGCCGATCAGCTCATACGGCTGGAATCGGGCGAACTCTTTGCAAAGGGAGATACGGGGCTTGCACTGATTCACAGCGAATTGGCTGCAACAAACGGGCTTAAAGTCGGTGACGCATTGCGGCTCAATGCCGAGAACGGCGGGCAGACCGAGGCGAAAATAGCGGGCATATACCATCTTACTGCCGTAAGCGAAGTGGGCGACGCGGTTGAATCGCTGTACCGCCCCGAGAACCAGATATATGCCACGCAGGACGTTGTGGCGGCGTCCGCCTTTGACGAGGTGTTTTGTTACCTAAACGATCCCGCCGCCGCGAATGATGCCTTGAAGGCGCTTGCGGAGATTGGCAAGCAAGATTATGAAGTCTCGGTATATGACGCGCTGTATAACGAAGTCAAAGGATCGCTGGAACAGACAAGGCGCATCGTTTCACTGATGCTTTACCTAACGGTTTTTGTAACAGCTGCGATAATCACGCTGATCCTCTCGCTGTGGATGCGCAGCCGCACAAAGGAAATCGCGGTGTTTATCTCTCTGGGAGAGCACAAATGCAGTATATTGATGCAATCTCTTTTGGAGGTGTGGATCATATTGGGATGCGTCATCGCGGTTACCGCCTTGACAGGCAATTTAGCGGCGCAGGGCATCGCCGGATTGGTAATGCCGGGCATGGAAGCGGAGCTTTCCGTTTCGTTCGCTGATATCGGATACTTAGGCGCGGGCGGGATTATGCTAACGAGCGCGGCGGTCATATTATCCCTGCTGCCCGTCTTTGCCCTGAAGCCGCGCGGCATATTGACCATAACCGATTAGGAGGAATAAATGAACATAGCGCAAAGGGCGATACGCTCGGTTTTGAGAAAGCCAATAAAATACCTGTTGCTATTTCTGATTATCCTTGTGATTGCGAGTTTTTTGATGGCGGCCTTCGCCTGCGCGGGAGCCAGTGTCGTATCACAGAACAAAACCAAGAAAGCGATGGGTGCGGCATACCGGCTGGAGATAAATATGGCTGATAGCATTAAGCGCGCAAACGAAGAGATAGTCTCGGTTCAAATGCCCAACGGGGCATGGCTGATGAAAGCTCCGAACAATCAGTTTGATTCGCTGCTATTGGACGACATAGAAAAGATAGCCGCAGTGGAAGGGATCGAAACGTATGATATAACCACGCAAGCGACGGCTGTAAAGCCAACGAATTTCAAGCGCATCGAGGACGCGAACCGCGATCAAAACATGGACTTTAAGGGCGTAAACCTTATTGGCTGCCGGGACATGTCGCTTAACGCCAACGTAACCGGAGGTAATGTCAGCATAAAGGAAGGCAGGATGATTGCAATAGAAGATGAGAATGTGATCGTAATCTCCGAAGAGTTAGCGGATGCAAACGATTTGCGCATTGGCGATAATCTGTCCTTTTGCCCCGTTCGTGAGGAAGACGGAACAGCGGAGCATCAAGCGGAAATCATCGGCATATTTACGCTGCTGCACGATATCCCTTCCATTATGGACGGCGACACGTTTCGCTCAGAAAACGTGATTTTCTCGGATCTTCGCTTCCCTGAAAAAGCGGAAGGGCATACGGATGATCCGTTCTTTACGAACGCCACATTCCAAGTAAACGCCGACGGATATGATGCGATAGGCGAACGGATACGGGATTTGGATATCGGCTGGCAGCGGTATAACCTTGTGGACAATAACGGCAATTTTGAGCAGATGTCCGACAACTTCAACAATATGGGAAACATCAGCCGTATGCTAATTATCATCGTTTGCTGTGCCAGCCTTTTAATACTGCTGTTCGTACTGCTGTTTTGGATACGCAACCGCAGCCGTGAAATCGGCGTTTTTATGTCGCTGGGTATCAGCAAGCTGAAAATCGTCTCTCAGTTTCTGACCGAAGCGCTTATCGTAGGCATACTGGCATTCGCGTTATCGCTCTGTATATCTCCGGCGGTATCGGCACAGGCGGCGGATTATATTGCGCAAGGCCAACAGCAGGAGATAGAGCAACACGCGTTGGAAATGAAAGCTACCGTTAGAGCCAGCGGGAATATAGACCGGGGTACGGATGAAATGATGGATGTATCGGTAGCGGTCACGCCGGTCATGGTTGCGGGTACGGGCGGGCTGGTCGTGCTTTTGATCAGCGGGGCCGTACTTCTGTCGAGCGTCGCGGTTATGAGGAAAAGCACGGTAAATATACTTAGCGATATGTAGGAGGGAATTCATGGTATTACAGGCAAAGGACGTGTCATACGCATACGCGCCGGATAAACAGATACTCAGGGAGGTAAACGCGTCGTTCTCACCGGGACTGATGTACGCGATACTAGGCGAAAGCGGCAGCGGGAAAACGACGTTCCTTTCGCTGCTTGCCGGTTTGGATGTGCCTACTGAAGGAAGCGTTGTTTTCAATGGAACAGCGCTGGAGCGTAACCAATTAAACGAATACAGGCGGCACAGCATCTCATTGATTTTCCAGAACTATAACCTTATCGATTATCTGACGGCGATTGAAAACGTCAAGCTGGGAGGCAAACGCGACGCGGGAGCTTTGCTGGACAGGGTGCGTATCACCGCGGAGGATAGGCATCGCAGTATACTCAAGCTATCCGGCGGACAGCAGCAGCGCGTCGCCATCGCGCGGGCGCTTGCGAGCGAGGCGGATATTCTACTCGCGGATGAACCGACCGGTAATTTGGATTCGGCAACGGCGCAGGATATAGTCGGCATACTTAAAACATGCGCTCATCATGAAAACAAGTGCGTTATTGTCGTTACGCACAGTATGGAGTTGGCGGACAAGGCCGATATTGTGTTTTCGATGAAGGATGGGCGGCTTGCGTGAGTAGTATACCTATTTTGAATTAAAACCGTCCCCAATATGGGGGCCGAGCCAAGGTAAATAGTATAGCTAATTCGCATGTAGGTAACCGTTTTAATGCGAATTAGCTATATGTCCAGCGAATATCCCCGGTTGCCGGTGCGGACGCACTTTATACTCAATAGACCTCTTCGGATGGATGAGATTTCCGGACAGGTCTACTACAATTACTGAACACTCTCACTCAACAAACCCAAATACCGCCAGCGCCGCGCCATACAGCACAACGGAGTAAACGCTGAACCTCTCCGCCACGCCGAAATATGCCGGCAACGAGCCCACGCCGATTGAACCGATAAACATCAATATTAGCGCAACGAGCGTAATCGTCCCAAACACCCTATGCATCCCCCGCCGGAAGCACCCGACGGCAATCAATACCATTGACGCGATGGACAATACCACGACAAGCACGGTGACGACAATGTGCATGGTGTCCTGAAACAAACCTCCGCTTGCTGACAGCGGGAACAGCGTGTACCCGACGGCGGACACGCTTCGCATAGCCGTAAACAGGTAAATGCCCAACCGAAACGGCTTGTTGACCTTGCCTTGATACATCACGCACAGCAATATACAGAGCGCGACGGTGCAAATGCCGCTTATGCCTGTCAAGGCGGACGCAATATCCCTCGACGGTGCGGCAGCGGCGGTAAGGTCGCTGACCGCCTGCGTTACCGGATTGTAGTCCGGGTAATTCATGCTTCCGATGATGACATGCAGGAAGTAGAACACCGTTCCCGCAATTCCCAGGGCGAGCACAAACCATTGCGCCCTGCTTCTTCTTTGTGTCGTCATGCGCTATAGCCTCCTTCAATAAACGCGTCAAGCGCCTCGTCAATCTCCGTGCCCTGTCCGCTCATCAAATGCCCGCCTGTGTCAAACGCCATAAACGTGCTGTCCGGGAAGCGGGGTACGGCTTGCTCCATTAGTGCGTAGTCAGCCATTTTATCGTCCTTCGCGTGGAATATCAGCGTCGGCACTTGCAAGCTCTCGATGGGGTACTCATCGAAGTTCCGCGCCATATCGGGGTTTGTCTGCTTTGCGTCCAGTATCATGCCTTCGCGCCGCTCGCTGACCGGCAGCATCGAATGGATGACGCTCGATTCCATCCCCATGATCGGCCCGAAGAATGGGCTGCATAGCCACATCCCGAAATCGCTGCACAGGAACTCCGGCGGTCCCGCGTACTCCGCGTAGCTTTCGGGCTTTGCCGTCAGAGGTGCGGCAGAAGAATATAGTATCAAACCGTTCGTCCGCTCGGGATAGTCCAGCGCAAAGCGGATGGCGACCGTGCCGCCCGCCGACGTAGCCAGAAGGTACACCTCATCCACACCCAATCTGTCTAACAGCTCTGCAAAAGCCTTGGCCTGCTCCTTTGGCGTAGGATTTTCGGGAACATCGCTGCCCAAATAGCCAAACCGCGAAGGGGCGATTACACGGTTGCTGGAAACCCGGTTCGCGACCGTATCAAAGGCTTGATCGTATCCGCCGCTCATGCCGTGAACGGACAGAATAACCTCGCCGCTGCCCTCGTCCACATAGGTCATCGTGCCATAGCTAAGCTCAATCTCCTTATGGTCATATGTCTCAAGACGGGCGTAACCGGCCTTGACCGCGTTAGAACAGAGTATATATTGCACAATGAAGAAACCAGCTATCGCACCGGCGATGCTAATCAGTACAATCAATCCTTTTCTTTTTATGGTTCTTTCTTTCATGATCCTGCTTCCTTCCCATATAGCCGGGCAAACTGTCGCACATGCCGCTCGATAAGCTGCAACGCTTCGCCTTCGCGCTCGGGGCGCCGGTCGCACAGCGTCAGCATCAGGAATATCGGAGCGTAGAATTGCAGCGCCATGATTTGCGCGTCATCGGATTGAAGCGTGTTTGTTTCGCCCAGCAGCACGAATAACGCGCTCTGATAGGCTATCGGATCGTCAACATATTGCTTTGTATAAAGCGCGGCAAGCTCGCCGCTCTTGAATTGCTCCACCGTCAGCATCTTGCGGAATTTGCATACGAAGTCATCGTGCAGAAAGTAGAGGAATAAGCCCCTGCTCATCTCCGCCAGCGATTCCTCGCTTACAGCGGCGAACAGCGGCGCGTCTTGCTTCGCGTCCGTCCCGTTCATCCGCAGGGACGCCGCCTGTTGCTTGTATCGGGCTTTCATTTCCTCTAAGATAGCTTCGAATATATCCTGTTTGCTTTTGTAGTGCTTATACAGCGACGGGGCTTTGATCCCCACCGCCTCCGCTATTGTCGCGACTGTGACCGGCTCGTAGCCGTTTACCGCGAACAGCGTTAAGGCTTCTGATAGGATGCGTTGTTTTGTTGGAATGCTCTCTGGTTGCATAATACTCCCCTCTCGACAGGCTAATGATTGTTAGCCATAGTATAGCTAACAATCATTAGCCTGTCAAGAGGGGATTTGTTTTTATAGATAAACCCGCTATTCTTCTCTGTTCTTGTTCCTGATTCGAATAAGCGCGCAAGCAAGATTGGCGGTTCCTGTTACCGCCATCGCTATTCCGGAAATGAGCAAATAATTATTAAGATTTTCGCCAGAACGACCATCTGCCAGCCATAGGCAGATGGTCGCTATTATGCATATCGCAAATACAATCGCTAGAATAACCTGTAGCCTTGGAACGACTGAGCATTGTGCCCGTCTATTCAATCCTTCCCCTCCTTTCTACGCTCTCCCTGCGTGAACGACAGAACCAGAAAACAGCAACCTATCGGTATAAATACATAATTCTCGCCTATTATTGAAGCGACTATGAACAGAACTCCCGCGATTAAATACAGCGCCGTTGTGACTTTCTTGTTTTTCATTAAACCCTTTCCTTTCTACATTACCGGCGGAACATACAGATTCAAGAATACAAACACCGATAAGTTAAAAATATCCACTAGAAAATGTGATATAATACACCATCTAAGGCTTTTCGTCTTCCATCGCGCAACGCTCCACACAACACCCATAAGCAGCAGCGACGCCCATGTCATCCAACTGCGGTTCGCTATTGAGAACACGCCCCACATCAACGGGTGGCTGGCGATAAACAATATCGTTGAATAGATAACTGAAAGACCCTTTGGGAATGGCAAGGCGTCCAGCAGGAATCCCCGCCAGAATACTTCTTCAAAGAATGGGTTTATCATTGCGAATATCAGCCATAGGATGATGACGACAGGATCTGTAAGCAGACCCAAATTCATTAGAAATATCGGCAACGGAATCAATCCAACGACAAAGCATAGAACCGCCCAGGGGATGTTTCGTTCGGGCTGGGCAAACAGTCCCGCAATTCCCGCCTTGCCGAGATATTGATATGCGAGCGCGAAGGTGACGCCCCAATAGATAAGCGCCAGCGGGATAAATGCCCATTCCTGCATAAACGACTGGAATATGTACGCGCTGATGCATCCGATAACGATTACAATCAGTGGAGTAAATATAGCAACTCTGGATTTGCTCAAACAAATTTCTCCCATAAAAACAGATGTATATATTGGTATTATACATCTGTTTTATATGAATGACAATGGGTAATGCGAATTTTTTTCCTTATTGATGGAGGCTAATTTGCATTATTCATGCAACCGCTCCCGAATCAAAGCACACAACGCATCCGGCGCGTAATGGTGCAAATAATGCCCGCCGTGCAGTGTTATCAGCTCCCCATACTCCGACTGCTCCACCCATGCCTGCTGCGCGGACAGCATTTCAGCGTATCGTGGATTTGCTTCATCTTTATCAGAAATGACAGCGACTAAGGGAATGCTGCTCGGGAAACCCCGCTCCTTGACATAGAGTGCGTTATCAATGTACAGATCCCACTCCTCGCGCATCATTTCGCTCTGCGCATTCTTTAGCGTGAGCGCCCTCTCCGCCGGAAGCAGAGAAGCATCAACGTAATTATAATCGTTTTGCTTGGCGTACTGCGAATCAATGACAGAAGGCGAAATAGCGTTGACCAGGCGCAGAAGACCGATTGCCTTAAAGATTGGCACCAGTGTATCCATTGTTGATATGGAACCAGCGCCCTCCGCTATCGTAATGTCGGGAGCCATCGAATCGATCAAAAACACGCCGGACACCTCATCGGGATAGCTTGCCGCGAAAAGCGCCGCTTCTAACCCGCCCATCGAGTGCGCCGCCAGATAATACGGCGGCGGGAACCCGGCTTGTGCTAATGCCGCATGGTCTTCCTCCACCATATTCTGAACCGTGCGGTCACGGCTTGTCGGTTCGCTCCAACCGTAACCCGGCCTTTCCAATACGACGACCCGGGCGCATGATTGCAGGCGCGACCATATAGGATAGAAGTCGATCGACGGTGCGGTCGTTCCCCAACCGGATAGCAGAACAAGGGTTGCTCCTTCTTCTCCGGCGGAAAATACGTGCATCTCGGTATCGAAGACGCTGACCATCTGTCCCATAGGCGGGTAGCTGTTCATATCAACGTTTATGGCGGCGGCGTTCCATACAGCGCCCGCCGCGCACAGCAAAAGAATAGACGACAAGCTGATTGCCGTGCCCCTTATCCACTTTTTCTCGAATAATTTCTTTATCAAGCCGTCTCCCGCTTTATGCCAGTTGATCGAATGCGATTTCCCCGGCGCTCCCGAACATATCGCCGCCGGAGGAACCGTTCGCGGCTGCCCGCTTCGCGTCGCCCCACGCTTGATTATATATGCTGCAAAACCCTATTTGGCGGCCTACCTCGGCAGGCGTATGGATTTGGGTCCATTGCCCGTTTGAATAATTGGCTACCATATTGCCCTCGCCGTCGTAAAGCTCAGCATAGGTTATCTGGTCATCCGTTTTGTGATACTTCGCCGATCCCTTATCGAACATAACCTCCAGCAGGCTGATAGCTTTCGGCGCGGGTTTCTTTGCGATCATCGTCAAGCCGTCGGCGATAATGTTCTTCCTGTCCGGCGACGCGACCTGAACATAGTCCTTAATCAAGCTGTTGAACCCGCTGGAATCATTCTGGAACTTGCCGCATTTAAAATCCTTCTTCGCTTGTTCAATGATGGCATTATGGAACTTCTCGTCGCTCATCTTCGGCGCGGATTTCGTATAGTTCATGACATCTTGGTAATCCGGCAGGGATACGCCGCCGATTTTCTTTGCGTTTGAACTTGTTGGCCGGACAGAGTTTATGCCGTTGCTAACCCCTGTAATTGCCATTGCACAAGCCCTCCTCGTCATAATCCTGCGGATTATCATATGCAAAAGCCGCTTTTGCCCGTTGACGCGATTGCGCCAGCTTTTGCTCGCGCAAATCTTCCGCGGTTTCTCTATCCGCAATGCGCTTTTCTTGCAGCCTCTTTTCGGCCTGTCTGTATATAGCGTTTCGCCTGTAATAATCATCGTAATCAAAAGAAGTCTTTTTAGTATTTTTTCGCACAAAGCTATCGGATTTAGCGGCCGAAAAAGTCGCGCCATACGCCGAACCCATAGCATCCGCCTTGTATTCGCAATCGTCTCCAATACGAATAATCGAGTAGGACGGAGTCGCCGCGGCCGGGTAAGCGCCACCCAAATCCCTCTGAATAGTGCGCAGCATCAAGTCCTTGTACTCAGGATCATGCATCATCCTTTCAAACGCTTTGTCGGATATATTGATGGATATCTGCGTGTTTGACTGTGATGGGTGAACGGACATTCTGTTTATTGTGTTATACATCTCTCGCTTGAATTCATCCAGCGTCTGGGCGTTTTCGCCATTGCTGACGCTGTCCGCCATTTGTCCCCGCGACTGCGCTGCGCCGGAATAGGAATTAGTGTAGCTCGTGTTTATGCCTGATACCATAGACGTCACCACCTCTCTACCTTATAAATCGATAGATATTTGTGGAATTTAACGCCTGTGCCGCGTATGGCGCTTCAATGGGTGCGAATGGTCGATCCTTGACCGGTTTGCATCGCAACCAGCGCCTCATAAACAACATCGAAGTCTGTTAAATGAATAAAATGTCCGCTGTTGGGCGCGACTATGTGCTTCGCGTCGGAGGACAAGTTCAAGGTCTTTTTCATAATGCCCTGCCACATTTTCTCTACAAAACTTGCCGTCTGCGCATCCATATTCCCGAACTTCTGCAATTCCTTACAATAAATTTCGCTGGAATGCGTAATGAGCCGGATCGGTACATCGCCCAGCGCCCGCCCATCAATACCTTCCTTAACAGCGGCAACGGAACCCTCCATGTGGGTGAATTTATACTCATCCAGCGCCGCCGCATAAGCGGACTTCCGGCACAATGATTTAAGCAGATATTCCTTCGCGTCTTTTGAAAAATCGTAATAGTAAAATGGCGGCATCTTTTTGAGCAATGGTTTGAACATGAATCCCAATTTCAGCGATGTAAGCGCTTTACCCAAGCGCAAGCCGAGGGTTTTGTCAACGCCGCTTTGCTTGTATTGCTCTTTGGATAGCCGCTTTGCAAATTCGTTATCATATGGGGTTGCGGGGTCGAGCAACACCATGCCGGTTACCTTCGACGGATACATCAAGGCATATTGCATGGAATAGAAACCGCCCTGAGAATGGCCTAAAAGGGTAATGCTATTATCAATACCCAAGGAGGCAAGCAGGTTATCCAGTTCAGCAGCTATGTTCTGAGGTGTACGCGCATTTGTCGGGGTTTTGCTCCTGCCGCAACCAAGCCGGTCAAATGTAACAACCCTAAATTCCTCGCTGAGTTTTTCCGCTATATGCCACCATTCGGCGCTGCATGTGCCAAGCGCCGTATCTATGACGATAGTTGTACTTCCGGAACCCCATATGCGGTATGCTATTCCAGAACCGCTGTTTTGCACTTCGTTCATTAGGATGTCTCCTCTTACCCTAAGTCTTTTTATCTATTCGCCTCATGATGATGATCTTGGCATTTCGTCTTTTACATGTCCCCAATGAATCCCAATATGTCCCACGCCAAATATCACGGCGGCGGCTATCAGCCCAACCAACCGCCCGTACACCCCCAGCAACAGAAACGCGGCGGACGGCAACGCCGCCCCCGGAACCGGTATGCCGAGCATCGGGCGGTAGAAGTCCCGGACAGTACGCTCGCTGCGGAAATAGCGAATCCAATAGCACTCGTACATCACCATCAGCAGAGCTGACGCTACAAGCCAAAGCATCCAAAGATCAAACTGCTTAGGATTGGTATCGCTGAATATCAGCAGCGTTACGACGCACAGCACTTGTCCAACGCGCTCTAATGCCAAAAGCGCCTTGCTCTCGCCGGACGAATCATGCGTTTCGGTGCGCCGCATCCATAGGATATTGGGAATCATCAGGGCCAATAAATATATAAGCCCGACATATGAAAACCCCAAATGACCGAGCATATCTTTATTCCTCCGCCCGCAAAGCCTCCTTTACTTCCTCGCACCACGCGAGATGCGCCTCGTACACCTTCGCGCCAAACCGAGCCGTCAGCAAATAATACAGATGGCTGTCCTCTTCACCCAAGACGTTTTCCAGGTTCTCAATCAATCCTTGCAAGACGAGGAGACCGCCCCGGATCTTCGCCTCAAAGTTCTCGATATGCCGTATGGCGGTCTTCGCGCCGCAGTCCCCGGCGAAGAACAGCTTTAACAGCGTCTCATAGCGCACCTCGTCTTTCTCGACGGGGACCTCCAGCCAGTTCCTTAGATACGCACGGCCTTTGTCCGTTATGCTATATCGGATTTTTTTGCGCTCACCCGTGGTGTCCGACTTAACCGCCCAGCCATCCTCCACCAACCCTTTAAGCGTCGGGTAGATGCTGCCGAAGCTCGCGCCCCAAAAGAAACTCAGCACCGTGTCCATCCGCTTTTTGATCTCATAGCCGGTCAAGTCCTCATGGGAGAGCAGCCCCAATATCACACAATCCAGCTTCTTCTCGTTTGCCATACTCTAATGCCTATTTCCCATTTTGTAAGCGAGAACCTTCTGCGGACAGACGTCCACGCAAGCCCCGCATTGAATGCATTCCGCATTGTCGATTCCGCCGGTCTTAACCGCATTGCACACATCAACGCGCATCGGACACGCCGTATTACACCGATTGCAGGAGACGCATCCATCATATTTTACCGCGATATGCAGCCCCGGTAGGTGCAGCCGCTTGCGCAGCTTCGTACCCAGCACCATAAACGGAGCCATCCAGCAGAAATAATGGCAGAACGCCCGCTTACCGCCGATCAGCGCCGGAATGAGTATCAACAATATAATACCATAGTAGATTACATACCCGTAGACATTGGATATTGAAATGCCGTTTTCTGTTGGATAGAAGAAGTCGATGCTGACGATTTGCCCGCGATGGACATAGCAGAGGATAACCGCCGCGAGCCAGACCGACCATATCCCATACTTGATCTTGTTACGCCAGCCCTGTTTCGGCGCTTTGTCTGTAACCATACCGGCACATTCCTGCAAACCGCCTCCCGGACAGAGATACGCGCAGAACAGCCGCCCGAAGAAGATCGATCCGACCAGCATAGCGGCAAAAACGATAAAACTTCCGTTGATTATACCTTCCATCCCAGCCATGATGATGACCGCCGGGGAGAAGTAGTAGATAGTCACTGGGAATAGCAATAGGGAGATTATCAACAGCAGCGTTCGGATTCTTTGCCGAAACATATAAAGCACCTCACATATCAGAATGATATAAAGAGTATATATCATTCTGATATGTATATCAAGCGCTATTTGAGATTGGTTTATTTTGTTCAACTATATCTATCTCTTTCGCTTCGCGAACATGCCCGCAATAACACCCGCAAGCAAACCAAAGCTGATGCCGTAAGTAATGGCAATCCCGCCGAACTCCGACATGAAGGCCGATCCAATCGCCACACCTAGACACATTCCTAGACTGATTCCGTATGGCACAAAGTCTGTTGCTTCGGTTGTCTCCTCCGAATCGCCTTGCGGTTTCCGCCGCCTGTGGAAATGCGTTACCGCCAGCGCAATTGCCACCGCAATTGCAATCCACGGCAACGCGGCAAGGATAAAATCCGCCATCTCTATGCAGACCTTTCTATACTAAACCTCTTTTCATTGAGACTGTCATAAACATCTCATTCCTCGTTGTCCATTGTGCAATGCTGACCCGCAAGATACCGCTCATACGCTTTCGCAAACTCCGCGTATCTCCGCCGGGACATCAAAGCCGTCTGACCGTTTATGAGATCGATTGTATTCGCGCTAAAGCGGACTACATGCCGCATATTGACGATATAGCACCGGTGGCATCGGAAAAGCGAATTGTTATCCTCAAAAATGGCAAGTTTTCCGTAGCACGCAACATCGGCGGTACGAGTGTGGATGATCACCTTTTTGTTGCTGCTTTCTATGTATAGCACATCAGCTATTTTAACATTGGTGGTCACACCGGCATATTTAACGATAATGCTTTCCCTCGGCATGTATCTCTCCTTTGGGTATAATACAACCGTATATATTATACGGTTGTATTATATATGTGTCAAGCCGCTATGTCAAGGTTGCTTACGCAGTGTACAGCAATCCCCTCTTGAGGCTGAAAACCGTGTCCGCCATCTTAGCCACATCCGGCGAGTGGGTAACAACGATTACGCATTTATTGAGTTCATGTGCGCTTTTAAGCAATAAATCCGTTACCTCGGACGCCGTATCCTCGTCAAGATTACCCGTCGGCTCATCCGCCAGGATTACCGAGGCGGGAGAAGCCAGAGCGCGGGCGATAGCGACGCGCTGCTGCTGCCCGCCCGATAGCTTTAGAATATTGCGCTTACTTTCTTCGGCGGTCAAACCCATACGTTCCAGGACGGGCAAGGGCGGGAGCGCGGAAGTCAGCGCGACGTTCTCTTGCGGGGTAAGATAATCAATCAGGTTGTAGCTTTGGAATACAAACGCCACATGCTTGCTCCGGTGATGGGCGAGGCCGGTACTCTCTATGTCCTCGCCGTCAAACAGAACCTGTCCGCTATTGGGACTGTCCAATCCACCAAGCAGGGAAAGCAGCGTAGTCTTGCCGCATCCGGACGGGCCAACGATGGCATACATCTTGCCCGTTTCCATCTTTGCGCTGACGCCGCGCAAAATGTTCTTTTTCTTTTCGTAAGCATACTGGACTCCCTTAACTTCAATGATACGCATTATGTGATACCATCCTAACTCATTTTTGATAATATTTCTTTGGGTTTCAGCCGTATTACGGTGATCGACGAAACCGAAACCGCGATCAGGATAATCATCAGCCCTGCAATCAAGACCATCGCTATCTCGCCGGCCCCCACCTGGATATCAATACTATCCGGTGTGGAAATCAACAGCTCTATTTCACCTTCCGAGGTATTAAAGTTTAACCCATCCTGTGACGCGCTTGCGGAGAATCTCTCGTTTTCTTGCTGCTGCTCCGCGACCATCTGACTAAGAAAGACGTCACCGACGCTTTGCGCAACAAACGTCGAAGCGAAATAGGACAATGCGAAAGCCATAACCGCTATCAATACGCATTCCAGAACGTATTGCCCAACAATTTTGATTTTGCTGATACCCACAGATAAAAGTATACCCATCTCATGCACACGGCTCTTGATCCACATGGTCAGGATCAGTGTCAACAGAACAACGGCGACTGCGATAATAATCATGATAATCGTTATAACCAAATCCCCCAGCTTCTCTATCGGCTGCGCGGACGCCCGATAAACCCGATCGTCCACCTCGATATGATAGCTGTCCCAATCAATACTTGGCAGGGCCTTTACCCGGCTCATGACGCTTTCCAATTCCTTAGCGTCATTCACATAGAACGTCACGCCGTCAACATACATATTTTCCGGCGTTGGAGCATACAAGTCCTCCACAAAACGAACGGTTTCATGATCGCAAAGAATAAAGTTCTCCGGCAAATCGTTCTCAATGGTCAGCGGGCCGGGCGCTGTTTTCGTTTTTATCTCGTAGATGCCCACTATCTCCAGCGCAACGCTTTCCCTTGCAATATCTCCGGAATTCTGCGCAAGCCAGTCGCCCACCTCGAATCGGATCGAATCACCCATTGCAAAGCCATTGAGTTCAGCCAGATCTCGGCTTATCAAACACTTTGATATGTCGTCCGGGAGGATATGCCTGCCCTCGCTGAGTTCAAAGGTTCCGGTAGTGAAATTTTCGCTGAGCTCCGTATATGAATTGCTGAACAAGCTGGTGAACTGCCCCCATTCAGGATCAGGCTCCGGCCAGTTTGACGGAATAAGTTTTGCGTTAAGCGGCGACATGGCGCACATATCCATGCCGTTAAACGCTTTGATGCCGTCCACCTCCATCACCTTAGCAATATCCGCATCGCCAAGATGTTTTCCCGCATATACCATGCTGCCGCCTTCCATTTGGTAGTCCGACATATCCATTTGCGGCTTTAAGGTAAAATTCCCGCCCAATGACTCCCGCAAACTTTCGGCGGCGATATCCGTTCCTTTCTTAATCGACAGCCCCGCCAATACGAATGTCGCAATGACAAACAGAATAGCAAACATCAGAAATGTTTTAGCTCTTTTTCGCGTGATATATAGTAGCGCGCGTTTTAGAATTCCCATAATCTCCTCCTCGGTTTTTCATTTATCCTAACAAGAACAGATGGAGCGAAGATGGAGAAACAGAGGAGTTTTGATGGGTTTCTAAGGACTTGCTAGATCAAAGGCCGCGGTGAATATTACACCGCTGCCCGAATTTTCTATTTTATAATCCGCATGATGCATATCGAGTATCGTTTTGACGATATACAGCCCCAGGCCGCTGCCGCCGGTATTCCGGCTGCGGGATTTATCCGCCCTATAGAATGGCTCAAACAGCCTGACCGTATCGTTTTCATCGATATACACGCCGGAATTTTCCACAGTCAATACGCCTTGCAAGCCGTTTTCATTAAAATTTACTTGGACTATTGAACCGTTCGGAGAATGACCAATTGCGTTGCCGATAATATTGGATATAGCTTTTTTGAAAAGCCTTACGTCAATATTTGAATATAGACCTTCCTCGATATTAAGTCGCAGTCGCATCCCCTTCTCGGATATTAACGCTTCGTATTCTTGACAGCAAGCGGCGAGCATCTCGCTGATATTCGCTTTTGATAGCTTTAAGGCGGAGACTTGCGCTTCTATTTTGGAGATTGCCAGTATTTCTTTTACCAGGTTTCCCATGCTCTCGGTCTTATTCAACGCGTGTCTAAGGAATTTTTCGCGATCCTGATACATGCCCACATTGCCGATCATACCTTCCAATTGGCCTTTAAGAATTGTGATGGGCGTTTTCAGTTCATGCGAAACGGCGGCGAAGAAGTCGCGGCGCTGCCGTTCCTGTGCGCGTTCCCGCTCGATATCGTGTTTTAAAGCGATATTGGCTGTTTGCAAATCCTTCATTGTATTATCAAGATTCACCGCCATATCGTTTAGGTTCTCCGATAGCTGACCTATTTCGTCAATACGGGATGCATCGCATCGCCAAGTCATGTCCAGCGAAGCCATCCGTTTGGAAATCCTGCTGATTTTGATAATAGGCCGGGATAGATACCGCGAGAAAAGGAACGCGCCGAAAAAGGAAATGGCGATTATCATCAATACCACCAGCGGCAAAAGCCGGAGCAGTATGCCCGCCGTTTCGTTGACGGGTTTGAGGTTCGCGGAAGCCAACACCGTGTACTCCTGCTGTGAACCGCTGAATACAACGGAACCGGTGGCGTTGACTCTGGTCACTTCGCCGCCCTTAGAACCGCCGGTCCCCACCAGCTTGGCGTAATAATTCTGCGGATAAGCGGCCAACGCATTTCCGTCTGCGTCACTGATGGTAATTTCCGCGTTATTGGAAATGCAGAAATCATTAATGCGCTCGGACGCCTCCTGCGATCGCATGGTCTCCATGTCATTAAGCAGATTGTGGAGGTCTGCCATGAATTGATTGGACAGTTCAGTTTTGTATGTTGCAGGCATCACTATCAATACGCTGGTATATATCAGCATACAGCACACAAGTAAGAGGACGAATATGCAGAGGAAAACCTTCGCCGCAAGACTTTTTCTAAGAGTCTTTATCAATCCGGTAACCAACCCCTCGTATAGTTTCTATGCAATCGACCTTGAGCTTCTTTCGGATATTCTTGATATGCGTGTTGACGATTCTCTCATCGCCCAAATAATCATAGCCCCACACCTGATTAATCAGGTTTTGCCGCGTAAGCACTCGCCCTTGATTCTCCATCAAATGCCGCAACAATTCAAACTCCCGCGTCGTCAAGTCAACATCCGCTCCCGACACATAGACCCTGTAGCCGTCCGTATCAATCTGTACATTTTTGTACGACAGCATCCTTGCATGATCCCCCGGTTCCGTTGATGCCCGCCGCAAAACAGCCTCGATGCGTTTCATTAACAGCCGCATAGAAAAGGGCTTTGTTATATAGTCGTCCGCCCTTAGATTAAACCCATTAATCTGATCGTCCTCATCATCCAAAGCCGTAAGCATTATCACCGGTATATCCGACTCCAGCCGAAGCATCTCCAATACCGAGTAGCCGTTCATAGTAGGGAGCATAATGTCCAGCAAGACCAAATCGGGGCTGCTCGATCGGAACATCGAAATACCGTTCGCGCCGTCAAACGCCGACAATACGGTATACCCGGCATCCGTCAGAAACGCCGCAAGAATATCTTGTATATCAGCCTCATCCTCAATTATCAGGATGGTTTTTGCCAATACCATCACCTCGGATACAGTATGACATGGTTTGATGGAGATGGAATGAAGTTCTCCTTTATGAATCCTTATGAATCACCCGAATCATCTCCTTCGCGGGATAATCGGGATGAAAATATCTCGGCTTAGTAAGCGGCTTGCCCTTAAACCCAATCGCTTGCCGCGGACAGTATTGAATACAGGCCAAGCATCGCTGGCAGTTATGCTGAAACTCCGGCTTGCCGTTCTTCATCTTTATATTGGAAAACTGACATATATTCTCGCAAACATTACATCCAACGCAACGATCACTGACGCTGAACTCTTTATCCCAACACCTTGTATCCTCTATTATGCGGCTCTTAGAAAGCAAGCGGTTTATCATATAAACCGGCAACTTGCTTCTTTCAATGTCTTTCTTGCGGCTGGCTATATCGGCGGCAAAGCGTTTCGCCTGTTCATCCAGCCTTCTGAGTACATTCGCCCGCTGCTCGCCGGTGCTGCAAATAAGCGTATAATACCACCCGACAATGTAATTGCTCACGCCTCGGATGTATTTGCCATAGTCCAATCGGTGGCCCTTCTCAGCCAACTTCCGCTCAAGGAATTTCAGGCTGTAACCCTGCCCTCCGCCAGCAGTTACCACGGCGAAAACATAGGCCGTTTCGGATAAATCAAGCATCTTGACAAAGTCCGAAACCGCTTGAGGAACGCCGCCGAAATAATTGGGGAATACGAAGCCAACGGCGTCGGCGTCGGGCTGGACGCTATCGCCATCGGCGTTTCTCAGCGCTTTCGGTATCATCACGACTTCGGTATTTCCCAAAGCATCACAAATGGTTCGCGCTATGGCGAGCGACGTACCGGTTCCGCTGAATGCATATATGATGGTCTTCATGTTCAACCCCTTCAATCGGGATCATATATCTCCCCGACTTCCGCGCTAAGCACGAGACTCAGCGTCGGATTATCATAACCTACGATTTTTATTCTGTTTTTGCCCTTCATCAGCGAGATGGTTTTCGATTGCAATTCTTCTGTTTCCGGGTCGACCGTTCTTTCAGCGAGGACGGAAACGGTATCATCCGGCGCAACCAGGACAAGTTTCGCTTTCCCGTCGCTTGGGACTGACAGCGAATAGGAGATTGCAACATCACCGTCGTCGTCAGCGTCATATGTCCAAAGCGTTTGCGCTCCGACAAAATCCCGCGCATACATCTCCAGCGTGTTTTCAACATCGTTTCTGTAAACGGACAAACTGGACGAATGACTGTCAGCCTTTGTTATCTCAGCGTCGCTGCCGTATATCTGGCTGTCATCGACACTCTCGCAAGCCGAAGCCGCAAGAAGCATCGCGAGCATGAGGAGTGCCGATAAAACTCTTTTCATAACCGTCTACCTGCCCGACCATGCGCGGCTATTGCTGATTCTACGCCTCGCCAATCCAATGACCATCAACACACAAGCAACCGCCATCCAAGGTATCGCAATCGCATCTGTAAGCGGCGTGATAAACCTGTCCGTGAGTGAATAGGCCAGATACAGGAGCATACCTATTGCCATGATTATTGATCTTGTCTTTTTCACGCGTTGCATTTTAAAACCCTACCTCTTCTTCTGTAATAAATATTATCAGCTCCAACGAATATCATAACTGCCGGAATGGTTGCTCGTATTGATCTTCAACATATACTCGCCCGGCTCGTCCAGCGTCACGGTAAAGGCATCGTTCGTCGGAACATCATTCCCGGTGTAATACGTATCGCCGTCTTTGACCAGCGATACGTCTATCGCGCCGCCATCCGTAACGATCTCGAATATGACGGTCATTGACTCGCCCTCGCCGACGGTTATGCTCTTTTCTTCGCTCTCGCTAAGATTCTGGTATACCTTGCCGATGGCGTTATCCTCGTTTACTTCGCTTGTTATGGTTGCCTGTCCGCAGCCGGACAGCGCCAGCAACAATACGAATGCTACAACCGCCTGTTTCATAATGGATTTCATAATATAACAATCCTTTCTTACTGAGGCTCGATCCCCATCTCCCTAAGTTTTTCCGGCGTCGCTCTGATATCCACCTGCATGCTGACGCCCGTTATACTGGTATCGCCGTCCGTTCTGTGCCAGTTGCTCCACACCTCGGATACCACTTGGGCGGATGCAACCGAAATATCCTCCATAGCGGTTGTGGCATTAAGCTCCCCGGCAGTGATATAGCTTCCGGCATCGTAGCCATCATCGTCAAGCCCCAAATCTGTTAGGAATCCATAGAGAGCCTTATCCGCGTTGACTTGCGTCGCGGAATCCATCCGCATCGAGCGCATATCCGCCATCCATATCGCGCCAGTCTGTGCGTGAACGTTGATCTCAAATAAGGTTGTCTCGCCGGGAACAGACAGCGTTACATACCAAAAGCTCATCTTCGAATCAGGCAAAGTATTATCTCCCTGCGGACGCATCTGTCCTAAGGCGGTAGTGATAACCTCCATCTCGGGATTATACTGCCGGCCATCAACAATAAGATGCTCCGTAAGCCGCAACACTCCCGCCTTTGCCATTTCAATGGCTTGTTCTCGGTTTAATTGTCCTTCCAGCGGCTCGTGAATGACATAATTATCATAAACGTACCAATCGTTAAGGGCTTCGATTATGGCGATTGTATCGCCGGGGTTAGAAGCGGAGGGCTGTGCTATTGCAGGCACTGCCGTCGTTGCGAACACAAATCCGGTGCCAAGCGTAACCAGCAACACGATGCCCGCAATCTTCGGCCCCGTCCGCTTTGTCGCGGTGTCCATGATGGAGGCGATCCGCCGCTTCATTCCCTCTTTGCCGCTGTAAAAGCTGGTGGATAGAGCGGTTTGCAGCTTCGACCGGGCTTTCACCACGCCGATAATCGTTTCCGTATAACGCAAACGAGAGTCTACATCAGCGCCGCGCACAACCTCGTCATCACAGGATATTTCACATAGAAGGTCAATCGCGCTCGCCGCCAGATATACAATGGGATTAAACCAATGAACAGCCGTCGCAAGCAGCGTCAGTGCTCTGAACCACAAGTCCCGGCGGCGAATATGCACCATCTCATGTATCAGGATATGGCGCAATTCGTCCGTATCAAAATTCGTATGCGGCAACAATATATGGTGTCGGACGACGCCCATCGTCATAGGGCTGCTGACGCACGGACAATCGTAAAGGCCAATCGGTTTATTGATGCCCATTTCGGTTTTGATGCTTTGCAGCATATCAAAGCACTGCCCATCCTCGATGCGATCCTGCCAACGACGCGTCGTTCGGACGACACGAATATGCTTAAACGCATTGTACGCAAGGAACAAGACCGCTCCCGCCGCCCATATTATCACAGCAATCTCCCAGCCCGATAATGGGCGGGGCTGGCTGGCGACTGTCATATCATTGGTGATTTTATTCGGGCTGTTTATGTTTTGGGACGTTGTCGTCGCAGTATCACCGACCGCAACCGCCGGAGCAACGGCTTCAACCGGTATGTTAAACTTTACGACAGCGTCGCCGAAGAATGGACGAAACGGTATTATTAAACCGATCACGATAACCAGCCAAGCATAATACCGGCTTTTCGCGGAGTGCCACTTCGCCAACAGCGGCGTGACCAATATAAACACCAGAGCCAGCGCCGACATGGTGATGGAGCAGGCCGCCATTGTTAGAACAAAGCCTTGCATCTTACTTCCTCTTGCTTTTTGCCCAAGCGAGAAGCTCGTCCACGTCCTCGTTCGTCAACGCTTTGCCGCCGTAAAGAGTGCTCACGAGTCCCATAAAGGAGTTCTCATGTACGCGCTCGATGAAGTAATTCGTCTCAAACTCCAGATAGTCTTGCTTGTCAATCAGCGGGTAATACGTGCGCTCCTTGCCCGGCTTCTCGGTGCGCAGGAACCCACGCTCCACCAACCGCATAAGCAGCACGATGGCCGATTGCAGCTTCCATTTACGCGCGTTACCGATCTGTGCCATAATGATATTGGTCGTTATCGGCGGTTCGTTCGCCCACACCACCTTCATGATCTCAAATTCCGCTTCCGGCAGCTTTTTCATTGGGTTCATAACCATAGCTCCTTTGTAGTAGACTGCTGTATATATCAGCATTATACATTCGTCTTGATTCGATTTCAATGGTTATGCAATATTTTAGCCAATGCTTCAGCAAGTTTCGCAAAGAATTAGAATTGAAAAAGCGAACATCCCCGGTCATATGACGCGGGGATGCTTGCCTATGGAGTTTTAATTATTTCAGGAATTACCGAACAACGCTTTTATCTCCAGTAACGCTTCTTCATCCGATAACTCCGTTAGTCCCTCAATAGAACCGTCCGACTTCCTGATCACTTTGAAAAACACGCCGTCCGACGCTTGAACAGCGGCCGCGGTATTGCTCCCGTTATCATCCACAGGCAAACTCACAAAGGTTAGATAATCCTCGTCAATCAGAAAATCGATCTTCTTTCCATTGTAAAGCCACTCCTTGCTTGCATCGTCATACGTTATTCCAAAACCATTGAGATAATCAAGCGTTTTGTCTTTATAGTCCGGGTCGTAACTCTCCGCGATATCAACGCTGGTATCCCAGTTGATTTGCGCGATACGCTCTGAGTCGTAACTCTCCGCAGTATCAACGCTGGTATTCCAGTTGATTTGCGCGATACGCTCTGACCGTTCGTCAAAATCTCCTCGGCTTTCCGGTTCAAGACCGGACAGCTTGCCGCCGCTATACACCACCCTCAAGTCCACGCATACATCATAGTTGGCGTAATCGATTGAACTGTAATCGCCGGTAAACGCCCGTCCTTTTACTGAATCATAGAAATCCCGGACGACCTTTCCGTCATACGTGAATGTATCCGTCTCTATGTCGTATGTCATGCCGAACTCGGCGTACTCGGCATAAGTCTCAGCTCTTTCCTCCCTGCGCTGTTGTTCCTGCTCCGCTTGCTCCTGCGGTGCGGCTTCCATGATAACGTCCGCCTCAAATGTATAGCGCACACCATTTCGCCGTTCTTCCGTGCGGGCGTCAAACTCCGCCTGCGTCGATACGCTAAAGCCCGTAGGCGCCGGCTCATCGCTCTCGTACAGCACCGTCAGATCAACGGCGTTCGCGAGCTCCCTGCCGTTGAAGCTGTTCGGTCCCATAGATTCGGTGATAACCATCCCGGTCAAAGGGTCAAATATCTCGCGCACCGGATGACCATCGTACATCACCGCGCCCAGTTCATCATCCACACTAAGGCCAAGATGCTTATACGGCTCGATAGACGCTTTCATCGAAACCGAAACAGTGCCAATATAAGCGGCATCGATATCCGACTCAAAAGCGCCGTACGAAGCTGCGCTGTCATAAGCGTTCTCCGCCGTCGCCGCGTGTGCCGTCAGTATGAATCCGCTTCCCAGCGTGGCGATCAGCGCCGCGCATAAAACGATGATACCGATTCTCTTCTTACTCATATCCATAATGGAAAAAATACGTTTTTTCATTCCTGTCTTACCTCCGTAAAAATTAGTCGACAACGCTGTCTTTAACTTGGACTGGTGCCTCGCCAAGCCGATAATCGTCTCGCTGTAATGACGGCGGTTGTCCATGTCGGTGCTGCGAACCACCTCGGCGTCGCAGGAAATTTCACATACCGCGTTAATCGCCTTTGCCATTAGGTAAACAATCGGGTTGAACCAGTGAATACAGGTCGTAAGCAATACCAAAGCCTTGTAATACAGGTCTTTGCGCTTGTAGTGAATCAGTTCGTGTGTTAGCACAAAGTGCAGTTCGTCCGGCGCAAAGTCTTTGTCCGGCAGCAGTATTCGCGGCTTGAATAGGCCAATCAGCATTGGGCTGCCCACGCTTGCGCATCGGTATAGCCCAATCCGTCCCGTAATGCCCATATCCGATTGGACTGCATCAAACAGTGTTAGCGTCCGCTCGTCGTTAACGTATGCACTCCAACGCTTGACTGTTTTCACAAATCGCAAATGTCGTATTACATGAAGCGCCGCCGCGATAACCATCCCGGCAATCCACACCATCGCCGCTATTTGCCACCATTGTATTACCACGGGCGCAGCGACGCTTGCTTCGGCGGCAACCGCCGGGGCTGTGTTGACGATGTGCGCAACAGGAATCGCCGTTGCGACCGGTACAGTGACAGTCGCTATCGCGCCGCCCAACTGCGGTCTGAATGGGATAATCAAGCCCAGCACGACAATCAACCAAGCGTAATAGTGTCCGCGCTCGGAGTACCGCTTGTTAAGCACCGGCGTAACCGCCATGTACAGCAGCGCGACCGCCGACATGGTAGCGGAGCATGTCAGCAGCGTAATCATAAAGCCTTGCATACTACCCCCTCCGTTCCTGCACCCACCTGAGCAGCTCGTCCAAGTCCTTATCGGACAACGCTTCGTCGGTGTACAGCGTGTTTACGAGGTTCAAAAACGAACTGTCATGGAACCGCTGTATGAAATTGCCCGTCTCGAACTTCAAGTAATCTTCCTTGTTAATCAGCGCGTAATAGGTTCGTTCCTTGCCGTGCTTCTCCGAGCGCAGGAAGCCGCGCTCTGTGAGCCGGAGCATAAGCGATACGACCGTCTGTATCTTCCATTCCTTCTCCCGGCCCAACTGCTCCATGATAACCGGCGTGGTCATTGGCGGATCGTTCGCCCAGACCACCTTCATGATCTCGAATTCCGCGTCCGGAAGTTTCTTCATTGCATTCATCATTCCAACCCCCTCCGTTATAAGGCACGTGTCTTTAATCAACATATTACATCCGTCTTATATGATTGTCAAGGGTTTTGGGGGTATTTTATACAAATGAATTGTAGCGGCGTCAAACATAGGTAACACATTTTTTCCGAGAAAACCCTGTCAGGGAAAGGGTGGAGATTTTTCGGCAGGCGGGAGTGGGCAAATAATCCGTGAAATGATATAATGCGACTATGGAAAAAGAGAAGAGGAAATGCCCGAGATGCGGGGCAGAGGTTGGACAGCACAGCATCGGGAAAACAAAGGCCGGGAGCAGAAGATTTCGGTGTACCTGCTGCAAGAGGGAATACACACCCAACCCTAAAAAGTGGCAATATACCGAATCGGAACGCAACAAGGCCATGCGGCTACTGCTGTTAGGGAACTCAGGACGTGCGGTCGGCAAAGCGCTGGGGATGAGTAAGGCGAATGTTTACAGATGGGCCAGGGAGGCTCAAAAAAAGAGCCCAGTCGATGTGGATAAGTCCAGCGACTAACACCAGTGCTTTCGAGCTGGATGAGGTGTTTTGGTTCATCGGCAAGCGAAAAGGCTGTGAAAATGGCGTAAATACCTTCATAATGACGATGCTATGCCGCCAACCGCGGCAAATAGTCGCTTTTGCTGTGGATAACTCCGTGAACGCTGAGGCCATTCAAAAGATGGTTGATAAAGTCCCGCGCGCGGATAACTACTTCACCGACGGCGGGCAAAGCTATCTTGCGGTGGACTTCATCAGTCGTCACTGCCGGAATATTCATGATAAACGCGACACACATAATATAGAGGGGAGCAACGCCGCCCTCCGTCACTACATCGCGGGCTTGCGTCGCCGGAGCCGATGCTTCTTCCGTAGGGCAGAGACGCTTATGGCCGTACTCAGTATATTCGTTGATGCCTACAATAGATTC
>QMCD01000445.1_pt1 | contig 28611 bp, 28 predicted proteins | sample 1821841 | NCBI WGS metagenome assembly QMCD01 (sample SAMN01991225, study PRJNA193472) | Termite gut metagenome, whole genome shotgun sequencing project. | isolation source: worker | host: Macrotermes natalensis | reverse complement strand
ATGTCGCCTATCAGCATAGCGCTTACCGCTGGGGCGACTGTTTGCCCGCCGCGCTTGCGCTGTTTGGCGGCTTGACGCTCTGCGGCTATCGCCTCGGCATCGGCGCGCCTGATGGCGGCTTGCTCTTGGGCTTTGGCCGTGGTGGTAACTCCCGCCAATTGATTGATGTTGTACTGCTCAATGCCGAGCCGCAACAATAAGCGCAGGGTGTCGGCTTGGCTACCGTTGCGCCTTGCGTTGCTGTTGCGTATTGCGTTAATCTCTGCGGCCAGCGCCATGTTGCAAGCTATGTTATATACCTTTACCGGGGCGCTGTATTGCCGTGGTATGTATGGCCTATCGTATTGCTTGCCCGTGGCGCCTAATGTGTGTTGCATTGTGTAGCCTCTTATGGGTGGATATACAACCGGTGTGCCGTGCGCTCTCGCTGTCTATATAATGGTTCTATGGGTATTGCAACCGCCTTGACTGGCTGTGCCCTTGCCCTTGACCGATGCCCCGCAAGGGGCATATTGGCGCCCTTGACCTGCCAAGGAGGGCAGATGTATACATAGAGCACGCCCTGTATATATTGGCAGAATGCCCAAAGGCCAAGGCGTGCGGCTGGGGCTACGGCGCGTGCGCTTTGCTGGGGCTTTTGCCGGGCTTACCCGCGCCTTATTTGCGCCCTTTGCTCTTAGCTTGCCCGCCTGCGGCGGGGGTGGGGGGGTGGTCGCGCTGGAGCCGCAAGGGATTCCTCGCAAAAAATTTCTCATGCCCCAAGGCCCCTTTACGCCCACAGAGTACCCGATGGCCTACATTTTGTCAAGCCCAGCCCTTTGCCCTTGACCGAAGGCCAGAGATTTGATTTGCTCTATATAATAATAGATAGGGTAGAAAAGCCAAAAAATGCCCTCAAAGCCTTGTGTGATGCGGGTTTACAGAGATTTACACGAGGACAAATTTTGACCCGCACTTTTTCAGGGATTTGCGCAACAAATGATATGGGATAAAATTGGGATAAATATTGGATAAATTTGGTATTGATTTTGAAAAAGGGGTGTGTTATAGTTATTGCGGTGAGATTGAAGTGATGCCACAACATCTTGTGGCATGGTAAATGGCCTGCTGCCTTTTGGTGGCAGGATTTTTGTTTATATCGCGGAGTGGGGCAGCGGTAGCCCGTCTGGTTCATAACCAGAAGAACGCCGGTTCGATTCCGGCCTCCGCAACCAGGATGCCCGTGGACGCACGGGAAGTCACGAGGCCGCAGGAGGCTGCGCAGTGAAAAGCAAGAAGCATAGAGATGCGGCTTGTGGGCAACGTAAGACGACAAGCGCCAGCGGATAGGGCGGAATACATCATCCTTGCGGGTGGTGTATTTTTTATGCCCCAAAGGTTGCATGAGACTGGAGGGGCCAAAATAGACCCGAAACCTGCCAGCGTACAGGGGTGCAAGCCCCGGCAGGGCGGCGTAGGGCACAGCGTGAGAGTGCCACGGCTTGCATGGTCGTGGGGGTATCGCTTCGGGCGGCCACAAGCGGGTAAAACTGCATATGCGTATTTCAGGCCCCGCCGCGCCTCTTTACGATGCGTACCATGTCGGGGTCGCCTTATGCCCCAAAAGCCGCATGAGGCTGGCGGGGCCACACACAAAGACAGCCTGAAAGAAGGCCCGCACCGTGAATGTGGCGCGGGCAACGTTGTGGGTAGAGTTCGGTAAGGCGTTCACGGCGACCCAAAAACCCTCCGCCCCGCTTGGGCGTAAAAGCAGGATGCCGGGACAAGCCCCGGCACGTTTACCGCGCGCCTATCGCTGGGCGCTTTTGTATATAGCTACCGTGGGTGCCACCATGGAAATTACCGACAACCGAGAAGTAACGCATTATTTTGTGGATGCCGAAACAGGCGAACGCAAACAAGAAATCCGTCAGGGTGACCGCTACAAAATAATCTCGCAAAATTTTCTGCAACACTTCGATGCCAAGCGGCTAAAGCAGAAGAATTTGCTGCGCGAGTGGAGCGAGTTTGCCAAGGTGCAGCAAAGCGCAATGGGCGTTCTGGCACAAAAGGCGCTGGGGGCAAGCGAGTGGGCCGTTTTGTGGGTGCTGTGCGAACATTTGCGATACAATGACGGCAAAGTGCGGCACGGCAATGGGCGGCGGCTTTCGGCGGTCTTTGTGGCCGAAAAGACCGGCAGAAGCCGCAAAACGGTGTTCCGGGCGATGAAAACCCTCCAAAATGAGGGTTTTTTGCTTTATAAGGCGCAAAAAACCGGGCTTGATGTGCGCGTGAACCCGTTTTTTGTACAGAAAGGGCCGTTCATTGAGGCAAGTTTGATGGCGGCGTTCGCTGGAACGGATTTTTACAGGGCATTTGCGCGGGAGGGTAGGGGAGAGGGCAAGAATGACACATGATGCTGATTATGACCCGCAGGCCGTGGACATGCGCAACCCTGCAAACTGGCCGGATGATATTCGCGCATTACTTGTTCCTGCACAGAAAGCGCTGGCGAAAAATGATTTACGTGCATTCGTTGGTTCTCTTGAACCACAAGTGTTGAACGGCCTTGGCGCAATCAGCATTCTTCTGAACCGCCCTACGAGAACGACTGAAACTTGGGGCACGGTGCAGATGGAATATTATAAACAACAGTTGTTTGAGTATTTGTATCGTTGCCATGGTTAATTGCAGTGTTGGTATCTGCCCCGAAGACTATTACTCAAAGGCAGAAATAGCCGAGTACGAGCACATGGACGCCAGGACGATGGCCGACCTTGCCTCCAGCACGTTCCGCATATTGGGCGCAAAGTTTGAAGAATACGGATGCGCCGACTGGCGGCAGATGGCAAAGGTGTTCAACAACGTGGCCGTGGGGATCTGCTACGACCGGCAGATAAACCGATTCTATGGACACGGCAAGCTGGCGCCGTTCGCCCACCTGTTCCGGCTTTTTGTAAAGCGGCGCATGGCGAAGAAGGGTGACACCGCGCATACCAGCACCAACGTGGACTTTTACTGTGATTTTGGGGTGAAGAAAGCGTGGTACGAGGAATACAAGCGCAGCGGCAAGCTGCCAAACCTGCGCAACCTTGGGGCCAGCGCGAAGCACGATGTGGGCAGAAGCCGCGCCGGGCGCAAAAAAGTGGTGCTGCCGGGTGGCGGGGCGCTGGATATTCCGCGAAACGAGGTGCTGCGGCGTTTTGAGAATGGGATTGCCGACGCCAACAGCCAGAGTGATGAGCGGGTGACGCTGCCCGAAATGGTGCTGTATGCCATGCGCGAGTACATGGAGCGGCGACCGGCGCTTTTCGATGTGAGTGGCATTGAGGTGGCCGAGGACAGGCTGCGCAAGCGCGACACGCGGGTACTGACGGTACAGGACGTAGACGGAGAGCTGATGCGGTGGGCGCATGAGTTCATCCAAAGACATAATGGCAGCGGGCGGCAGCCTATTACCCTGCGGCAGTTTGTTGAGGCAGCTTTGCGGGCACACCTTGAGCGGATGCCGCTGGAGTTGATAGCGCCGGGGCTGGCGGCGGAGTTGAGGGAATTGGAGGGCAAGCCATGAGTGGAAGCGGAATGGGCGGAACAATCCAATTCGATGAACCCGGTTTGCCCACGCCGGGGCCGGATGCGCCGCAGACCGTGAGGATGATAATGAACAATCATGAACAATGCGCCGACATCATCATCCGAAACGGATGGGCCTGCTGCAAGCACTGCGGCAAGCGGCTGGTGACATACTCCCACCACCTACGCTAAAGCGTTGAGGTGGGGGCTTCTTGGGAACAGGCGCTTAGGAACGCATCCTTTCTTACCAAGCTATCCCCGTGTGCCCCACGGTTCTCCGGGCTTTTATGCGGACAAGAGCCGCTTACCTTCGTTCCTGATGTTCTGTGCGGCATTCAAATCCCTGTCCACGACTAAGCCGCACTCACAGCGATATGTGCGCTCGGACAGCGCAAGGCTTTCTTTGACGGTGCCGCAGGCGGAACACATTTTGCTTGATGGGAACCACTTGTCGATTACCACAAGCTGCTTGCCCTGCTCCGCCAGTTTGTAGGCCAATAGAGTGCGGAACATTCCCCAGCCGTTATCTGAAACACTTTTGCCGAAGTTCAATGACTGCGCCATGCCCTTCATGTCCAAGTCCTCAATGCACACAGCGTCGTAGGCATTGGCTATCTGCCTGCTGGCCTTGTGCAAGAAGTCTTTTCGCTGATTGGCAGCACGCTCATGAAGTTGTGCTACTTTTTTCTTTTGCTTCTCCCGGTTCTTGCCGCCTTTCTTGCGGCGCGATAGTTTGCGTTGCTCTCGCGCCAGTTTTTCTTGCGCCTGGCGGTAGAAGCGCGGGTAATCGCCGTGCGTGCCGTCTGACGTAACATATAGTTCTTTCATAGCAAAATCCAAGCCCAGCACATTCACAGGTTCCACGGGCTGAATATCGGCCTCATACTCGTAGAGGATTGAAGCATAGTATTTGCCGGAGGGCGTGAGGGAAACGGTGACGGATTTCAGTCTATAGCCCTCTGGTATCTCGCGGTGCTGCTTGATGCGGACTTTGCCTAACTTTGGGAGTTTAAGGTGGACGCCAGAAAGCACAATGTTGCTATTGACAAAGTTTGTCGTGTAGGAATTGTGGCCATCGTGCTTGCGCTTAAACTTTGGAAAGCCAATTTTGGGGTCACGAAAGAAGTTTTTGTAGGCGGCTTGCAAGTTAATTTGAGCGTTGCTCAAGGACAAGCAATCAACTTCCCGCAGCCAAGAAAACTCAGTTTTATACTGTGCGGGCCAACAGTGTAGCATTTTCTTTGTGATGTTGTAATGCGCAATCTTATCCGCCAGCATTTTGTTGTAGATAAACCTTACACAGCCGAAAGTCTTTGCAATCAAAACGCGCTGCTCCACATTCGGGTACAGCCGAAATTTGTACGACTTGTGCATGGCTAAACTATCACCTCCATCTGCCGGGTTTTGATTTTCACCAAGCCCTGCGTACAGTCGTCCATAACGGGCATAGTTTTGTGGAGAATGGCGCAGGCGGCGTTGAGCAAGTGCTCAACCCTGTGGCGAGTGTAGTTGAGGAACATATAGGCTTCTTTACTTTCCGGCTTAGTGCCCGGAAATGGGAGAAGGTTTGCCGCCTCTGCAATGAGGTACGATACGGTATCGACGTTCGCCACTTCTTCGTCGAGTATGTCCGCGATTTCCTCTATTCTTGTTTTGTTCATGCCCATACCCCTTTCTCATTTTGGCAACACTTAACAGAGGGTAGCGCGGGGCGCTGCCCTGTGTGTGGTTGCTGGCTACTATTTCTCTTGCTGCTTTGCCTTTTCGTACATTACATTGATACCCTGCCGGATAACTTCGGACTTTGGTAATTTCAGGATTTTAGCAGCAAAATCTAACTTTTCGCGGTCGGCTTCGGTCATCCTCACTCTGGTTTCGATGCTTTTTGGGTTGTCCGAAGGGGGCCTACCTGTTCGTGGTGACATTGCCTACTCCTTGATTGTTGGTGACACACTTATTATATTCTTGGTGTCACAAAAAGTCAAGCGGTTTTGCAAAAATTGTTGAAAGGGGCGTTATCATTGAATCATTTGCGTGACGAAAGCGCCCTCTTGGTGCCGGTGGATGTGGAGAGCGAAGAAATTGCCGAGGTGTTGGAGAGCGGCGGGCTTTTGGCTGCGCGGAAAAAGAAAATTGAGAACCGGCGCGCAGAATTGGAAGTGGAGAGCAAGGAGCAAAACCTTGAGACGGTGGACTGGCTGAACCGGCGCGTTTATGGGCTGGTGGCGGCAGTAACCGACCAAGACAAATTTGAACAGGTGATGAGCACCGTTGCCACCGGCAAAGATTTGAACGAGGCCGTAAAGGCTGCGCAAGCGGTGGTTAAACTACGTGATGATATGTTGGAACACACACTGGACGCCAGCACAAATACTGGAAAAAAACGAAAGATTGACGTGCAGTTTGCGCAGCAGGGCAGCAAAACCCTGATTGGGGTGATGGTTGACGATGGGTAAGAAGAGCATTAAGAACCCAGATGGCACCTACATCAACCTGATAAAAGAGAACCCAGTGTTTGATGCACCGCCCCAAGGGGAGCAATTTACCCAGTGCGAGGTGTGCGGCGAACGCTTTGAGCAACTGCTGATAACCGAAAAAAACCGATACACGCAGTTTAAGAAGTGCGCGAAGCATCGCCACACGAAAAAGGGCGAGAATGCGGCGGCCGACGCCGAAGTGATGCGGGTGGTGCTGGACTACATACCGCACCCGGCGCAGCAGCTTTTCCACCATAGCACAGCGCGCTTTCGTGTGCTGAATTGCGGCAGCCGTTTTGGCAAAGACCGCGCCACGACGATGGAGGCCATACAGTATTTTTTGGCCTGCCTGAACGAAGAACGTGGCACCGACATGATTCCGTCGGTGTACTGGTGGATTATAGCGCCGACCGAGCGCATGGCGAAGCAGAACTGGAACGAGCTGAAGCGATACTTCCCGAAAGATTTGGTGGTGGATGTATCAAACAGCGGCATGATGCTGCAAACCGTGTACGGCGGGCTGATTGAAGTGCGCAGCGCCTACGACCCGGAGAGCCTTGTTGGTGTGGGCCTTGACCTGGTGACAATTACCGAAGCCGCGAGGATTGCCGACCTCGATATTGTGTGGGCGAACCTTGAACAGCGCCTGAACAGCCCCGGCAGGGGGCTGGGCGGTGAGGGCGGCATAGGGATTATCAACAGCAGCCCCAAAGGACGCAATTATTTTTACAAAATGTGGACATGGGGCCAGGCCGAGCACCCGGAATATGACCCCGACTGGGAGAGCTGGACATTCACCACATGGGATAACCCGGCGATGGCCGTGAAGGGCGAAGAGGTGAAGGTGGTGCGCGGGCGGCCACTGGATTATAAAACCCGCCTGAAACGCCGTTTGGGCGAAGCGCGGTACAATCAGGACATTTTAGCGATGTTCCTTGCCGGGCAAATCCTGTGCTTTCCCACGTTTATGGAAAACTGCGTTGAGCGGCTGCCGGACGATACCGAGCAAGAACGGAAAGACTTTGCGGCGGCATGGCGGCGCCCGGAGCCATTTGCCAGCTATGTACTGGCCTATGACCCGGCCAGCGTGAACGATATTCCGGCGGCAATGGTGATAGACAATGCTACAGGCCGCATGAAAAACGCCTACAACATGACGGGGCTTGGGTGGAACGCGCAGTACGACAAACTGGCGCAGATAAGCAAATTGTACAACAACGCGCCAGTGGCGTTCAGCCAGACGGGCCACATGACGATTCAAGAGGAACTGGAAAAGCGCGGCCTTGTGTGCCTAGTGTTCAACGAGCAGGGCGCAAACAAAGAGAACTATGTGAACCGCCTTGAGGGTGTGTGCGAGAGTGGCGACTTCCGCGTGCTGGACGACGGGAGCGAAGTGAACACCGCTGTGATAGCTCAGTTTTGCGACTACTCGCGGGTGCAGGTGGGCAAGAGTGTGGTGTATAAGAACGTGGACGAGCCGCATGATGATTTTTGCGCCTGCGCTTATATCGCATTCCAAGCCATTACTACCCCCGATGAAGCGTTACCATTTTTGGGTAACGTCGCGGCTGTAAATATCTAGCTGTTTCAGCCTTTGGCTTAAACATAGCATAGACGGTTAGCTACCGTGCGGCACGTTTCCCCAGCGTGCCGCTTTTCTATGCTCTTTAATATTTGGGGATGAATGGGGAATTGAATATGTGGAAAACGGTTGTGGACGACCCGCGCTATGAGGTTAGCGACGAAGGTAAGGTACGGAACAAGAAAACTGGCTACATGATGAAATTATCGCTAAACCATGATGGGTACATTCGGATAACAAAGATGCGTGGAACAACACTTGTTCATCGAATGGTAGCTATGGCATTTCTTCCAAAATCGGAAATAAAACAAGAGGTAAACCACAAAGACTTTAATCGCACAAATAACTGTGTGGGAAATTTAGAATGGGTATCGCATGGGGATAATGTTAGATATTCAACAGTAGCCAATAGGTACCCACATTCTAAGCCTAAACTGTACCGCCCCGTTATTATGTTGGATGAAAGTAAAAACGAAATACGCAGATTTGATGGGATTGTGTGTGCCGTTGATTTCCTGGGGCGACCTAGAAATAGCGGGAACTCTAATATTTTGCGGAGCATAAAGAATCCGCACATGAGGACATACGGGTATTTTTGGAAATATGCGGAGTAGCCCTATACGTGGAGGGGAGGCGGCAGATTGGCGATTTGGAACAGGATGAAAAAAGGCGCAGGCGATGATGCCGCCGTTGCTGCTGCCGTGAGCAGGGTGGGGGAGGTAAGGCGCCAGACGGATGTGCATATACCGACCCATGTATATGGGCGCAAGCGCCGGGTGCTGGATGTGCTGGGCGCGTTCCGGCATATTTGGGATGTGTACGAGGCCACAGACTTCATCGTGGAGAACCACCCGGACGCGACGCAGGCCAAGCGCACGTCGGTGACACTTGCCAACAACGGGCATAAGATGGCGTTTTTTGCGGCGGACGGCAGCGAGGACAGCGGGGCCGCCGACGCATGGAAGAAGTATGCCGCGCGCGCCACGCCCACGAATACAATGGGCTTCGACGGTATTATCAACCAGTGGCTGAACGCTTTGGTGAAGTACGGCCAGTACGGTTTTGAGCTTACAGCGACAAGGCGCGGCGACGTGGACTTTCACATTGTACTGCCCCAGTGGTTGCAGTGGGAAATGGACAAGGCCGGAGCATGGCACCCCTACCAGCAGCAGCGACACAAGCGCGTAGACTTGCTGGACGGCAACTTTTTTTGGACAGTGCTGAACCCGCTGGCGGGAACGCCCGAAGGGGAACTGCCGTGGGAAAGCGCGCTGATGGCGATTGACCGGCAGCTGGAGTTTTTTCAAGACGCGCACCAGGTGCTGCGAAAAGCCGGGTATCCGCGAAACCATGTGACGATAGACCGCGCGGCGGTACTGGCGCTGATGCCGGCGGCATACAAGCAAGACCCCGCAAAGCAGAAAAAGTTTTTTGACGATGTACACGCGGGCGTTGTGCGGGAACTGAACGGCATAGAACCCACAAGCAGCTTCGTGACCTATGACGATGTGAAGCCCAATATTATAGGCGCTGACAATGGGCGCACGATAGACCTTCGGGCTTACACGGAGATGCTTGACCCCCATGTGCTGAACGGACTTGGCGCGCTGGGATTTTTGGTGAACAGGCCCAACGGCGTGACCGAAACCTGGGGCAGCGTGCAGATGAAAGCTCTTATCCTGATGCTGGAGAGCTGGCAGCGGGCGACAAAGCGCAGCGCCGAGGATTACGCGAACTTTTGGGCGCGGGCGAACGGGTACAATGTGACGGCAAAATTTACGCATAACCCGATAGATTGGATGGCCGAACTGGATAAGCTAAAAGTTAAGGAACTGCGGCAAAAGATTGCAGTTATCTCCGAAGAAAAGGATTGGATAAGCAAGGGAGCGGCGGCCAAGCAAATTGAGGATGTTGATTCATTGCCACCCTCCCAGCATGAGGGAACGGCGATGTATGCAAAAAAAATACAAACTAACGCGAATAAAAAAGCGGAAACGGAAAGCGAGAAGAGTTGACACTTCCCACGGCTAAAGCCGGGGGCTTCCGCCGCGAAAGTGGGGTGACACGGCAAATGATGCGCAGAGGAATACGATTGTTGGCACTCCCTCAAGAACAGGGATTCTTGCTTCGACGAGCGTTGCGCTAAGTTCAGCGTCTTACATACTCTCCACAAGCGTAGATTTCCGTATGCCCTACGGTATGTTTTCAGCTATTGAGCGATAAGCCGCAAACCCTCTTTTAGAATGTTCTGCGCGGCGTTAATATCGCGGTCATGGTGTACGCCGCACTCCGGGCAAGTCCAGTAGCGCACGGACAAATCCTTTACCCTGGCATTTCTGTACCCGCAAGTACAAAGCTGGCTACTGGGGAAGAAGCGGCCAACGGCGACAAGCGCCTTGTGCTGCCACTCGCATTTGTAGGCCAGTTGGCGGCGCACTTCACCCCACCCGATATCCGATATGGCTTTGGCAAGGCGGCGGTTCTTCACCATGTTTCGCACCGCTAAATCCTCAACGCAAATCACATCGTTCTGGCGCACAAGTTCGGTTGTCATTTTGTGGATGTTGTCAAGCCGCCTGTTGGCAATCTGCTCATTCACCCGCGCCACCTTGATGCGCTGCTTCTCGCGGTTTTTGCTACCCTTTGGTTTTCGGGATAGCCGCCGCTGTTCACGCGCTAGTTTCTTCGCCAGTTTGTCAAAGTGGTGTGGGTTCTCGTAGGTGGTGCCATCCGATGTGATGGCAAGAGATTTTAGCCCCAAGTCAATGCCTACGGCGTTCCCGGTGCTCTCGCATTGTGGTATCTCAACGTCGGTACAGCACACGGACACAAAATACTTGCCGCTGGGCGCTTGCGAGATGGTGGCGTTCAGTATACGCCCTTCAACCTGCTTCGACACAGCACAGCGCACAAGGCCGAGTTTCGGGAGCTTGATGTGGCGGAGACACATGGCGATTGTGGGGTAGCCCTTTTTGAGACTTGAGATTTTTGCCCGATACGTTTTTCTGCTGCTATTCTTGCGCTTAAAGTTTGGGAATTCTACACCACGTTGACGATTCCTAAATATTTCTTGATAGGAAAACTGCAGGTCTTCGAGCGACGAGTATAGGGCGGTAGTATCAACTTCGCGCAACCACCCCCGCTCTTTCTTTAACTGCGTCAGGTCATTCATGCAAGCGAAAGCGTTCATGTGTTTAGTTCCCGTCTTATACGCCTCAATGTTTTTTGCCAAGTAATAATTGTACACAAACCGGCAACAACCAAACGTGCGTTGTATCTGCTTTTCTTGCTCCGCATTCGGGTACAGCCGAAACTTATAAGCCTTGTGCATGGCTATTGTACCTCACATGGTTGCAACCCGGCGGCTACTTCGGCAAGTGCCCGCTCTTTTTCCATGGCAAACTCTAAGCACTCTTGCCCGGATTGCAGGCGTTCGCGCACAAGCTTCATGGCAATGCCAGCGCCAGCGACAAAGCCGCGTAGAATTGCTTTGCGTTGCCGTGCTTCCTCTTGTGCCTGCCATACGAAAATCTGCTCCTCCATGCCCATACCCCTTTCTCATTTTGGCAACACTTAACAGAGGGTAGCGCGGGGCGCTGCCCGGTGTGCGGTTGCTGGGTGGTTATTATTCTTCGTCGTCCAATTCGCGTTTCACAAGCAGAATGCCTTTGTTCACAACCTCGGTACGCGTTGTTGCGCTACGCTTAACGCAATCATCTAAAATATCAACTTCCTCTTGCGTCATGCGAATCTGCATTTTCTTGTCTCTTTTTGTATCGCCTTTGAATGGACGACCAGTGCGAGGGCTCAAGACCTCACCCCACTTTCGTCATGACAATATATTAGCATACGTCATGACGAAAGTCAAGTATATTTTGGTAGATTTTTCATGTAAAAAAGGAGCGAGAAATGTTTGAGATTAAGGCACTGGCAAGCAAAAACGGCGTCGGGGAAATCCTTGTTTATGGCGATATTGTGAAGGAAAGCATGGACAGGTGGCAAGAGGAAGATGTATCTACCATCATGTTTCAAAAACAGGTTGATGCCTTGGCCGATGCGAAAGAAATCCATGTAAAAATCAACAGCTACGGGGGCAGCGTGGATTCCGGCACGGCCATGGGCGCAATTCTCAACGAACAAAAGGCCAAGGGCAAAAGGATTGTTACCAAAAACATGGGCTTTGCGGGGAGCATGGCAAGCGTTCTTCTTCAATTTGGCGATGAACGCATTGTTAGCGCCGGGGCGCGAACAATGATTCACGAGCCGCTTATGTTGACGGTTGGCAACAAAGCGGCACACAAGAAATCGGAGGAAATCTTAGACCAGGCATTGGACGCTCTGGTGTTCTTTTATATGAAAAAGTTCAAGGGCGCGGAAGATGAACTCCGGCAACTGTTGGCTGATGAAACGACGCTGTCTGATAAACAGGCGCTGGAATATGGCCTTTGCGACAGAATTGAAGGCAGCGCCGATGTTGCCGCGCACGCCCTTGGCTATAGGTTCGACGATTTGATTGTTCCCAAGGCGTATTTCGGGAAAAACGCAGATAGTATAAATATTCTTGAAAAAAAAGGTGGTGAGAACGGAATGGTTTACAACAAAGAGATTGACGCAAAAATCAAGGCCCTGCTGGACGAGGGCAAGGCCGTAGCCGTGACGCCGGACGAAAAGGCCGAGGGCGGCTATGTGGTGAGCGAGGTTTTGGAGGGCGTACTGGAAGCAACCGAGGACTTTCTCACCGCCGAGGCGGCCCATGACGCGCTGGGTGAGGACGTGAGCGGCGAGAACATTCTGGCGTTGCTTGCAGCGGCCAAGGATGCCGGGGCTTCGTTTGAGGCCGTGGTGGACGCCGTGAAGAACATCGGCCAAGAGCCGCAGGCAGACCCTGCGCTGGCGGAGAAGGCCAAAGCCTACGATGCCGTGATGGATGAGGCCAAGAAGGAAGCCCACAAGAACGCCGTGCGGGCGATGGGCGACAAGTACGACAAAGAGCGTGTGGACAAAATTTTGGGTGTGTTTGATTACGCCGAGATTTTGGCGCAGAGCGAGGAATGGGCAGAGGCGGGCGCCGAAGCCCTGCACATGGGGCATGGCAGGGTGAGTGTGACGCCCGGCAACACAGCGGACGGCGGGGAGTTGAACCCCGCTGATATTTTTTAACGAGAGAAAGAGGTGCAAATATGTACAGCAATCATGGGAACGGTGTGCGGCGTGACACCTACAAGTTGGATGATGCCACGCTGGCGCTGGTAAAAAACCCGGCAAACCCTGTGGACATCTACGGCAAGGGCGTCGCGCTTACTGCCTCGAAAGTGGTGGGCTTTGGCGCGGAAACGGGCAGCCCTCTGTTTGGGGTGGTGCAGACCATTGACGTGCGCGACGGCATGGTGGCGGTGGCCGTTACCGGCACGTTGGAAGGACTGGCGGGCAAGGAAGGTACGCTGCCTACACTGGGCGAAGTGGGGCTGGGCGTGGACAACGCCGGCAACATTATGAAACTGACCGCAGGCAAACGCGGCATTGTGGTGGGTATTGAGGGCAACACCCTCGATATCACGCTGTAAGAGGAGGGTAAAAGACATGGATATTTCCAAAATTCGCGTAACTGCCGAGCTTCTGGACAAGGCGAAGCACAGCAAGCAGCCGATTAACGCTGTATTGCGCAATGAGTATTCGGCGGAGTTGAGTGCATTGGCTGCCGCAAACTCGGACTTCAAGGACAAAAGCCCGGTGAGTGTAGCCATGGCCGCCGCTGGCATTTTCAGGAACACATCGATTCAGGCGTTTTTCAGTACAAAAGAGAACAAACTGCTGTACCCGGCGTTTCTCGAAACGGTGCTTGAAAAGATGCGTGATGGCAGCGCAATTTTGAATGCGCTGCTGGCCAGCACCCACGCCGTTTCCAGCCGCGACGTGCATACGCTGATTGTTGGCGTGGCGGACGATGAAAAAAAGGCATTTGAAATGCGTCGCGTGGCCGAGGGCGCCGAGTTGCCCGAAGCCGAACTGCGGGTGAGTGAAAAGACCATCGGCATGTACAAGTACGGCCTCAAGTACAAAACGACCTACGAGGCGTTGCAGGACGCTACGGTTGACCAGTTTGCCGATGCCATTCGCCGCAGTATGCGGTATAAGCCTTTTGCGCAGATTGGCGCAGTGATTGATACCATTGTGAAGGGTGACGGCAACAGCAACCCTGCCGATTCCAGCGCGAAAACGGCCACCGCCGGGGTTCTGACAGGTGATGACATCACCGACTTCCTGATTGACTTTGAGGATGAGAGCATCGGCCTTTCGGTGAACACGCTGATTGTGAACAAGCCGCTGTACAAGGTTTTGGCGAAGATGTTCCGCAAAACCGACGAAAGCAATTCGCCGCGCCCCGGCACAATGTTCAAGTTCCCGCAGCAGCAGTTTGAGGACTTGACGGTCATCCGTGACCGCCGGGTGCCGCAGATTGGCGGAAAGGACATCGTAATTGCCCTGGACAACCGCGAGGCGATTGACCGCTATTATGTGGCGAACTCCATAATCAACGAGTACGATCGCGACATCGGTGACCAGACGCAGATTGGCACGATTTCCGAGCGCGTTGGCTTTGGCAAGGGAGACAAACTGGCCTCGCGCATTTTGACGCTGAAATAAGGTTTTTGCGCTGGCCGAGGCCGCTGCCCACAGAGGGGAGTGGCCTTTATCGAACGCAAAAGCGTGGGAGATGGGGTGACGTGGTGGCAGACGAGTACAAGGTTCCGCAGCTGGCCGAGCAGATAGCGGCTGTGATTGGCGGCGGCGTGACGGCGGGCATTGAAGTGACCGAGGAAGAAATGATGCTGCCGCCGCACTACCCCAAAGCCCTGCGGGAACTGGAAAAGAGGGCGCCGGGGCTAACCACCATAGCCGAGGACGACGACCGGCGCTTTGATGCCGATTTGGCAATTGTCTACCAGACGGCGCTCCTCATGCTGGACGCGGTGAAGGACAAGGTGGTGAAGCGCGAACAAACTCCCAGTGAAACCGTTGAACGATTTGAAATTGACTGGGAAGCGACGCGGGCGCGCCTTTTGGGCGAACGCGACAAGGCACTGGCCGATTTGTTGCCGGAGGACGCGGTACCCAGTGGGGTAGGGGGCATTGGATTTGCGGTGACCCACCCGCCGGTGTACCCGCCGGGCAGGGGGTGATGAGATGCACGCGCTGATTGCTAATACCCTGCGCCATGCAGAGGTATTTCGGCGGGAAGATGACGGGGTGGTTAAGGGCAGCATCGTTAACAGCACCCGCGCCACATACAGCCTTGCAAACAGGGCGTTCTTTTTCGAGGGCCTTTTGGTGCAAAACCCGGCGTGGCCCAAGAAGCCAGAGGGCTTTAAGCCCGTGGCGGTGGGTGAGTATCTGACGCGGGAGAACGACGGTTTTCAGTACGTCGTTGAGACCTTGCAGCCCGCGAAGCCCACAAGCCAAGGCAACCCCGGACAGAGCTATTGCTTTTTAGCCATGGGGAACACCCGCGTGACGCTGGCAAGGCCAAAGGGCAAGGAGAGCGGCCCCGATGATTTTGTGGTGTATGCCAGGGATGTGCTGATATTCCTTGATACCACGGTGCGCAGTTTCAAGGCACAAAATGATGGTTTGCTCTCGCAGGATATTACGGTGGTGCATATCCCCGCGCGGCATAAAGTGCAGAAAATGGACAGGCTTTACATTTTGAAAGACGGCGTGCCGCTGGAAAAGTGCGAAGTATTTCGCGTGGATTCTATCAACGATAGCCTGACGGTGGCCGACGATAAGGTGGACACCAGCGGCGTGAACATCATGCAGTTGACCGTGGACAACTACCCCGGACAGCCTGACGGTGGTGGAGGCACGGGGCCGGGCGCGGAAGGCGGGTGGTGATGTGCTGTGCAAATAAAAACGCTCAAATTCAACACCGACCTACTGTTTCAGGACTACTACGCAGCCATGAGTGCTTGCCTTGACAAATTGCTTGACCGCTTCTACCGCGAGATTGAAATTGTGATGCGGACGGACGCGGGCAAGAACGCGCTGCGGAAAGAACGCTTGGATGAAGACGAAAAGCTGATGCTTTGGGGCCGGGTGATTGGCGGGGCGTGGGCGGTACTTGATTCGTGGGGCACGGGGACATTGATGGACGAGGACAACCCGGCGCTTGGCAAATACATGGGCGGCGACACATGGAACCCGGAACGCCCACGGACGCCGGGCGCGCCGATTACCGGCAGACCGGCTGGGGAGTACACCAACATCTTCGGGGAGCAGGCGACGAGTAGCGGGCGGCTGGCCGGGGCGAACCTTGAACGGTTTCCCGGTTTACCGATAAAGGCAAGGGCGCCTAGCTACGCCTTTCAGGAGGCCGAGCGCTGGTTTGAGGCTGAAAACAGGGCATGGGAGGCCATAGACGAGGCGACTAAGGCGTTCTTTGCTGGGGTGAGGGCGAACAGCGGGCGGTATTTCACGCTTGCGTGAGAATGCAAACTGTACATTACATTTCTGCTGCAAAAGTGTAAAGCCAAGATAGCACTTTTGCTGTTTTTAGTTGCAAGGGAGGGGGAGCAGGTGCCAATAACGCCGGGTGAGGACAAGATGGCGTTCTATGAGCGCATTCGGTATGACCCCTACATCATCCGCCAATGGCAGATTGCAGACGAGGCGGACGCCCGCAAGAAAATTGTATTGCACCGTCAATTCGACGATATGTTGACCCGCGATACATACTGCATAGCGATTTTTGACATACCGAGCGAAGAGGCGGGGGGGCCTTTTGAGCGCAGCGGCATTCAGGTGGATGTTATATTCCCGTCGGCATACCAGAACAGGGCGGACGCAACACTCTCGCAGGTGATGGCCCTGTGCGGCCCGGACAACGAGGACGGCTGGGCGATTGTGTTTGACCTGGGCGGCGTGCGATACCGCAAGGAGATTGTGAAAGCGGTGAAGGTGGGCGACCTTGCTTCGGCACCTGAATTTTACAGGTGCGGCGCAAGATTTTTTTACAATTCGTGTACGATAACCAACAAACGGAATTAACGATGGAGGAAAGAAAAATGCCTATGAATTTTAGCAATTCAACGATTTATGAGTACGCTGGCGACCTGACGCTGATTGGGCGCGACCCCGCGACCGGCTTGGATAGGACGGATGCCGCAGGTATTTACACCACGGGTCGTAATGTGAAGGACAATGTTACGAACAGTGTGTCGAACAGCGAAGAGACGATGAACGACGGCAACAGCCAGTATCCGGCGGCCACACGCAGCACAGGCAAAATCAGCACCTTGGCGGCGACGTTGAACACCAACGACTACAAACTGGATGCCTTCATGAAGGGCAGCACCTATAAAACGGAAACCGCCGAAACCCAGGTGATGCCGAATGTGCCGTATACCATTGGCGCCGATGCCACGGTTCAGTTGAAATTTGGCACTGAAAATGCTGTGATTGCGCCGGACAGCAAGTTCCCCGTGTTGGTGCGTGAGACCACGGGCAACGACGATGCCTATAAGGCGGTGGATACTGCACCTGCCGCTTCCGGCGAATATAAAGTGGACAAGGCAACCGGCGTTCTCACTTTCCACGCCGACGACAAGGGCAAGCAGGTATTTATCAGCGCCGAGATTGCGGTGGCCGACACGCTGGTGATTGAGGAACCCTCTGCGGCCATTATACCTGTATTTAAGGCCATTCTCTCGGGGCCTGTTATCGACTTTAAGCAGGGGATGCGCTATTACCAGACGGCGACCTTTGACAGCGTGCAGCCCAGCGGGAACATTGACGACATGCCCCGGCAGAAGACCTACGGTAGCCGCGTGGTGAACTTTACAATGACCGCCCCGCGCGGCGACAAGGCCGTTATTACCAAGCGCACGCCGATGGGCAGCATGACCGGCGCAGAGTTACAGGCGGCGGCGCTAAAAATGGGCTTCAAGAACGTGGACGAGGCGGCGGCTGCGACCACCCCAAAGGTGACAACCACCGGCAAGTAATGTGAGGTTTGACGATGGACGAACTGACGCGCGAATTGCTTTTTAAGGACTATTGCCCATTTGCGGCGGCTGGGAAAGAGTACAGGGTATATCCAATGAGCGCGGGGCAGGTGGCCAACGAGGAGTTTAAGAGCGCGTTGGTTCGTCCAAACTTCAACGATGAAAACCCCGGATACGGGGTTTTGCTTATTATGTTGGATTCTGAGCTACAGGCAGACGCCGATAGGTGGCTACGGGAGCATTGCACCCATGAAGATATACCCATGAGCCTTGAAATAGTGCTTGACCATGGGTGGGAACTGCCGGATTTCGGGCGCTTTTTGAACCTTGTGGGCAGGCTTAGCGGTCTTAGTTTGTGCAAAGACGCGGGTGGCGAGGAAACGGCAGATATGGCCGATGGATTTATGTCCATGATGACCTTCCTGCAAAAATACGCGGGGATGGGGCGCGAAGAAATACTGGCGTCTCCTCTGTTACGCCTGCACGCGCAGCATACTGCCACGCTAAAGCATGTGGAGGTTGACTTGCAGGCAAGCGCGATGGGCGGTCTGGGAGCGGTATTGGGCGGTGGGCGAAGCGACGGCCCGTCACAGGATGTGACGCGAGAAATAAGCCAAGAAGAATACGATGCAATGTTGTAGAAGCTGATTTTGTATGTTATACTCTCTTTTGAGAGGCACCACGGTACGCGGTAGGCGGTTAAACCTGCCCCCGAAAGGGGGTGTTGCTTATGGAATATTTGGCGATGATTGCGCTCATTCTGATGCTGATTCTGCTGAATACCATAGTTGGGAGAAATCCCCGCAGCAAAAGGAAATAGCCGCCCCATCCTCACAAGATAAGCGGCTATTCCTTTTAGCTTAATTTCTGATGGGGGCAACCGCCTACTGGTGGTGCCTCTCTATACAGAGTATACCACATTGCACGATAATTGCAACCACCTTCATGAGAGGGTGGTTTTTTGATGCCCAAATGAGAGAAATGGAGCCTAGTAATGTCTGAAGTACAACATATTTCATCGCTGGGCTTTAACCTTAACCCCGCAAAGAAGGCGCTGGACAACTTTGAGGAGGATTTTGCGGCGTTTGAACAGAAGATTATTGCCGAGGGCAAGACCATAAAGCAGGCGCTGGAAAGCGTGCTGAAAGATGGGATTGGCGGGTTCAAGGGGTTTGGTGTTGGCTCTATAGGCGCGACCACCGGACAGCAGAGTATTTTTGGCAACACCTCCGCCGCCAAAGACAATATCCGAAAAAGCACAAAGGAACTTGAAAAAGAGTATGTTGACGGCCTAAAGCGCATGGGCATGGGTGTGAAAAAGGCGCATGATGAGTTGTTTGCCAATGGCAACCTGGGCGCTGGGCTGATTGACTACTTCAAGGGGAATGGGCAAAAGACGGCGGTGGCTTGGACACAAGAGTTTCAGAGCCATTTCAACGAAACCAATCTGCGCAAAATTATGTCGCCTTTCATTTCGTGGAATGTGGACGGCGCAGCCAAGCCCGACAACCTTACTACCGACCTGCAAGAGCGATTCCCGGAACTTGCCCAGTACAGCAATGTGGTGGACATGTGGGAGCGTATACGCGAGGCGATGGAGCGCTACTATACCCAGCGCAAGGCGCTGGTAGCGGGTGACGATGCGCGGGCAGAACTGGTGCGCTACCGCGAAGAACTGCAAAATACCGATGAGATGTACCGCAAGGTGGCGGCGAATTTTGACAGCAAGATAGGCGAGGTGCGTTCTGGTGCCGGTATTGGCAAAGAGCTATATTCGCAGGGCGACTTAGAGGCTATGGCGGCGAGAATAAAAGAGGCCGCAGGCTACCAAACCAAGCTGACCGTGGAAACAAACGAGGCGGGCGAGGCCACAAAGGCCACGCTTACCTATGTAGACCAACTGAACAACCAATACCGCGAGATGTGGCGGTATGTGCAGGAAGTGGACGCTGAAACGGGCGATGTGAGCGAGGGCTTTAAGAAGATAAGCGCGTCCGCGACGCAGAGCGTGGAAGCCACCAAGCGCATTGCCGAACAGTTTAACCGCCTGTACACGCAGATGCAGAGCGATATAGCGAAGCAGACACCCTTTTTCACCGCCGCCGGTGATGAGGGCAGCATTGCCATGCTGAGAATAATTGAGCAGCATATGGCAACCATAAAGGGGAGCGGCAAGGAAATAACCCGCGACCAGTTGGAAAAGCTGCAAGGACTGCGCCAGGAACAGCTTATTATGCGCGATGTGATGGCTGGGGCGAAGGAGCAGGAAGCCGCCAAGAAAGCGGAAAAGGCCGCTACACTGGAAACGGTGGCCGCCTACAAGCAGACATATGCCCTTGAAGCGAAGATGCAAAAGCTGAAAATGACCGACACAGCGGCATACGAGCAAGTGGGGCATATAAGGCAGCAGATAGACGCGCTTTACCAAAAGTTGCAGATTGGCGAGAAGATTACGGCAGAAGAGCGCGAGCAAGTGGACGTGATGCGCCAGCAGTTAAGCGTTATCAACGGACAGGTGAGCGCAGAAAAGAGTGTGCAGGGTGCTACCACCACGCCCGTGCAAGGTGGCCTGTTTGCCCGCGCGGGGCAGTGGTTTGGAGCGTATCAGGCATGGCACATGACCGTGCGCGCCGGGCGCGAATTGGTTGGCACAATGACCGACGTGGAAACACGGATGATGGAAATTGGACGCGTGATGGAGCACAGCGCAAGCCAGACTGATAAAATGCGCGACAGTCTGTTTGGGGTGGCTAAATTTCGGGCGAGAGAATTTGAGGAAACATCAGAGATTTCGCTGCGCTTTGCCCAGGCCGGATACCATGACATTGCCGAAAACGCACAGATGACCGCAGACGCGCTGTTGGCTATGAACACCGCCGAACTGGACGCGGTAAACAGCACCAACAGCATGATAGGCATCCTGAAACAGTGGGGGCTTGAGGGAACCGAACTTATCACTGTTATCGACAAACTGAACTACACCGCCGACAACAACGCCATTACCACGCAGGATTTGGTGGATGGACTGCTGCGGGCGTCGAGCGCCGCGAAGAACGCTAAGTTTAGCTTTGATGAGACAGTGGGCACGCTGGTTGCCCTGCGGGAGGCTACCGGGCGCACCGGTAGGGAATTGGGCACGGCGCTGAACAGCCTGATTAGCTTTACCCAGCGCGACCAGAGCCGCAATGTGTTTGAGAGCATGGGCGTGAAGGTGTACGCCGACGAGGCCGAAACCCAGCTGCGCCCCCTGCTTGATGTGTGGAGTGACCTTTCGGCCCTTGTAAAGAGCGGCGGGCAGGATATGGTGGACGCGCTTAGCAAGATGGACGGCGCGATGGAACTGGTGACCGAGGACATGGCCGAGATGGTGGGCATGGAAGAACAGTTCCAAGACCTGTTCAAAAAAGGCATGAGCGACACCGACATGGAGGCGGTGTACAATCAGGCTTCGACCTTCCGCCGGAACTACTGGATTGCGCTGCTTGAGAACTTTGGCGAGATTCAAAAAGTAGTAGGCGAGATGGACAACGCCATGGGGCACAGCGAACGCGAGAACGCGCGGTACATGGAGACGCTGGAAGCCAAGAGCAAACAGCTGATTGTATCCTTGCAGGAATTGGCAGTGCAGGCGGGCGAGGCCGGGCTGATGGACTTAGCAAAGGGCGCCGTGGATGCGGCTACGGCGATAACGGGTTTGACAAAAGGCGTTGGCGGACTGGTGCCGGTAATCCTTGGACTGACAACCATACTGTCCGTGGCAAAAAGAGACAAGCTGTTCTTCAACGATAACGCTGTGTTTGCCGGGGCAATCACAAACCTCAAAAATTTCCGTAACGTGCTTATGCAACTGAATGCGGACATTATAAAGAACGGATTTTCTGTTAAGGCATTTGGGTCTGGGTTGGCATCGGCTCTTGGCCCAACAGGGATGATATCTCTTGCCGTAGCAGGAATCTTTTTGCTAAAGGGCGCGGTAAATGATTATAACCAAAAGCAGGCAGAGGCCCGGCAGCGGGACATTGAGGCTGGGAATGCGGCGTATGAGAGGGCGGAAAAGCTTGATGCGCTTATTGCAAAACATGATGAACTGATGGCAACCGGCCTTAATTCTGACAGCCAAGAGTTTTTGGACATTGAAAAACAGATTATTGACGCGCTGGAGGGGCATACGGGGAGACTTGAAGGGCTGACCATAGGGACAGAAAATTACGCGGCAGCGTTACGCAAAGCCAACGAGGAAATGCGTAATTTAACGATAGGCGACCTTGAGCGCAAGGCCCAGGGCCATTATCAAGATGCCGAGCAGAGTTTGCGCGATAATTATGGCGGGGCTTCAACTTTTATTTTTCCTAATTGGTCAACACAAGAAGGCGCTCTTCGTGATTATTTTGCCTTGGTTGAGCGCGCCAATGAGGCCATGCGGAATGAGGAGGACGCGACTAAGCCCAACGAGCAAATCAGCCTTGTTAAAGATGATATGATTGGCCTGTTGAAAACCCTCATCGAGATACAAACGGTTCAAAGAGAAATCTCGACCGGGGCGGACATGGATGCGTTTATTGATGAAATGGCTGCGCTTTATGGTGGAACCGAAGAGGCTGAAGCGGCTATTCGCTTAATACTCAATCAAATGCCAGAATATGCCAGTTTATTGAACGGCACAAGCGATGCAACGGGTACGCTTGTAGAAAACACTAACAGTTATACAGATGCGGCGAAAACAGCGGGGGAGGAACTAGAAACCCTTGCCAGCGACTTAAAGACCCTTGAAGGCGCTATGGAAACAACGGCTGACGGCGGGCATTTGACGCTTGACACCGTTCTTAGCTTGATTGACGCCTACCCAAAGCTTGCCAATTGCATTGAATGGACGGCTGAAGGATTTAGGGTTAACGAACAAGCCATGTATAACGAACAGCAGGCGGCCTATGCCGCAATGGCGGCAGATTATGCCCTTATTTGGGCAAAAGAGGCGGTTGCAAACGGCAACTATACAGAAAATGCCAGTTTGGATGCTTTGTTTACAGCGTTGAGGAATGCCACAAGCGCGAGTGAAGCACAAGCAATTATGAACCAGATATTGGCGCAAAGTGGTTACGACGCGGCGGCGGCCAGCGAAATTGAAGCGGCAGGCTTGGCAAAGGTAAACGCTGTTATTTCCGGCATGGGCATACCGGGCATAAGAACCAGAACATTGTCTGGTGGTGGCGGTAGCAACCAAAACCAGCAACAGATTAAGGAACTACAAAACCTTCAAAAGGAGACGGAAAAAAGCTACAAAGCGCAGGAAAAAGCCGTTAAAGACCGATACGACACCGAGATTGACGCGCTGAAACGGCTGAAAGAAGAGCATAGCCGCCAGGATGACCGCGAGGACTACGCGTTACGCCGAGCGGAACTGGAAAAAGAAAAGGCCGATTGGCAGAAACGTACCGGACAAGAGGCCGTTGAGCATATTGACGACATCAACGACGAACTGGCGGAACTTGACCGCAATGAGGAACGCCGCTTGCGTAACAACGCGCTGGATGACCAAATATCCGCCGTAGAAACCCGCAGGGACGCCGAGATTGCCGCCATACAAGCCGGTGCCGAAGCTGCCAGAGAAAGCTATCAAGCGCAGATAGACGGATTACAGTCCGTGGCAAACGCCGCTGCTGGGACATCTCAAAAGGTTACGGAATATCTTGTTGACAATGTATGGTACACACGCGACAATGCCATACTGGCCTGGAAGGATATTTACGAAAAAGCTTCCATGTATGGAGATGTTGCCGCGCAAAACCTACTGATACAAAACCAGGCAATGCTTGACGACTTAGGGCTGCTTGATGGCGAAATGGAGCGCATGATTGCAAAATGGATAGCGTTGCGCTCAGCATCCAGTGATCAAGCTTCCGCAGCAACAAGTTCTGGAGGCCGCCGGGGCGGCAGAGGATTCCCCGTGCTTGATACTGGTGGACTGATGACCGCCGACGGGCTGATTTATGCCCACAAAGGCGAGGTTGTTGTGCGCGAGGATATAACCAGAGGGCTGCTGCGCGTGGTGAATTTTATGAACAGCAGCCTTGCGCAACAGGCGGGCTATGCACGGCAGAACCATCCCGCGCCAGTGCAAGTGCCACCACAAGTGATTATCCAAGGCCCGATAATGAACATTGAACACCAGGAGATTGCCGACCATGCTGACGCACGGCGGGGCGCCGCCGACGCGGGGAATATGCTTCTGCATGAGGTGGAAAAGGTTTTGAACTAAGAGGGGGAGGGCAACATTTGAAAATTACGATAACCAAAGAGAATGTTGTCCTCCCTTTCGATTGCAGGCTGGACACGGCCAACAGCACGCTGCCCTTTATCTCTGAGGTGCTGGAAGAAGTGGAAAGTATACCGGGTGCGGACGGCGAAAAACAACTTAGTACCCGGCGAGGCCCCACCAACTGGATATTGGTGATGAAGAGCGCGGAATACCCCACGCGAGAACAAAAAGACGCGCTGATAGCACAGGTTGACAAGTTTATGGCGAGAGCCGCGCGAGAACCGCAAAAACTGTACTATGAGCGGTTGGGGCGGGTGTACACTGTGCGGTATGTAGGGCTAACCGAAAAGACGCGGGAGTATGCCACATGGCTGGAATTTCGCTTGACGCTGAAAGCACATGACCCAATGGGTTATTCGCAGAGCGAAAGCAGCACTGGCAAAACGGGTGTTATATATAACCGGGGCAATGAGCCGGCGCACACGCGCATGGAGTTTAGGGGACCACTGACAAACCCCAGCGTGACGGTAAACGGTACGGCATATGCCTATGCGGGCAGTGTGCCAACCGGCAGCACGCTTGTGGTGGATTCTGCTAAGCAACGGGTGGTGCTGCGCAATGACGGCAGTGGCGCTGCGACAAATGCAAGCCGGGGTTGGAACAAAAAGTTTTTGGTGCTGAACCCCGGCCCGGAAGCAAACATAACGCAGATAGCGGCTGGAACAGACCAGTTTATGCTGTTTTGGCGCAATACATGGGGTTGATACGGCGGAATTTGCGGCGCGCCTTTTTGTATGCTATACTCATGCGAGAGAGGCACTACTGTACGCGGTAGGCGGTTGTTCCCATTCCCGAAAGGGGGTGGTGCGATGGAGTATTTGGTTGTTTTGGCTGTGATTCTCACGCTGATAGCAGCGATTGTGAATAGACGAAATGACCGAAACACACATAGCAAAAAGAAATAACCGCCCAACCCTCTAAAGTTAGCGGTTATTTCTTCTAACTACTATTCTTTGGGGCGACCGCCTACTGGTGGTGCCTCTCTATACAGAGTATACCATACATTATTGAAATTGCAACCACCTTCAAACGAGGGTGGTTTTTTGATGCCATGAAGGGTAGGGGAGGACTTGACAGATAATGATGGATTACGACCCTAAGACCGGGCTTGACCTGCGGCCCCGGATAATTGTAACAAGTGGTGACGAGCAGGACAATTTGCTGCCGCAGGATGCAACCAATGCCCGGCAGAAAATACGCTTAAACGAAAGCAGCACCCTAGAATTCTCTATTTGGCGCGACAACGAAAAGGCGGTACATTTTACCCGCCCGGACGTTACCGCCGAGTTTGGCGGGCGCGAGTATTGCATGATTGGCGACGCCGCGCTGGACGATGTGCTGGACGACAGGGCCAAGGATGCACAAAGCACATTGTATAACGTTGTGATGAAAGAAACGTGGAATAAGCTGCGGAAGCGCTTTATCACGGCCTGCAATGTGAATATTGAGACAAGCCCCGATTTTGACCATATAGACACACACATGGTGCTGCTGCTGGGGGCAAGCCCCGACCAGCTGGTTATTAACGGCACGAAGGTAAGCGCACCGTACCCGGTGGGCACTGCCAAGTATTTCTTCTGGTGCCTTTTGTACGGCACGGGCTGGACGCTGGATGCCCGGTATGACGCCTATTGGCCGGACGGCACTTTTGACCTTGAAACAGACAAGAAGAACATCATTGAGAATATTGAAGTGCTGCAAAGCCTGTTTGGCGGTTTTATTCTGTGGGACAGCAAGGGCAAGCGCGTGGCGCTGGTGGACGAGGACAAGTACCAGGCGGACGATGGCTTTATGGTGGCCTACGGCGTGCAGTACGGTATGCTGCTGAAGGCCCGGACGCGCCAAGAGAGCCGGGAGATTTACACCCGGCTGTATGTGTACGGCAACGAGAACCTGAACATTGCTGCGGTGAACGGCGGCAAAGAATACCTTGATAATTTTAGCTATACGAGCGAGGTGCTGGAGGGTATTGTAACCCACAGTGATATTTACAGCCAGGATACCTTGCTTCGCTGGGGCAAAAAGCAGGGGGAAAAGTTCTGTAAGCCACGCTTTACATATAGCATTGATTTGTGCGATTTGCGAAAAGAGGAAGACCCGCAGGGGCCAGGGCCGGAACTTGCCAAACTGTGTGACGTGCGTGACCCCGACCAGCCGGGCGGGCAGGCCATTTTGCGCGTGACTGCCACCGACTTTAACTGCTTTGAGGAATGGGATAAAAAGGTTGAGGTTGGCGATGTGCGTGGCACTATGCCGCAAATGCTAAAGGACATGGTGCGAGCCAAGGATGTTATAAACAACACGGTGAGCAACACCAACCAGATAGCAGGAGGCGCGGTACGCGGCGAGATACCTGCGCTGACCGTGAGCAACCAGCACTGGGGGAGCGTGACCACCAGACTTGGGCAGCAGATTGTCTCCACTGGAAACGAGATATTGAATACTGTTTCCCAAAAATACACAACAAAAACAGAAACCGCCACAGTGAAAGGTGAATTAAGCACCACCATAAGCCAAACGGCCAGCGAGATACGCCTTGAAGCCAGCAACACTTATGAAACCAAGAGCGCGGCGGGAACGTCTTACGCACAATTGGCTTCGTCTATCTCCGTTACGGCCAGCGAGATACGCCTTGAAGCCAGCAACACTTATGAAACCAAGAGCGCGGCGGGAGAGGTGTATGCGTCGCTGAATGCGTCCATATCCGTGCAGGCGGACAGAATTAGCAGTACCGTGAGCCGACTGGATGCTGCGGAGGGAAGCATATCGCGTGCCCACACCACTATTGCACAGACAGCAAACCGGGTTTCTGTACTTGTTTCGGAAAATGGCACCGTGAACGCCAGCGCCGTAATCCAATCCATCAACGGGCAAAGTTCGTTTAAGGTGCGGGCAGATAGGATAGAGTTTGATGGACACACCATCGCCCAAACGTTGGCAATTAGGGCAATCAACGCCAGCCAAGGTTTGACCGGTTATGCGCTGGAAGCGACCGGACAGCTTTTATGTGGCGGGCGATTCATTTTTGGGGGGCGTGAGGTAATGCGCGGAACGGTTGGTGGGGTATCGGGAGTTTTGGTAGCACTATAATCATTGTAAGAATCTTGTGTTTAGATTAAAACCAACACTTCCAACAATATATACATGATACCCCTCGTTAGTAAACTCCTCCGTCTCTTGTTCCCATCCATACCCTACTTTTGACAGAGCAAGTTGTTCTCCGTATCTATCTGCCACTGCTTGAACAGCCAGCAAATACTCTTGCTGAACGTCTTCACCATGAAAAATCCAAACTATATCGGATTCTTCCGCCATGACGACAATCAATGAATCGGCGTCATATTCGCTTCCATCTCCCGCCCGGTGAACATAAACGGATTCAATTTCAGCAAAATCGCCAAACGCAGTTTGCACCTCTTCTTTTATAACGGCAAGGATTCTCTCTTCTTCCTCGGGGCTGATTTGTATGGGCGGGGTGCTTTCCGACACCGATACCGATTCCCCCATCCCGAGCATTTCCTCCAACTCGGCCACGCGGGATTCGAGCGCCTGTTGTTCTGTATTGGTGCAGGAGACCAGAGAACAGGCAAGCAAAAAGGTGACGGCAATTGCAAGAGACTTATTCACGACTTACTCCTTTCACATACCGCGTACATCAAAGCATATATTAGGGAGGCCCCGATGCAACTAAAACATCTTCTTAACGCTATGCCAGCTTTACAGAAACTATACAACTACAGCGGACTTTCGTCAACACAGTTCTTTTTTTTGGTGCGCATGAGCGGGCCGATAGACGAATGTGTGGCCGCCTACAGCGCGGCGCGCGGGCGGGCGTTAGCCGCCCATGGGCAGAGCACGGACGGCGGCGCAACCTACGCATTTGAGAGCCCCAGTGAAGAGCAAGCCTTTTTAGATGAAGAAAAAGCGTTGCTGGGTCAGGACATTGACCTTGCGTTCCCCGCTGACATGTTTTGCCTTGACTTTAATGTGATTGACGCCGTGGACGCCGCGCTGCCACCTAATAAGCGACACGGGCTGACGGCAAGCGACATTAAAGCGCTGTGGGGCGTAGTTCCCATGATAGAACCGGGGAAAGGGGGCGGGGAGAAGGATGGCGGCAAAGGCAATTAGTGTACGGGTTGAGGGGCAAAGGATAGCAGACAACGGCGCGCTGCAAAGCATTTTGGTGCAGGGCGATATGAAAGCACAAGTGGTTGAGTTTACGCTGGACAGGCATGTGAACGGCGTGGACATCTACACCGGGCTGAATTACGCCATGTACGGAGAAAATAGCGAGGGGCAGTATGCGCTTGACCTGCTGAGCAAGACAGGCGAAGAAACCTCTACGACATTTGTTTTGCGGTGGACGGTTGGACAGGATTTTACCTATGAATATGGCCGGTTGATATTATGGATTGTTGCAACGAAGAGCAACACACAAAATATTGCGACTTTTGAGTGGAAGACACACCCGCGTGAAGTATTTGTTAAAGAAGGTGTGCGGCAAGGTGAGTTTATTGGCCTGGCAGACCAAGTTGTAATTGATATAGCCGGAATGCTGGGGAGAGCTGAACGGGCGGCGACAGAGAGCGAAAAAAGCGCTGTAAAAAGTGCCGCCAGCGCCGCCGCGGCCAAGACCAGCGAAGCCAACGCCAAGGATAGCGAGACGGCGGCCAAGGCCAG
>QMCD01000497.1_pt1 | contig 28658 bp, 26 predicted proteins | sample 1821841 | NCBI WGS metagenome assembly QMCD01 (sample SAMN01991225, study PRJNA193472) | Termite gut metagenome, whole genome shotgun sequencing project. | isolation source: worker | host: Macrotermes natalensis | reverse complement strand
GAGTTGTAATTCTATTTTCGTGATATTCTTTTCTACCGTACTATATGCCGCTTTCAGCCGGGCAATCCGCTTTTTAAGCGAATCGAAAAACCGGAGAATGCCGCTTCGTTTGGCAGTTGCAGCGTCGAATTGCTTCAAATTGACGGACAACTCTGCCAGGATGTCACCAACCTCGCCCATATCCTTATTCCTGACGGCATTCAGCACCGAATCTGCAAAACCGTTCAAACGGTTTTGACTTGCTGTGCCGTACTGAATAATCTGTTTTGAATCGACAAAATTAATCGCATTTTTGTAGCTGTCAACCTTCGCACGCTCTTCGGGGGTTAACGTCAACTCTTTTTTTTCGTCCGGAAGAATATTTATGTCTGTTTCCATAAAGATTATTTTTTCAACGCGTTAATATTCGTTTTCAATGTCTCTATTTTACTTTCCGCATCGACTTTTTTCTTGCGTTCGTTTTCAACAATTTCGGGCTTGGCATTGGCTACGAATTTTTCGTTGCTCAATTTAGCTTCGACTGATTTCAAAAAACCTTGGAGGTATTTGATTTCCTCTTCCATTTTTTTGATTTCTTCTTCGGGATTAATCAAATTTCCGACCGGGACAGCGTATTCGGTCGTGCCGACCATAAAAGAAACTGCGCCTGCTGCTTTTTCAGAGACAAATTCGATATTTTCGATGTTTGTCAATTTTTTTATTACACTGTCAAATTCGGCGTTGTGTTCGCCTGCAATTTGCAAATTCAACGATTCTTTTGGAGAAATGCTTTTTGATACGCGAATATTACGAATGTTAGTGATGATTTCTTTTGTTTTTTCAAAATCAGTAATATCTTTGCTTACATATCCCGCGTATTCAAACTCTTTTATTGATTGATGCATAATAGTTTCATTTCCGTCATAATCTTTCAAAGCGTGATAAAGTTCTTCCGTTATAAATGGCATAAATGGATGCAATAGTTTTAATAACATTTCAAAAAACTTTATTGTCATATTGTATGTCTCAAAATCAATCGGTTTACCATATTCAGGTTTTATTATCTCCAGATACCAAGCTGAAAATTCGTCCCAAAAGAGTTTATAAATTTGCATCAGGGCTTCCGACAAACGATATTTTTTAAATGAATCATCAACTTCAGCTATCGTTTTATTCAAAAGGGAACTAAAATATTTTATAACAACTCTATTTTCTACAGGTTGCTCTATTTTAGCCACTTCCCAACCTTTTACTAATCGCAATGCATTCCAAATTTTATTATTAAAATTCCTGCCTTGTTCGCAGAGGCTTTCGTCGAAAGGCAAATCATTCCCGGCGGGCGAGGCGAGCATCATCCCCATACGCACACCGTCTGCACCGTATTTGTTCATCAACTCAANNNATCGGGTCGGGCGAATTACCGAGCGATTTACTCATTTTTCGTCCCAGCTTATCGCGCACAATTCCTGTAAAATAAACGTTCCGGAAACACTCTTTTCCACGATATTCATAACCTGACATAATCATTCGCGCCACCCAAAAGAAGATAATTTCGGGAGCGGTTACAAGATCATTAGTCGGATAGTAATATCTTATATCCTCGTTTTCCGGATTATTAATACCGTCAAATACCGAAATAGGCCATAGCCACGAGGAAAACCAGGTATCCAGACAATCTTCATCCTGGCGTAAATCGTTCATTTTTAGGGGCGAAAGATTTTTCTCCCTTATTGCATTTGCCTTTTCCAGCGCCTTCTCTTTTGTTTCCGCCACCACAAAACCGCCTTCAGGCAAATAATACGCCGGAATTTGATGCCCCCACCAAAGCTGGCGGCTGATGCACCAGTCTTTGATATTCGTCATCCAGTGGCGGTAGGTATTTTTGAATTTTTCGGGATAAAATTTAATCGTATCGTCCATTACTGCATCCAAAGCAGGTTTTGCCAACTCGTCCATTTTCAGGAACCACTGCATGGAGAGTTTCGGTTCGATAACAGCGTTTGTGCGTTCGGAATAGCCTACTTTATTGGCATAATCTTCGATTTTTTCCATCAATCCGGCAGCAATCAAATCCTTCTCAATCTGTTTGCGCACATCAAAGCGATCCATTCCGGCGTATTGACATCCGTTGTCGTTCAGCGTACCGTTGTCGTTGAAAATATCAATGGTTTCCAGGTTGTATTTTTCGCCGAGCATGTAGTCGTTGACATCGTGCGCAGGCGTAACTTTTAAACAGCCGGTTCCAAATTCGGTATCTACGTATTCGTCTTCAATAACCGGAATTTCACGGTTGATGAGCGGAACGATTACTCTCTTCCCTTTTAGCCACGCTGTTTTCGGGTTGTTCGGGTTGATACACAAAGCGGTGTCGCCCATAATGGTTTCGGGACGGGTGGTTGCAATAACGGCAAAAGCCTCCTCAAGTCCCCCCTCCGGAGAGGCAATCATATATTTGAGGTAAAATAGCTTCCCCTGCTGTTCCTTATAAATCACCTCTTCATCCGAAAGAGCCGTCAATGCCTGCGGATCCCAATTGACCATGCGCACACCGCGATAGATTTTTCCTTTGTTATACAAATCGACAAAAACTTTGAGAACACTCTGCGAACGTTTTTCGTCCATCGTAAAGCAAGTTCTGTCCCAATCGCAGGAAGCGCCGAGTTTTTTCAGCTGTTCCAGAATGATTCCGCCATGCTTGTGCGTCCATTCCCAAGCGTGTTCGAGAAATTGTTCGCGGGTAAGATCCGTTTTTTTGATACCCTGTTCGGCAAGTTTACTTACGACCTTTGCTTCGGTGGCAATGGAGGCGTGGTCGGTACCCGGAACCCAGCAGGCATTTTTGCCAAGCATACGCGCGCGGCGGACGAGAATATCCTGAATTGTATTGTTCAGCATGTGTCCCATGTGTAAAACGCCCGTTACATTTGGCGGAGGAATCACGATTGTGTATGGTTCCCGGTTGTCGGGTTTCGATTTGAAAAAGCCGTTTTTCAACCAATATTCATACCATTTCGATTCTACATCTGCCGGATTGTATTTGCTTGCCAATTCCATGATTATATAATTAATTTTTAGTGTTTATTCCATTTTTTAATCTGCAAAGGTATAAAATTTACCGAAACTTTTCATTAAAACGTAATAATGCAAACTAAAATTTGTTACAAAAAAATTTTTACCTTTGCCGTTGAATATAAATCAAAAAAAATTAAATCAATAAACAAAATGCTTTACAATTCTTTAAAAAAATTAGTCATAATGTTCTTCCTCTGCGCTTCTGTTTTAACCGGAAATGCGCAAACGCCGAAAAACATTATTTTTATGATTGGCGACGGAATGGGACTTGCACAGATATACGCAGCGATGACAGCAAACGGCGGACATTTGAACATCGAACAATGTACATACACCGGTTTCTCCAAGACATACTCGGCAAACAATTACATTACCGATTCGGCTGCAGGCGGAACAGCGTTGGCTTGCGGAGTAAAAACCCAAAACGGCATGATAGGCATGTCGCCCGATACAGTAGCTGTGCCTTCTCTCATAGTATTTGCTGCGGAAAAAAAGAAATCAACCGGAATAGTAGCTGCTTGTTCGGTTACACACGCAACGCCGGCTTCATTTGTGGCACATCAGGATAATCGAAATAAGAACGAAGAGATTGCTTTGGATTTCTTAAAAGCACCGATAGATGTTTTTATTGGAGGTGGATTGAAATTTTTCCAAAACCGGCCGGATAACCGTGATTTACTAAAAGAGCTGAAAGAGAAAGGCTACCTCGTTGCCCTGAATATGGAAGAGGTAAAAAAAGTAAAATCGGGAAAACTTGCCGGCTTGGTTGCCAGTGAGCATCCGGGAGCAGTTAAAGAACGGGGAAATATGTTGAAAGAGGCTTCCTTGACCGCAATTAACCTGCTAAACCAAAACAAAAACGGCTTTTTCCTGATGATTGAAGGTTCTCAAATAGATTGGGCAGGGCATGATAACAGCAGCTCACGCGTAATATCCGAGACACTGGATTTTGATGAAACAATAAAGGCTGTTCTTGATTTTGCACGAAAGGACGGAAACACGCTGGTCGTAATTACTGCCGACCATGAAACAGGCGGGTTGACCATTCTTAATGGTGATTTTAAGAAAGAAGATGTTGCGCTGAAATTCAATACTACCGACCATACAGGTATTATGGTCCCGGTTTACACCTTTGGTCCGGGTGCTGAAAAATTCACAGGCATTCAACAAAATATTGATATTCCGATGAAGATGAAGAAAATATGGGGGGAATAAATTTTTCCCACTCTATATTATCCACATGCAAGCTTTAAGTTTCCCACAAAGACACAAAGAGCACAAAGTTTTTTTGACCTTTGTGCTCTTTGTGTCTTTGTGGGAAACATCTGTCTCTTAATTCAAACAGTTTCTAAAATTTATGGATAAAATGAAGAAACAGGTACTTGTTATTGTTCTTTAAGAACCAAAATCATCAAACATCAACATTTCAGCCGGCACTCCCAGATTATCCAGCATTACCTTAACAGCATTTGCCATTGGACCGGGACCGCACATATAGTATTCAATATCTTCGGGAGTTTCGTGATTAACCAAGTAATTCTGATAGATTACCTCGTGGATAAATCCGGTGTAGCCTGTCCATTTATCTTCCGGAAGCGGTGCACTTAATGCAATATTAAAGGTAAAATTCGAGAATTCTTTCTCCAATGCCCGGAAATCTTCTTCGTAAAATATTTCTCCTTTAGAGCGGGCACCATACCAATATGAGATTTTGCGATTGGTAATTTTCAGCGTTTTCAGTAAATGAAGAATATGTGACCGGAGCGGAGCCATACCCGCACCTCCACCTATATAAAACATTTCCCTGTCGCTATCCAATACCGGATGAAACTCTCCATACGGACCGGAAATCATTACTTTATCTCCCGGTTTCAGGTTGAAGATATAAGAGGATGCGATACCAGGACTAACCTTTATAAATCCGCCTGTCGCACGGTCAACCGGCGGAGTGGCAATGCGGACATTCAACATCACAACATTCCCTTCTGCCGGATAGTTTGCCATAGAGTAAGCACGCACGGTATTTTCCCCGTTTTGACAACTCAAGCTCCACATATTATATTGATCCCACTCGGCACGGAACTTTTCTTCAATAGCAAATCCGGAATAGTTTAAACTGTATTCCGGTATGTCAATTTGGATATATCCTCCGGGAATGAAATTAAGATATTCGCCTTCGGGCAAACGTACCAAAAACTCTTTGATGTAAGTCGCGACATTCTTGTTGGAAATGACCTCGCACTCCCATTTCTTTACACCAAATACCGATTCCGGAACTTTTATCTCCATATCACTTTTAACTTTAACCTGACAGCCGAGCCGCCAATTCTGCTGAACCTCCTTGCGAGTAAAGAAACCGGCTTCGGTGGGAAGTATGGCACCTCCACCCTTCGTTATCTGGCAGCGGCATTGAGCACAAGTTCCCGAACCACCGCAAGCCGAAGGTAAAAATATATGATTATCGCTCAACGTGGAGAGAAGCGAACTGCCTTTATTGACTTCCAGCGACTGTTTGCCACCATTAATCGAGATAGTTGCCGAACCTTCCGGCAGCAATTTCTTTTTAGCATATAACAGTAACAATACCAATGTGATAGTAACAAGAAAGAGAGCCACAATACTTACGGTTATCATCAATATATCTACGGCTAATAAAATGACCATTGTTTTATTTGAGTGAAGTTTATATTTTTAATCCGGAAAAGCACATAAATCCGATTGCCATTAATCCTACGGTTATGAAAGAGATACCCAGTCCGCGCAACGGAGCCGGTACATCGGAATAGGAAAGTTTCTCGCGTATGGCAGCCACTCCCACAATAGCAATAAACCAGCCGATGCCGGAACCTAACGCATAGACAACAGCATATCCGATATTAGGAAAATTTCTTTCCTGCATAAAAAGGGAACCTGCAAAAATAGCGCAATTCACTGCTATCAGCGGCAAAAAGATTCCAAGCGTATTATATAATGCAGGAGCATATTTCTCAATAACCATTTCCACCACTTGAACAACGGAAGCAATCACAGCAATAAAAATAATAAAGCCCAAGAAACTCAAATCAACCTCCGCAAACCCGTCTCCCAACCATGAAGCTAAAGCTCCCGGTTTTAACACATATTCTTCCAGCAAATAATTGAGCGGAAGAGTAACAACCAATACGAAACAAACGGCAGTTCCAAACCCCATTGAAGTTTTTACAGTCTTTGATATAGCCAAAACAGGACACATACCGAGAAAGTATGCAAAAACCATATTTTCGACAAAAATCGACTCGACAAATAAACTTAAAATATCTTCCATTGTTTTCTAAAATTTACAATTTACTGATATTAATCAATATCAATCATTCTTTTTCTTGTAATTCCTTATACCTGCTGCGATGAATCCAAATAATGCACGCCACCGTGATAAGAGCCATTGGAGGTAAAATCATTAACCCGTTATTTAAGTAACCGGCATCATAAACAGCCTGAGGAATTACTTGAAACCCCAGCAATGTACCGGAACCTAACAATTCGCGGAAAAACGCGACAATTACCAATATAATTCCATACCCCAATCCGTTTCCAAAACCATCAATAAATGAAAGCCAAGGCTTATTGTTCAATGCAAATGCTTCCAAACGTCCCATCAAGATACAGTTAGTAATAATTAATCCTACAAATACGGACAATTGCTTACTTACCTCATAAGCATACGCTTTCAGAAACATATCCACTACCGTTACCAAAGTTGCCACAATAACCAGTTGCACAATAATACGTACCCGGGAAGGAATTGTGTTGCGCAGCAACGATATAACAGCGCCGGAAAAAGCCACAATAATTGACACTGAAAGAGCCATTACAATTGCCGGCTCCAATTTGACGGTCACTGCTAATGCCGAGCAAATACCCAACACCTGCACAATAACCGGATTATTCTTACTGAGAGGATTGAAAAAAATCGTTCTTTTACTTGCCATCACTCTATTTTCTTACCTTGTTAAAAATTCTTTATACCAGCCAAGACCATTGAAAAGTATCCTGTCTACCGCTTGACTTGTAATTGTACCTCCGGAAATCCCGTCCACAAAATCCATCCCCTCGATCGGCTTGCCCGGCTGCACAACGGCAATAGACCTGAATACGCCTTCTTTAAAAATCTCCTTTCCCTGAAAATGCTCTTGAAAACGGTTGCCGGCAATTTCTGCTCCCAAACCAGGTGTTTCACTTTTGTGTGAAAAATAAGCCCCATACACAGTATTCTTATCCGATTTCAAGGAAATATATCCCCAAACAGGTCCCCAAAGTCCGGAACCATACAAAGAAAAGACATAGAAAGTTTGCTCATTTTTCTCCGCTATGTAAATGGGTAAATACCGCTCGTCTTCCGGTTTCCGGGACTCTACTTCCAATTCAATCGTAAAGCCATTGATCCCCTCAATTAGTTCACCTTTGTAATTAACTACGATGACTTTTTTTATGTACTGCTCATAAAGAGATTCTGCATTGCGGGCAGTTGCGCTAATATTTAATGCCGACAAAATTTGTTTTTGCTTATCTATTTCAACATTCCTGTCTTGCCGCTCTTTCAACACTCCGGCAGTAAACGCCAGAGCAAATGCAACAATCACTACCATAACCGTAACATAAACAATGGTATAGCTATTACTATTTTTATCCATATTCCGTAATTCGTAACTTTTAACACGTAATTCTCTTCAGCCGTCTTTTGATGTTGGATTGCACCACAAAATAGTCAATCAACGGCGCAAATATATTCATCAACAGAATCGCCAGCATCATTCCTTCCGGGTAACCGGGATTGAGCATGCGAATCAGAATGGCAAACATCCCAACTAAAAAACCAAAAATATATTTTCCCTTCTCCGTACGAGCTGAAGTAACCGGATCGGTCGCCATAAACACCGCCCCGAAAGCAAAACCGCCCAGCAACAAATGATTGTACCACGCGAGATTCATCACAGGAGTAGTACCTATCTGATTGAAAAACAAAGCTGTTAACGCTCCTCCGAGAAATACCGTAAGCATTGTTTTCCAACTCGCAATTCCTGTAAAAAGCAACAAAACGGCTCCCAATAGTATGGCAATTTTACTTGTCTCGCCAATAGATCCGGGAATTAGACCGATAAACATATCCAGCGTAGACACCGGGTCGCCAATAGCATTTGTCAGTTGAGGGACATCGTGTCCGGAAGCTACCGTAACTTGTCCGAGAGGAGTTGCTCCGGTAAAAGTATCCACTAAATTTCCTTCGCCCAAGCCAAGTATTGGCTTTTCTGCTATCCAGACAGCGTCACCCGACATTTTGGTGGGATAGGCAAAAAATAAAAACGCACGGGCGACTATCGCCACATTGAAAATATTCATTCCTGTTCCGCCGAAAACCTCTTTGGCAAAAATGACCGCAAAGGCTGTCGCTATTGCCAAAATCCACAACGGACATTCAACAGGCATAATCACCGGAATCAATATTCCGGAAACTAAAAATCCCTCCTGTATCTCCTTTTTTTTCCATTGGGCCACTACAAATTCAATCCCCAATCCGACGAAATAAGAGACAAATATCTTGGGAAGTACCGTTGCCAATCCAAACAGAAACATATCCCCAAAACCGGCTTCCGCATTTCCCAGAACCAGATAATGCTGGTAACCGGTGTTGTATATTCCAAACAGCAACGCCGGCATCAATGCAATAACGACTATCGACATTACACGCTTGGAGTCGATACTGTCGTGAATATGTGTTCCTCTTTTTGCCGTTGTGCCGGGAACAAACAGAAATGTCTCCAATCCCTCGAATACCGAATGAAACATGGATAATTTACCGCCCTCTTCAAAATTTGGCTTTATCTTGTCGAGAAAACTTCTTAATGCTTTCAATTTATCTAATATTTAAAAATTACAAATACCACTGACTTATTTTCCTTGGCAATTTTACGTTGGATCGGCTTTACTTTTGTTTTACATACCGTCCAAATATCCTCGAACTTTGTTTGTTTTTTAAGAAAATTTTACAATCTTTCATTCTAATAGCATAAGCCTTTTTTTCATCGAATTCGCGATTTGTCCAATACCAGTCACTTCTCTCCCGTTTCCCATTTTTCTTATGTTTTCTTATACTTTCATCTGTACACATACAAACAGCTTCTTCCGGCGTTGGCAATCTCCAACCTTCCTGATAACGAATGGAATCTTTTGTTATCCAAATCATAATTCCATCCCGGCGACAGCTTTCATCTATTTCCAATTGACCACAATCGTTTGTGTTTTTCGTTTCTTGCGCTTGTATTGAAAGTGAAAAAAACAAAGCAATAATTAAAAATCTTGTTATCTTTTTCATATAAAAATCCCTTATTAGTGTCGGGCACAACTTTCAAATTTCATTTGTTATTTTTTTATTATTCAAATATTCTATCTATATCTAACACGTTTTTTTCGCATAAAGATAACACTGCTGTGTGCTGTTAACATTTAAGTGTTTTTGTATAAACGCGAAACAAAGACATAAAGTTTTTTAATTAAACTACATTGTATTTTAATTCTAATTTTCTACTTCTTTCCTTAAAAAATCCAATCCTTCCCGCACAATCCGTTGCGCTTCAATTTTAGACGTACACACAAATTCACACAGCGCAAAATCTTCGGGAGCCACTTCGTAAATGCCGAGCTGCTCCATTTTGTCTATATCTTTCGCTAAAATGGCTTTTATTAAAAATTCGGGCAAAATATCCATCGGGAATACCTTGTCATACTCTCCGGACATGATGAATGCCCGCTCTCCCCCATTCAGATTGGTGTCGAGACAATATTCCCTGTCTGGAAAAAACCATGAAAAATAAGAACGGTTTGTGCTGAATTTTTTCAGTCCCGGCATAATCCAACCGAGAAATTCACTCCTGTTCCCTTCGGGAATAACCGTGATTTGAGCATCATAAGCACCTAAAAAACCATCCTCCGGAATCTGTGTACCGGTCAATGGATTTCCACTGATATAACGGACTTGTTGCGATCCGGTTACGTTTCCTTTTACCATGTTTGAAATACAAGCTCCGTAAACTGTCTTATAGTAAGCCGGATTTTTTACGCAACAACCGCAAAGCACAACTGAGCGCGAAAAATCCAATACACCCTTCCGGAAAGCATGTCCGATAGTAACCACATCCTGCGGATTGATTGTCCACACGACCTCTCCTTTATTTATGGGTGCAACATGATGAATCTGCACACCAACATTTCCGATAGGGTGCTTTCCTTGAAATTCATGTATGACAGCACCTTTCGTTGCTTTAAATATTTTTGAAGCATACTCCGAATTAATTCCAATGTGTATTTTCCCTGTGGTCAACTTGGTAAGTGCATGGATACCTGCCTGAAAATCTTCGTTTTTACCAACCAAAATAAAATCATAATCGGGAGCCAGCGGGGCTGAGTCAAATCCGGAAATAAAAATAGCCTTAGGCGTGTCATCCGGATTGGCAACCACATCGTAGGGACGTTGCCGGATAAACGGCCAAAAGCCGCCTGTTGAAAAAAGCTGCTTAATCTGTCCGGCAGTCAAATCGGAAGGATGTGCTTTTTCAAAAAGTTCGGATGTAAATTGTCCGTCAGACTGAATACGAATATCCAACACTTTTCGCTTATCTCCTCTATTGACCGCAAAAACAATCCCGCTTACAGGCGAAACGACCTTTATATCCGGATTCTTTTTATCATAAAACAGGGTAGTGCCAACTTTTACAACATCTCCTTCTTTAACTATTATTTTAGGGGTAATTCCTCGAAAATCATCAGGCTTAACAGCAAACAAGTCAGCGAGATCCGCTTTCGCAAATAGTTCTTTTGCTCCGCCTTTCAACTTTATATTCAATCCTCGCTTAATTTTAATTACTTCTGACATAGCGTATTAGTAGGTAAATAAAAAAACAGGTACGAAATTACGATTTTTATACCTTATATAAAAATATAAAAAGTTAAAAATTAACTTTCATTTTAAACGCGAAGGCACAAAGAAAAATTAAATAACGAACTTGTTCTTTGCGTAGAAATAAAGTCTATAATCATAAAAAAATCGAAAGAGTTACCCGCTGTCCCGTCAGGGAAAATATGTTGGTAGAAACCTTTCCATCCTCTCCTCGTCCCAATAGGGACGAAATGCGGATAAATCAAACCTTCTTCTTTAATTCAAGACTTCTTCCACATTCCGTCCCTAACAGCAAGTAACTCTTTCAACAAATAATATAAACTAATTTTGAGGACATACTTATCACTTAATTACGCAAATCAAAAGTTAAAACACATCACCTCTATACCGAAAGCGTTTATTATATGAAAAACCGTACAAGCAAAACTTGGGGTAACATGGAATAGAAAATCCTCCTTTTCCTCCGCAAACTCATACAGAGTTCAACTTCCTACGAAGTTAGTTAGTAATATTATCTCTACTCCGAACTTCGCTCCTCTTGTATTTAGATTATCTGCGTACAAGTCCGAATGAACTATAAATATATATTCAAACTCCTAATTCGCATTAAATATTTAAAGTTAAATCCCCTACTCTATAGCTCAAGCTGTTTTTTTTAATTTAATTTATAAAATTGAGTAAAATAATATCCTTGCTCATTTTAATTTTTTAATTTATTTATTACTTTTACATCCAAATTTAAAAAACATAATTATTGACTATGGTATTCAAATTTATCTTATTGTCGGATGAAGCAGATGACTTCATGAGAGAAATACACATTGATTCGGAAGCTACATTCCTGGAGTTGAATGATGCTGTTCTTGATTCGGTCGGATTCACCAAAGACCAGATGACATCCTTTTTTATCTGCAATGACGATTGGGAAAAAGAACAGGAAATCACGCTGATTGAAATGGACACCTCTTCCGAAGTCGATAATTTGATTATGCCGGAGATTAAACTCGAAGAATTTGTTTCGGATGAAGGACAAAAACTGTTGTTTGTTTTTGACTATCTCAATGAACGGTCGTTTTTTATGGAATTGCTGGAAGTAATTCCGGGAGATATAGAAAAAGCGGTTTGTAAAATTTCAAAAGGAAACACTCCGGTGCAAATGCAGGATGATTTATTCCTGGATAACCTGGAAGCAAACAAAAATGGGTTGAATGCTTTTGATCCGGACGATTTTCAATTGAGTGTAGCAGATGGCGAAGAGTTTAATGATGACGAGCTGGAAGACTTAAACATAGACGATAATTATTTCGAGAATCAACGTTATTAAAGATTTTTTATTGTTGACAAGAACATGTTTTAAAACAGATATGTTTAGCTGAAAAATGTTGCAATAGTGTATTGTATGTTGTACTTTTGTGTCTTGTAACATCTTTGTAATACAAATGTAATATTTAGTAAATATATAATTTTATGAAAAACACAGGATTGATTTTATGGGGAAGTATAATGTCTATTTTTTTACTTATGACCTCATGCGAAAGAACTGAAGGAGAAGGAGGAAAAGCAACTATCGAAGGAGTTATTTACAAAATAGTAGACGAAGGAGGAATTGCAGTAAGAGATACATTAATTCCAGATGAAGTAGGGATACTTCGTAAAAAGAGACTCTATTCGTCTGTAACGGATACAATTGTTGCCGCGAAAGAAGATGTCTTTATCATTTATGGAGATGATGAATATTTTGGTGATGACATAGAGACTGATTTCAATGGAAAGTATCAATTCAAATACCTGGTAGATGGCAATTATACCATTTTCGCCTATAACAATCTAAAAGACAAAGTATTAACTCCTGAATTCCAATCGGTAAAAATCGGAAAAACCGGTACACATAAAGTTCCGGACATTTATATCAGAGATGGAAAAAATGCAGGACTTTTCGCCATTGTCGGACAAGTACAAACAAGATACAATGGACACAACCCGAAAGGAAGAATGGACATTAGTGTTTTTTTGAAACGGAAAGGAACTCTTGGTCCGTTAGAAGATGTGGAAACGGATAACGAAGGATATTTTATGTTTCCGGAGTTAACTAAAGGGGAATACGAGATATGGGTTGAAACAGAAGAATATTCCGGCTATAAAGACCAGATTTCTCCACTCTTAGAGGAGGTTAAAATAGATGGAAGCCAACGCATTGTTGAACTTCCGGAACCAATGGTAATGTATTTGTATGATAATAAAGAGGAGTAAAATTAAATAAAATTATTTGTATGAAGAATAAATTAAGCATTGGTCTCATTTCTTTGTGTCTGCTTCTCTTTTTCCCGGTTTCGGCACAGAAAAAGATAGACGGAAAAAGAATAAAAGAGACTAAAGAATGGAGAGTTGAGGGTAAAAAACGAGTGCTTGACCAAGTTAGCCGTTACGACAACAGAGGCGAAAAGATAGAAGAGATAGAATACAACAGCGTAGGTGATTTGAAAAGAAGAATTACTTTCGAATACAACGATGCCGGCAAGTGTATCAAAGAAGTTCATTACGATAAATTCAACAAATTGGAGAAAACTGTAACTTTTGAACATTTTGAAAATGGAAAGAAGAAGTTACAAACCACCTATTTGCCAAATGGAAAATTGAGTCATACGAAAGAATTTGAATATATTCTGGAGTAAAACAGAGAAATGGAAGAGATAATAAGCAGAATAGATGCAGCTCTTGCTACTTTTCAGCCGATTACATTGGCTGAAATGAGCGGTATAAAATTGATGAACCGGATAGATACAAAATATCTAATTAGCATAAATCAGTTGCCTGCCTTACTCAAAATAGCAAACAAAGACTATTTTGCACAAGAGATAAGCGGTTTGCGTAAAGCATTTTACCGGACGGTTTATTATGATACTCCTGATGCCGAAATGTACACGATTCATCATAACCGGAAATTGAACAGGCAAAAAATCCGCATTCGGGAATATGTTGAGTCCGACCAGGCTTTTTTGGAAGTAAAACAAAAAAATAACCGGGGACGAACCAAGAAAAAACGGATTCCGGTAGCAGACGAAAACGTATTGGATAAAATTGAGGCAATTGAGTTTATCAAAGAAAAATCCAACTATCAAGCTGAGATATTGAGCCAGCGGTTGAAGAATAATTTCTACCGTATCACATTGGTAAACAAAGAGAAAACGGAACGATTAACGATTGATATACGGATTAATTTTTCCAACTGTATTACCGGGGTCGAAAACACATTATCTGACCTTTGCATCATTGAAATAAAACAGGATGGAAATACATATTCGCCGTTTAAGGATTATCTTGCTAATTTACGAATTCAAAAAAAACGCATCAGTAAATATTGTTTGGGAATGGTTTTAACAGACTCTAACCTGAAAACAAATAATTTTAAAAGTAAATTTATTTATATTCATAAAATACTAAATCATGGCATTATTAACATACCTGAGTGAGTTAAAATTTTTCGGAATGAATTTAATCAATGTAGAAGGTGTCTCCGAATTGATTATGCGCTTTTGTTTAAATATGATTGTAACCGGTGCGATTATCGGATGGTTGTATTACGGCAAGTCTAAGCGCAGAGATTATGTGTTTACATTCGTATTGATCAGTGTAACCGTCTTTTTATTAGTCTTTTTGCTGGGTAGTCAAAAATTGCAAATTGGTTTAGCTCTCGGTTTATTTGCTATTTTCGGGATTATCCGCTACCGCACAGAAACGGTTCCAATCCGTGAAATGACCTATCTATTTATGATTATCGGTATATCCGTGATAAACAGTTTAGCAGGAAATGTAAGTGCTATTGAACTATTTGTAACTAATTCCCTGTTCATTCTATTTGCATGGATAATGGAAAGCAGCCGCCTGATTAAGCACGTTTCTTGCAAAATAATCACTTATGAGAAAATTGCTCTGATTAAACCGGAAAAAGAGCAAGAGCTGATTGCTGACATCAAAGAAAGAACAGGGTTAAACGTAACAAAAGTTGAGATTGGAAATATCAACTTTCTCAAAGATATCGCATTCATTAAGGTTTATTATCAGTCAAACAGAGATGAAGTGAATACAATGGACGAAGTTAGGATTACCAACAAACGACAATTTGAAGAATGAACAAGATAAACCATAAAAAATGGAGGCTTGTACTGATAACACTATGCCTTTTATTCCAGTCCTCTCTTTTTGCACAGGGAGAGTATACCGATTTTGGCACAAATGTAGGAATAGATATTTCTAAAAAGTTAGGAAAAAAATTTGAAATTGGCTTCGAAGAGGAGTTCCGAACTAAAAACAATGTATCGGAAGTAGACCGCTTCATGACAAGTGTTACTTTTTCTTACTCGCCTATTCGCAAATACTTAAAATTAGGAGTTGGTTACGTCTTGATTGCCGATTGGCGGGAAGTAGAAGAATATTACAACCTCAGACATCGCTTTTTAGGACAGGCTTCAACGAAATTTGAATTTAGGCGTTTTACTTTCGGATTGAGAAGTCGTTATCAATTTATGTGGATAGACGAATCGCGAGACAGATACAATTGGAATCCCCGGGCTTATTGGAGAAATAGATTGAACGTTTCGTATAAAGTACCCAAGATTGCGTTATCGCCGTTCATTTCCGGCGAGTTGTTCTATCAGACCAATCACTATATGGGTAATGTAATTGATGCTTACCGGCTTGAAGGCGGATTAAAATACGATTTCGACAAGAGAAATTCGCTGGAACTTACCTGCCGGTATGATGAAGACATAAATATCGCAGAACCTACAAGTAAAATTTCTGTTGGGTTGTTTTATAGCTACGAATTTTAAAACAAAGATCAATTAAATTTTATTTAACCGGAAGAACAATTCCATCCTCTATATTGTAATAAGGATGGAATTATTTTTTTGTTTAAACCCTTATTGAATTTGCATTATGGAAAAGGGAAAAAATACTAACGATGAATTGAAGGAAGCTGCCGAAGAACTTTTGTAAACAGTGAAAGAAAAGGAGTTGAAATCGTCAATATGACAAAAGAACAAGCCCAGGCATCAATAGACCAGACACGAAAAGTAATAGATATATTGGAACAAGCAAAACAAAAACGGGGGGAGTGCCAAAACACCGCACAAATTTAATATAATAATTTTGATAAGTTACTAATTATCAAAATTATAAACTAAAAAGCGCCATTTGGTACCACTACCATAATCATGGTTTATACCCCGACTTCTCTAAAATATCCTGCGCATTAAAATTATTCATCAGTTCAGGCAATGTAGTACTTTTATTTTTATCCATATATGCCCTCACAATTTGCCAGCCAACCCATATTCCTATCCTTCCTGGGGATTCTTCCGGAAAGAAAGAGGTAAAAGGTGCAGGGTTAATGTATTTGGCAGTAAGCAATATTTCCGAAGAAAACAAATGTTTACTTTCCACAATATAATTCCATATTTTACTTTCGTTTGCTTTACACCAATTCCATTGTTCACGCGTATATCCCATTAGGTTTTCCTCTTTATCGTTGGGTAAAAAAACTTCTGTCAGGTACATTATTTTTCCGTAGTAAATCATATTTTCCAGTAGTCTGGGAATTTCGATATTATCGGGAAATTCAGTCGTAAGCCACCAAAAAACAACATCAGGAACTATTTTATCACGACGAAAATTGGGAATCATATAGCTGTAAATACCATCCACATGCTCATAATTCTTATAATCGGCACCCAAATAGTAATCCAACGAAACCGAAACTAGCCCTTCATCTACCACAATAACATCTCCAAATCCGGAAACGTGCGTATATATGTTAGGAATAGCTATGGCAGGGAAATAGTATTTTGCATACTTAAAAGCAGTTGTAAAGTTTGCTTCCAAATCAGCCACATTGGTATATTTTGCTTGACAATCGGAATAAAACTCACGGTAAGCAGTATGTGTCAAAAACTGATAAACCAAATCATTTTCTTTTGACTGTGGATTTCCAATAATTCTCTTGGTATATAAATCAACAAAGCTACCATACTTTTCGCGTAATACTGCCAGTGAAGAAGCTACGTTATTAGTATCAACTGCAAAAAAATCTCTATCAAATCTTTGAATTTTCACATCAGAAACAGGGCTATTACTCAAATCAACGTCCGAAAAACGATTTTTTTTACCACACGATGAAAAAAGAGCTAACAGAATAACAGAAAATAATAACAATCTCATACTTTATAAATTTATTACCAAATTTTTAACGTAATAAGAGTTGATTTATTATCTACAACACGATTACTTCCTTCGCATTTCATACTTGGTTAAAAAGAAAATTGTAAGATGCTATTTTTAACCTGAATTTTGGATAAGCCACTGGCTTAAAAGCCATATTTTCATAACCTCAGGTGTAAGCAAAGCACAACGGCAGCGCTGACGGCATTTGACCTTAGTGTGTTGACCGTAAGTTATGTAAATTAAGCCCATTCGGACTATTTCCGATATATGTTTTATATACCTGAAAATAAATAGGATACAATAAAAAAGGCTGTAGTTTAATTTCGCGTTGCTATCTTGTCCCGTTAGGGACAAATGACAACGCAATTCTTAACCACAGCCTAAAAAAAACTTATTTTTCAATGTTCTCTTAGTTGCAGAAGAATCATCTACCCTACCCTTATTTTTCTCATTTTTAATCATTTAATAAGTAAATAAAGGCGAAGAGAATTATCTCATCAGACTACTAAGAAAACACTAAAAAATAAGCTTTTCCTTTAAGAATCAAATAATTACATTTCACAAATTTGACACTTTCGTGTTAAAATTGCCAGATGTAAACTTAAACATTATAAAGTAAATTTTAAAATCACTCCCGAATTCATCTCTACATCAACAAAAAACTGTTCTTGGGGAGTCAAGTTCTTTTTATATTCTTTACCGCTTAACAAATCTACACAAACATATTCTTTGTTTTCTTCGTAAGGAATATTCAAATACTCGAAAGCATGCTGCGGAATATTGATGCCAAGCGTAACATCTGCTTCAGCAAAATTAGCGACAATCAGCAACAATTCATTTTCCAATTTCCGAAGAAAAACATACTGTTTATTCGTATTGAACGCCGGATTTCCGAAATTTACGTACATCAAGTCAAAAAATTGTCCTTGAGCAATCGCCTTTTCTTCGCGACAAATATTTAACAGCTTAGTATAAAAAGCATAGATGATTTTTTCTTCTTTCGTCAATTTTTTACCGTCAAACGCTCCGCCGTTCACCCAGCGTTGAACAGAATTGACAGCCCAATAGTCAAATATGGTCGTTTTTCCGTCAGGACCGCTGAAGCCTTCGCTTTCCATTCCCGGTTCGCCAAATTCCTGTCCAAAATAGAGCATCACAGGACCTTTGCTTATGGCGGCAGAAACAATCATTCCTGGTAATCCTTTTCGCGCATTACCAGCAAAATAGACAGACGGAATGCGATGTTCATCATGGTTTTCGAGAAAATTCAACATCTTGCCATCTATACCGTTCAGACTTTGCCAACTTGAAGTGATATTCGATGCCGGCTGGTCGTTGCTGATGATCGAACGAAGAGTTTCATACAATCCCTCCTTGTCATACAGGTAATCAAACTTTCCGTTGACAATGAAGTTGTTATACTGATTTTTGTCGTAAGTTTCAGCAATAAATAAAATTTGCGGATTAATCTCTTTAATTTGTGGAATTACCCATGCCCAAAACTCTATCGGAACCAGTTCAACCATATCGCAACGGAACCCGTCCACTTTCTTTTTTGTCCAAAAAACAAGAATATCCCTCATTTTATTCCATGTATCGGGAACAGGAGAAAAATCCTGATAACGGTAATTATGATAATCTACACCGTAGTTCAACTTGATGGTTTCATACCAGTCATAAATAGAAGGGTTGTTATGGAAATAGTCGTTTCCGGTAGCTTTTGCCGGAAATTCCGTATATGGCTTTTCCGTGCCTCCGTACAAGTCAAACCGTCCGGCAAAACTTTCTCCGGCCAAATAGTAAAAATTGTTGTCGCGGCTAAAAAAAACATCCTTGATGTCGTTTTCGCCCAAATCTTTTACTTTTTTCGGCTTCGCATCCGATTTATACTGCCGCGCAACATGGTTGGGGATGAAATCTATAATGACTTTTAATCCGGCTTTGTGCGTGCGCGTAACCAGCTCCTGAAACTCTTTCATCCGGTTAGGTACATCCTCTGCCAAGTCGGGGTCTACGTCATAATAATCTTTTACTGCGTATGGTGATCCTGCTTTTCCTTTTACTACTGCCGGGTGGTCTCTTGCAATACCGTATTTACTGTAATCCGTTTGTGTTGCATGCTCCAAAATTCCGGTGTACCAAACGTGCGTTAAACCCAATTTTTTAATTTCTCCTAACGCTTTCGGTGTAAAATCGTTGAATTTACCGCAACCGTTTTTTTCAATTGTTCCGTGTGTAACAAGTTTTTTTGTTTTGTTTCCAAATAATCTTGGAAGTACTTGATAGATGACTATCTTGTTTTCTTTTTCCATAAAAGTTATGTAATATCTGTTTGAAATGTATTGTTTTGTTTTTTTGAAAACGCTATTTTTACATCTATTAAACAAAAAAAAAGCTATTTTAGCGCATTCTTCCTTTTGTTTTTAATATTTTTTATCAAGTATATCCTATTGGTATTGCAAAGAAATAAAAAACATTAGCCCTGCTAAGACTGAAAATTTTACTATTTCCGTTTTTCCATACATCATCTTTGCAGAGAAGTTGCCCAAATTGAATTTAGTCATAAAACACTGATTTTCAAAAAAACAAAAGCAATACATTTTTCATAAAAATAAAAAATCCAAAATCATTTTCTCTCCAATTCCTTCAAATTTTCCAACTTCTTTTTCTCCAAAAATCCATAAATAGTTTCCAAATGCTCAGTTACTCTCCGGTTACCAAATTCATAGACTTTATTAACCAATCCGTCTAAGAAATCGCGGTCGTGCGAAACAACAATCAATGTACCATCAAAATCCTTCAATGCACTTTTCAGAATATCTTTTGTCTTCATATCCAAATGATTGGTAGGCTCATCGAGGATTAACAGGTTGACCGGTTCGAGCAGCAATTTAATCATTGCCAAACGCGTACGCTCGCCCCCTGAAAGTACTTTTACCTTCTTGGTCGAATTATCGCCGCCAAACATAAACGCACCCAATAAATCCTTGATTTTATTGCGAATATCCCCTTTAGCTACATCATCTATTGTTTGGAAGACCGTCAGTTCGCCGTCTAACAATGAGGCTTGGTTTTGGGCAAAATACCCAATCATCACATTGTGCCCTAATGTCAGCGTTCCGTTAAAGTCTGTTTCACCCATGATACATTTGACGAGGGTTGATTTTCCCTCTCCGTTTTTTCCGACAAACGCCACTTTGTCGCCCCGCTCAATGGTCAACGAAGCATTATTGAACACCTGATGCTCGCCATAGGCTTTCGACACATTTTCCACCATAACCGGATAGCTTCCCGAACGCGGCGATGGCGGAAATTTCAAGCGTAAAGCCGAAGTATCCTCTTCATCAACCTCAAGAATTTCCAGCTTCTCCAGCATCTTCACGCGCGATTGTACTTGCAGTGTCTTGGAATATGTTCCTTTGAAACGCTCAATAAACTCCTTATTTTCGGCAATCATCTTTTGCTGCTCTTCAAAGGCTTTTTGCTGCTGCTCGCGCCGTTCCTTGCGCAGCTCCAGGTAGTGTGAATAATTTACCTTATAATCGTATATGCGCCCCATAGTAACCTCAATGGTACGAGTCGTAATATTATCAACAAATGCACGGTCATGCGAAATCAAGATAACCGCTTTTGCACTATTAATTAGAAAATCCTCTAACCACTGAATGGATTCGATGTCTAAGTGATTGGTAGGTTCATCGAGCAGAATAACATCGGGCTTACGAAGCAATATTTTCGCCAGTTCGATACGCATACGCCAGCCACCGCTAAATTCTTTGGTCGGCTTGTGCAAATCCTCACGTTTAAAACCAAGTCCAAGCAACGTTTTTTCCACATCGCCGGCAAAGTTAGTATCTTCTATTGAGTAATATTTTTCGCTTAACGTAGAAACTTTCTCAATAAGTTCCATATAACTGTCTGACTCATAATCAGTACGTTCGGCTAACTGCTTGTTGATTTCTTCGATCTCTTGCTCCATTTTGAATATTTCGGAAAAAGCGAGCGAAGCCTCTTCAAAAACCGTGCGCGAATCTTCCGTCATTAAGTGTTGAGGCAAGTAAGCCACTATTGTATCTTTGGGAGCGGATACTGCACCGCGCGTCGGCTGCCGTTCTCCTGCCAAAATCTTCAAAAGAGTAGATTTTCCCGCACCGTTTTTGCCCATTAAGGCAATCCGGTCTTTCTCATTTACCTGAAAAGAGATGTTTTCAAAAAGGGTAGTTCCTCCAAATTCTACCGTAAGTCCGTCAACAGAAATCATTGTATAATTTTTTGCGCAAAGGTAGGAAATTTCAGGTCATTTTACAAGTCCGCGAATGTTTTTACGCACCTGAAAAATAACCGGACAAAACCTCGTATATGGTGTTTTAGAATTTACCGGTTAGCAATTGTTCCCATGCCTGCGCCGGAAACCTGCCTGAATCCCTGTTTGGATGTTTGCCGGATTAAGTCTTGTAAGAAATTATTGTCCACAATATTTATCTCATCAGTTACCTGTTATCCACTTTTTCCGGATTCATATCATGATTCATCATTCGATAATCAGCCATTTGCTCATATTTCGTTCCCGGTCTGCCATAATTGCAATAAGGGTCAATACTGATTCCGCCGCGGGGCGTAAATTTCCCCCAAACTTCGATGTATTTCGGATTCATCAGTTGAATAAGATCTTTCATAATGGTATTAATGCAATTTTCATGAAAGTCGCCATGATTACGGTAGCTGAAAAGATAGATTTTCAAACTTTTGCTCTCTACCATACGGACATCGGGAATGTAGCTGATGTAAACCGCAGCAAAATCAGGTTGCCCCGTAATCGGGCAAAGGCTTGTAAATTCGGGACAATTAAACTTTACCCAATAGTCATTTCCGGGGTGTTTATTATCAAATGTTTCTAAAATTCCGGGACAATAACCGGACGGGTATGTTGTTTTTCCTCCTAATAAATTCAACTTTGTTTCCATATTTATGTTTTTATTTCCCACAAAGACACAAAGAACACAAAGTTTTTCTTAGTTGACTTTGTGGCGTTGTGGGAAAATTTATTATTTTTTTGATGCTTTAATCCACTCTTCCAAGCCTTTGGCTCTCAACTTGCAAGCCGGGCATTTTCCGCACCCTTCCGCTATAATGCCGTTGTAGCACGTAAGCGTTTGCGTGCGGATAATATCGAAAACACCCAAATCGTGCGACAATTGCCAAACAGCCTCTTTGTTTCGCCACATCAAAGGCGTGTGTATTTGAAATTCATAATCCATTGCCAAATTGATAGAGGCATTAATTGATTTGATAAACGTGTCGCGACAATCGGGATAACCGCTGTAATCGGCTTGAGAAACACCAATGACCAAATCGCGCACATCAAGCGAATAGGCATAGACGGCGGCATAGGTCAGGAAAATCATATTCCGCCCGGGAACAAACGTGTTAGGAGGCGAACCGGCAGGTTTATCCTCGTCCATTACAATTGAACTGTCGGTCAATGAGTTGTGTGTCAGATTTTTTAACGTATCAATATCAAAAACCGTAAATGGTATTTCTGCTTGACGAGCGATTTCACGCGCTATTTCGACCTCGTGCTCGTGCCGTTGTCCGTAACGAAAGCCCAAGGCATAGACTTCTTTAAACTGTTTTTTTGCCCAATAAAGACAAGTGGCCGAGTCTTGCCCGCCCGATAATAAAACGACTGCCGGTGTTTTTTTCTGTTGCATAATCTTGTTTTTTACGTGGTTATCAAGTACACGGATGAAAACCTAAAAAATATGTATGTGAAATGTATTCGATATACCTGTTACAATAATTTGTATTCCTATACAAAAAGTGATAAATGCGATTAATTTATTGATGATTAAATTGCCCGATTTACCCAACCGTTTCAAAATTTTGCGCCCTTGCAAAAGAAAAACAGCAAGTACCGTAAGCATAGCAAAAATCGCAAGCGCAATAAACAGATAGTTAATACCGGTGTGCAGTAAATCACCCTTTACCGTGGCATTTGCCGTCAGTGTAAAGATGACGGAAATACTTCCTGCCCCGACAACAATCGGAAAAGCAACCGGGTAAAACAACTTTTGTTCTATTTCGTCCATATTGATTTTGCCGATTGTACTGGCATCACCGGAATCAGGAGCAGAAGAAGAAAGCAACTCCAAGCCTGTCTTACAAATAATAATTCCGCCTCCAATCTGTACAACCGGAATGGCAAGTCCGAAAAGTTGCAGAATAAAATGCCCGATAGCCAAGCTTCCAATACCGACTAACAAGCAATTGATAAACACTTTTTTTACTACTATTTTCCGTTGGTGGTCGTCTAAACTTTTGAAGAAACCATCAATTATAAACCCGTTTCCAATAGGATTCATTACCGGAAACAAGGCAGCAAAAGCAGCAATAAAAGTGTATATAAACTCCTGTATTGACATATAAATTTAATTGGGTAAAAATACTGTTATTTGTTGAAAAAACAAAATTTCAACATGTTTGGTTCAAAACCATCTTATATTACAAGGTTAGGAAAAATACATAATATAAGCTATGTTAAAAAATAGTACGGAAACCTCTCCAGAAAAGGATATTCACACAGCCCCCTTACCGAACGTTTAAATCATAACGATAAAAGAGCTGTTTAATTTTATTGGAATGAAGTTGAAGAAATAAAAAAAACAAAAATCCTTTAACTTGATTTCTATCCAATTTAAACAATGAATACATCCTAAATTTATTACCTATCTGCATGTAATACACAAATTTCATCTATATTTGCAACATATAAATCAAACACCCCGTATGAAAGAATTAATTTCACTATTTGAAAATTACACCGGAGAAAAAAATACACAATGTATTCAACTGAAAGGCGAAGGGTCTAACCGGCAGTATTTTCGTTTCTTATCCGCTTCTTACTCGCTGATTGGCGTGAAAGGAGAAAACAAGGCGGAAAACGAAACTTTCATCGCATTAGCCAAGCATTTTGAAAAAAAAGGGTTGCCGGCTCCAAAAGTACTTGGCGTATCTAACGACGGCATGTATTATATTCAGGAAGATTTGGGTGATGTATCTCTTTTTCAATACATCCAAAACGGAATCTCTTCGGGAAACATGAACGAACAGGAAAAGGAAATGCTGATTAAAACCATTTCGTTGTTACCTAAAATGCAATTTGAAGGAGCTGATAAGCTGGATTTTTCCGTATGCTACCCGCAAGCCGAATTTGACAAACGAACCATATTTTGGGATTTGAATTATTTTAAATATTCTTTTCTTAAAGCAACCGGCATTTCTTTTTCGGAGTTGAAGCTGGAAAAAGATTTTGAACGTATGAGTAACGTTCTACTGCAAACGAATACCCACACATTCCTATACCGGGATTTTCAGTCGCGCAATGTGATGATTTACAATAACGAACCTTATTTCATTGATTTTCAAGGAGGTCGTAAAGGTCCGATTTTTTACGATGTTGCCTCTTTTTTGTGGCAGTCGAAAGCTTGTTTTTCTGCCGGACTCCGGGATGAGTTATTGCAGATTTACCTCCAATCCGCAAGAAAATACATAACCATAGAGGAATCTTTTTTCAAAAATCAGCTGCATCAGTTTGTTTTATTCCGGATGTTGCAGGTATTGGGATCGTATGGGTTTCGCGGACTTTTTGAACGTAAGACTTATTTCCTGGAAAGCATTCCTTATGCGATTCAAAATCTGTCTGTATTGTTGCAAAAGGGGTATCCGGAGTATCCTTATTTATCTGAAGTTTTACAATCACTTACTCAACTTCCGGTTTTTCAAAAAAAGGAAAAAGCCACATCTTACCCTATCTCTCCATTGAAAATCAGAGTGTACAGTTTTTCCTATAAAAAGGGAATACCGGTAGACGAATCGGGCAACGGCGGAGGATATGTCTTTGATTGCCGGGCAATTCATAACCCTGGTAAATATCAGGAATACAAGTCATTGACCGGATTGGACGAACCGGTAATCCGTTTTCTTGAACAGGATGGCGAAATACTGGCCTTTTTGGAAAACGTGTACAAATTAGCTGATAATCACGTAAAAAGATACATGGAAAGAGGATTTTCCGACCTGATGTTCTCTTTCGGATGCACCGGCGGACAACATCGTTCCGTATACTCCGCGCAGCGCACAGCCGAACATATTGCCCGAAAATTTGGAGTTAAAGTACATCTGATCCACAGAGAGCAAGGTATAGAAAATTTATATGATTGTCCGTAATGTTTACCTAAAACCTTGTATATCCCAGCCCAACGGAAACACCTTGGGGTTATTTAAAATGGAATTACAGACCCTTTTTATTTTGGAATAGAGACAACTTAGGAGGGATTTTCCTCTCCGGCCTCGCCCGAATTTTCATTCGGCAGGCTATCCTGTTTTGGAGTGCTTCCGGTAGAAATGGATCCGGTTTCCAAAGAAAGATCTTCCCCCTTTTCTCCTTTTTCTTCCGGCGGGCTATCCGATTTTGGAGTACTTCCGGTAGAAGGAGTACTTCCGGTAGAAATAGATCCGGTTTCCAAGGAAAAATCCTCCTCTTCTTTCTCTTCCGGCGGTGGAGGCAGATACTGGTCAAATGGAGAAGCATCCAACTCCTCTATTACCGTTTTTTTGTTCCGGGTATAAAATATGATATTACCTAACGACTGATTTTCAACATCCGAAGGTTGAATTTTGGCATACATCCTGGTTTGATTTCTCTTTTTATACTTGACTTTTATCTCTCCGGTTGCCAAATATTCGAGATTTAATTCCGTCATAATCGAATCCAAAAGCGACTCTGCCGAATAACCTAACAAAACACCAATAGAATCAATTACTTCGTTAAAATCCGTTTTCCGGTAAATTGAGTTTCCAACCAAATCTATCACATGCTTTGCTACCACACGGCTTGAATCTTCTATGTTATAAAACTTTTTTTTATGAAAAAAGCGATGCTCAAAATAATGTACGAAAAAACGATGTTCGTATGTAAACTGAAAATCTTCCCTTTTATAGACAACCGAATTCAAATAATAGCAATTCGGGATCTTTATTTTCAGCAGTTTTTTTCCATCTTTTCCTTTTTGGGCATTTTTAAGTTCTTCCTCCTCTTGCTTCTCGCGTTCTTTAGCATCCTCTTCGTCAAATTTCTTTTGAAGTTCTGCCATTTCAAGGCTATCGGCATCAAGAGTCAGATTAGCATTCATCTCCCACTCCTCGTCAAATAGCTTGTCATCCTCTTCCGTCCATTCTTCTCCTTCTTTATTTCGCTCCTTTATTCTTTTTTTCCGTTCTTTTTCTTTCTTTTTTTCGCGCTTTTTCTGTTCTTTTTCTTTCTGCTTTTGCTCTTTTCTAATCTCTTTTTCGGAACGCATATCTATATCGTCATCGCTGTACAGTACTTCCTCCCCTTCTCCGGATTCTTCCCCTACCCTATCTTCCGGTTCTTCTTTTTCTTCTTTCAAGCCTTGTTTTTTTCGCGCCTTTTCTTCCTCCTTTTCTCGCTTTTCACGCTCTTTATCGGTTCGCATATCTATATCATCATCGCTATATTGCATTTCCTCTTCCTCTTTCGGCTCTTCTTCGACCTTCTTTTTTGCCTCTTCTTTTTCCTGTTTTTTTCGCGCCTTTTCTTCCTCTTTTTCACGTTTCTCACGCTCTTTCTGCTCTTGTTTTTCACGCTTTTCGCGCTCTTTCTGTTCCGCTTTCTCGCGTTTTTCACGCTCTTTGTCGGCAGCCGTAATTAAATCATCATCGCTATATTGTACTTCCTCTTCTTTAGTTTCTTCTTCTTTTTTTTCTACATTCGTTTCGTTCTCTTTTTCTCCTTCTGCCTTCGCTTCTTCCGCAGCTTCTTTTTCCAACAATTTGCGCACTCGTTCTTCCTCTTTTTCCCGGTATTCACGCTCTTTCCGTTCTTGCTTTTCTTTTTGTTCCTGTTTTTTCAGCTCTTCTTTTTCGAGCCTTTCCCGTTCTTTCTGGGCTTCTTTCTCCTGCTTTTCCCGTTCTTTTTGTTCTTCTTTCTCGCGTTTTTCACGCTCTTTATCGGCAGCCGTAACTAAATCATCATCGCTATACGATACTTCTTCTTTCGCTTCTTCTTTCGCTTCTTCTTTCGCCTCTTTTTTTGAGGCTTTTTCATTTTCGGCATTCATTCTCGCCTCTTCTGCGGCTTCTTTTTCCAATAACTTACGTACTCTTTCCTCTTCTTTTTCACGATATTTACGGTTTTTTTCTTCCTCTTTCTCGCGTCTCCTCCGTTCTTTCGGGTCCTCTTCTTCCAACATCTCATTCGTCACACCTTCTTCGTTTTCGTTTGCATACAAATCGGAAACGGTAAAGCATGTAAAAAACAATATGAACAACCAATATTTCAAACTATTAAGATTCAAAATTTCACTAAATAGCAGTTTTGTATTTTTTTAATTCGGCACGCAATTTTTTACTTTTATTGCCGGTTACAGTATCCATCAGATGCCAAAAATGGACACTGTGGTTCATCTCCCTTGTGTGACAAAGTTCGTGCAATAAGACATAATCAATCAATTCGCCCGGAAGTATCATCAAATAGTAAGATAGATTTATACTTCCGCCGGACGAACAACTCCCCCAGCGTGTTTTACTCGACCGGATATTCACTTCCGAATAGACAAACCTGTATTTTTCGGCAAAAAAAGCCAAGCGCTTGGGCAAAATCCGTTTCGCTTCCATCCGCATTGCCCGTTCAATACCCATACGAATAATGCTTTGCGCATTCTCCGATAGAATATCCAACTGTTGCGGACACGACACTGTGAGTAAATTGGGCGTAAGTTTAAAATGAAATGAGGAATACTGGCTTCGAATAATTTTTAATTCAAACGTAATAGTTCGAAAGATAGTGTTCTCATCAAAAACTATCACATCTTCTTTTTTGAAATGCGTAAGAATCCAACTTCGTTTGGATTGCAAGAAACGAATACCTTCCTCTACTTGCTTCCCTTGGGGAACAGTTAGAATCACCTCCCCCTCTTTCAGCCTGATTCCTATACGGTTAGCTTTTCCGCTTCGCCGTATCCGGACACGCCCTACAACCTCATCTTCATAAAAAACGTCTTCCAACTGCCCTTATTTTTGTCGAATTCACAAAGCTAACAAAAATAAAATGATTTTTTCTTGTAATTTTTTTCTTCTTTTGTTTGCAAATTCAAAAAAAGTATCTATCTTTGCACTCGCAATCACGAAATGGTGCCATAGCTCAGTTGGTAGAGCAAAGGACTGAAAATCCTTGTGTCCCCGGTTCGATTCCTGGTGGCACCACGAAAACCGATACAAATTGTATCGGTTTTTTCGTTTTTATACGGCAAAAGCGATACAATCAGTTGAGGGATATCTTTTAGAGGGTCAAGTAGATTTTCTTGTTGGTAATCGTTTATTTAGGCAAAAAGTTTAGTCAGCCTAAAAATAAAGAACGGTATATCCCTGACCCCTCTGA
>QMCD01000956.1_pt1 | contig 28664 bp, 30 predicted proteins | sample 1821841 | NCBI WGS metagenome assembly QMCD01 (sample SAMN01991225, study PRJNA193472) | Termite gut metagenome, whole genome shotgun sequencing project. | isolation source: worker | host: Macrotermes natalensis | reverse complement strand
CTGTTTTCTGAACCTTCGTGATAATTTTCTGCCCGATTTTCTGTTAATGCGGAACTTTTCACCAACTCCTGAACTTCAATTTCAAGCGAAGAAACAAGGATTTCCCAACTTTTGCCGGATTTCCTCGTAACATATTTGTTGGTTCCGAAAGATTTTCTGACCCCGCGCCCAGAGATTCCTTTCAAAATCGCTAATTCTTTAACCGTAATCCATTTGTCCATCTAGTTCCCCTTTTCACACCACATTAACTCCAAGTCACAGAAACATCGAGCGTTTCCGGTGCTTTGTGTCTGAATGTGTCCGTATATTTGCGCCTGTGCAATCGAAGATTGCTTCGTTTGCTCCGCAAACAACGGCGCTATCGACCGGCACGGACTTTCACGCCTTGCCCATCGGCAAGCCGCTTCAGTCCTTAGCACACGGCTTACGCTTTCCATGAGAACACGATTCAAAACCAAAAACTAATGAACAGTCCAATTTTTTGGACATTGCACAGTTCATTGCACGGTGCAATATTTAGTTTTGTAAATTTTATGCCTTGAAATGCTGTGGTTGTTGGGTTTGAGGCGAATTATGGGGTGCAACCGGTGTTCAACAATAGAAATATGTTTGAAGTATAATGAATTTACAGGTACAGTAGCAAATTATAAAACGGTAAGGATGGCAGAATGAGCGGTTATCAAGATTGGACAATTAAAGAAACCATTAAACGTATAAATGAAGGTAAAATGTTTTTACCTGCGTTGCAAAGAAAGTTTGTGTGGAAGGCAGGACAGATAATTGAACTTTTTGATTCTATTTTGCGTGGCTACCCTATTGGTACATTCCTATTTTGGAATTTAAAAGAAGTGAAAAATATAAACGAATATTCTTTTTATAAATTCTTAAATCATTATGATGAAGAAAGCAACAAGCATAATGAACTAGCTCCGTTCCCACAGTTAGAAAACCAAGAAGGATATTATGGTGTCTTGGATGGTCAACAAAGATTATCTTCTTTATATTTGGCTCTTCAAGGAACTTATAAATTTAAAAAATCTCGTGAGCGTAATGCGCATGAACGGAAATTGTACGTTGATTTATTAAAAGAAGTACAAAATGAGCAAGTAGAAGAAAATGATCTGGCATATAGACTGGATTTTTGGTCTGATGAAGAGGTTAGGGATACAAATAATGAAGAATATTGGTTTGAGATTAAGCAAGTATTGACTTTTGATGATATAGAAAAAGCCAACGAAAAGGCTGACGCCATTATTGATAATAATCCCACTTTAAAACCTTATTCTAAAACAATTCGTGGTAATTTGCGCAAATTATTTGATGTTTTGTGTGGTGAAAAAAGATTAATTAACTTTTATAATGTTGAAAACAAGGATCTTAACGAAATATTGGATATATTTGTGCGGGTTAACAGCGGCGGAACAGTTTTATCAAAGACAGATTTATTAATGTCAACTATTGTTGTTCATTGGGAAGAAGCAAGAAATATTTTTGATGAATTCGTTGAATATCTGAATGAGGATAAAAAATTCAAATTTACTGGTGACTTAATAGTTAGAACGGCTTTATGTCTCATTGGCAAACCAGCAAAAGTAGAGGTCAAGAGCTTTAATTCGGACACCGTAAAAGAAATTAAAGAAAATTGGGAAGATATTAAGGACGCAATTATAAATATGTTAAATTTACTTAAAAGTTTTGGTTTTACAGACTCAACTATGATGTCTTATTTGGCAACAATTCCAATTTCTTTTTATATATACAAAGGTGGTGACATAAAATCTGAGAAAGAAAAATCTCAAATACAAACATACATCACCATTGCTTTGATTAATCAAATTTTTGGACGTGCTTCAAATAGCGTAATCGACAAATTTATAGAATCTTTAAATAAGAAAAATTCTTTTGAAGCATTAATGAAAAATGACAAAGATAAAGCTTTTGACGTAAGTGAGGATAAATTAGAAGAAATTTTAACTAAAAACAGAAAAGATGCTTATTCGTTAATGATATTAACGCTTCTTTATCCAGAATTTAAATATGAGCAAATTCATTTTCATCAAGACCACCTACACCCTGAAGCTGAATTTAAAAAAGTTGAGTTGCAAAAACAAGGTAAAGATTGGTTTGAGAAAAGAAATTCTATTCCAAATTTACACATTTTAGAAGGTTCGGAAAATCAAACCAAGTCAAAAACCCCATTAGCAAAATGGGCTAAAGACAACCCAAATTTTAATGACAAATTTATAACTAAACCTGCTGATTACGACTTTACAGATTTTGAAAATTTCTATGAAAATAGGAAATGCAATATAAGGCAAGAACTGATAAATAAACTAGGCGAATTTTATGTGGTAGCAGAAAAGAAATCCGCAGAATTAGTAAATTAGACTTTTGGGGTTCCGCATGAGTTCCGCAAAAAGTTCCGTTCAGGTTCCGCATCGGCAGAAAAATTTACTCAAAAATAATTTTTCTGGATTTCCCTGTTACAAAATTGAACAGAAAAAGTTCCTTTTGCAGGTCTTTGCATTGTGGCTAAAACTCAAATACAGTAAATATTTTGAAGGATTTCTCAAACACACTGTCAAAAGTCCCATGCACGACATGCAAGATTTCTTGCAAAAATGCGGAACTTCTTGCAAAGTCAGTTTTTTCTGGAACTCGGAAAACGCCCCTAAAACACTAATAAATCAAGCCTTAAAACCCTGTTCCGCTTTTCTGTTCTTGCATGTTAGTGTACAACAATGTTAATAAAGACCTCGTGGGAGGTCTTTGTCTGTTTAAATGGGCTCGGAGAGACTCGAACTCTCACACCGTTAGGCGCTAGATCCTAAGTCTAGTGCGTCTACCAATTTCGCCACAAGCCCATATTCAATTTTCAATTCTTCGGTTAACTTTCAATAAGCGCAGCGTACCGGCCACTTGCTTTATTTTTTTTTTCATTATAATATGAACATAAGAGATTTACAAGCAAAAAGGAAAAGAAATATGAATCCTGTTATTAACGAATTAGAAAAGGCTTACCTTAAGGAAGAAATCGCTGATGTAAACCCGGGTGACACCGTTAAGGTCTTTGTCCGCATTATAGAAGGCAACAAGGAACGTACCCAGGCGTTTGAGGGCACTATTATTAAAAAGCACGGCTCCGGTGTGAACAAAACCATTACCGTCCGTAAGGTTTTCCAAGGCGTTGGTGTGGAACGTGTTTTCCTGCTTAACTCTCCGCGGATTGAAAAAATCAACGTGCTGCGCCGCGGTGATGTCCGCCGTTCAAAACTTTACTACCTGCGCGAGCGCTCCGGTAAAGCTACACGGATTAAAGAGAAAATAGAAAGAAGATAGGGGCATGTATGGCTGACCACGCGTCGTCATCAACTTCCGCGGAGCATATCCACTGGTATCCGGGCCACATCGCAAAAGCTGAAAAAAAGCTCAAAGAGCAGCTGTCACTTGTTGATGCGGTAATTGAGGTGCGTGACGCACGGCTGCCTGTTTCCAGCGCCTACAAGAATATTAACTCGCTGCTCAACGGCAAACCGCGCCTGATTTTACTCAACAAATCCGACTTGACCCCGTCCGGCGAGCTGAAAAAATGGACCGCGCAAATTGAGGAGCAAGAAAGTTTTCCGACCCTTGCGTGCACAAGCAAGGGTGATTTAAATATGGTTATTAAAAAAGCGGTAGAACTTGCCCGGCCGCGAATTGACGCGCTGATGGCCAAAGGGCTTTTAAGGCGGCCGGCGCGTGTGATGGTTGTTGGCATGCCAAATGTTGGCAAAAGCAGTATTATCAACAAATTGACGCGCTCATCCAAAACAAAGACCGGCGCAAAAGCCGGTGTGACGCGCCAGCAGCAGTGGGTGCGGATAAACCCGTCGCTGGAGCTGCTTGATACGCCGGGGATTATCCCGATGAAGCAGGAGGACCAGATGCGCGCGGTCAAACTTGCGTTTGTAAACTCGGTGAGCGAGAATGCATATTCCGCTGAGGCTGCGGCGCGTGAGCTTTTAAAAATCCTGCCTGCGGCGGCCGTTCAGGAATACTACGGCGCAGAGGATATTGAAAACATCGCGCTTGCGCGCAACTGGCTGCGCTCTGCACGTGAACCCGATATTGCACGCGCGGCGGCGCTTATTCTGCGGGACTTTCGTGAGGGAAGAATTGGAAAATTTATCATTGATTGACTTTGACAAACAATTCGGCCGGATAATCATCGGCACGGACGAGGCGGGGCGCGGGCCGGTGGCGGGCGGGGTTTTTGCTGCCGCCGTTCACATAACCAACGCTGATTTAATTACGGAAGTCAACGATTCCAAAAAACTTTCCAAAAAAAAGCGTGAAAGCCTCTACGACACGATTTTGGCCAACACAATCCATTCTATTGTCTGCGTGGAGGTGGAAGAAATCGAGCGGATAAATATTTTGAACGCATCGTTAAAAGCGATGCGGCTTGCGTGCGAAGTGGTAATTGAACGTGTGGGTGACGGCACTTTGACGCTGGTTGACGGCAACCGTCTAATAAAAGATTTTGCGCACCCGCAGCAGTTTGTGATAAAGGGGGACAGCAAATCCGCATCAATTGCGGCGGCAAGCATTTTGGCCAAAGTCAGCCGCGACCGGTATATGGAAGAATTGGATGCGAAATTCCCGCAGTACGGCTGGGTGCAAAACGCGGGTTACGGCACGACAAAACACATGGCAGCGATTGAAAAATACGGAATCACCGCGCATCACAGACCGAGTTTTCTGAAAAAGCAGCTAAATTTATACGTTGCCGGTTGAACTGTTTCGGTCGTCTTCCAGTTGGCGGATATCAATATTTGTGTCGTCGGTGTAGGTTTCAAGCGCGGTGGCTTTCATGCTTCCGTCTTTGTAGTTGGCGTGTTCGTAGGTCAGACAGCAAAGCAGGCGGCCGCAGGTGCCGGAGATTTTGCCGGGCGCTGCCGGCATGCCTTGATCTTTGGCGAGTTTTACGTTGATTGACGGGAACTTGCGCAAAAACGACGAGCAGCAAAACGGCTTTCCGCAGACGCCGGCGCCTTCAAGCAATGAGGTTTCATCACGCACGCCTATGTGGCGCAGGTCAATGCGCACACGCGGAAAGGTCTGGGTTAAATCTTTCAGCAGAGCGCGAAAATCAACGCGGCTTGTGGCGGTGTAGTAGAAAGTCACCTTGCGCTTGTCAAAAGTAAACCGGCATTGGACAAGGTTCATCCCCAGCTTGTGCTGCGCGGCAAGCGCCTGACATTTGAAAAACGCGGTCACCTCGTCTTTTTTAATATCATCAAGCGTTTGCAGGTCGCGCTGCGAGAGCACCCTTAAAAACCGCATAGTTACGGGCTTTTTCTTGCTTTGCTCCCAGAGCGCGGCGATTTGCGAGTTGACAAGAAAAACTTTCAGCGCCTCCTCACCTTTTTCGGTTGACACAAGCACCATTTGCCCCGGTTCCAGATTCACGTCATCACTGACATCAAGCGGATGGAAGGTGTTCTTTATATAGTTTACCGCATACTTCATACATACAATAATAGCATACGTGCACATTAAGTTTTGTAACGAGTTTGCAAATATATAGCAATTATATACTTTAAAAATACTTTCTATATATACAAGCATTGATTAAATAAACACGAGAACATACACTACCTACTACACACTAACCTTCTACACGAGGAATTACTACAAGAATTCCAAACCCTGTCTTTCAGATAGGGTTTCTTTTTTTTGTGAAGGCGGTGCGGCGCAAAAGGCTTGCGGCCTGTTGATTAAGCGCAAAAAATATGATAAGATAGGGGAAAAAAGAGGTTAGTATGACAAAAGACGATATTAAAAAGCTGATTAAAGAGCATAATGTACGGTTTATTGAGCTGCAATTTGTTGATATAAACGGGCAGGTCAAGAGCCTGACGATTCCGGCAGAGCACGCGGATAAGGCGCTGGCGGGCGAGATGATGCTGGATGGCTCATCTATCAAGGGATTCCGCAGTATTGAGACCTCTGATATGTGCCTTGTGCCTGATATTGATACGTTCCAAATCCTTCCGTGGCGCGAGCTTGAATCCGACTCGGGCGCGGTTAACTCTGCGCGGTTAATTTGCGATATACACAACGCTGACGGGACGCCGTTTGAGGGCTGCCCGCGCTGCAACCTGAAACGTGTGATTGAAAACGCCAAAAAGCTCGGATTCACGATGAATGTGGGGCCGGAGGCCGAGTTCTTTTTGTTTGAACGCGATGAGAATAACAAGATTACGACCACAACGCACGACAGGGCGGGGTATTACGACATCGGGCCCGATGATTTGGGCGAAGATGTGCGCGCGGATATTGTTTTGACGCTGCAGCAGATGGGGTTTGATATTGAAGCATCCCACCACGAAAACGCTGACGGGCAGCACGAGATTGATTTTAAATACGCTGATATTTTGACGGCTGCGGATAATGTTGTGACGTTCAGGGTTGCGGTTAAGGCGATTGCGGCAAAATACAACCTGCACGCGACATTTATGCCAAAACCTATCTGCGGGATAAACGGTTCCGGGATGCACTGCAATGTGTCGCTGTTTAAATCCGGCAAGAACGCGTTTTACGACAAAAAAGCGGAGTACGAGCTGTCTGATACGGCGATGTATTCAATCGGCGGGCTGTTAAAGCACGTAAAAGGCATCACCGCGGTGACAAACCCTACGGTAAACAGCTACAAGCGGCTGGTACCGGGCTACGAGGCGCCTGTCTATCTGGCGTGGTCAATGGCAAACAGAAGCGCGCTGATACGCGTGCCTGCAAAACGCGGCAACGCAACACGGATTGAGCTGCGCTCACCGGATCCGTCGTGCAACCCGTATCTGGCGTTCGCGGCGATTTTGGAAAGCTGCATTGACGGGGTGAAAAATAAAATCCAACCAAGCGCGCCTGTTGAGAGCAATATTTACAAACTCTCCACAAAAGAGCGCAAGCAATACAAGATTGACTCGCTGCCGGGCTCTTTGGCTGAGGCAATTGAGGCGATGGACAAATCAACCGTTGTGCGCGGTGCGCTCGGCGAGCATATTTTTAAAGAGTTTACAAGCACAAAGAAAAAAGAATGGGATTCCTTCCGGACTTACGTGAGCCAGTGGGAAATTGACAAATATTTGGAACGGTATTAAGCGGCACCCAAATCAGAAGGTTTGTAGGCTGTTTTGGCCCGAAGAACATTGAGCGCAGCGCTCAATTCGTCAATTGTTTCCAACAATTGCCATTGATAAGCATCTGGCGGCAATTTATCATCTTGAGAGATTGGAATTAACTTTGTAAGCAAGAAAGTTTCTCTTCTAAGAATACCATTCTCTTTTTGAAGCGCTTCATTTTCTTTTCTGAGCGATCTGTTTTCTGTTGTGAGCTTAAATGCGTCTATTATTCCGATTTTTGTCATAATTAATTCCCTATTCTTCTATTTTAAATCAAATAAAAAAATAATTTGTTATATGTTTAATATTTATTTACATAATCGACAAAATCTTTTACGGAATCAACGACAAGAAACTCGCGGGCGCCAATATCATCAAGCGTTTTACCATCAAGAAACTCGCGCGAGCAGGACTTGAACATAACAGATGGCAAAACAACAAGGTCAGCGTCTGTGGTGTTCAGCGCGGATGCAAGGTCATCTGATGTGATAAGCCCGGCAACGGTAATGTCATCGCCCCAATAGCTTGATTTGACAGGGACTACCGTGACGGTAAGGTTTTGTATTTTATTCAGTCCGCCGGCGACTTGTTCAAGCGCAGCGCGGGCTGCATATGATACGGCAAAAGCGGCATGCAGCGGCCGGGAGATTTTTTTGGGCAGTTCCAGCAGCGCAAACTCGTCCAGCAAAAGCCGAACGGAGCCCACACCGTCGGACAGTTGGGCAAAGCTGCCGTAATATTTTGCCGGCGGAATCGGCTGCCCTGCCAGCAGAAAAAACTCATCCGAGCAGCAGGTGCGTTTAAATTTCGCGGCGATTTTGAGCGTTTCGGCGGCGACAGCTTTGTCTGCGCGGCGCAGGTTTGAGGTGGCAAATTTTGTCAGCCCGACCGGCACAATTGCAACAGACAAGAGGTTTTCACCAAAGGTTGACAGGTCTTTCAAGGTACGCTCTAATTCGGCGCCGTCGTTTAACCCCGGGCACAGGACGATTTGCGCATGGAACGGGATATCGCGCGCGGCAAACCATTCTAAATCCTCCATAATCCGCGCCGCCTTGGGGTTGCCGAGCATTTGTGCCCGTAATTCGGGGTTGGTCGCGTGCACGGACACATAAAACGGACCAAGATACATGCGGGCGATGCGTTCGCGGTCGGCGCGGGTCAGGTTTGTCAAAGTTATATAGGTGCCTTGCAAATACGACAGGCGGTAGTCGTCGTCTTTGACGTAGAGCGTATCACGCAGGCCGGGCGGCTGCTGGTCAACAAAACAGAAAACGCATTTGTTCGCACACGGGCGCACGCGGTCAAAAACCGCGCTTTCAAACGCGATGCCAATGTCCTCGTCAAAATCTTTTTCTATCTCAAAATCACCGCGGGAGGTTTCAAGGGTCAAAAATTCCGATTTACACAAAAAATTATAATCAATCAGGTCGAGCATTTTTTCGCCGCAAACGGAAAATTTTTTACCGCCCGCGCACAAGCCGATTTCTTGCGCGATTGAGCCGGGCTCCACAGCGCTCACCGTCGCGGCTTGCAAAACAGTACCCATTTACCCTTTGCCTCCCTCTTTTTGCAGCCCTTCAATAATTGTGATGAAATTTTTGTATTCAAACGCGGCGTTGTCAAGGATTATCCTGTGGTAAAAATCCGGTGAACTGTACTCGTTGTCAAGCGTTGTTTCGGCGGCGGCTTTGTGGGCAAGCGCGAGGGTTTTTATATTCACAAAAAGTTTTTTCTTTTCTTCGGGCTGCAAAACATTTGCGCAGGAGAGTTTTATGCGCGCGTTTGACAAAAATTGCAGCGGGTTTTCGCTCAACGGTTCAAGCAGCAGGCGCACGAGTTCTTCTTTGCCGGCGGGGGTTACGGTGTAGAACACGGAGAGCTTGCCGCCATCGGACATTGTTTTGCGCAGGGTTAAAAAGCCACCCTGTTCAAGCCGGCGCAGCGCTGGTTTCAGCGCACCAAAGCTGGGTTTGGTGAACGCGGCAAAATCTTCCTCAATACTTTTTGAGATACCGTACATCGTCAGCTCACGTTTTTGCAGCGCGTTTAAAATCAGCAATTCAATCATGGTATAATCTTATCATGATTAACAGCATTGGTAAATATTATAAGCATTCGGCGACGCGGTTGATTTTTGAGGGGATGGCAAAACAGTTTTGCCTTTTTCTGGAAACGCTCGGTATGATTGGCATGCACGCTGTGACAGCTGCCAGAGGCCTCGGGTTTGTTGACAAAAAAGAGCTTATGTATCAGTGCTACCGGTTCGGGATAACGTCGCTGCCTATCACGCTTTCAATTGTGAGTATGTCAATCGTGATTGTGACCTCACAGGTCGCGCTGGAGATGGTCAAACAAGGCGGCGGGCATTTTGTCGGGATGGCGGTATCTATTTTGGTTGTGCGCGAGCTTGCGGTTATTATGTCGGGGTTTGCGCTGATTTCAATGATTGGATCGTCCTTGGCATCAGAGATTGCGACCATGCGTGTGACAGAACAGATTGATGCGATGCGGGTTTTGAAGGTAGAACCCGTGGCAAACCTTTTTGTACCGCGGATTTTATCCGGTATGCTGATGATGCCGGTTGTGTGCGTGATTGCGTCGGTTGTGGGCGTGCTGGCAGGCGCAGTCACGGCAGAATTGGCTGCGGGGTTGAGTTACCGGGCGTTTTTTGAATCGGCGTGGCTCGGGATTTTTGCAAAGGACATGTTCGTAAGCCTTGGCAAGGCGGTATGTTTTGGGGCGTGCATAACCCTTATCAGCTGCTCGTGCGGGTTTGAGGCAAAAGGCGGCGCAAAAGGCGTGGGCGAAGCCACCACAAAAGCCGTCGTCTGGTCGTTTGTGGCAATCGTCATCGTTGATATGTTCTTTGCGATTGCGTTTTTCTTTTAAAGCGTAAGCCGCGCGGTACAAAATTTTTAAGGTATAATTAAGGCATGATAAAAGTCCAAAACCTTACCAAAGCATTTAACGGCAAAAAAGTTCTTGATGATATTTCGTTTGAGATCAAAAGCGGTGAAACGCTTGCGCTTGTGGGGTTCAGCGGGTCGGGTAAAAGTACGATGTTAAAGCTCATCTGCGGTTTGATAGAAAAAGACTCAGGGGACATCACCACCTCCGATGGCGATATTGCGATGGTTTTCCAGTATTCCGCGTTGTTTGACAGCTTGAATGTCGCCGATAACATCTCGTTTGCGCTGCGCGAACGGCGTGATTTGCGCGATAAGTATTCACCGGACGAGATTAAAAAAATAGTTGCGGAAAAACTGGAACTCGTCGGGCTCAAAGGCATTGAGGACAAGTTTCCGTCGGAGCTTTCAGGCGGGATGCAAAAGCGTGTGAGTTTTGCGCGCGCGATTGTGACTGAACCAAATTCAATACTATACGATGAGCCGACATCCGGGCTTGACCCGATTTCATCAACGTTGATTGAGGATTATATCGTCCGGCTAAAAGACGAAACCAAAGCGTCATCAATTGTCGTAACCCACCAGATGTCAACGATTCAGCGCACGGCCGACCGGGTTATTATGTTATACGACGGCAAAATCGTGTTTGAAGGTACGCCGCACCAGATGCTAAAAAGCGGCAACGATTACACAAAACAGTTTGTCAACGCGTCGTTAAAAGGGCCGATGACAATGGGGCTGGGGTAAATGAGCGGGTTGAGCGCCAAACCTCAACGACAAAAGTAAAGGAAAAATATGAGAAAAGATTTATTTAACAATTGCGTGGTGGAATTAGGCGAGTACATACTATTTGCGTTGAAAGAAAAGACAGCCAAGCTTGCGCCGGAGCTCACGGCACGAAACCGTGCACCGATATCGCTTGCGATGGGCGCGCCGACAGCGCACCCGCCAAAGATTGTTATTGATCGGTTGAAAGAATTGCTTGATGAACCCGGTATCCACACATACTCAACCCCGAAAGGCGAGATAGAGCTGCGGCAGGCGATTTCAAAATACATGAAACGCCGGTTCAATGTAGAAGTTGACGCGGAAAACGAGGTGTTCTCACTGATTGGGTCAAAAGAGGGTCTGGCAAATCTGGTGCGCGCGATAACAACGCCGTGCAACGGCGACATCATTCTTGTTCCTGACCCGATTTACGCGTCATATTGGGAGTTCATCAAATGCGCGGGCGCAATCGGGCATCCGATACCGCTGACAAAAGAAAACAACTACATGCCTGATATGGAGTCGGTTTGGGCGACAGTTGACAAGCCGGAAAAAGTCAAGGCGATGGTTATAAACTACCCGAACAACCCGCTGGGCGCCGTTGCAACGCGCGAGTACATCCGGTCAGTGGTTGAGTTTTGCAAAAGGAAAGATATTTTGCTGATTTCAGATGCGGCGTATTCGGAGCTTTATTTTGACGATGCGATAAAACCGTTCAGCGTGTTTGAAATCGAGGGTGCAAAAGATATTGCGGTTGAATTTTTCAGCTTTTCAAAACCTTATGCGTTGACGGGCTGGCGTTTGGGCTGGGTTTGCGGCAACGAGGAGGTGGTTAAGCGCTTTGGCAAAGCAAAATCCACGGTTGACAACGGGCATTTCAAGGCGATGCAGCTTGCGTGCGCAGAACTGCTAAACTCAAAAGAAGGTGACGAGTACATAGCGCGCGAGAACTTGAATTACAAACGCAAGCAGGCGTTTTTAGTGGACGGGTTCCGTAAATTGGGGTATCCGTTGGAGAATGTGCCGGCCGCGACGTTTTATTTGTGGCTGCCGATTCCGCCAAGGTATGATTGTTCGGCCAAGTTCTGTCAGGAGCTGCTGGAAAAATCAGGGATTGTGACGGTGCCGGGCAGCTCATACGGAAAATGCGGGGAAGGGTTCTTCCGCGTGTCGTACGTTTGCTCGGAGGACCAAATGCAAACCGTTCTTGACAGGTTCAAAGAGGACGGGTTCCAGTATTAAGATTTATTTTTGACGCTATTTTTGCTGCGCAAAAAATTTTTTGTTCGGGTTTTATATACCAACATGATCATCAATGCAATCAACCCTTATATCTCTTTTACAGCAAAAGAGCGTTCGGCGCAAGAGCTTGAGTTTTTAAAATTCAGGAGGGATTTAGCACGAAAGGTTCATCCGCAAACTGTTAATTATTACAAAGACTTGTGGAATTTTTCCACAAACAGTACAGCAGAGAACGAGGCAAAATTAAATGCAAGTTCTAAGAATTATATGGATTGTTATTGCAACAAAGCAAGCTATGCGTTGTTAAAAAAACTTTTAAAAGGCGGCGTGGAGGATAAAAATTTAAAAAGGAAACTTAAAAAGTTTGAGGAAGACTTCAGGCCGGAAAAAAGTGGTAAAGCAACTGAAATTGTCACGCAAACAACAGAAATTTCAGCTAAGCTCAACAATTACAAGTTTAAAATTGACGGTGAGGAAAAATCGCTTGCAGAAATACACGATATTTTGGCAACAAGCGAAGATAGCGCTTTACGTAAAAAAGCCCGGGAGGCACACGTCAAGTTTAGTAACTTAATAGCCAAAGACTTGATTAAACTGGTAAAAACCAGAAACGAATATGCGCGCTCAAAAGGGTATGACAATTTTTTTGAATACGAATTAAAAAATACATACAACGTTGACCCGAAAAAAATACAGGAGATGTTTGAACAATTGTCAGACGCGGCAATTGGTTTTTGTCTGCGCGAGAATAATGGCAATAAACAAAAGTTGGTATTTGATGATGACCCCGAAAAACTTGTTAATAATTACATAAAAGACAAAGAAACGATTGTTGCAACTGGAAAAGAAATATATAAAAAAATGGGCTGGGATTTAGACAAACTGCCTGTAACATTGGATTTGTTTCCAAGAGCGGGCAAAGAGACCCACGGATTTTGCGTAGCTACAGATAACAACAAAGATGTAAGAGCCATTTTGAACTTAGGCAAAAATCTGACAGATTTGGAAAACTTGTCACATGAATTAGGGCATGTTGTTTATTATTTGGGCATTTCAGATAAACTCCAGTATTTTGACAGAGACTGTCCTTCTTGTGCTACGACAGAAGCTGTTGCAATGATGATGGGGCATATTTTTATTAAAGAAGATGTATTACCGGAGCTTTTGGGTGTTCCGCAAGAACTGATTCAACGAATCAAAGAGCGGGAGGTTGAAGACAACGCTGCTTTTGTGAGAAAATACGCTTATCATTTCAATTTTGAGAAATCACTTTATGAAAACCCTGACAAAGACCCTGCGCAGACCGAGCGGGAGCTCGCTATAAAGTATCTCGATCGCGACCCTAATTTAAAAGCGAGTAATAAATGGGCAACAACCTCGCATTATCTCACATCTCCGGGGTATTTACAAAACTATTTACGGGCAGAAATTATGGGGATGCAGCTTTACGAGGCGGCTGTCAAACAACTCGGACCGCTGACCAAAAACCCGCACACTGCTGATTATTTCAACAAAAAACTGTTCCGCACGGGCGCTATGTATGATGAAGAGGAAACTCTAAAACGTTTCACGGGCGAAGGTTTTTCTATCGACACATACAAAAAGCAATTTGAGAAAAACTAAACTTACGCCAGCGCCGGGACAGGCATTTTGAGTTAAGCTCTTAACAAATTTTTGTCCAATGCTGCCTGAACGGCTTGGCTTATGGTCTTTGAAGTTTTGTTACAATTTTTCTCCTGATTAAATTTTCCGAAATTAAAAAGTTTTTATATAATAGTAAATTAAAAAGAAGGAGTGTGTATTTATGTCAGAGTTTTCGTTCAACAATTACGCAGATATTTACGGTAACGCGGAATATAAAGCCCAAATCACACAAAAAGCCAAGGAATTGATGGGCGGCAAAGAAACCATTACTAAGGAAGAGGCGTTGTCCATTTTCGGGTTGAAAAAAAACGAACGCGATTTCCGGATGGGCCGTGCAGAAGAAAATATTAATGAATTTGCCAAGCTTGACTTAGACGATAAAACCCTTAATGTAACAGAGTTTTCAATATTGTGCGCGTTAGCAGATACAGAGTCTAGAGATAAAGGTTTTGAATCCAATCTTGAAATTACGCCCTCAGGCGAGTATACGTCAACATTATTAGCTTGCACAAGCGCCAAAAATAAAACCGACATTAATTTATGGGCGCCGGAACAAATGGCTGAGTATGAGGCTGCAAGAGCTGAACAAGAGTCAATAGCTGCGGCCCAAAGAGAAACGGAAGCGGCCGAAGCATTAAAAGCAAGAGCACAAGCAGCCGAAGCCCGGGCGGCAGCAGAGGCTGCAAGGGACGCAGCAAAGCTGCAAAAACAACAAGAATCCCAAGCTAAACTGGAGGAGTTGTTCGCAACTGTGGACACTACCCCAAAAGCACTTGCACCCGTAGCGTTTGAGAAAGAACAAGACCGCGCCAAAGCCGGTTTTGATGAACAAGGCAATCTGGTTTTTGTTGAAAGCGTTGAACAAGATCGAGGCGGCGGGACCTATACCTTCAGGTGGGATGATAAAGGCTATCCGCTTTATTTTGAATATAATAATCCTACATTCGAAAAACACGACAAGGAAGAATATCAATTCAACGAGGACCACACCGGCGGAATCATTACAAAATACGATGAAAACGGAAACGGAACACAAACGCCATTTATTTTCTTGCGCGGCAAGCTCTTTGACACACCGGATATAGAAAACCCGATGCCGCACAGTTCCCCTCCCGGCGGGCGGTTTAAATTTGTACTTAAACAATTCGTCGAACAATAATTTATATTTTTGAACATCAGGACAATCTTAAACAGGCCGCAAATTGCGGCCTGTTTTGAACTAATTATATAAAACTACGACAAAGCAAGCAGCGCTTTGACCGAGCGTGCGTTGTCACGGATTGTTTCTTCGCCGTTGTCAATAACATCTTGCAGAACTTCCGCCGCCACCGGGACAGGCATTTTGAGTTAAGCTCTTAACAAATTTTTGTCCAGCGCTGCTTGAACGGCTTGGCTTATGGTCTTTGCTCTTTCATAATTAATCCTAATAGCCTCCGACAGAGGTTGCCTCGAATAGCGTCATGCCATAAAATAAAAATATGGACACAAAATTAAGAATGCGTTTGCAGCTGACCAAAAATCTTATTGAATTAATGATAGCGGATTTTGACAGGGCCACAGCTAAGGGGCTAAAAAAATGTCTGCGGATTATTGCCAAAGAACTTGATGAAATTATTAAAACCAACTAATAAGTCTGTCAAAGAATTGTTTGAGTTTGATAATTAGCTTACGCAAGCGCAAGCAGCGCTTTGACCGAGCGTGCGTTGTCACGGATTGTTTCTTCGCCGTTGTCGATAACGTCCTGCAAAACCTCCGCCGCCACGGTTTTGTCTTCAAGGTTCAACAGTTCGCCAATCGTGCTCATCGCAACGATCTTTGACATATCGTTGATACCCTTGCCCTCGTGAGCTACAACAACTCTGATTGAATCTGACATATTCTTTTTGACCAGCGCGCGTGATGTCATCTCGCGGATGCAGTCAAGCGACGAGTTTGTGCCGACTTCTTCCAACAGTGCAACTGACTCCGGGTCGTTGTGTCTTGCGAGCCCTTCAACAATCGCGTCCAGTTTTTTGAATGTTTTGTTTTTTGACATATCTTTCATTTTTGTTCCCCCCTAGAAGTTTCCTGATTCCATTGCGCCGACCACGCCAGTAAACTCTTGCCGCAGCTGCGCTATGGGCATTGTTTCATAGCTTACGCCGCCAATCGGCTGGTTCAGAAAATCACCGATACCGCTGATTGCCCTTTTGTAAGTCGGAAACTGCGTATCAACAAAGTTGCCTACACTGCTGACAAATTGGTCTTTCATCGCCGCGCCGAACGACACCATTGCGTTCCATTTTTCTTTTATTCTTGAACCAAACGAACCCATTGAACCGACAAACGCGCTGTAGGTCAATTTATTTTGCTGTTTTGCTTCATTGCTTAACGATTCAAACACATCCGCGCTGAGTACATTTCCTTTGATTGACGCAAACGGGTTTGTTGAACGTGATACTGTCTTTTCGTATTTTGACGGGTTAAATAACCGTTGGCGAATGTTTGTGATTTCCATTTGATTTACCTCTCGTTTAATATCTCACACTATACAAGATAGCATTATGTTTGAAAATCCGGCTCATCCATTTGATGTATTTACATGTTATAATTGGTTGCATGAACAAAAAAATCATCGCGACAAACCGAAAAGCGTTCCACGATTACACGGTGTTTGAAAAATTCACCGCGGGAATTGTGCTGACCGGCACTGAGATAAAATCCATCCGCAAAGGCGCAATAAACCTCAAAGACAGCTTTTGCAAGATAGAAAACGGCGAGATTTTTTTGTACAAAACACACATCTCGCCTTACGAGCAGGGTAACCGGTTCAATCACGACCCCGAGCGCGTAAGAAAACTTTTGCTCCACAAAAAAGAGATTATGCGGATGTTCGGCAAAGTTAAAAAAGAAAACTTCACAATAGTGCCTTTGGAGGTATTTTTGTGCAAAGGGTTTGCCAAGGTGGAAATCGCGCTGGTCAAAGGTAAAAAACTGCACGACAAACGCGAGGATCTTGCAAAAAAAGCTCAAAAACGCGATATGGACAGGGAGTCAAAAAGATGAAAGTCGTGGTCATAGGCAGCCAGATGATGCTCGCAAACGTGATAGAAGGCCTGCTTGACGCAGGCCACGAGGTGGCAGGGGTTCTGTATAAAAAACGCCCGTGGTGGCAAAACACACCTGAAAAAACGCTGATTAAAGAATATAAATTTCACGAAATCAAATGCAAAAGCGCGAACAGCGAAAAATTCAAACGCGAGCTTTTGCGGTTGAACGCTGATGTGCTGATTGTTGCGATGTGGCACGAGCGGTTAAAAAAAGAGATTTTTGACACGCCAACTCTTGCCGCAATCAACGTGCATCCGTCGCTTTTGCCGCAGTACCGCGGGCCAAACCCGTACCTGGAAACAATCCGAAATCAAGAAAAGATGTCGGGTTTGACAATCCACCTGATTGATGAGGATTTTGACCACGGTGCGATTTTGGCGCAGGAGCAGGTTGAGATTCTGCCGGGTTACACCGGCCGCGAACTGCGCGAGCAGACTGTTTTGAAAGCACGATACCTGACATCGGCTGTGTTGAAACGGCTTGAAACAGGCGAGATTGTGCCGGTGGCGCAAGAACACGACAAAGCGACTTATTACCCCGCAATTAACCCTGTTGATATGCTGTTGGACTTTGAAGGCAAAACCGCCGACCAAATCCACGCCCAAATCCGTGCGTTCCACCCGTGGTACCCGTGCTATGCAAAGTTCGGGCGCAACTATTATATCGCCGACCCGTATCGGACGCGGGTTTCAGAAGTTCAGCCGCAAGAGGGCTTGTTCAAACAATGCAAGGACGGCCAATTTATCGTACTACATCACGCGCGGCGGGTGAGCCGCCTCCGGAAAGGTTAAAGTACCCAATCACAGGCGTCGTGCTTATATTAATTTATGTAAACCCAAAAAATATTGTAATTCCGGTATTTTACAAAAAAATACCCCGAATTGCCTGTTTTTAGTCAATTTTGCGGGCTAAAAATTCTTTAAATAAGGGTAAGAGTTTTCACGGGGAAAACACGAAAAAGGAGAAGAATTATGGGAAATGTAACAAACGTTACTGCAAAACCTGTTGACGCAAAACAAGTTTTAGAAACCGTTGCCAAAGCGGCACTTTTGGGACCACCGATTGTAAAAACACTCGGATTATACGGGTTAAAAGACACAGAAATCGGCGAGGCGCTGACTAACAGAGTCAAGACCAATATCCAAAATATAAAAGAAGATCCTAAAGTGCTTCTGAAAAATTTTGGCGTTTTTGGTTTGATAAATAAAATGAAGGGAGCAACTCAAAAATAACATTTTGTAAAAGCCCCTTCGGGGGCTTTTTTGTGGCCCTGCCGCATCTGAACGGGTCAAAGTATCAAGTCGCGCGCACCGGACTTGATTTTTTCCACATTTTGGCGGATTTTTTCGTCGCCCAGTCGTTTAAGCTCGGCCTCAACCAGATTTTCCCCGAGCGCTTTTGTTTCAGGTGAGGCGTGGTCTTGCAGGTATTCTTGCAGCGTCATAATCGCGTTTGGCTGGCAGAAATTTTTTATCTGCTGGCCTTTGCAAATCTCCATAAACCGTTCACCCGTGCGGCCTTGGCGGTAACAAGACGTACAAAAACTCGGCAGATAACCAAGCTCTATCAACCAGTAAATAACATCATCAAGCGGCCGTTTATCGCTTATATCAAACTGCGCGGTGTCAAGGTCAACAGACTCGTAATAGCCGCCGACACTGGTTTTTGAGCCGCCGCTGATTTGCGAAACACCCAGCTTCAACAGCCCCGCGCGACATTGCTCGCTCTCACGCGTTGACACGATCAACCCCGCATACGGCATTGCGATACGCAATATCGCGGTAATTTTAGCAAACTCGGCGTCATCAACCCCGTTGTAATCGCCCGGGTCAACCCCGTCAGCCTTGCGGATACGCGGTATGCTCACGGCGTGCGGGCCGACGCCAAACGCGGCTTCCAGATGCTCGGCGTGCATCAAAAGCGCGGCAAAATCGTATTTGTAGTCGTCCAGTCCAAACAAAACGCCGATACTCACGTCATCAATGCCGGCTTCCATCGCGCGGTCCATGGCCTCTGTGTGCCAGTTGTAATCGTGCTTGGGCCCGGTTGGGTGCAGTTTTTCATACGCTTTTTTGTTGTAGGTTTCCTGAAACAAAATATAGGTGCCGATGTTTGCGGCCTTTAATTTGCGGTAGTTTTCAACGGTGGTGGCGGCGATGTTGACGTTCACCCTGCGGATTGAGCCGTTTTTGTAAATCGTGTCAATTGAGTCCAGAATATAGTCAATCGGATTGTGGTTGGGGTCCTCGCCGGCCTCAATCGCAAGCCGTTTGTGTCCCATTTTTTCCAGCGCAACAACCTCGCGGGCTATCTCATCTTGTGTGAGTTTGCGCCGGCAGATAGTCTTGTTCGCAGCGTGGTACGGGCAATACACGCAGCCGTTCACACAGTAATTTGACAGATAAAGCGGCGCAAAAAGCACGATGCGGTTGCCGTAGTAGTCTTGCTTGATTTTTTTCGCAAGCTCAAAAATCTCTTCTGTTTTGCCGCTTTCAAGGAGCACGGCAGCCTCGCGGTGGGTCAAACCGTTTTCAAGCCGCGCTTTTGCAAGGATTTCGTCAATCATTGCGGTGTTATCGCGGTTTGCGCGCGCAAATTCCAGCGTCGCACGCACCTCTTCGTCGCTAATAAATTCTTCGGCTTTATTTGATTTCGGATTATACATAATTAGAACTCCGCGCGGATTTCGTCAATAATTTTTTTGACCTCAGGATGGACATCGGCTTTTGAGGCAATATTTTCTTTAACCTGGCGTGCAAACTCTGATTTACTGAACTCGCCGAGCCCATGCTGTTTAAAGAAGTTTTCCAAAATCTGCGCCATCGGCAAATCCTGTACCAGCTCGCTGTTTTTGACCTTGTAAAAATCTTTGAGCGAGTTGTTAAGCGTTTTTGTGATAAGCATAATCGGGAGCAAATCCTCAAACTCGCCGCCTTTTACGATATGAATCCGGTCAAAGAGGCGCAGCTTGGGTTTTAACTGAACGTCTGTCGCATCGCTGTCCAGCAGGATGTAAACGGGGATTTTCAGGCTCTCGCAAATTTTGTAGAACTGTTTTACCACCTGATTTTTGCCGCCTGCGGAAATCACGATGACACCGTTTTCGTCAAAATCGTAGCCGCAAATCTTTGCGAACTCGGGCAGCAGAATTTCTTCTGTTATACCTTCAACGAGGACAACTTTTTCAAGCGGGTAGCGCAGTTTTTTTCTGCGTCGGCTTTCCAAAACATCCATTGAGGTTGCCATTTCTTTCATCCAGCGCAGGTTGACGGGACTTTTTTCGTTGATTAGCGGCAGCGCTGCCATGTAATTTATATTATTTATCAGCAGGTTTTTGACATTCTCGTTAAACTCAAACAGCAGTTTTTCGTTGTCAAACAGGCGCAGGTTGATGATGTAGTCGTCGCCTAATTTGCAGCCAAGGTTTTCCAGCGATGCGTTAATCACATACTGCGCTATATCACGGATTCGGGTATATTCCATCTGGTCAAGGTCTTTTTTGCTGTATTTCGGTTCAATCAGGTTGGTTTTTATTATGTCTTTAAATACGCGAAGGTACTTGTCCTCGGTTTCTTTAAACCTTGTCAGCCGGTCAAATGCGGTTAGGATTTGTTCGGGTTTAAGATGTTTTATCTTGTATTCTTGTAACATTTGTTAATTAATCCTGCTTTGTATTGGCAACTTTTTTCCTTTTTTGTTTTTATAATATATGTGGAGTCGTATGTTTAATTGTACTAATACTGATTACAGAAATCATTATAGCATATCAATGCCAAAAACGATAAAACTTAACAATTTTGTTGAGGGTCCGGTTTGCGCGCCGAGTTTTGGCAATACGACTCCTGCCAAGGTGCAGACAGTGCCGAATACCGGTGCGTCAAACGGTGCTTCGCGCCCTGCTGTGGCAACGACTTTCCGGACAGAGCTTTTGACAAAAGAGGAGAAGACCAAATACAAAGAGCTTGCTGGGCTGGTTGATCCGCCAAGCAAGAAGGCGCTCAACACGCTCTTGAAATTAGGTGTGCTTTTAAACAACGACTCAGGTGACAGGACAAGTGTTCTGGACAATCTCCACAAAATCGCGAAAAATCCGCGCGCGGAAGGGTTGAGCAACCGCAATATTTTGTACGAGACAATCCGGTCTATTGCAAACCCGCTTGTTATCACGCAGCAGCTGGGTGATATCCCGCCGGATTACGTGAAAAAGGTAAAAGCTGCGGAAAAATCCATTGAAGAGGTCCAATCCACTCAATCGGGCACGTGCGTTGCGGCCAGCGCGCAGTTTAACATGGCGATGAAGCAGCCGGCCGAGTATGTGCGGTTTGTTGAGGGTTTGAGCTCACCAAACATGGCGGTTGAAAAAACTATTCAGCTGAAAAACCTTGCAGACAACACTCTTGATGCGGTTTGGCTGTTGAACGCGTTTGAGATTCCGTTTGAGGCGCCGGACCATTTCAAAAGCGTCAAGATAAAGTTTAAGCCGGATAATAACGCGCTTTTGCGTGCGCAGATTCAAACAAAACACCGCGACGGGTACGAGCGCTCCTCGGTTGATGTGCTGATGCAGTCGGCGTTTATGCAGGTGGCATCGCAGCAGTCCTATGATTCGCTCTCTGACAAGCGAGCGGGCAAATTCAACCAAAACGACAAGGGACTTATTGAGTTTGAAAAGACTTTCCTTGAATCCATCACAGCGGACGAGAACATGATTTCTGTGACGTACCAAAAAATTGATGAGGACGGCAAGCTAACCGGTTATGAGACAGATTTTGACACGATTAAACGGCAGATAACCGATACGCTCGCGGCCGGCAAAAACCTTATCATCGGCTACACGCAGGTTGATAACGAGAACCGCGTTATTAACGGGCATGAGATAACAATAATCGGTACAAGGGTTGAAAACAACGGCAAACTGACGTTTATTTGTACAGATACAGATGATGACAAGGCTGAAACAATTGAGTACAGTGAGGATTACCTGCTGCCAAAAATCCACCATACCGCGCTGCCAAAGGCTATTGCGGAAAAAGATGTTCTGATGGTGGAAAACTGGGTTGAGGGGCTGAGAAGCTACAAGCAGATGAGGAACGATGCGCAGGGGTAGATTTAAAATGGAAAATTAGTCCGGTTTCCAGATTGAGTTTTTGTAGGCCAAAAACACGGCGTGTATGTCATTGAAAGCGCCGAGCTTTGCGCGGATATTTTTTTTAATTTTGCGCAGGCGGTAGCTTGTAAGTTCGCGCTCTTGGCATATCATTCTGTTTGTTTCGCCCTGACCGAGCAGGACAATGACGATTTTTCCTCTTCTGTTAATTTGTTTTTCATGATACTCCTTTTTGTGCCCTTATAGTCATTAAATCTTTAATCATTATATGCGAAAATAAAAATATGGACAATAAGGTAACAAAAATTTTACGATTGGGGAGAAAAATCCACCAATTTCGCAAAGAAAAAGGATATTCACAAGAAGCATTTTCCGGGCTGCTTGGTATCTCACGCGATCATCTCGCCAAAGTAGAAACAGCAAAGCGTTGTATAAGCCTTCGGCTTTTAATAGATGTTGCCGAAAAATTAAACAAACAAGTCAGAGAATTGATTGATTTTTAATTTAAAATATTCTTCCTTATATTAATTTTCCACTTTCCATTTTCAATTTTCAATTTTCAATTTGTTAACTCAATTGTAACATTCTTGTTACATGCTTTAAAGTTTTGGGTGAAAATAGCCGTATAACAACATGAGTAAAAGCGAAAGGCTAAAAATGGGATTGTCAGCACAACAATGCAGATTGCTAACGATAACAGGGCGCAAGTCGGACTGTGAGTTTCGTTCAATGGCATTATCGCACGAAAAGATATCGCTTTCGCGCAATATGGCTGATCTTTCCAGTGAATACCAGAACTCACTGGATAAAACAAAGCTTGTGTATGATTATTACGGCAAGGGTGACAACTCAACACCGTTGAGCTACGGTGTGTTGACAACACCTGGGGCCCTGAACGATTACACGCCTGTAATGATAAGCGATACACAGGGCAAGATAGTAGTGGACAGACGACTTGCGGCGGCGGCGCGGTTTGCGGGTATCCCGCAAGAGGGCGTTGGCGGGCTGCCGTCAGATGTTGTCCGGAACAGATTTTTGGAAGGCTTGTTCGGCAACGGCGTAATAAACGGCGTCCAACGCGACAGATTTATGCTGGTACCGTACGCACAAAACGCAGGTGTCGGCAACGAGGGCGAATTGACCGTGTTCACCGACAAGTTGAACCTTCAGGGCTTGATTGACAAACTAAGAACAAGCAAAGAAGCGCAATACGGTTTTACAGCGGATGACTTTAACGCCTACGGGGTAGGTACAGAACTGACAAACAGCGATTTCAAGATTATAAAAGGCTCAGACGATAACGGTCAATCGGGCAAGTTTTATCTTTCGGACCTTTTATCGGGCGACTACGCGATATATACCGGTGAGGATGATGATAATGAAACTCCTTGGGGTCAAGGCGGTGACAATTTTGATACCGATGAAATGGCAAGAGCACTTCAAGATGGAACAAATAAGTTCTTTATTGACTGGCTGGCGGACTCGTTCGGGTCGGTTCTTTCAATACCCGGTGACCCGAAAAGTAACGATGCGCTTGCGTACGCGGCAGACCAGTTGAAAGAAATGTTCAGCGAAAGTAACAATAATGGTCGTGCGTATCACGATACAAAGGACAAATCAAATCTTAATGGTTCCAACGGCTTTGACGAAGATAAATTTGTAAGAGACAACCAAAGCAAATATGTCGGTATTGTAACAAAAGAAAAAATGGGTAAATCCTCAATAACCGACGAATGGCGCAACTTGGGTAACGCGGCTGCGTTGAACCTTAGTAACCTAGCAAACGTATTCTTGACGATGTATGCGCAGTTTATGGATCCAAACGGTTTGGATTCGCCGTCCAACCCTTACCACGCACAGGCCGGCTCCGGTCAAACAGTTGCACAGCAAAAAGGCACCTGGGCATCTGGCGATACCAACCTGCTCTACACCACATATGTCGGCCAGCAGTTCTCCAACGAGGAGGCAAAGATGGCGGCGTTCTACGATACAATGCTCAACCAGCTTTGCACAAAAGGCTGGACCGAGGATGCAAAAATCACCGATAACGGGCATCTTCAAGAGTTGCTGCAAAGCGGCAAGGCGTTTATTAACCGCCTGAAAGACGACGGATATTATTATCAGGGCGGCTACGCGACCGACAGCTATGTCAAGGAAGTCATTGACGAATCGTTCGTTGCAAAAGCCGAGGCAAAATACAACTCGGAAAAAGCCAAATTGAACCAAAAAGAGCAGATGCTTGACTTGAAGATGAAGAACCTTGACACGGAAATCTCCGCGCTGACGACTGAATACGACACGATTAAGTCAACAATCTCCAAAAATATTGAGAAAACTTTCAAACGTTACGACGCGTAGGGGTAAATTGGGGCGGTTTCCGGCGATTTACGCAAACCATTCAATGAGCGGTTTTATGACCTCGGGCTCAAACCCGTAGCGGTTCAAGATATCGTCAATACGCAGGCTTATTGTAATCGGGTTCGGCAAATTGACCGTTTGACCATCAAACACATCGCTGTAATTTAGCCCGTCGTGGACACATTGCGGCAGCTTCACCACGTTATCAGGTTGCAAATACGCCAGCCCGTGAGTGCGGCAGACGATTCCCCTGTGCTCGTAAACACAGCAAAGCCCGTCAAGCAAAAACGGGCAGGGATAAATTGGCTGGCGGCCGGCTTTAACGGCGGCGATATTTGCCTTGACGCGCGTGTGTTTTTCAGCCGGCAGATGCATAAACGCGCCCATAATATGCTCCATATCCGGCCGTGACATCGGGTAATCGCCTTTTTCGCAGCAGGCGCTGCAGCCGGGCCGGCAGCGGATGTGTTCTTTTTGCGAGTCAAAAAGCTGACCGAGCTCAACATCAAGCGTGGCCAAAAAATCCTTATAATCCATTTTTAACCCGCCCGGCAGGCTTCAAGTCCGCACTTTTAATCAATGTATATTTTTTGCCGGTTTCAACGATTTCAAATTTGGCGTGCTGCGAGAATTTCTCCACATCCGAGTTTTTCACGACAACATAGGTGGTTTTCAGAGTTTTTTCAAGCCAAGCGTAATCAATCTCGGGCTTGCGCTTGATATAACCGCCGGAATAGTACAGGAGCGAGTATTTTCGCCCGACCCCGAACGATGCAATCGGGCGGTATGTTTTGGCGTAGTGCATCAAATCATCCTGACCGAACGTAAAGTTAAACTTGAACGCCGGGCCGGTGCCAAACGCCAGAATACACGCCATAACGCCTGCGGTGACAGCAAAGCGTTCCAGGTTAACGATACAAAACGCGACAATATTCGCCGCAAAAAAGAACAGCGGCAAAATGTATGTGATAAGCTTTGTTCCGGACACCGAGAAGAACAAAAACGTGAACGCAAATCCGATAAGGTTCAGGTAGAGCCATTGGTTTGTCGTCCGTTCTAACCATATTTTGCGCGGGTTCACAAACGCAATCCACGGGATAAACCCTACCAAAAATGTCGGGATATAAAACCACCAGCCTTGCGTTCTGCCGATTTCCTCACCGCCTGCAAAGCGCTGCAGGTGGTGCTTTACAACGTATTCGTCCCAAAAAAGGTTCGGATACATTTCAAGCATTGTTTGGTGCCACGGCACAACAATTGATGCAAACAAAATCAGTCCGACAAACAAATACTGCGGGCGGAAAAGTTCGCGCCCTTTGCCAAGCGCAACGGCCGCGCAAAACATCACTCCAAACGGCACAACCACGCCGGGGACGCCTTTTGCCAGAACAGCAAGCGCCGAGAAAATGTAAAACAGCCACCAAAAATATTTTTTGTTTTGCTCTTGCACATAAAAAGTCAAGAACCCGCAAACCACCGCCAATCCTGCGCATGCGGCAAGCACAATATCAAGGATTGCAAACTTTGAAAGCACGTTAAACTGCAGCGATGTGGCAAGGATGACGGCTGCTGTGATACCGTACTTGCGCGAGACGACTTTTTTGCCGGCAAAATATAGTGCGAACGCGGACAACATACCGCACAACGCAACGGGGAAACGGACGGTAAACTCGTTTATCTTGCCAAATAGCGCAAACGAGGCGCATTCAAGCCAAAAATACAGCGGCGGTTTTTCAAAAAAGTATTCGCCGTTCAAGCGCAAGGTCATAAAATCCTTTGACAAAAACATATCGCGCGCCATTGATGCGTAGCGGGTTTCGTCCACATCCATCAGCGGATAGCTGCCGATGCCCCAAAAAAACACGAGCGCACAAAACCCCAGCAGCCCCAAAAAGGTGAAAAACTCTACATGCTTCTTGATTAATCCCATCACAAAATTATACCATGGAACATTTTTTTGCGCACCGCGTCTAAAACGGGGGGAGAGAAAAAAGATGGCGATACAGGTGGTTGATTTGGATTATTTGACGCATGAGGAAGAGCCGCGGACATTCAGCTCGATTTCAAACGATGATGATATTTTGCAAATGTATTTAAAAGACATCGGCAAGGTCAAGATGCTGAACGCGCAGCAGGAAAAAGCTATCGGACAAAAGATTAAAGAGGGTGAAAAAGCGCCTGCCGGCTCGCCCGCGGCAAAAGTCAGGGAGAGTGCGATTAATCAACTTGTCAACGCAAATTTGCGGCTGGTTGTCAGTATCGCAAAAAAATATATCGGGCAGGGTGTGTTGTTTATGGATTTGGTGCAGGAAGGGTCGCTGGGTTTAATTAAGGCCGCGGAAAAGTTTGATTATTCAAAGAATTTCCGGTTCTCCACCTATGCAACTTGGTGGATTAAGCAGACAATTATCCGGTCAATTTCCAATAACGCCAAGGCGATTCGGATTCCGGTGCATATGGCGGACAAAATTAAAAAATACAAAAAAGCGGTTGCGGAATTGTCCTCGGAGCTCGGGTATGAGCCTGATGACGAGCAGGTTTCGCGGCGGTTGAAGGTTTCAATGAAGATTATTTCGGCGATTAAACAATCCATAATAAAAGACCCGATTAGTCTGGAAACGCCGGTGACAGATGATTTGAATATCGGTGATTATATTCAGGACACGGATATTTCGCCGGAAAACAGTACAACTGACGAGGAGTTGAAGGGAAGTGTTGAGGATTTGCTCTCCGGGCTGGATGAGCGCGAACAAAAGATTTTAACGCACCGGTTCGGGATAAACGGGGCGACACCGTGCACGCTTGAGCAGCTGGGCAAACTGCTCGGGTACTCAAAAGAGCGGGTGCGGCAGCTGGAACACACGGTACTTTTGCGGCTGCGCAGATCGGAGCAGTTCAGGCATTTGAGAGATTTTATAGGTTAACAATTGTCACACTCGCGCGGGGCACCGCGCTTTTTTTTGCTAATCCGGAATAATAATTAAGAAATAATATGTCTTGGTTAAAATGTATTGATTTTTAGTCAAAAATAGTTTATAATATGAGTGTACTCTCGCTCATAAGAGGTAGGGCATAAGTTTGCTAGACAAACTCCCTTAGTACAAAAGCAAGCAAGTGCATACCTTGTGTGTGCACTTTTTTAGTGTTAATATTTTTATATGTTAGAAAAATATTATTTTGAGTTCTCAAAAAATTATTGCAGGATAATGCGTTTGGAAATGCAGATTAAAAGAATGCTCATTTCTTCTCTTTTAGCATTTTATGGCGAAAATATTACAAAAGTTTTCATAAATTCTTTTATGAAAAAAATAGGGTGAAAAGGTACGCAATCAAAGACAAGCACATTTATATACCAATATTAAAAAACTCACAGATGACAGAATCAAAAAAATTCATAACAATTATAAATAAAATGTACTTATCAGATATACTTTTTATAGTGTTACATTGTGAACAATTTCAAAAGGAAGAAATAACAGGTAACTTTTATTTTAAAGTACCTGAAAAATTCGGGGTGTTAATTAATGCAAAATCTTCGTTATTGAATTTGAGAAATGCCATTGCGCATTTTAATTTCAAGGATTATGAGAAAAACAAACACGAATATCTTGATGCACTACTTTTGTTTGAAGTTCACATTGGTCAAAATATCAAAGGAATTACGGAATTTCCTGTATTTGAAAACAAACCTTCTGTTAGAGCAATCCTTATGGCAATAAAAGAATCACGCCGGGATCTTTTTGATATAGATATAACCAAAGATGATGAAATGGAATATCATTACAACAAACATCGTGTTCTAATGGATTTATGCGATGATATTGCATTGTATAACGGCTATATCCCGGAAGAATTACCATCACCATGGACTATTTTAAGGCAGTGGTACGATTTAAAGCAAGGCACTAATAAAGCTAAAGAAATTGATATCTATTCGCTACCATTATTTTCAAACAAGGAAACTTAAAAATCCGCGCGGGGCACCGCGCTTTTTTTTGCTATAATTAAACAATGATAGATGTGATCGGTGCGGGACTTGCGGGCGCGGAGGCAGCGCTGCAGCTGGCAAAACGCGGGATAAAAGTTCATTTGCACGAGATGCGGCCGGCAAAGACCACCGGCGCGCACACGGGCGGTGATTTTGCCGAGTTTGTCTGCTCAAATTCGCTCGGGTCATCGGATGTTACAAACGCGTCGGGGCTGCTCAAAAGCGAGATGGAATTCTTGGGCGGCGAGCTGATAAAAATAGCCTATGAACACAAGGTGCCGGCAGGCGGTGCGCTAGCAATTGACCGTGAGGGCTTCGCGCGCGCGGTAACAGAGCGTATTGAATCGGAGCCAAACATAACCGTCATCCGCGGCGAGATTTCAAAAATCCCG
>QMCD01000641.1_pt1 | contig 28686 bp, 20 predicted proteins | sample 1821841 | NCBI WGS metagenome assembly QMCD01 (sample SAMN01991225, study PRJNA193472) | Termite gut metagenome, whole genome shotgun sequencing project. | isolation source: worker | host: Macrotermes natalensis | reverse complement strand
TTATCACATCATCAGTTCAAATTATTGCACTCAGTCCTGCAGAAACTCCTTAAAGACTATACATCTGAAAAGATTTGCATTGGGTTTTTCAATTTACCGCTAGGTGATTAGGAGAGCCAAAACAATGATGATAGACAAAATCAAAAGAGTCTAAACAGCTTGCTTTAACCTAGTTTGCTTTTGCGGAAAGTAAATTCTTGCTAAAGGTCGTGGCAGCAAGTAGATTAGCGCACTCATGGCAATGGGTACCAGTAATTGGATCACAAGAAAGCCTACAATCGGTGGTATGCCTGTAGAGCTCGTTATGCCATAAGCCAATGTCTCGACCGGAAACCTGTCAATAATCAGTATGTGCATACAAAACAGAACCAGTGTATTGCGTCCTACAAATTGCATAAAGTTGCCAAATTGCCCTAGGTGCTTATCAATGAACTTTGCAAGAGGCACGACGCACAAACAACCACAAATTGCTCCAACGGCATCAGAAAGACCGTGCGGATAAGCGCAACCTACCGGATAAACTCCAACAGAATCACCAAACCACCAGATTGTGGTTATCCAGATTATCGGAAATGTTATCCATATTGGAATTGGAATTTTTTTGTCCTCAAAAAGACCATGCTTGTTGCATAGGTAACCAACGTGCAAGAACAAAGACGCACAAAGCCCGGGCTGAATACTAAATGGCAAAAATACATAACGTGAAGAATACCAACCTACTAAAAAAATCACTATGATTATTGCGCTTGCATACTTGGTCTTATGAGCCAATGACCACGCAAGCTTGCCCCAAAATAACGCCAGCAGAAACCAAATGCCACCAATAGCTGATACCGGAAACAGCGTTACGTCCGATCTGGAACCTGTACCATATACTGCAGCCATAAACACATCCCATGCGCCACTTCCCACAGTTGTCGGATCGCCTAAGACAAACACTACAATTGCCGTAATAATAACTGCAAGCAGTGCCGTAACTGCATATGGTAGCAAAATCGACCGCGCTTCCTTCTTAAGGCTCCACTTAGAAGTTGGCTTTAAAAAGAAACCGCTGGCGAGCCAAAACAAAACAACATTTATTGAAAATACGTAAAGCGAAATCTCTGACGGAATTACATCTTTTACGATGCTCCAATTAAACCCAATATGACCAAAGAAGATAAGAATTATCGCAAAAGCTTTTAAGATATCGATGTAGTGAATTCGTGCTTTAGTCATAATTGAGCTCCCTCGCCAAAGTTGGAAAAGCGGTGCACTCCAAAACCGCAAGACCATCATAACATAGGCTTTTGAATGTTAATCGCTTAATGTTATAACTCTTTAAATTGACGACTTTTTTGGTACATAAATACTGCAAATATACATAGGATAGGTGTTGTGTAGATGAAGGGTATTGCGTACCTAAACGCTTCTGTTAAAGCTCCGGTCGATGGAGATACAAGCAGGAATAAAAAGGATACAAACACCGGTACAATTAATCCCAAATAGCGCTTTTGACCTTTAAGTATTAACATAAAGCTGATCAAAGGAACAACAAATACATAAAAAGCCGGAGTGAACAGAAAGGATATTACCGGTAGTTGGGCAACAAGAACATCTAGCCTAGCTAAGCCTTTTGTTAAAAGCTTATTAACCTCCGGCCTATCGTAGTGTGGCACGTCTTCATACCAACCAACTGCTACATCATTGTTAGTGCTCAGCCAGTCAAACACATTAGGATTACCTTCGCTGTAGTTTTCATTCACAAACCATTTTCCGTTTATAGCGCCTACAGCTCTAATATATGATTCCGGGTGCCTCAGTCCTTGAGAGACATAGCATTTTAAATAACGCTGCAACTGATCGCTTGTAGGCCAATATTCCACTCCCTCCAAAAATCCTATTCCTTTTATGTTGTCTATTACAAATGGGTAGTAACGCTCAGCAATATAGTCATAGCCCAACAACTCATCGATGATCTCTCGCTCTTCAGCAGTTACGTCATTTGGGTTTTCGATAACGTAACGTGCGGTTTGTTGATATAAAGCGCCAAATACTTCTACAGAAGATCCCGGAGAAACATTAAAAAGAGGGTAAACAATTGCGGGAATCAAAACAACGCTTGTTATAAGAGGCAATAAAATTGAGACAAAAAGTGTAATTAAAGCCTTCCTATATACTACTGCCAATACAAAAGCTGTTAAAACCACAAGATAAAGGCTGGTTTTTTTAGTTAGCATCATTAACAAACAGCTTAATATGAAAGCAAACGCCATGCCCGGCTTTTTGAATGTTGCTCCCTTACTTCTTATGTATTCAATCACAAATAAGAAGAACCATACGTATATCCATGCGAAAAAGGTTTCTTTAACAACAATGTTTGCCATGATTGGAAACAGAGGAAACAGTGCATATATCGCCAACACGATACGCATCACCAAGCGCTTAACACCTAGGTTTTCAAGATAAGTACATGATACTGCCAATGTAAAAGCAGTTATTGTAACTTGTAATACAACCAAGCCAAAAAGCCCTGCTGTTGAGCTACCAGTTATGAACATGCCTAAATTAATGATCGCACCAAAAACAAAAGTGACAAATATTGGATGGTGGTCGGTGAATGATGCGCCTTCTTGCATCGAGAAGACACCGTAAGAACTGTTACCAAAATACTGTCCTAATTGAAATATCGTGTCGTTAAACAGCACTCCCGGCAACAAGGCAATAGTTGCCGGCAACCAACATATAAAAAGCAGTAAGGCACGCTTCGCTGTTTTTAGATTAATTATCTGACCAATTACAAAATCTTGTTTTTCTACATCTTCAAAGAATGTCTGCTTTTTGTCCGTCTCTGAAGTTTTTTGTGTGTTGCTAATAATGCTAAATCTGTTCAGGAGTTGTATTAGCAGCAGCAGACCCAAATATATAACGGCTGTCAAAACAAATGCAAAGACAATCTCAACAATACCAGGCGTACCCCATCCGTCATCTTTAATAAATCCTGATGAAAGTGCGCTTACCCATGCAATGATTGCGGCTACAAAAAAAGGACTCCATCCCGCATTTTCAATTATTGCTTTGGCTTTTTGCATGATGAGCATTGGCAATCCTTTTTATGGTTAAGAAAGCTTGTTCCAATGCAATATTACCAGAAGACAAATTAATAATTGATTACATGCAAATGTAAAGTTGTTCAAAAGCATGGTGTTATCAAGAACTCATTATCACATCTGTCTTTTTATATATTTATCTTCTTATAACATATAGTGTGATTATTTTCTCTAATTTATTTAGTTTCTTTGTTCTATTCAGTCTTGGTATTCTCTACAATTAAGCGAGGATAAAGTACTAAGGAAGTGCCGATTTAATCATTACTTCCTAAAAGGAGAAGTTGATGCCACAACATGATTTTCAACTTGAGTTGACGATATTAATGCCCTGCCTTGATGAGGCTGAGACACTTGCAATTTGCATAGATAAAGCAAAAGGATTTCTGGAAAAAAGCGGAATAAGTGGAGAGATTGTAATTGCCGATAATGGCAGCACAGATGGATCACAAGATATTGCCAGAGAGCATGGAGCAAGAGTAGTTGATGTGCCACAGCGTGGTTATGGTGCCGCTCTAATCGGAGGGTGCAACGCCGCAAAAGGTAAATACGTAATCATGGGCGATGCTGACGATAGTTATGACTTTACCAACTTGTCAGCTTTTGTTGAGCGTTTGCGTGCAGGCGACGATCTGGTAATGGGTAATCGTTTTGCAGGAGGTATTGCCAAAGGGGCAATGCCCGCTTTACACAAATACTTGGGTAATCCGGTTTTATCCGGACTTGGAAGAATGTTCTTCAAGTGCCCGATCAAAGACTTTCACTGTGGACTTAGAGGATACAATACAAGCCGCATGCGTGAGCTTGGGCTTCAGACATTAGGTATGGAGTATGCCAGCGAGATGGTTGTGCAGTCTATTATTAACAACTACAAAGTTTCTGAAGTTCCAACAACGCTATCGCCTGACGGACGGACGCGACCACCGCACTTGCGTAGTTGGCGCGATGGATGGCGTCACTTGAAGTTTCTCTTAATGCATAGTCCTAATTGGTTGTTTTTGTATCCTGGGATTGTTTTGGTCATTATAGGTCTTGTTTTAGGCATAATTGTAGAAATATCACCACTAAACTTCTTTGGTGCCACACTTGATATCAATACTCTTTTGTATTTTGCGGCGATGGTCATTGCAGGCTTTAACATAATATCTATCCATTGTTTTACAAAAGTCTATGCTGTAAAAGCAAAATTTATCAAAGTTGAGCAAGCACCTTTTAGGAATCTAAACGCAGATACGTGCGCATTGGCTGGTTTTATCATTGGTTTGATCGGTATTGTAGCTACAATATTTGCTTTTGTAATCTGGGGTGGCACTTCTTTTGGCGATTTAGAGCCTGAGTCATTTATGCGTATAACAATTCCTGCCACAACCCTAATTATTGTTGGAGTCCAACTTGTGTTCTCAGGATTCTTTCTGGACATTTTACGCATTAAAACAAAGGACAAAGAGCTCTAGGGAAGTGCCGATTTAATGCTTGTGCATCAGATTCTGCTCAGTTTGTTCCAAATCTGTTTGAGCAGGCAACGGCACTACCTAGCGTAATGTCGTTGTCTGCTCGGACATATCTGGGTCAAACTGTGCTGAAGATGGCGAGCAATGATTAAATCGGCACTTCCCTAGTTTATGTGCGCTGTATAATAATTTGTCTTATGGCATAATTACTTTATCTTGATCTGCTGATTTTATATCAGTATTTTCAGGACGTAATTATTTGCGCAAGGGGATTTATATGAATTTTGGAACTAGGGTCGCGGTCATTATTCCGTGCTTTAACGAAGAGCTTACTATTGCAAAAGTTGTCGAAGATTTTGGACGCATCTTGCCTGATGCTGACATATACGTTTACAACAACAACTCCACAGACTCAACAGCTTCAATAGCTCGTGAACACGGTGCAATCATTAGAAACGAACCCAGACAAGGTAAAGGCAATGCAGTGCGTCAAGCATTTCGCGATATAGACGCGGATTACTACGTTATGATTGATGGCGATGATACTTATCCAGCTGAAGCAGTGCATGAGATGCTGGAGCCTCTCATAAGAGGCGAAGCTGACATGGTCATTGGGGACAGGTTGTCCAACATGAGTTATCACGCTGAAAACAAGCGTGCTTTTCATAGCTTTGGAAACAACCTTGTTCGCTCGCTAATCAGCATGTTTTACGGTGTTAAATACAACGACATAATGACAGGTTACCGTGCTTTCAATCGTGTTTTTGTTAAGTCGTTCCCTATTTTGTCTAAAGGATTTGAGATAGAGACCGAATTATCCATACATTGTATTGATAAGAACTGGCGCATAGTCGAAATACCAATCGATTATCGTGATCGTCCTGAGGGAAGTGTATCCAAGCTCTCAACATTTAGCGATGGCTTTAAAGTATTGATGACCATCATGACGCTCTTTAAGGACTATAAGCCGCTGGCACTCTTTTCAGTAGTTGGAGCACTGTTTTCGCTTATCGGATTGGTATTTGGCATTACTGTTGTGATCGATTTTGCACAAACCGGACTCGTGGAGCGTCTTCCGACTGCTATACTTGCTGTTGCACTTGTGTTTTGTGGGTTGCTTTCTCTGGCCTGTGGACTAATCCTCGACACAACCGTAAAGGGTTACCGCAAACAATACGAGCTTATGCTGATGGACAAGCAGGAGTGGCAAAATATGAGTCAGTCTACACTTAATTCTGACCAATAATTATTAGGAGGCGTTGGGTGCCTTTAAATATTAAGAAACTCATTTCCGAGTCAGGCAGATACTTGATTATTGGCTTTTCGTCTGCTGCTATCGAGCTGGGGTTGTTTTGGATCCTTTATGAGCTGGTTGGTTTTCGCACCATCGTTTCTCCACTTGGAGTAACTCTTCTGCTCAGCAATGTGATCGCCATTCTGCTTGCCACTCTCTTTAACTTTGTCATGAACTACAAATGGACTTTTAAATCATCATCGCATATAGCTCGCTCAGCCACTCTTTTTATTCTACTTTTTGTTTTTAATCAGATATTCTCAAATGTGGCTATCGTATTTCTCCTAAACAATGGCACAAATTCGATGCTGGCTAAAGTTATTACCATGGCCTGCATCGTTTGCTGGAATTTCTTTCTCTATCGCTTTGTTGTTTTCAAATAGTGGGTGTCTTTTCCTACAAAAGTGAGAATCCATCGCCGTACAAAGCTTACAGCAATGGATTCCAGTCTTCGCATAAATAACAGAGAAACGCTCTCACACGACCTGACGGTCTTTATTTTCTCCTCTACTTGTACTGCGGAATTATGTAATAAAGGCTTGGAGAATAGCCGACACCGTTGTAAAACTCGCCCATAATCTTGGCGATCTTACGTGCCCAAAGATGGTCTGTAGCGTACTGATGCCATCCATAAGTGCTATTATCGCTGCTTCGCTTATAATCCCATTTCATTGCATACAATGTGGGCTGTGAATAACTTGAGCTGTATATATAGTAGTTGGCTATCCACTTTGCAGCACCCACAATTGCTTTCCTTGGTGAGTTCCATCCGTTTTGAATTGCCAAGCTCATACCACCGGAAAATGGGCTGCTGTCGTACGCTCCAATACCATAGAAGTTGTAGTATGTTCCCTTTGGATACTTGCGCCCATTAATAGGAGTCTTTCCATCGTAGTAATTGCCTTTTGCTAAGTTCGAGGTGCCCCAACCGCTTTCTAGTACCGCGTGTGCCAACAGATAGCTTTCGTTTAAGTTATAGGTATTAGCGGCGGTTATAAAGGCTGCACCCATTCCTCTGAGTTTCCCGCTTTTGCCCAGTGTATTATTTGAAATGATCGAGTTTAGCTGTGCTGCGGTTAAACCTGATGTGCTTCGAAGATCTGCAAATTGATAAACTCCACTGGTATAAGTAACACCATGTTCAGCATAATAGTAGTTTGACATCGACACAGACGGATCAATAACGTCTCGCAAGTGTTGTGTAGAAACACTGTCAATGTAAGGATTTCCTTCTTTTTGCCACGACACCATATTATCAACGGTCATTGAGACGTTTTCGTAAGCAATGTTGCCAAAAGGCAGCAGTAAGAAGTTTTGTGCCAGTGAATTGTTCTCTCTATAGACCTGTATGATCGTTTCGTTTTGAAAAGCTGCATTTGAAATGTCTAAGCATGACTTACCGTCACCGCAAGCGCTGTACATTTTAAACTGACCTTTTCCTATATAAACTACTCGCCAAAGCTGAGATGTCTTGTTGTCAGCGCCCACACTAAATTGCTGCACACGCCCTTGCCCGCTAGCTGAGTTTATATATCCATCAACAACTTCAAGCGCTTTTGCCGAGTTAAGATTTGTTATGCGGTAATAGCCACCGTTAACCTTAGTAAATCTGAAGGTCTGAGCCATAGAATTGTTCTTGTCATACAACTGAAGACCTGCACGATCTTCAGTTGAGGCATATCCAATATCCAATACCATGTTAGGCGCAGCCGCAGCGGGCACAACATACAGTCCTTCGGAGATAACATCTGTTTTTACCAGCGTCCATCTTTGAGAGCTGGCATTATTCTTTTTGTCAGCTTCTACGTTTGCACCGGAGTGCTTTTCGTCACCAACAACATCTAAAACTAGCCCTGTGGCCTTGTTCTTAAAGAAAAATCGTCCATTTCCGGCAATAATCGGTCTCCACAATTGATATCCGGAATTTGTAAAGTTGACAAGAATTACATTATTGTTACTTTCGTTTTGAGCAACTACCAGACCTGAGTTTAGGCACTCAATTGAGTAAAGCCCATTTTTTGTATGAGTAACTTTAAATTTTTGAGCCGGACTGGTGTTTGGTTTATATATTTGAATCTGCGTACCCTCATCTGTAGAATTATTTGAAACGTCAAGATTATTTCCGGACATTGTGTTTAAGTGAAATATTCCTTCGTTGATCAAAAGGCTCGAGGAGAATATCCATATTTGTGAGTTTGAATTATTCCTCTTAGCCACCTCAATGTTTGCGCCATTAGTATCACTCGCGTTGTCTACATTAAGCATCAAACCGCTTACCGCAGATATAATCCTATACTTTCCTGCTCCCGCGCTTACAATCGTCCACTTTTGAGCATTAGAGTTATTTCTTGCATAGCTTTGAACATTCGCGCCATTTTTATTGCTGCCACCCGCAACTTCCATAGGTTTACCGGAATGGACATTGGTAAACCTGTAATAACCGGTTTGAGTATCATATGTGACAGTAAAGCGCTGATTTAGACCATTGTTTGCTTCCCATAAATCGTAATTGGCACCATTTTTTGGAGAATACCCAGCCAGATCAAGAACTTTGTCACCCAGAGCAGATCCAACAACATATGTACCGTTCTTTATAATCCTTTTTATGTTGCTAAATACAAAGCGCTGACCTTTAGAGTCATTGCTCTTACAGACCTGAAGTATCGCGCCTTTTTTTGCTGAACCATTAGGAACATCAAGGCAGTACTCTCTATTTAAAGCTGAGCTAATGCGATATTGATTGCTGTCATCCGTACTCTTTTCCACATACCACTTCTGTGACTTCGCTGATCTTCTGCTGTTTTGCCAAACAGCGGCTCCGTCCTTTACCACACCGCCACCAACTTCTAAGAACTTACCTGAATTAACATTTAGTATCTTGTAAGTACCGTCTGAGTTTTTCATAAACCTAAAACGCTGTGCCGGATTGTGGTTAGCAGTGGACAGCTGTAGTTTTGCTTTGTTTTTTTGAGAATCTCCAACTATATCTAACAGCATTTTTTTGTTCAAAGCAGAAGATATTGTAAATATTCCGGGGAGATCATTAACGGCTCTCAAAGCGATCTCTGAGTTTATGCTTAGTTTGCTCTCTGCGCTCTTTTCGCTCTTGGATTCTACGTTTTTAACATCGCTTTTATTCTCTGCTGATTTCTCGGTTGATTCTTTGTCATCGGTCTTTGAGCCATCTGTAGAATCACTTTTCTTTTCTACTGAGCTTTTGTCCGAAGCCCGATCTTTGTTTGTCTTTGTTGATTGGCTTTCCTGAGATTCCTGAGACGCTTTCTCAGCGGCAAAGGCTTGAATCCCGGATAGAGGCATTAGTCCGGTTGCCAGCAGTATTGCAAGTGCAAAAGATATAAGTGCCTTGCCAAAACGTCGACCAAGCTTCCCTGAATGGAACGTATTGGTTTTCATATTCTCCTCTTTCTGTTTTATTAGCCCTCATTTTTATGTTGCTACCCAAGGTGCATTCCCCCATAGTATTAGTTTCCCGGTGCTTTGGGTTAGTTGCCGTGACTTAAACGATACGCCTCGCATACCTCCAGTGTTGTGCCTTGCATTTTTTCTTCGCCATGATCTATCCAGATCGCCTTTTTACATATTCTCTCTACCTGTACTATATCATGAGACACAAATAAAACTGTAGTCTCGTTGCTTTCAATCAGCTCTTTGATCCTTGCTTCGCACTTTTCTTGAAAGAACATGTCTCCCACCGCAAGAGTCTCGTCAACTATCAAAACATCAGGAACGATCACTGTCGCGATAGAAAATGCGATGCGTGCTACCATGCCGGACGAGTAATTCTTCATTGGCAGATCTAAGAACTCTCCTACCTCGGAAAACTCTACGATCTCATCGAAATGCTGGTTAATAAACTCTCTGCTGTAGCCAAGCAACGAACCGTTAAGGTAGATGTTTTCTCTGGCTGATAGCTCAAAGTCAAAACCGGCGCCTAGTTCTATGAGCGGAGCTATGATCCCCTTTGTTGTACACGTTCCCGAGCTGGGCTCTAACACGCCGGCAATAATCTTTAAAAGAGTGGATTTCCCGGAGCCGTTTACGCCAACGATACCCATAACATCACCCTTTTTTACGGTGAGTGAAATGTTTTTTAACGCCAAGAACTCCTTAAAGAACAACTCTCGTCTCACAAGTTTAATGAAGTATTCTTTGAGGTTGTTCAATTGTTCGTTGGCTATATTAAAGACCATGCTCACGTTTTCCAAAACGATCATGTCTTCTAAAGAACTGTAAGAAGTGTTTGTCTCGCTGTCTTTGGGAAACGCTTCCTTATACATAAAGGATAAACTTCCTCTCTGTTCTCTTAAATACCAGCAACCCCACAGCAAATGTGAGCAGTGCCATGCCCAGGCAGATTAAGTTTTCCATTAATCCGGGATTGTTTCCCCACAAAGCTATCTCTCTAAGATAAGTAACGAAGTGATACATCGGGTTAAATTGCATAATTGCCTTCATCCAAGGCGCTAAAAGATCAATCGGATAAAAGAGAGGTGTCACGTATGTCCAGGCAATTATCACAACGTTCCAAAGATGTATTACGTCGCGAAAAAACACTGCAAGAGACGATAGCAACAAACTGAGCCCCGTGCAAAATATCACCATGTAAACTAATAAGAGAGGAAGAAAAAGCAGATTTAATGTAGGAACAATTGTCGGGTTTGCCCAAAAGATCATAACTGCCGCAACGGCAATAAGGGATAGTCCATAGTTAACAAGCTCAAACAAGACCGTTTCTATAGGAAACAACAGCTTGTTTACACGGATCTTTTTTATCAGTGACGCTGCTCCTATTATCGAAGTCACCGCCGCAGAAGTTGAGTTTGCCATCAAATTGAACAAGGTCAACCCCAGTATTAAATATACGGGGAAATTCACGATGTCAAAGCGGAAGATGAATGAGAATACCGCATTAATCACGAGCATCATTAATAGAGGATTTAAAACACTCCAAATGATACCGAGAACACTGCGTCGGTATTTTAGTTTAAAGTCTTTAGATATCAGCTGCCTCAAAATAAAGAGATCTTTTTTGAGGCTTGTGTTGGCCGTAAGTGCCATTAAGCTTCTCCGTAATATGCCTGGTTCTCATCGGGCTCGTAGGTTGGAACCTGCTTCACTAAGCATGCAATTATATCCGATGTGTCTAAGTCTAAACAATTCTTGAGTGCTTCTAAGTTGTCTATCAACTCCTTTGGAACTTGCGTTTTTCTTGTTGAGACCAACACTCCTTTAGTTTGCGTCTTTGCTGTTGTTTCTTCATCCATAAATAGTTCTTCGTAAAGTTTTTCGCCGGGCCTAAGACCTACATACTTGATCTCAATATCAACATCAGGACGAAGTCCCGATAAGCGAATAAGCTTACGAGCCAGATCAACGATCTTTATTTGCTCGCCCATCTCGAGAATGAATATCTCTCCGCCTTTAGCCATACTTCCGGCTTGAAGCACCAAACGCGAAGCCTCCGGGATAGTCATGAAATAACGCGCGACCTCCGGGTCTGTAATAGTGATAGGTCCGCCTTCTTCAATTTGGCGCTTAAACATAGGCACTACGCTGCCGTGCGAACCCAAGACATTGCCAAAGCGTACTGCAGAAAAACATGTTTTGGATAACTGCGCGTAATGTTGAATAATCATCTCACCCATACGTTTTGTAGCACCCATAACAGAAGTGGGATTAACAGCCTTGTCTGTTGAGATAAATACGAAACTTCCAACGTTGTGCTCATGCGCTACCTGTGCAGTTGCCAAGGTACCAAAAATGTTGTTCAGAACCGCTTCGCGTGGATTGGCTTCCATCAACGGCACATGTTTGTGCGCTGCAGCATGGAAAACCACATCGGGCTGATACTGACTGAACAAAGTCTCAAGTCTTTCCTTTTCTCGCACCGATCCAATTTCCACGTGAAACTCTATATCGACATATTTATCGCGCATCTCCAGCTCAAGCTCGTATGCAGTGTTTTCGTAGATGTCAAAAATTACGATTTGACTGGGAGCCACGGTTGCAATTTGTCGTGCTAGCTCAGACCCTATAGAGCCGCCGCCGCCGGTAATTAGGATCTTTTTACCGGCCAGATATCCGGCAACCATGCGCTCGTTTAGCTTAACCTCATCACGACTGAGCAGATCGACAAGTTCAACTTCTCTTAGCCGCACGTCATCCAACTCATCCATTCTAAGGTCTCGTACATTTGGCAAAGTGAGTAGGCGACAATCTGTTTGAATGCAGATGTCGTAAATGCGTTTGCGCTGATCAGGCGTAGCAGACGGAATGGCAACAACGATTTGTTCAATATTGTAGGTTTTGACCAGATCCAAGATCATATCGGTGCCGCCAACTACCTTGACCTTATGAATACGCATTCCGCGTTTTGCGGGATCATCATCAACAGCAGCAACAGGATCTCCTTGCATGGCGTAATCGCCATCCAGCATACGTTTAATGGTGAGAGATCCGGTCTCGCCGGCACCTATCACCAAGGTTCTTCTGCGTATTATCGCAAACGGCGCTTGCTCAGATTTCTTTCTGCCCACTCGCCAGTATCTAAAGAAGAATCGCGACACTCCTACAAGTACCAAAAGTACAAACCACGCTACTATATACACCCTAAAAGGCAAACGTTCGCCGGCAACAAAATGAATCGCCGCTGCAATCGGCATTGCAATGATTGTTGCGTAAACGATCTGCAGCACCTCGTTTACGCTGGCATATTCCCAAAGATTGTTATAGAGTCTAAAGATAATGAATGCACCGATATGAACGAGCGCAACGATGCCAAAAAGAAATACCCAGTCTGTCGTATCAGCAAATACATCGGCTTCTTGTCTGGTTCCAAGAGTCGCTATTATAAGTGCCGCATATACTGCAACAACATCCCAAATGACAAGAAACACAGTTCTGCCGCTAAGACGGAAGTTCATTACCTAAAATACCTCCTGTTCAGATTAGTAAATTGTATCATGCTAAAATGCTTAAGGAAGTACCGATTAGTTGCTTGTGGGTCTTCCTTAGCAGGTTTGTAATCAACTTGGAGTAACTTTATGTCTGAGCCTCAACGTTCACTTATATCCGTTTTGGTGCCCGTTTATAATGTTCAAGACTACCTTGAAGAGTGTCTTGATTCTTTACTTGCCCAAACATTTACCAACTTTGAAGTTATATGTATCAATGATGGCTCTACAGATAACTCTCGCGAAATTATAGATAAATATCTGCATATTGACAAACGTTTTCGCGTAATTGATAAGCCTAATTCCGGCTATGGAGCCTCGATGAATCGCGGCTTAGACGCAGCTCAAGGCAAGTATCTTGCGATCTTAGAGTCGGACGATTTTTTTACACCGGACGCACTTGAACGTTTACTGGGTCTCATGGAAGCTCACAGTGTTGAGCTTGTTAAGGCTAACTGCTTTTTATATTGGTCGGGTCCACCAAAAAGAAAGCGCCATCATGATTTGGTGCCTCATAAGCAGGCCAATCAAGTGGTTAATCCTCAAGTGCAGCATGAGGTGTTTCACTTGGCACCATCGTTGTGGTCTGCCTTATATCGCCTTGATTTCTTGCGAGAAAACAACATCCGTTTCTTAGAAACCCCCGGAGCTTCATATCAAGACGCATCCTTTAACTTCAAGGTGTGGGTCTGTGCTTCAAAAGTTTACTTCCTCGGAGAAGAGATCATCTACTATCGGCAAGACAATATCGGCTCTTCAATCAACTCGATCGGCAAGGCGTATTGCGTTTGTGATGAACATGCGGAGATGGATCGCTACATCGACGAAAAAGGGCTTAGAGCCCCTTGGTTAAATGCTGTTTTAGCCAAGATGCGCAATCGTACTTACCTGTGGAACTACGAGCGCTTAGACGAAGAGTTTCAGTTTGAGTTTTTACTTTTGTATGCTCGTGAGATGCAAGCCATGCTAGATAAGGGCTATCTGGATTGGTCACTTCTTGATAAATGGGATCGCATGGAGTTAGAAAGTATTTTGGCTTCTCCCGAAAACTATCACAAGGAGCGCTTAAAATCCGGTCGTGGCAATAGCGGCAAAATCAAACGCATCTTCAAAATAGGCGGCCCAGTGTTGTTGACTAGGTTCTTATGGAGTAAGCTTTTTAGATGACCCTGCGAATCGCTCCTACCACTATCCCCCCAAACATACAAACTCCGTATGCTAGATGCATGAGTAAAAACACAAAAGGCAGTAACAGCATAAAGATGTTTTTGCTGTCCGCCGCAACAACCGCTTTGATCGAGACTGCGATAGCTACTGCCGCGTATAAGCATCCCAGCGCTATTAGTGGGTACCAGCTCAACAACAGCCCTAAGACAGCACCCAAAGTGATCGCCAGCACAAAAACTAGTGGAACGTAACTGAAAGTGCTGATGCATTTGGGAGAGACAAACAGTGTGCGTCCTACCCAATAGCCGTTTCCGGCTTTTTGCGCCAGCATTTGCCTAAGTGAGCCACGTAAAAAGTGTTCGGATCTGATGGAGGGATCCATGTATATCTTATAGCCCGCTTGCCTGATGCGATAACTCATATCGTTGTCTTCGGTGCGCTTGAGCTGTTCATTGTATAGTCCTACTTCATCAAAGACCTCTCGACGATACGCACCACGAAACACTGATTTTACTTCTATGGAATGCGCTTTTTTCTGCCCGGAATCGTCTTTTGCGAGACCTCGCCGATACTGCGCCGGGCTGCTGCCAAACACTGATTCTTCGGCAAGCAAAAGTGCTTTGCCCCAAGCTGTTGGCTTTTTAAGCACAACGGGACGCACACCGCCACAAGCATATTGCCCGGTCTCTAAAAACTCTACATTCTTACGCGCAAAATCCTGCGGAATCCTCGCGTGAGCATCTACACGCAAAAACACATCACCTTTATAAACCTTAAGCGCAACATTGCAGCCATGTGGCAAAAATTTTCCCGGATTGTCCAAAACGACAACCTTTTTAAACTCATTTTGGCTTTGAGAAAACTCATTAAACAGCTGCTTTGTGTTATCGTCTGACATACTATCAACAAGGATCAACTCAATCTTATCCAGAGGAAAATCCTGCATAGCTATGTCGTTAAGCAGGTCTGTAATTACCGAGTCGGCATTTTGAGCAACGACAACCAAGGAAAGCAGCTCTATCGACTTAAACCCGGTGCCGGCATCCCCCTCTTCCTCGCTGATAAATACGCCTTCTTGCATCAAAACAACAGCAAATGTTTTAAAGAAGATCTTTACATCCAGCAAAAAACTCTGCTTCTCAATATAGACAAGGTCAAGCGCTATGCGGTCATGCCAGGCAATGGCATTGCGCCCATACACTTGGGCATATCCCGATATTCCCGGCTTTACCAAAAGCTTCTTTTCCTCACCCGGAAAATATAAAGCTACCTCATTCTCAAGATCAGGCCTAGGACCAATAAAACTCATATCCCCTTTTAAAATATTGAGGATTTGCGGTATCTCATCAAGACTGGTCTTGCGCAAAAAGGCGCCGATCTTAGTAACGCGCGGATCATCCGGCCCATTGTAGGTTGAGCCGTCCGCCATCTTCAGATCAGGCGCATTTACACGCATGGTACGAAACTTATACATCTTAAACAAGCGACGATCTTTACCTACTCTGGGTGCGTTATAAAACACCGGTCCTTTGTCTTCTAAGTAAACCATTGGCGCAATGATCATACATGCAATTCCTATAAAAGGAGCAGCAATGATGCCAAGCAAAAGATCAAGTGCTCGCTTGATTACGTGCTTATACACCGCTTAAAACACACTCCTCGTACGCATCTTTGAACGACTGTATAACATAGTTGATCTGAACATCACTTAGTTTTGTATGCAGCGGCAAAGTTACCTGCGTTTTAAAGTGTGTATGTGCGTTAGGATAATCGTCAATTTTAAAACCAAGATTCTTGTAGGCTGTTAGCAGTGGCAGAGGTTTATAGTGAACATTACAGACCACATCTCTTGCAGCCATGCGCTCTATGAACATGTTACGAAAGGCTTGTGTAACCCCCGTAAGCTGAACCATGCACAGGTGTCCGCTGGAGTTACCGGCAGATCTTTCATTAGCAACTGCAACACTTTCATCGTCATTTTCGTAATGCTTGAGCAGTTCTACATTAAGCTCTGCTAATCCTGAGGCATACTTTTCAATAATCTGTCTGCGCCTGGCTAACAGCTCTTTGTATCGCCCCAGCTGAGACAGACCTAAAGACGCAGAAACATCGGTCATATTGCACTTATAAAGTGGAGCAATTATGTCATACTCCCAAGCTCCGGCTTTGTTTTTGGCTAGCGCATCTTTGTCTTGACCGTGCAGCGACATTTGCATAATCTTTTTGTAGAGCAGATCATCATCCAAGCCATCACGTTGTTTCCAAGTAAGTGCCCCACCTTCTGCAGTGGTTAAGTTCTTTACCGCATGAAAGCTAAAAGAAGTAAGATCAGCAACAGAGCCACTGGGGCTTTTCTTATATGTCGCACCAAATGAATGTGCGCCGTCGGCCAATACCACAACACGATCAAATGCTTCTTGCAGCGTATTTGCTTTGGGGCTATACATGGCTTTCGCACTATCAACAGCTGCAAAAAGTCTGTCGTAGTCACACATTACCCCGGCAATATCCACAGGGATAATCGCTTTTGTACGCGGTGTTATAGCATGCGCCAGTTTATCGTAGTCCATCTCATAGCTACCCGGTGCGGTATCTACCAAAACTAAGGTTGCTCCAACATGACAAACCACACTAGCAGAAGCCGTGTAGGTATATGCCGAGGTAATCACCTCATCTCCCGAACCAATGTCAAGTAGTCGCAGCCCACACTCCATAGCCGCTGTTGCCGAGCTTAGACAAGCCACTTGTGATGTTTGACACCAAGTTGCCAGCTCGCGCTCAAACTCTTTGGTCTTAGGTCCGGTAGTAATCCAACCGCTGCGCAAGGCTTGCGTAACGGCCAAAATATCAGACTCATTGATATCTGGTGGTGAAAAATCTATTCGCATAAATACTCTCTACTGCGCGGGAACATCTTCTACAGTTTGTTCAACTATTATTCCACTTTTGCGATACAACACATAGCTGTCGTTTTGAAATATTAATTCATATTCACTCAGCTGAGGAAATTGGTCGATCAGTCCATCTTGTTTTCGTCCTGCTAAGAGCAGTTGGTCAGTAGTATTTCCTGCGATTCCTATCTGCCGATAAAAATCTTCATTTAGATTTGTTCCAAAACTCTGACTGAACTTTTGATAGGCATATCTGGTTGCAGAATAAGAATCTGTTGCCGTGTATACCCAACAGTTACTGCCAAATACGACCATAGGCTCATCAACTTGATCATCTTCTTGATTGCTCTGCGCTCTGCTTGCTTTAATTGCTGAGATCAGTTCTTCTTGCTGGCGCAATTCTGCATTATGCCCACGCGCTGCCTGAGAGTGTTCTACAGAAGTAATTGCTCCCGGAAACCAAATAAATGCTATCAACAGCACTATTAATGCCCCGCTTGTTATGCCTCTGAGCGCATTTTTTGCATATATTGACTTTATGAAGAACTGCACAACATACGCAAGCGGAACAACAAGGCAGATTATAGCTTGCATTAAAATATGATTGCTTTGGTCTGCCGTAATTGCCATGGTCACAAATAAGAGTGCAGCAGCTAAAAGGTTTGCAATCATCAAAAGCGGCGTTGCCGGGCCAAAAGGAAATTCAGTTTTATCCAGCTTTCTCGTTGCTTTATTTACAGGTTCTCTTACATCATCTAAAGACACATTGACTCTTTTGATCTCTGTGTAGGGCTTAAACCTGACAATTGCCATCTTTATGAAAGCAGCCAGTGTAATAAACACCATAAGCACAAAAGGAAAGCTTGAAACCAAAACTATTAAGGTGTCTATTTTTGTTTGCATTGATATTAATGAAACGTAATCAACATACAAAAAAAGCATTTGGTTAAAACAGCTCTCCAGTGCATTATTAATATTTAGCCAAGGTATGACAAGGACAAATGGGATAAAGAACCCAATAAGTATCGTGAGCATTCTCGTAAAAGCCGTATAAAGTCCTTCTGTGTAAAGCACTCTTATCAATGCAATGAAGAAAAATGGTGTCCAAAACAGCAGTGTAAAAGGCTTGGTAAAAAACGCCAGCGCTGCTCCAATCCCAATCATATAAACACTCAGCAGTGTGAATTCTTGTCGTTTAAAGTAGTTCAAAAATCCGGCCAGACCGATGGCTTGGAAGAACAAAGTGTATAGCTCTATGTGGTTGCCGCCCTCAAAAAGCGACGGCAAGATAAAAGCAATAGTTGCGCAGACTGTAAAAGAGCTTAACGGCCCAATGTGTTGAGTCAGCGAATAGAACAAGACCAAAAATGTTGCCGAAAGAAAGATGAATTCAAAATACCAAATACCATGCAGGCCGCCAAACATATACCCGGCGGTGTTAATCAAAAAGACCACAGGACCATTGGATGTAAGCATGTCTCTGTATGGTATTATTCCGTCAAGAATCTGCGTGCCTGCATAAACATACAGCGATGAATCTGATCCCGGATAGTGAATACTCCATGGATTTAATGTGCTTTGCATAGTAATTAAGAAAGCCAAGCCTATAAGGATAAGACTACTCACAACAATTATGACATGTCTAATGACCCTACTGTGCAAAGCTGACTTACTGCTATGTCTCTCCCTGCCTGCGGACACTTGTTAGTATCCTCCCGTTAATCCTTTGACAAACATCCAAGCATAACAACTCTTTTGACCTGTTGTTATGCTTGTCAGTCTGCTTCTCCGTATACCCACCCCTTAACGTTTTACTTGCTCTATTGCCAAAGGCGCAAAAAGCAGTCCTTAAGTTTTAACGATAACGGGTTGCTGTTATCAGACCCCCACTGCACCGGCACAAAGCCAAATTCGTCTGAGATCAAAAAGACACCACTGTCTTTGATGTCGGTAACTCTTTGCCGTTCTATTATCGCAGATATTTTCAGTGTTTCGGCGAGATCACGCGCTAAAGTGTCAGTAGCGCTATTTAGCTTAATTATACTTGCATATAATGTATCATCGCGCTCGACCCAAATGGTTCCATCTATTATCTTGCCGTATTTTTGAACACCAATAACAAAGCCGTCTTCTTCTATCAGATCTTCAAAACTTAAGCTTGGCGCTTCGCTTAATTCGTCAAGAGAGATAGTTACCTCACTTTTCGGATCGATGCTCAAAACCAATACTGCTTCAGTACCTTGATGGAGCATGTTAGCGATCGCCCACTCCAGACGCTCAAATATCCATCCTCTTAGTGGTCTTGGTAGCTCCAGCTCATCCAACGCCCTAAAATGACGTCTTCTTAGTGATAACTCACCCTTATGTATACGCCACCTAAGAATGATCGCCTCACTTGATAATACAGCCTCGCCGGATTCCTCATCCACCATGTCTGCCGTATTGGTTTTTGCTAACTCTTCGCTCATTAATTTCCCTTAATGTCTAAAATGCCTATGACCTGTAAATACAATGGCAACGTCTGCCTTGTCCGCCGCAGCAATTACTTCCTCATCGCGTATTGATCCTCCCGGCTGTATCACCGCAGTGACACCGGCAGCTATAAGCACTTCGAGCGAATCTGCAAAAGGCATAAATGCGTCGGACGCGGCAACTGCACCCTTGGCCTTTTCGCCTGCTTGCTCTACGGCTATCTTTGCGGAGTTAACGCGATTTGGTTGCCCGGCTCCACAGCCTACTGTTGTGCTGTCAAGTGCAATAACTATGGCATTGGACTTCACAGACTTGCATGCTTTCCATGCAAAGATCAGCGATTGCATCTCTTCTGAAGTTGGTTGACGCTTACTTGGCACTCTAAAGTCTGCAGGATCCTCCGCAACCATATCAGCGGTCATGGCCAGCATGCCACCTTCAACACTGCGATAGTCTATCTGAAAACCTAGCGCATTGATGCCGCCGGTCTCCAGAATGCGTGCGTTCTCTTTTTCCTTAAATAGCTCTACAGCAGCTTCTTCATATTTAGGCGCAATGACAGCTTCGATGAACTGTCCATTGGCGTAAATTGCCTCTACCAGCGACCCCGGCACCGGTCGGTTAAATGCCATGACACCGCCAAAAGCACTCACTTTATCAACATCATGTGCGCGTTGATAGGCAACCGTAATGTCATCATGACTGGCAATGCCGCACGGCGTCAGGTGCTTAACGATCACACATGTTGGCTCATCGAATTCCCTTACGGCGCTCCAAGCAGCATCAAGATCGAGATAATTGTTGTACGAGAGCTCTTTGCCTTGAAGTTTTTGGGCATTAGCCAGCTGATAATCAGGGTTAAAGTCTGCAACTCCCAAACTATTTAAAGATTCAATGTTGCCCAATGGGTTTAGATAAAATGCGGCTTTTTGATGAGGGTTCTCGCCATATCTAAGATCGCTTACTTTGCTCATAAACAGGCGTTGGTTGCTTGGATACGCTTTACCGGTAGCAGTTTCGCCAACTTGTCCGTTTATCCAATTGAAGATCGCGTTGTCATAAGCGCTGGTGAGCTTAAATACCTCAAGCGCCAGCCGACGACGTGTTTCGTGAGTGGTACTACCGTTGTTGTTGCGCATCTCGGCGATAATATTGTCGTAGCTTTGTGGAGAAGTGACCACTGTTACAGAGTCGTGATTTTTTGCCGCACTACGAAGCATTGAAGGCCCGCCTATATCAATGTTTTCGATCGCTTCAGCAAAAGTCACACCCGGTTTTGCTACTGTTGCCTCAAAAGCGTAAAGATTCACAACTACCATATCGATCATGCCAATACCATGCTCATTGGCTGCATCCATATGCGAATCCAGATCACGACGAGCCAATAGTCCGCCATGAACTCGTGGGTGCAAGGTCTTTACGCGACCGTCCATCATCTCGGGAAACCCGGTAAGATCATCGATTGGTCTAACGCTTACTCCGGCCTCCTCAATAGCTCTGGCTGTACCTCCGGTAGAAACTATCTCTACGCCAAACTCTTCTGCCAAAGTCTTGGCAAACTGGACAACTCCGGACTTGTCTGTGACCGATATCAAAGCACGCTTAATAATGGGGTTTTGCATCAACTTCTCCTTTAAACTGGCTACCAACAATGTGTCATTTTAGGCAGTCGATCGAGACGATCTTTTGCTCTGTTGAACAGTTATCCACTTAACAGATTTTGCACTGCCAAGCTTTTAATGGGCTTTTATCTTGCGTATTACATACTATCAGTACCGAAGGGCATTAGAGCAGAATACCCACAATAATAAGGGTAAACGTGCCTATAAGTCCGACGGCAAGATCAATCTCGTTTAGCTTATGTTGTCTTAAGTGAGTTCGACCTTTGCCAATGTAGCAACGCGTTTCCATTGCGCCAGCAATTTCATCCGCCCGTCTGAACAAACTAACAAACAACGGAACCATCACAGGAAACCAAGCTTTAACGCGTTTATAAGGTCCACCCTGATTAAAAATCGCACCTCTGGCGCTTTGCGAAACCATGATCCGCTCTGCTTCCTGCGCCGTTATGGGAATAAACCTAAGGGCTATCGAAAACATAGTTGCAATGTCTTCGACAGGAACCTTAATCTTTGCAAGTGGTCTCATCAAAGTTACTAAAGCATCAGTCAAAGCCACAATTGAAGTGGTGTAGGTAAGTAGAGATGTTGCACAGACCAGCAAGATTATGCGTAAGGCAAAGTATAATCCGTTCAATGCTCCTATTGGCTTGATGCCAAATGATCCTATCCACGAAATACTCTGTGGCACCATGTACGGACCCAGCTCTGCGTAAGCCACTTCGCTTGCCGGCAGAGCGCTAAAAGTTATAGTATTGGCCAAGAAGGTAAAGGTCAGCAGTATGAGAATTGGTTTTAAACCGCGAAAAGCCATTCTTACCGGAATCTCAGCGGCCACAAATAAGCCGATAATTGCAGCAGTAAAAAGCAGCAACCCAACCCAACCGGAAATAAATATTGCTATCGCAAAGGCTAAAAGCAAAAGCAGCTTCATGCGTGCATCCAGACGATGCAGAATGCTTGTTCCGGGAACATACTGCCCCAAGGGAACTACAAGCGCCATAAGCGACCATCCCTAAGCACCAGATGCGCCTGAACCCGAGGCTCAAACTCTTCTACTTCATGAGAGACCACTATCACTCCCGTAGTCGCATGTACCATCTGCTCGATCATGTTGTGGATAAAAGCTCTGCCCATTGCATCTAAGCCGGCAGTAGGTTCATCCAGTAGCAAAAATGTTGGTCGCATGGCAAGTATGCTGGCGATCGCAACACGATGCATTTCTCCACCGGAAAGAGTAAATGGCGAGCGTGAGAAAAATGCCTTTGGATCTAACCCTACAGCATCAAGTGCTTCTCGGACTATGTTTCCGCGTACCTCTTTTGAGGGTAAAAGCCCCAGATTTTTTGGTCCAAAAGCAATCTCGTCTTCTACAGTTTGAGCAAATATCTGGCTTTCGGGGTTTTGAAATACTATTCCGACAGCACTGGGAAATATCTTCGAACCATCAGAAAAAGTGGCTGTTCCCATATGTGGCTTAAGTAGTCCTGCCAAAACTCTGAGAAGTGTTGATTTGCCCGAGCCGGTCTGGCCGGAAATCAATGTATAACTTCCCGGCCCCACATCTAAATTAACACCTTTTAGCACTTCTTGCTCGTAGGCGGTGTTTTCACCATAAGTAAAATGCACATTGTTAAGGTAAAGCGAAGGAAATACTCCGCCTCTATTGCTTCGGCGATCCGGCGCAGTGACCGGTCTCAAAGTATCTAAAAGGCCGCTATTGCCGGATATTTGACTGCGTTGTTGGTTGCTGTCTACCTTAAGGCCAAAAGCACCCAAAAGTTGGTCGTTGTTAAGCAAGGAACCCGGATGACCGGCATAAACCAAGCAACCACCTTTTAGCACCAGTATCTTGTGCGCTTCTCTGCAAAATGTCAGATCATGTGTTATATGGAGTATCCCGTGTCCGCTGGCGTTAAGATTGTTTATGGCGTTTCGCACCTCTGCGCGCCCTTTACGATCAAGCCTCGAAGTTGGCTCGTCAAAAACCATATATGTTGGGTTCATAGCTAACATGCCGGCAATAACAACACGTTGTTTCTCGCCACCACTTAGCGAGTTGGGGTCGCGCTCCTCAAACCCCTCAAGTCCAAGAGCGCTTATTGCTTTTTGTATGCGGTTGAGAATGTCTTCTCTTTCTAGCCCTAAGTTCTCCGGACCAAAGGCGAGCTCGTCCAAAACCGTGGTGCTTATTATCTGATTGTCCGGGTCTTGAACAACAACACCTACATGAGATCTAAGCTTTCTGATAGTTGCTTTTTGGGCTGTTGTCATATCACCTACACGAATTTCACCTTCATTGGGCAAGAGTAGTCCGTTCGTTAGCTTGGCAATTGTCGACTTCCCCGAGCCGTTTGCACCAAGCAAAACAACATGCTCTCCGGGAGAGACAGTAAACGAAACATCCTCAAGTGCCAGATCGGCGGCACCGGGATATCGATATGAAACATGTTCAAATGAAAGCATTAATCCCTAGCATCCCCAGTTATCAGGTAGAATTATATAAACCAGCCCTGTCGATAAGAGCGCTAAACATTATAGCGCAGAAGATTGCATCGCTGGTGTGCATGTTTTTGATGTGTAACAACTATAGAGAATAACAAAGGAGTTTGCTTTTGGCCCTTGCTTTGATCTTTGGTGCAGTAATTTTGTTGCTCTGCATCACATTTGGACAATTTATTCATCGCTTTGGCATTCCTTCGTTGCTTATCTTTTTGGTGCTTGGAATTATTGCCGGCGCGTTGCCGATCGATCAAGCGCTCATTAGAACAGATATCGCTCAAAATATTGGTACTGCGGCACTGATCTTTGTAATGTTTTATGGAGGATTTGGCACCAACTGGAAAACGGCTCGTCCTGTTGCTCTTAAAGGTGGCTTGTTGTCTTCGCTTGGCGTTTGCGTTACCGCTGGCGCGGTTACGGTCTTTGTGCACTTTGCATTTGGCTTTGCTTGGACGGAAGCGTTTTTCCTTGGTTCGGTGATCAGCTGTACCGATGCCGCCGCGCTTTTCTCCTTGCTTCGCAGCAAGAAACTCAACCTTAGATCTTAGATACAATACAGTTGGTGCCTTGGAAATAGAAAGCGGCAGCAACGACCCAACTGCTTACACGTTAACGCTTATTGCGTTGCTCATCATGCAGGGTGGTTCGTTGCTCGATGTTCCACTGCTAATTGCTCAGCAACTGGGAATTGGCATAGCTGTTGGCGTTGTTATTGCATTTGCCGCCATTCCTTTGCTTAGACGCTTTGCCAAACATTTCCCGGATGGCATGGATATGGTTTTTGTCTTTGGGGTTGCAGTTTTAACCTACGCCTTGGCTACGCAGTTTAATGGAAATGGTTACTTGGCAGCATTTCTTTGCGGTATCATAATGGGCAATTCAAATATTCCCAACAGAGTGCATTTGGTGCACTTCTTTGACAGTATCGACTGGTTTGCTCAGATTATCGTGTTCTTCTTGTTGGGGCTATTGACCAACATCTTCAGCCTTTGGAACGTTCTTGTTCCGGCCATCATACTTTCCTTGTTCATTTTACTTATCGCAAGACCCTTAGCAGTTTTTATGGTTTATCTGCCCTGGAAAAATCCTATAAAACAAGGATTGTTGATTTCATGGGTGGGCGTTCGCGGAGCAGCCTCATTGGTATTTGCTTTGATGGCGATTTCCAGTGGAATTATTTTGCAGAATGATGTGTTTTCTATCGTCGCTCTAACGGCTCTATTCTCGATTGCTATACAAGGCACATTTGTAGAGCAGGTTGCAAAGCGCCTGGACATGATAGACACCGAGACCGACATCATGCTTTCATTTACAGACTTCCAAGAACAATCTGAGCAGGCTTTTCTCAAAATGAAAATGAGCCCAAGCCACGACTGGGTAGGCAAAGCGCTAAAAGATCTCGAGATCGGACAAGAGAGTTTAATCGTATTAATAAAGCGAGATTCTCAAACGATCGCACCAAATGGCGACACCGTGATACTTGAAGACGACATATTGGTCATGACCGGAGAAGCGTACACCAAAGACGACAATGCTCAAATTTCAGAGCACATTATTGGCGACAAAGATGAATGGGCGAATAAGTTAATCAAAGACTTAGAGCTCCCCGACAACTCATTGATAGTAAACATTGTCCGAGAGGACGGCTCCACTATAACCCCCAAGGGCTGGACAAAGATCCATCCCGGCGACTCAGTGACCATGATAGCTTGGGAGAATGAGCCCACCCCTTAGATTTGGCAGAAATGGGAAGAAACGCGAGGTTATTTATATTGGTTTATGCAATGTGCGCTAATGCGCACTTGCTCCTCTAGTACGCTTGCTCCAGATCTGCTTGAGCGTGAGCATCGCCGTCCGGGTTCATAAAGTTTTTGTCCAGGTAGCGGTCTATGGCCACCAGTGCAATCATAGCGGCGTTGTCTGTGCAGGCGTTGGCCGGCGGATAAATTACATTGATGCCTTTGGCTTCCATTGCTTGTTTATAAGCTTCACGCAGCGCCCTGTTTGCTGCAACTCCTCCACCCATACAAAAAGTTGTGCAGCCTGTTTCTTCCAGCGCTTTTAAACCTTTAACAACTTGAACATCTATTACCGCCTGCTGAAACGATGCTGCTACATCGTTAACGTTCATGTCACTGCCTGCTTCTTGCTCTTTGCGTATGTAGGTGATGACCGCAGTTTTAAGTCCGGAGAGCGAAAACTGGTAATCATGACTATGTAGAAGCGCACGAGGAAAAATTATTGCCTTTGTTATTTTCAGAAGCGAACCGGGAACGGAACCGGGAGTCGGCAAAAAAAATTGTCCTGAATTATCACTACTCGATCAAAAGGCTCCGTCGCGAGATTGAGGCGGCCTACCTCGCGCTTTACGACAATGGACGTTCACTCCGTGTCGTACCGGTCGGTTCGGAGTTGGCCCTGGGCGGACCGGAAACGGCACTTAGCGACGCTTCGGGAATTCAGCCCTGGGGCACGATGCAAATGCTGCTCTACGGCGGCGATTCTTTCGTTCGTCGGTTTTTTGATCCCCGGTTTCAACCGGAATCCGATAGCACTCCCACGGCGTCTCTGCCCGACGGTGACGACGACGGCATAGATGGCAGTGCAGACGACAGTGTTGGTGACAATGTACTGAATGCCGAACCGGACGACGAACAAAAGCGTTTGGAGCGGGAACTGTTTTCCGGCGAACCCCAGGTCGATTTGAGGACCGTTTCGCGTTCCTCGGCCATCCAGCCCAACTTGGGACCGGTCGGAAGAGTTCGGGTGCTTTTCCAAAGTTTGATTGCTTCCTACTCGACGTTGACCCAGGAATACGCCTATGCCCGCTTCAGCAGCGTGGCAAGCGATCTTCAGGCGGCGCTTCGCGACGCCGCCGGACGTTCGAGTGCATTACGGCTCGGCTTTGTCGAAGAAGAACAAGCGGCAGCAGGAACCCACACGGAGGAATACTTGGCCAAGACCGCCTATCCGGAGGAAAATACGCTCCATGCCGAGTATCGATATTATCGACTGGCCCCGTTTTTCTGGATGTGGGTGTTTGCCGCCGCCGCCGCGGTGTTCGCCGGTGCCTCGCTTGTAACCGGTGTTCGACGTCGCACGGAAACGGATTCATCACGGTTCAAGGAAACCGGCAATGAAAACCGTTTGGAAGAATATCTGCTCTGGGGCGGTGTCGCTTTGCTTTGTCTTTCAATCGCCGTAACTTTTCTCGGCGGGGCGTTGCGGGCGTGGATTTCCGGCTGGGCTCCCGTGACAAACATGTACGAAACGATTGTCCTGATGGCGTTTTCCGCATCGCTGTTCGGGCTGTGGTATGCCTTGTATCCGTTAATCAATCCTCCGCTGCAAATGGCGTGGCGTTACTCCTCCTTCCCAATTTTGTCGACGGCGCTGCGACATTTGATTAAATTTCTGACCACACGCCGACAAGTGCCGTCAACGGCGCAGACAGGAGAAACGGACGGCGAACAGGCGATGCGTCAGGCCGCAGAAGATTTTGGATTGCCTGGGGGAGTGCCGCTCGGCATAACGCCGGAAGCGGATACGGCGGCTTCATCGCAGCGACTTTCGGAAGCGAAGGCCGGGCAAGCGGCTGCACAAACAACCGCGTGGCAGACATTCCTGTGCGTTCCCCGCATCATTTTGATGCTTGTCACCTTCCTGCTCGTCGTTAATATTTCATACGGGGAATACGCGCACGAACACGGTATTTTCGCGGCGGCGGTACAGATGCTGAAAATGAGCGATTTCCTCGATTGGATTGTCGTCGCGGCCAGCATTGCCCTGATTGTTTGGTTCGCGCCGCATCTGGTTCTGACGGCTTTTCTGTTTCCGGTGATACTGGCCCGCCCCAATCGGATCGCGGCGGAACTCGGCATCGTTTCATTCGTGGAAAGGCCGGTTGTCGGCAGTGCCCACGCCCGGAGCGAAATGAGTTCCGTCATGAGCGGCGAAAGTGCCGGATTCGCCGGCAGAGTCGATGTCAGCGGCCGTTGTTGGCTCGCATTTGCCCGCAACCAGATCATGGATCGCACGCTGTTCATCCTGATTTCGGCGGCGGTCACGCTCATGGCCGGTCTGGTGGCGCACTTCAACAGCGCGCAGTTCAACCCGGACATTCGTCCCATCGTCGCCGTGTTACGCAGCAATTTCTGGCTCACCGTGCATGTGATCGCTATCGTTGTCGGCTATGCGGCTGCGATCGTCGCTTGGGGAATGGCCGTCGTCGCATTAGGGGACGCTATTTTCGGACGTTATCGCCACAGCGAATTGCTGGGCGGTCGAACATGCGTCCAGCTTCCGCCGTTAAACGAAATGGTCGCACCGATCATCCATAAACTGCTCCAGGCCGCCGTGTTGCTTTTGATTCTCGGCACGGTGCTTGGAGCTCGCTGGGCGGACTATTCCTGGGGACGCTTCTGGAGCTGGGACCCCAAAGAAGTCTGGGCTCTGATAACGATTCTGTTTTACGTCGTGGTTCTGCATGGCCGGATCGCCCGGTTCTACGGTCAAATCGGCGTCATGGTCGGTGCCTTATTCGGTTCGATTGCCGTCATTTTCACCTGGTACGGCATCAATTTCATGTTCAAGGGCAGCGTCCATTCCTACGGGAGCGGATCAAGCGGCAACGCAACGCTGTTTATGGTCGTGTTCATGGCGTTGAACATCCTCTGGGGATGTCTGGCACTGTTCCGTTACAATGCCGTGATGTTCGGCCAGGAAAGCGGGGAAGAGTACGAAGCGTGAGCGTGTGAGCAGACAAGCCGGAGCCTCCTCGACCTGATGGAGCGGCCTGATCGGAAGGCGGCATTCCCGGGAGACCGGTTTCATTTGTTCACGATTTCCGCGACACGCCGGCAACGCTCTTTGACGGCCATCCAGTTTCCGGAAGCGATGTCGTCTTTCGTGGCAATCCATGTTCCGCCACAAGCCAGCACCGTCGGCACGGCAAGATATTCGGAGAGATTCGATTCCGTGACACCGCCTGTCGGCATGAAACGCACGCCTGTGTGAGCATACGGAGCCGAAAGAGCTTTGAGCATGGCGGCACCGCCCATCGCGCCGGCCGGGAAAAATTTCAGCACATTCACGCCAATATCGCCAGACTGCAGAACCGGGCGACCTTTGCTGCGGATGAGGATCGGGAAGTGTGGGAAGCGCGGATAAAACTCGCCGAAAAGACGGTGGATATGCTGCGGGCAATGCACAGGAATTCTGTGAAAGAGTA
>QMCD01000452.1_pt1 | contig 28760 bp, 21 predicted proteins | sample 1821841 | NCBI WGS metagenome assembly QMCD01 (sample SAMN01991225, study PRJNA193472) | Termite gut metagenome, whole genome shotgun sequencing project. | isolation source: worker | host: Macrotermes natalensis | reverse complement strand
TTTTTAATGCTCGCCTTGTGTTGTGTATCCCTCACAGGCGTTGTTGCCCAATATTCACCGGTGACGATAAGAACCCCGAACGGATCGGTGGTTCCCGACACGGGTGTCTTAACAGGCCCTGACATATCGATGACTTATGGCGATCTGGTGGCATTATCCGACGATCTCAGAGTGAATTACAACGGCGCCACAATGGTCGGTGTACCCACTCGCACATACAACTGTCACGCATACGCCTGGCATACTACCGAAGGTGGAAATAATGTTTGGATAGGTGTCTCCTCGACCACGGCTCATAACGCCTATTGGACCGACGGTATTTGGAGGTTGCGGAAAATGCTTCCACTAAAGTGGTGTACACCGGTAATCACTCCGCCATCAGAATCGATTCCAATTGGTACCAATCCAAATGGGGCTCGAACGCATTAGTAAAACACCATCCGAATAATGTGCCCAGCATATACTTACCTTCAAGTCCGAAACACTATTACGTGAAAAGACAGAATATTCCCGGAATTTCGGGCGGAACGATCGGGTCAGATCAGACGATATTGATAGGCACCTCACCGAGACCGTTAACCAATATTACAAGCGCTTCGGGGGGTTACGGTCAACTCACCTATCAATGGCAATTGAAACAGGGCAACAGCACTTCATGGTATGATCTCAATAATGCTACCCAACCGACATACGCACCCTCTCTTCTGGTACAGTCGATCATCTATTCTTATCGGCGGAGGGTCACGGACGAGCTCGGACGAGTCGCATATTCCAATACCGTCAACATAACAGTGGAAGCTGCGGGCCCTCTCTCCGCCGGAGAGATCGCCCCCGCGACGCAGTCTATTTCAATGAATTCGACACCGTCCAGGATTACGAATTCCCGGTCGGCATCTGGTGGCAACGGAACGATAACCTACCGGTGGGAGTCGAATATCAATACCTATACATCGGGTTGGTCGGACACATATGCGACCGGAGAAACCTACCAGCCATCGAGATTGACAAAGACAACCTATTTCCGTCGTGTGGCAACCTCCGGCAGCCAAACCGCCTACTCCAATGTGGTCGTTGTCAATGTGATCGGAAGCCCTCTTTCGGGCGGGGAAATACGGATGCCGGCGGTTGTGGACTTGGGTAGTCAGCACGGGCCGATAACGAACTCCATAGGAGCTACGGGCGGTAACGGCTCTTACAGCTACCAGTGGCAATCGAGCAGCCCCGCCAACCCGACTAATTTCACGAATGTTTCCGGAGCGACGGGCCTCGAATATCAGCCTCCCGTGGCATCGTTATCGACACCGGGATCGGGCCCGGGACCGTTCTTGGCCATACTATATCGGCGCATGGTCACATCGGGCTCCGAGGTGGCCTATTCGAACACCGTGCCTCTTATGGTGTGGAATCGATAGTGCAAGCGAGGCGTGCGTAACGAAAACATATTATCTTCGTAACGCCGGTGTAACACCCGTGCGGTTCCTTTGCATCGTGATATTAGACGTAATCAGATGCTTAAAGGAAGATTCTCGAAGAGAACACTGTTAACAATCCTGTTCGCCGCCCTCTCCACCGCGGCGCTTGCTCAAAAAGGTACGATCCGCGGAACGGTGCTCGACGCCGGAAGCGGCCAGCCTCTCGCCGGAACGACCGTTATCATAGAAGGAACCACCCTGGGCACCGTCACGGACGCCGAGGGTGGTTTCGTCATTTCGAATATAACCCCCGGACGGGTCGTGATAACGGCCCAGTATCTGGGTTACGAGGTCTTTAGGCAGACTGTCGGCGTCGAAAGCGACAAGACGACCGAAATGCGCATCCCGCTTCACGCCGAGGGTATAAACCTCGACGACGTGGTGGTGGTCGCCCGGATCGACAACGAGAACGAGAACGTGTTGCTGTCGGGCCAACGCGAGGCGCTTGCCGCCATCCAGTCGGTCGGGGCCGCCGAAATGTCGCGAAAGGGCATAGGCAACGCCCGGGCGGCCGTGGCGCAGGTGTCGGGTATATCGCAGCAGGAGGGGGTCAAAAATGTCTTCGTCCGGGGGCTCGGCGACCGCTACAACGCCACCTTCCTGAACGGTTTTCCGCTTCCGAGCGAAGACCCGGAGTATAAGAACATCGCCCTCGAATTCTTCAGTTCCGACATAATCCAAAGCATAGGCGTCAGCAAGGTCTTCGGCGCCGCCAACAATGGCGACGTCGGAGGCGCGGTCATAGATATCCGCTCCAAAGAGCTTGTGGGAGATAAAGCTCTCTCACTGAGCCTCGACGGAGGCGTCAACAGCGAAGCCGTCAGAGCGAACCGTTTTCTCAAAGACGGTGTGAACTATCTCGGGGTCAGCAATGCGAAGCATCCGACACCCGGCATGTTCGATTTTCCCAACAGCCTCGACCCCACGACAGTCAAAATACCACTCAATCACAGCTATTCCGCTTCGGGCGGCAAGCGCTGGATGCTGGGTCAGAAGCGCAATCCCCTCACCTTCTTCGTGGTGGGTTCCCACAGCACCGACTACTCCTTCACCGACGAGACCGTGCGTAAAGGGACTGCCGACGGCGAGGACATAAAGCAGGATCAGACGGGTACCAAATCGAGCATAGGCATCGATCAGTTGGTGCTGGCCAACGTCGATCTCAAACTCGACAGGAGATACCATTTCACCTACGACCTGATGCTCGTTCATGCGGGCGACCAGTATGTGGGCGAATATCTGGGATATCTTCCCGAGTGGAACCAGGGTACGGAGAACGGAGAGGCGTTCCTTCGCCGCCAGCAAAGCAATGACAATCTGCTCGTCGCAAATCAGCTCAGGACGCGGCTCGATCTCACCGACCGCCTGAGGGTCGATCTCGGCGCGGCCTACAACACCATCAGGGGAGAGGAACCCGACCGCCGCGAGAATGTGCTATATAAATTGGACGACGGACGTTTCGCCCTGTCGGGAAGCGACCGGCAGAAACGCTTCTTCTCAAGGCTCGACGCGGGCGACCTCAACGTGAAGGGCTCGGTGAGTTACAAATTGAAGGAGGGTCTCGACATCGAAAGATCCAACGTGACGCTCGGTTATCGCGGACGCTACTCGGGCGACGGTTTCCGCGCGGTCGAATATAACATCGGAGGAAGTCCGGGATTCTTCTCGATCGATGACCTGCATCTCGACGAGGTCTACAACGCCGCGAATTTCGAGACCGGTGGGTTCACCATGTCGAGGGGCAAGGAGAACCGTTACGACGTCTCCAAAAAGATACATTCGCTCTATGTGGAGGCTGTGCATCAATTTACCGACAAACTCTCTGCAAGCGCAGGATTTCAGGCCGACAAGGTCGACATGAAGGTCACCTACGACGTGGACGCGCACGCTCCGGGAGCCGAGAGCATCGATAAACTCTACTGGCTGCCGAGCCTCAACCTCCGGTACGACATCACCGACCGCCACTCGCTGCGGCTCGGGGCGAGCAAAAGCTACACCCTGCCCCAGTCGAAGGAGATAGCCCCATTCCAGTACGTAAACATCGGTTTCACGAGCGAAGGTAATCCCACTCTCAAACCGTCCGACAACTACAACGCCGACCTGAAATGGGACTGGTACCCCACCTCTTCGGAGCTCGTCTCGCTCGGCGTGTTCTACAAACACATCGCAAATCCGATAGGACGCGTCGATGTGGGCGGCTCGGCGGGACTGCTCTCCTACGATAACATCTCCGGGCGGGCCGACGTTGCCGGAGTGGAGTTGGAGGTGCGAAAGAACCTGTTGAATACCACCACCATCCGTCAGAACATGCGCCGTCTTTCGGTCGGGGTCAACGCCTCGTACATCTACAGCGATCTGGAGTTTGCCGTCCGCAACACCGATCCCCGAAGGACCGGATTGGAGGGCGCCTCGCCTTTCCTTGTAAACGGCGATATCTCCTACAACTGGTCTTCGGGCGAGAGGTCTTTCAATGTGTCGGTCGTGGCCGGTTGGTTCTCCGACCGTATCCACACTCTCGGTACCCGCGGATATAAGGACACCGTCGAGGAGAGTGTGGCGACCCTCTCCGTGGTGTCGTCCTACAGGCTCAACAAGCTGCTCACCCTGAAACTTAAAGCGGGCAACCTGCTTAATCCCACCCACCGGCTGACCCGCGACTACGCGACCAAACCCGGGCGGATGGCGCTCAACGAATACCGCAAGGGTGTCGACGTGAGCGTGGGCGTGAGTTTCGATCTGTGGTAAATCAATCACTTAATAATCATATTAATATGAAAAAAAATCTGAGTTATCTGCTGGTCGCCGCACTTTCGATGAGCGCGCTGACCCTTGTCTCGTGCGATCCTGAAACGGAAGTCGCAAAAGAGTACACCATCGCCGTCAGCGCCTCGGCGGGCGGAACCGCCAGCGCCGGTGTCGCAAAAGCCGTCGAAGGCACGCCCATTACCGTGTCCGCCATTGCCAACGACGGATTCCGTTTCGAGGGATGGACCGTCGAGGCGGGCGACATCACTCTTTCGGGCAATCCGGCCAACTTCACCATGCCCGCCGCGAATGTCTCGATCAAGGCCGATTTCGTCGACGCCACCGTTCCCGTAACGAAGGAAAACCTTTCGGGAAGTATCACCGGAACCAAAACCCTCAGCGCCGACATCACCTACACCATCACCGGCCCGGTGATCGTCGAGGACGGAGGTACGCTCACCATTCCCGCCGGAACCCTCATCGAGGCCGAAAAGGGCTTCAATAGCTACATTCTGGTGCTTCAGGGCGGTAAGATCAACGTCGACGGCACGGCTGCCGATCCCGTGGTTATGACATCCAACGCGGCCAACCCCGCGGCAGGCGACTGGGGCGGTCTGGTCATCAACGGCCTCGCTCCCCTGTCGGGCGGCTCCACCGGTGAGACCGAGATCAGCAAGCAATTCCTCTATGGCGGCAACGCCGAGGGCGACGATTCGGGCCGGATATCCTACCTGATACTCGCTTACACCGGCGCCCGTTCGAGCGCCAACGTCGAGCACAACGGCCTTACCCTCAACGGTGTGGGTAATGGCACCGAGATCAACAACGTGTTCATCTACGAAGGTTCTGACGACGGTATAGAGTTCTTCGGCGGTTCGGTCGACGTGACGGGCCTTCTGGTGGTTAACTCCGACGACGACATGTTCGACTTCACGCAAGGCTACAACGGAACGCTGAAGAACGCCTACGGTATCTGGGAACCGGGCTTCAGCAGTTCGGAAGCCGATCCGAGGGGTATCGAAGCCGACGGCAACCTCGACAACGACTATCCCGAGCATGACGACCAGTCCGATTTTACGGTCGAGAACATCACGTTCGATCTGCGTCTCGACTACTTCGACGGTACCCCCGCGTACACCGGCGACGCCAAGACCATGCAGGACCTTATGAAGATCCGCCGCGGCGCTGTGGTGGATATCACCAACGCCCTCGTGAAAGGCACGGGCCGCGTGGAAGACCTGATCGACCTCTCCGACGACGGTGTGGCCAATCTGGCTCCGAGCACCATCAGCCTCACCAACTCCCTGGCGACCTCTCCCGCCGCCGCCAACCTTATCAAACGCAGCGCGAATTATCCCGCCGCTCCAGAAGTGGTGATCGAAGCGGGCAACGCAGGTTGCGACGCCTCCCTCTTCGACTGGGTCGCCGACGCCGGATACGACGTTTTCTGATCGAAGAAAATATTTTTAAGCGGCAGGGAGCGATCTCCGCCGCTTTTTTGCATTCTGTTTAGAGTACATGAATTCACCGTCATTCCGACAGAGTGCGATACAATGAGTTGAAGTGAGAGATGAGGGACTATCGCACGACGAGGAATCTACAATATAATAGATTTGATTATCTTTAACTCCGCTATCGCTCGTAGTAGATAGGCTTCGGTTCGGAAAAGCAAAAAAGTTTTGCTTTTCGCTCACCTTGCACTATCTTTGCGTTCCAATGGTAACTCCGCATCGACCATTCGGTCGATGCAAAGTCCCCCCTCGAGGGGGGATTTAGGGGGGTAGTCGTAAGGATTCGGCTTTGAAAAAGCCGAATCCCCGAAGTAAGTGCTGGGATTGGCGCTTACATCGGCAACAGGGGAAGCCGTGAGGCCTTCGAAGCGCCAATCCCAGCACTTACTTCGGGGATGACCGGTTTTGACAGCAGGTAGAAGCTGATTGTAAGCACGCCGAGCGTTGTGTGTAGGGCTCGTAAAAGTGAATGCTCAAAATTCAAATGGCAATAACAGCTATGCACTCGCTGCGTAACTTTCACTAAGTGACGTTACCTTAATCCGCGCGCCCAAGGGGTGTGCCGACGAGTATCCCGCCTTTCGAACCACCCGCTCTTTGTGGTTCGGGGCTTTCCGGGGTATCATTCAATGAAGAGATAGCGTGCCCGGGGTGTCTCGACCGGCTCGCGAAATTCAGGGACTGGGCCTTGAAGTAGGTTGTCGGCAACCAGCTTCGGGGAGAAGGATCAATCGTCGACTAAGCGTGTAGAAAGCATTCGGGTTCCTTGTTTGGACGAGGGTTCGACTCCCTCCATCTCCACAATATGGATTGATTCTCAATCTGTTATGATGTTAAGGGACTAAAACAGGGACTAATTTAGGTTGGTTCCTGTTTGTTTTTACCCCCTATCGAGGGTAGCTGTGGCGGCAGCCTCTCGCCGTAAAACACGCAGAGTGTACTTGCATCCTCTCGACACAATATATCCTATTACACCTGATTGGGGTTTAGCCTATATGGTAAAGAGAGGGTAGGGGGGGGAAAGCCGAACGGCCTCCGGGGGCGGTTGTCTGACTACAAATTTTTTTTTATTTTTTGAAATCCGATGCCAGCGTTGAGGCAAAAGAAAAGCCCCCGTCGATCTGGCTGTAATCAAGGGGGATTTTCCGAAAAACATACGTTATGCAACAAATGGTAGCATCACACAAATATACGCATAAATATCGGAATAACAAAGATTTAGCGACAATTATTAGGGGATAGAGGTGTGACTTTATTCGCCCGAATCACCCAACCCTAATTGCGATAGTATCTCTTGTTTGAGCTTTTCTATCGTGGCCGTAGCTGTGCTTTCGCTTCGAGTCTCCGTTGGATATGGAACATACATGACCGCCCAATAGTCAAGACCCTCCAAGCTCGCAACAACAGCCGTGTCCGGCCTATGTTCGTCAGTTCCGTTGGCGAAGATAAAATCATCCGTCGATCCTCCTACAACATCGCCGATAGCTGCCGCATTATACCGCTCCAACAGGTGATCTACAAGTGTTGAGGAGTAGATGATCGGAACGACAACCATTACTCCCGCCAAACGGTTGTTCTCAAAAGCATAGGCGGCAGCCATATCCCGCTCCAGTCGATACATAAGCATCTCGCCGTTATCGCTGTCTGCTGTTCCGAGCCGGGATTGTACCTGACTTCTCGATGCACCCCATTCAAGATATGGGTCGGCGTAGAGGTTGTAGCGGGGGCGCACGGTAACGCGGCAGGATTGCGAACCACTGCTGATTGTCGCCTCTCCGACGTGATGGGCGTAAACCATTCCGTTAGAGGATACGGTTGCGATGAAGTTTGTCGATGTCTCGACATCCACGATCTCGCCGTCGAACAGCCGTTGCGATTGATCGGCATAAAGCGTGATGGATGTTTCGAGAAATTGCGGGCTACCCGGTGAATCGTTTTTTGAGCAGGATGACAGCACCGTGAGGGCGATTGCGGAAAACATAAAGATTTTTTTCATAGCGTGTATGAGATTTGGGGTTGCGCTAACCATCGTCTTACACGCCGAAAAAAGCGCGGGACGACACCTACCGGCAGAGTGGTACGACCAAGCACCATAATCCCAAATAGACGAAGCCCGCGCAAAATACGCAGGCGCTCGCTTATCGTCAGTGGGATTGGTTGAAATTTGGTCGTTTTCTCTGCCCAAAACAATAGCTAACGCTAAATATGTCGTAGCAAAGTTAAGGGATTTTCGGGGATTTCAAAAATGGGAGAGGAGATGTTGAACTGAAGACTAATCTGCAATAGTCCGCTTCTATCTGCTCCATCGAAGTAATCTTGCTTATTAGCATCAACATATTCCAGTGCTACAGGGACGGGTCTGACGTTGCGATTTTTTTTATTTGTGATGGCTTAGATTAAGTCCTTCTGATTAACCGCCTTTATTTGTCGCTCCCTTTCTCTCCTTGCTTTCTCTCCCTCAATCTCAATAGCTCTGTGCTTTTCCTCCTCTTTTATCTCTTCCTCAACGACATAATCTTTATACACCAAGTGTGTGTAGGCGTACTCCCGTGTTAAAGGAGCGCCATTACCTCTTTGACTACTCGCATAATACATTCGAGGGCTATTAGAATTTGCCCTCTGCCGTAGTGGCCCAGGTTCATATTCGTCATTATAGAGCAAATACACGTTGATTAGCATATTGCCCTTAATCATGTATTTCCCATATTTTTCAGTATATAAATGTTCAAGGTAATTACAGCTATGTGAATTGTAGAACACCAACTCTAATTTCCACAATTTATTTTTATGGAAAAAGGGGGTGATTGCATTGGATTTAATCTCCACCACAGAAGAGGTGTTGTCGGGTGATTTGCAATAGAACGTATATTGTCCGTGATTTACAAGTCCTTTTCTGGATAGATCGTTAAGGTGGCGATTATACTCGACAGAACTCATACCGAATCTGAAGCCCAATAAAATAGGCTCTGTGTAGGGTGTCCCTCTGTTCTTCTCTCTTACGATAGGAAAACTATCAACAGCTATTTGTGCCGATTGAACTGTGGGCAGGGAATCTTTTTTGCCTATAACAATCTCTTGTGCTGTATTTCTTTTTGTACCACTGGAGCATGATATAAGCAATAACCCAACCCAACACGCGACTGTAGCATTGAATGCCTGTGATTTACCTCTAATCATATTCAGCTAATAACTCATTAACCTCCTCGCAAGACCACTCTTTACCTTGCCGAAACATAGAAAGAGGGGCAAGTTCATTTAATACGCCAACAATATCCTCGATAGTACTGCCTTTATCACGCCACCAAACAGCTAATCCACGAGAACGTCGTAAATCAAACTCTTTTTCAATTTGTGATAGCCTACCCGAAAATTGCTTATTCCACTGCCTGCTTCTCTCTATATATTGCTTGTTACAATTTTCCCACAGTTCGTCCATTCTCTCCTCAATTTGCAATGCCTCTTTAAGAAGAGGCTCTTTCCAATAAACTTGTGTTTCTGGGATTTGTTTCATTTGTTCTCGAATCCATCCTGAAATTGAAGGCAAATTTTTTCCATCACGCCTTTTTTGCTCCAATATTTCGCATAGGAATTGTCGCACATCATTGAGTTTCTCGTTTGTCCATTGAGGTATTTCCAGCGAGTACCCTTCATTATTTAGAGAGTCCCAGTCTGCATTCAGAACGCTATCTTTGCAAATCTCTTGTTGTGTCTCATATTTGCTTGGCCTTCTTTGCTTGCTCATTTTTTATATTATGACTAAAGTTTTGACACTAAAACCTTATGGCAATACTAACTGCTAACGGCTGAGATAATCCGCGTGATGCAACGTCATAGGTGTAGCTATTTGTTTTTAAGTGTTGTTGAAATCTCCGAAAGCATCCAAAGTATACCCCAGGTTATTAAGGATAATAACGACAGAAAGAAGCCTGTGAGAACAAGCATCCAATTCACAGGTTCGCCATACATATAGCTATCGTTATACTGTGCAAAGCCTACGATAATGAGTACAGCAGACGCAATCAACCCTGTCACCAAAGTGGTGTTAGCGACACCTTTTACCTTTTTTTCATTTTTCAGTGTGTTTTCCAGTTCGATGTGATCAAAATTTGTTTCCATACTTTTTGTTTTATTGGTTTGTTGCAAAATCGTCCGAGTTCCTGTTACATATTACTTTGAATAGGGAGAATAAATCTTCTGCGAGACGTTGATTATTTCCTATCCTGATGTTGAGGCTCGATTGCTGTACACTATTTATCGTTACCGCAAGATTATAATTGTGTATCACAATGTGTACAGGTTGGCTTAGGTTTGGTCTTTGCGCGGGAATTATTTGCTCTTTCTTTGCTGTTGCTGCTCCTACGACAGCTCCAATTCCCCCAAATAACAGGCCTCCTACAACGGCTCTTCCAACCAAATTCTTTGTCGATGTTTTAGTTGTCATTTTTTGCTGAGGTGGCAAAAGATAACGAGGAGTCTCCTCCAGGTCAACAATTTTCGTTTGCTGATTGTCGAATATATCAACACTGATTATATCCGAGAAAGAATATGGGATATTGTTAATTACGATTTTATTGACATCTTCGAATACATAGATCTTTAAGGGTGCATCGTATGGATTTTCAATAGAAAAACTTCTTGACAACTGTCCATATAATTGTCTAAATTCTTCCAGCCTATTTTTTTCTGCTTCTTCTTTTTGCCTACGCAGATCAGCTTGTCTTCGCTCCTCTTCTTTCTTTTCTTCTTCGCGCTGCATCCACTCTTCCTGATCTCTTTCCCGATCTCTTTTCCTCGTTTCGTTTTCGTTAACTTTGAGAATAATGCCGATGACGGCTAAGATCAATAAAACAATACCCACTATTAACATATCTTTATTTTTTAAGGTTTAATCATTTGTCCTATCACAGATGCTCAGGTGCGTTTACAAAAAAAGCGATGCCGTTTTCAGCATCGCCACTCATCGGGGGAGTCCATAAAAAAGAAGCGTGGGATATGACTATATCCACGCTTCCTCAGTATTTGGCGTAACCTTGTGCGGGTGAATAAGCCAACACCCACGCCCTATACGTTATGTAAGGAGTAGGCATTGCCATCTTATTCCTCCGCATCGTTAAATCGCCAAATTTTAGGAAGCCGGAATCAAGCAGCTAATGCTTAGTTATATGGATTAATTTATCTTCTCTATGTTTTTATTCATTTTTGGTTACAAAGGCAAAGATATAAAAACTTTCGATAGGTGGACAAAAGAAAGGGCGGAGACTTAACTCCACCCCTCGAAAACCTTAACTCCGCCACCCCGAAACTTAACTATTCCCTAAATTTGTCCCGTATATGGTACGCAGTATCTCCATAATACCTAACAAAGAGCGCACACATATCACGGACAGACGGATGGCCGAAGAACCGACTCGCTGTCGGGGCTAAAGACTTATGTGATCCTCTGAATGAGAATGCAATAGCGTATGCAGCTGAAGCGGGGTATCCCGCCAAGCAGTGTAACACAATCGCCAGCCGTGTTTTGCTGTCGAGTGGCGCCCAAGTGCAGTTACGACGGAATTGATACGGGGACAGCCGCTTTTTATCCATATCATCTGACCCTCCGGGCGAAGTTTCAGGGGGACTGGGCTTGTTGTTGTTTATTGTTCTGTTTTTCATGGCGTTATAGTTGAAACGAGGTAATCGTTGAGGTCATTATGCGGGGTATAGGCCGGAGCCTTATCTGTGATCTTGACGTCTGGCAGTAAACGCTTCATATCTGCAACGGCTGCCCGCCCTGCATCGTCATTATCCAGGTACGCTACTATGGAAGTGTGCGCCCGCAGGAACGGTAACGCTTTCTGCAAGTTTGCGACCGAGTTCAGGACAACCACATCTGCCGCAGGGGTCAATATCCGGTTAATAGCCATATAGGACAAAAAGTCGATAAACCCCTCGAATACCAAAGCGGAATCGCTGCCGGTGCGTATGGTGGTAATCCTTTTCGGGGAGGAGCATAGTTTGCGGTACTGATTGCGCAGTTCGTAACCCCCACCATCATTCCGAAAGCCGACCGCGAAATTTTCCCTCTCGCCGATTCTGTAATGAACCTCGGAGCAATATCGACAGGCGAGTTCCCGACCGATACCCCTGCTCTCCATATACCGGACGAGTGCCGGATGTTCGAGGGACTTCACAGCCGTTACCTGCAAGGCGTAACTTTTAGCGGTCGAGGATTTAAGCGGTGGCGTCCACGTCGGCATAATACCTGTCTTTAGCCGCTCCACGGCATCGGGGAAGTCACACCGCTCCATTGCCATAACGAGGTCGATAATCGAGCCTCCCCTGCCGAGACCGTGATCGTACCACTGGTTTTTATTTTCATCGACATGAAAGCTGGGCATTGCCTCGCTACGCAGAGGCGACAAATACATCCACCCGCCGGAAGAGCGTTGAACGGGCTGTATGCCGAGACCTGCAAGGTAGCCCTTTATACAGACCTGTTGTTTAAATTCTTGTATAGTCATACGAATCAATGTATTAATGTTTTTTTTTCGAGAGGGCAGACAGGACGCGCCTATATACCCGTGTCCTGTCTGTCCCGGTTATAATCAGAACGGAGGTGCGTCTTCGTCGAGTTCGTCGGTAGGCTCATAGTCGGGATTTACCACAAGGCGAACCATTTTGTCATTATCGGGTATTAGCTCCAATACACCGAGTTTGATAGCCTCGTTAATCCTGCGAGTTGCCGTTTTGTCCTTTAATCCGTTGTCTTCGAGTTTTTTACGAAGATCAACCCGCAGAATCTGATCTGTCCCAATCATCATCGGTTCCAATAAATTGCGAAGCGTTACCGACTTATCCTCTTTTTTTACAGGAACATCACACAACACAGGTAGACCATCTCCGTTAATCCGAAAAGAGAAATCATCGAACTCCTCATTTCTACAAAAGACAGGTTTAACGGTTGAAATCTTGTCGGCACGGACTACCTCTGCCGCAGTCTCACTCTTGTTCATAAGCTCGCTCCCTAAATGTCCCCGTGCATTCGCATCTCCCTTGTTTTGGTGGATGACCGTAATTATGGCGCATTGGTAATCGACCGACAGCTTCATAAGTACATTTACAATCTCCGCACTCTGCTTAATGTCGTTGAAATCAGTCAGCAAGTCTCGCACCCCATCAAGGAAAACCAAATCGGGTTTAGTGTCGATTATCGTTCCGATCAACGTGTTTAGCCGTTGTTGAGGGTCTAACTCTCTGACTGAAATCGCATCAAGCCTGTCGCTATCATCTTCAAAACAAAGTTCGCACATTCGATAGACACGCCTCAATACCGTTTGCGCTCTCGCTTTCCCCTGCTCGGTGTCGAATATCAGAATCTTCAAATCCTTATTCGTTGTGGCTATCCCCATATACTCTCCCGCCATACAAGCTCCCGCCATCGCTGAGATTAGGAACGTTTTACACGATTTCGGTTTACCCGATAGCGTTTGGATATTACCACGGCTTGCGAATGTATGCTCGCCGAACATAAGTAACACCTCGTCCTCTTCAATATGATCTCCGGCACGAACTCGGTGTTTTTTCCAATTATTCGTACCCCAATCTTTTTCGCAGTCGAAATTGCCATCTTGTTGAGGTATATTCGTCTCCATCTCTTTGTCGGGACTTGTCTCGTCCATTTGATTTTGTGGCGGTTCAGGTTGGGCGAATACATCTGTGTCAGGTTCGTATGACTGAAATGTAGGCTCGTCGAACTGATCTGTCTGATATGTTTCCATAGCCCTATCTCCCGTATTCGTTAAACAGTTCAAGGGCTTTAGCGACATCTACGACGATCTTACGCCCGTTCTGTTTGACTGCGGGCTTTAGAAAGGTGTCCTTGTAGCGTTGGGCGGTGGCGTGGCTCACGCCGAAGAGTTTGCGAATGCCGGGCAGTCCGTAAACAAAACCCTGCGTGTAGTCGATGGGCTGAGCCGGAGCGGGTTCCGGCGATTTGCTTTTATCCAGCAATTCGACGAACTGCGAGACGGTTAAAGCGGCGATGGGGGTTTCCCCTGTTATGAGTGAATTCATAGTGTCGTTTTTTTAAGTTAAGTGCAGTTGGCCTACCGCAAAATCGAATCCGACACTACAAAAATATAGTATAAATATCTGTATTTCATATATATATATCTACAATGGCGATAGATATTGATAGATTTCGATAGATGAAAAAATAAAAGCCACTCAACATAAGTGGCTTGTACGAAATAGATGTTGTAGACGCTACTGTCGATAAGGTTTTATAATGTCATATATAGGGTAGCTCTTATTTTCCTTACTGCCTCGATTACCCGGCTTTAGTGTACCTCCGTTGTTCAACGTGAAGCACTTATTAAAAATGGAGCAAGAACCACCAAGAAAAACATCCGTAAAAACTATTGCTTCGACTGATGTTCCGATCCATCTCATTTTTTCGCCATTAGGATTTTTGCGCTCTATAATTGCCGTTAGAGTATCGGCATTCCCTGACACATATTCTTTTAGGTCTCTTAACAATGATTCGTACTTTTGAATATCTTGCGTCTCCACGCCCGCCATTATGTAAATCTTGTTATACGTTCTGGCGATCCGGTCTACATTATCATGCAGTCCTGCAATTACATTATATAGTAAGACGAGCAAATCATTTGCTTCGTCAGCTGTTATTATGCCTATGTCGTGAAGTTGCCGGATATAAGTAGAATATATATTATCGTTGGTATTTAAGAGTAGATTATCATACGAATAGGTGTCCCGATTCGGCAATTTTGGTAATATGTCCTCGAATCTTCCCCTTGTGACTTTCAGATATTCCGGTATCCTCTCGACATCCGGGCAAGCCTCCCAAAATTCATATTCCAAATCTTTTGCCGTGATTGTACCGATCTGCATTATATCGAACACCACATCAAAGAAAGGCTCTCCTGTCCAAAAGCCGTTCTCCGTCAAGAAAGAGAGCGTTTCTTCCCTGTCCGTAGGGAAGCTGTTAATTTTCACTGGGGGACAAACCACATAGCAGAGTAACGCTTTTGCCCTTGTTAGCCGCCAAAATATATCATCCTTGTCAAAGATGCTTTTTAATGCGTCCTCCTCCGTCTTAAATGTCGTTATGCCTAATTCCTCGTATCTCTTCCGCGCCGCCTCTCCTTTATTGGTCGCGGCCTTTAGAACGGGAATAAATTCGTCGCTACATTTAGCCTTGAATAGTAAGGGTTCACAGGCGGTGTAGTAAACCTCGCCCAACAGTTCTACGCATTTATCTGTTTTTACCATTGCTTTCATAACTCAAAATCATTAAATCTGTTCATTGCTTCGGTCTTAACAGAGTCGGCTATATCAATATAGGGCTTCATTGCCTTGTAATCGCTGTGTCCTGTCCACTTCATAACGACTTGTGGAGGAATGCCGAGATACCCGATCGCATAGCAGATAAATGTTCTCCGACCTGCATGAGTACCCAACAGTTGCCATTTTTTGAAAACCCCGTCTATACGATCATTGCCCCGATAATAGGTAATAGTGATTTCGGTGTCGATCCCACATATCCGTCCGACATCTTTTAGATAGTCGTTCATTTTTTGATTGCTGATAACAGGGAGTGCGAGATTATTCGAAAATTCCGTGTCGGCGTATTTGTTGAGAATCGCCCTGCTGTAATCATTCAGACCTATTTGTAACGCATCAGCCGTCTTTACGGTCGTAATGGAAATATGAGTATCGGAAATATCGGAACGCCGCAGGTTTGCCACATCGGAATACCTCAACGAAGTGAAACAACAAAAACAAAACACATCCCGCACCCGTTCCAAATGCTTTTGGTTTTCGGGAAATTCGTAATGCAACACAGCCATCAATTCGTCCTTATCGAGAAAAATTATCTTTTTCTCCGATGTTTTCAGCTTAGGTTTGAATCTAACATAGTCGAGCGTTTGGCATACGCCTTTATTGGTCGCCCACCGCAAAAACCATTTAAGGAAACCGAGTTGCTTCTCGATGGAACTGTTGCGCATATATTTTACATCCCGCAAATAATTGACATACCCCGAAAGTCCCATATCGGTAAGGTCAGAGAATGCCAGCTTGGGATTGTACGATTCCAAATGATTGCGGACGGCGTGGAATTTAAGATATGTACTTCTCGTCCAGTTGTTGAGGCTTCCCATTTCCTGCGTAAACTCATCGAAGTAGTGAAACAGATTCTTGTTCTGTATCTCGGCGGCTTTGTCGGTTCGTCCGGCAGCTTCGTTGAATTTTGCCCTCAATTCGTCCGGCGTTGGGGCTATACCCTTTAACTCGAAAGCCTTAAACGTATTCTCCAAAGCATCCTCATATTGCTGAATACGCCCGTTAATTAGCGAGGCAGACTGCCTTTGCAGGTTGGTTGTCTTTGTGATGCACCGCTGAGCCTTCGTGTCCCACTGCGAGAGCTTGACACGATAACCCACATTGAAGTCCGCCTTTCGGTTCGATGCCCACCGTACCCTGATCCGCAGCTTCGCATCGGGCTTGTAGGCGATTTTGTCAGGGGACGATAATTCCTTGTCGATCTCTTTGTCGGGAAAGAAAAGAATGTTGTACTTGATCTTAATGCTTGCCATAATCCTAATTATTAGCTTCGGGCCTATCGCACACCTGTCAAAATAAATTTAGTCCCTACCATGCAAAGATAGGGACTAAAATCGGTATATCATAATAGTTTTTGATAAATTTTATCATACCTTTGTCTGCGTAAAGCGGCTGATAACAAGCGTTTATAAGATCGTGCTAAATCCTGTAAAATATACGTTCGAGAGCCTCCATCTCCACTTTCGAGAACCGAATGAAAGTGTAAAACCCTGTAAACTCGATGTTTACGGGGTTTTGTATTTTGGACCGACAGGTGACGAAACGCAAGAAAAAGCACTTTCGGGGTGTCCAATTCGGTGTCCTGTTTTTCAGGGCCGATCTGGAGGAATAATTGCTTTTCCACTTGCGAAAACGATTTAATCATCTATCTTTGTGACCGTATATTTAACATAGTCAAACAGACTAATAAAAGATAGACCATGCCGAAAGCATTCACAGACAAAGAGAAAGAGGCGATCCGCGAGCGATTGTTGGAGGGCGGGCGCGAGTGCATCGCGCGGTTCGGGGTACGGAAAACCACCGTGGACGACCTGGTGAAGATCGCCGGAATATCGAAGGGGGCGTTCTACATCTTCTACCCCACGAAGGAGCATCTGTTCTACGACGTGATAATGGATTGCAGCGAGGGACTGCACCAAAAATTCGAACGTTCGATGAGGGCGATGGAGGGCGGGATCACGCTCGACGGGTTCATCGACTACACCATCGAATGGATTCGTGAACTCGAAGGGACGTTCCTGCTCGACATTTTTCGGAACGGCGAGCTGGAGTATCTGGAGCGCAAACTGCCCGACGAACTTGTCGCGCAGCACCACACGGGCGACGACGAGATGGTCGTGCGGCTGTTCGAGTTGATGCAGGTTCCGCCGCCGGAGAATATCCCCGTTTTTGCAGGAGCGCTACGCGGGGTGTTCCTGACGCTGCTTCACAAAAAGACCATCGGCGAGGATATATATTATGATGTGTTGCGGGAGATGCTTGCGGCGCTGTTCGATAAACTTATTAAGCGATGATACGGGTAGAAAATCTAAGGTTCAGCTACACGCGCGAGCCTTTTATCGAGGATGTCTCGTTCTCGGTCGGACGGGGCGAGATATTCGGATTCCTGGGGCCTTCGGGTGCGGGGAAAAGTACGTTGCAGAAGATACTCACCGGCTTTCTGAAAAACTACGAGGGGCGCGTGACGGTTGGCGGTGTCGAAATGAAACAGGCCGATAAGAGTTTTTATGAGCGGATCGGTATCGACTTCGAGTTTCCGAGCGTGTATGAGCGGCTGACGGGCGCGGAGAACCTGAAATTCTTCGGGTCGCTCTATTCGGGTGAGAAAATCCCGGTGGCGGAGTTGCTGGCGATGGTCGGCTTGGAACAGGACGGCGACAAAAAGGTGTCGGACTACTCGAAGGGGATGAAGTCGCGCCTCAATTTCGTCAAAGCCCTCGTCCACAAACCCGACATCATCTTCCTCGACGAACCCACGAGCGGCCTCGATCCGGCCAATTCGCGAGAGATGAAGCGCATCATCGCGGGCCTGCGCGCCGAGGGACGGACGATCATCCTCACGACCCACAATATGCACGATGCCGCCGAGTTGTGCGACCGCGTGGCGTTCATAATCGACGGTCATGTGAAAGCGCTCGACACTCCACAGAATTTTATGCGCTCGCGGGGCGGGTCGCGGATCGTCTATACTTGGGACGGTGGCACAGGCGAGGCACTTTCAACAGAAACCGCCTCCGACAAGACGCTGGCACGGCTCATCGCCGAAAACCGCCTGCTGTCGATCCACAGCAAGGAACCGACGCTCGAAGATGTGTTCGTCGAACTGACCGGAAGGAGGCTGCAATGAGGCGGTTTTTGAGTTTGCTCGCGGGCGACATCGCGTTCCAGAAGAAGTACGGCTTCTATGTGCTATATCTCTTTTTCACAGTGCTCTACACGGTGCTCGTCTATGTCCTGCCGGATGGTTGGCGGCACAACGCCACATCGGTGGTAGTATTCTCCGACCCCGCGCTGTTGGGGCTGATATTCATCGGGGCCATCGTGCTGTACGAAAAGAGTGAGCGCGTGATCGATTCTTTGTCCGCATCGCCGGTGCGCATCGGGGAATATGTCCTGTCGAAGGGCGTGTCGCTGGGAATTATCTCGACCCTGTGCGGCTCGCTCATAGCGCTTTTCACAGGAGCGGATGTCGCGTGGCCGGTGTTTCTCGCGGGACTGTTCTTCGGGTCGTGTATGTTCACCTTTACAGGCCTTGCGATCAGCACCCGCATCTCGAATTTCAACCAGTTCATCGTGTGGCTGATCCCGATCTGTGAGCTGATGTCGATACCGGCGGTACTCTACAAATTTTGGCTGCCGTCGCCGTGGTGGATGTTCCATCCGGGCGCGGCGGCTTACAACCTGATCGACGGGGGGATGGGTTACGAATGGTTGGCGGCGGTGAGTCTTGCCGTTTGGCTCGTGCTGACGTTTTTGTACGCGCGGAGCGAGACCGCCAAAATGTTTAGGTCGCTTGGAGGGGCAAAGAGGTTGTTTGGGGTTCGTGTCTCTCGGTCTTTTCGGCCCCGCGCCGGTGCTTTTCACCCGCGCCTCACTCGCCAGGGGAACTACCATGCCTCGCTCGGCGAGGGCAAAAATCCCTCGGGCGGAGCCAAAAATCCCTTCGGTCACGAACCCCAAGCAACCTCTGATATGAGTGCGTTAGGAGTTTCATTCAAAATGCTCGCGCGGCAGGTTAAGGACGACAAGATCTCCGCCGTGATGGTTGGATTTCCAATCGTCGTCGCGCTGCTGCTCTACTTTCTCGCGCCGATGGTTTCCGACGGGCTGGTTGCCGGATATGGGACGCAATGGGATTTGCACCGCCTCTATCCGATGTTCGATGCTATTATGGTGGCGTTCGCGATCATCACGCCCGGATATGCGGCGGTGATGGTGATGATGGGCGAGATCGACGAGCGGGTCACCCCGTCGCTGTGCGCGTCGCCGCTGGGTCGCGGTGGCTATCTTTTCTCGCGCCTGGGCCTGCCAACGCTATTTTCGCTGGCAGTGGCTTTCGTACTCTGCTTCACCCTGAACCTCGCCGGACTGCCCGCACCGATGTATGTGACGGTGATTTTGGTGACGCTCATAGCCGACACACTGCCGAGCATGATTGTCGTTGCCTTCGCGCGCAACAAGGTGGAGGGCGTCGCGCTGTTCAAGATCGCGATCTTCGCGACTTTCGTGATCCTCGTGCCCTTTTTCGTCGACAGTTGGGTGCAGTGGCTGTTCTCTCCGCTCCCATCGTTTTGGATTGGAAAGCTGGTCAAGGAGATGAACTATCTCTGCGCCATCCCCGCTGTGCTCACCTCCCTCGCATGGCTGATCCCGCTATGGAGGCGGTTTATGAAGAAGATATGATGCCGGGCACGATGAAGCAATGGAATAAAACACAGGATATTAAACAAATCCCCCGCAAACGCATGGTTTGCGGGGGATTTCGTTTTCAGGAAATAGGACTAACCTACTCGGCAACGGTTGCGGCCGCTACCGAAGTGCTCTGCTCGACCATACGTATCGTGCCGTCCTCGTTGAAATAGAGAGGGTCGACGCACACCGAACGCAACCAGTCGCTCGGCTCGTGTCCGTTGCTCTTCGAAAGCTGGCTGTTGTGGTAGAAGGCCCACCACTGTCCCTTGTACTGGACTATCGAACCGTGGTTGGTGTAGCTGTCGGTAGGCTCCATGTAGATGCCGCGATGCTCCCACGGGCCGAGGGGCGAGGTGGAGGTGGCGTAACGCATACGGTTGTCGCCACCCACGCCGTCGTTCCAGCCCTCGTCGTGGTTGTCGGAGTACGAAAGATAGTAGAGACCGTCCTTTTTGTGTATCCAAGTCGCTTCGTGGAAATCTTCGAGACCCGCCATCTGTTGCAATTCACCGTCGAGCTCCACCATGTTCTCCTTGAGGCGCGCTCCGAAAGCCTTCCCGCCGCCGCCATAGTAGAAATAGGCCTGTCCGTCGTCGTCGACATAGACGCAGGGGTCGATCTCACCCCTCTCGGGAAGGCCGATCAGCGTGTGGTCGAGGACTTTAAAGCCGGAGGCCGGAGAGTCGCTCACGGCGATCCCGATCTTCCAGGTGTCGTTCCAGGTCGGGCCGCTGGGGTGGGGGAAGTAGAAGTAATATTTACCGTCGCGGTAGGCGCAGTCGGGAGCCCACATGAACTTACCCTCGCGACCGGTGGCCGGGTCCATCACAATGGGTTCGCCCCAGGGTACGTCGGCGGCCTCGAGGATCTGTCCGTGGTCCGTCCAGTCGACCATGTCGTCGGTGGAGAATACGTGGTACTGATCCATCATGTCGCAGCCGAACGCGGGGTAGATGTCGTGCGAGGCGTAGACGTAGAGTCTGCCGTCTTCCCACACATGGGCCGAGGGGTCGGCCGTGTACATGTGGGTAATGAAAGGATTGGGGCCATTTTGCAACTCGGCAACCTGTTGCGTCCGCGGGCAACACGAGGAGGCCATAACGGCCAGTGCGGCCAAAGTTATCGTGATTCTCATATCTGTATGTGATTTAATAAGGTTATTCTCCGGTTGGGGGTGTTTTGTCAGCTCCGGCGGCCCAACTGCGATTGGCCTGCGGGCCCATTTCGAGCACGAGTTCTCCGCCCTTCATAAGCTCTTCGTGTGTGAACCAACTGCGGTCGAGCGCCTCTCCGTTGAGCGTGGCGGATTGAATGTATTTGTTCGCGTCGGAATATCCGGGAGCCTTCACTGTGAAGGTCTTTCCGCCTTCGAGATGCACCGTGCTCTCTTTGAAGAAAGGACTGCCGATCACGTACATCGGTACTCCCGGGGTGACGGGATAGAAGCCCATCATCGAGAAGACGACGAACGCCGACATGCCGCCGCCGTCCTCGTCGCCCGGCACGCCCATCAGGTCGTTGCGGAACCACTGGCGCATCAGGGTGTGGATGCGTTTTTGGGTCTTCCACGGTTTACCCGCGTAGACGTACAGATAAGGAATGTGCAGGCTCGGCTCATTGGCCATCGAGAACTGGCCCACGTTGCCGGTGTGGTCGGGCAGATGGGCGTAGAAGTGGTATTTACCCTCTCCCAAAGGCTCGCGGAACATCCCGTCGAGCGCGGCGTCGAACTCTTCGGGGCCGCCCATCATCGAGACCAGATCGCCCAAATGGTGCTGAACGTCCCAGCGGTAGACCCAGCCGTTGTTCTCGCCGTAAGCCTCCCTTGCACCCAGACCGCCCGAATAGCGATAGTCGAACGGCATAAGGAAATTGCCATGGCTGTCGCGCGGATGGAAAAAGCGCGTCTCGGGGTTGAAAACATTGCGATAGTTGTAGGCCGCACGGCCGAAATATGCAGCGTCGTCGGTCTTTCCGAGCTCGGCGGCAAGACGCCCCAGGGCCCACTGGTCGTAGGAGGTTCCGAGGGTCACGGCAATTGGCTGGCGTTTCTCGAAGTGGTGTACCTCGGGAATGGTCTCAGTCTCGCCTTCGGGCAGAGCGGGGATGTAGCCTTTGGAGTGGTAGAACTCGTCGAGCTTTCCGGCGGGCGCGCCCGACCACGGGGCCAATGTCTTGTCCATTATTCCCTGCCGGGCGGCTTCATAAGCCTTTTCGAGATCGAAATCGTCGAGTCCCTTGGCTATGGCGTCGGCGAGGGTTATCACGGCGTGGTTCGAGTTCATGCGCCGCGAGTCGCCCGTGATCTCGGGGAAGGTGGGCATCCACATGCGGGGCATCTGCTCGGCCATGCGGATAAACGAACGCAGGATGTCGGTTTCGGCCGCCGGGTCGATCAGGATCCTCAGCGGGTGGGTAGCGCGATAGGTGTCCCAGATCCAGTCGTCGGTGTAGAAAGGCACACCCTGGTCTTCATGCACCGCGCCGTCGAAGGCGCTGAAATAGCGCCCGTACTCGCTGATGCAGACGGGGCGCTCATAGATGCGGTACAGCGAGGTGTAGAACAGCGTTTTATCGGTGTCCGACTCTCCCGCGACCTCGATCTTGCCGAGCGCCTCGTTCCAGATATTCTTTGCCTCGGCGGCGACCTCTTCCACGCTTTTACCCGCCGACTCGCGCCGCAGATTATCGCGGGCTTGGTCGGCGTCGATGAACGAAATGCCGTAATTCACCCTCAGGAGGCGCACTTCACCGGGAAAATTTACCACAAGGCACAACCCCCTCGTGCCTTCGATGAGCGCGTCCTCCTCAAGGGCTTGAACCGAGGTTGGTACGGTATTGAATTCGGCGTGCAGATATACTTTTGTTCCGTTTTGCAGTTGTTGCCATCCGCGCACGGCGCCATCCTCGAAGCTAAGGCCACCTTCCGCCGCGTTGAAGGTGAGCGCGGGCGAAGCCCCGGAGAAGGCGATCTCATAGACCGCACTGCGGTGCGACGGGGCGAACCGCACGTCGGTTCCCTGCTCGTCGAGCCTCACTCCATAATAATAGGGCCTGATCTCCTCGCCGTCGTAGCTGAAGTCGGTAACGCGGCGGAGGGGTTCTCCCGCCACCCTCGGCGACAGGTTGAAGGCCGAGGCGCCCCGGTGGCTCGTCACCACGAGCGGCAGGCCGTGGAGGACGTCGCCCGTGAAGTCGGCCCTTTCGGGATAGACCCTGAGCATACTGCCGGGCAGATGAACGGTCGGATATGTGGGCACCAACAGATGGCTGATGTTCCCCATATAGGGGTTTACATGGTCGACGGGCGACGTTTCGGCGGCGGGAAGGAATCGGCACGAAGCCACGATTCCGGCCGCAACAAAGATCAATAACACTTTCTTCATATAACTATTATATTTGCTCTTCAATTTTATCTATTTAACGTGAGTTTCGCGAATTCGCGAAACTCACGTTATTTAAGCGCTTCGGTCACTTCGAGCGAACTGCGCGACAGGGCCGAGCCCAACGAGCGCATGTACTCCGCATCGTCGGATACGAACCGCGCGGACACACCCCACTGCGAGTTGCCTGTACCGCGGGCTATCTTCAATAATATGTGATTCCACCCCTTTTCGAGCGGAAGGTTTTCGATAGTTACCCCTTCGCCGTCACTGACGGCGCCGTGCGAGAACTCAACCCCGTTAATGCGCAGGGTGTAGTGGTCGGAAGTACGGAGTTCCATCGCAAGGCGGGGCATGTCGGGCTCGGCCAGCAGGTTGACGAGCGAGCGCGGGCTGAACACACGGAAACTCAGGTAGACGACCGCACTCTCGTTGCTACCCGAGATTTGGGAGTTGCGTATGTCGATACGGCCGTCCTCTCCGGCGGAGGCGGAGAACCATAATTTGTCGCCGGTGCGGGCTCCGGGCTGAGGATTGAGTGCCTCCTCCTCTATCCACGGATGAGCTGCCAACCGGACGGCGTCGAGCGACGAGTCGTTGAACGCTCCGAGTATCAGGGCCTTCTTCAGTGCGCCGTCCGTGTCGAGTGCCTCTACAGGTGCGCTGTCGTTGTCGAAACGTGCGCCGAGGTTCGAGAGCATGATGCGCACGATCATGTCGCCTTCGGAGGCCATGTCGCTGAAATCGAGAGACGAGATGTATATCTGTCCGTTGTAACCGGTGATAGCCGTTCCGGGATTTTTTGCCTCGCGCTCGCTACGGAAGACGTTGGCAGTTTTGCTCGTTTCGGGGCGGTAGTTCCACCTCTGCCAATCTATGGGCGGGGCTTCCAGTATGACCTGCGAGTGGTGGGCCATGTCGCCCGCCAAACTCCGGTTCATTGCGCTTTGGTTCGCGCTGAGTAGTTCGGAGAAGTAGAAATCGGAGTGGTTGAGGCCCGCCAGCAGGGGAGAGTGGGCATTTTTGAGGAACGAAGTCGCCCGCCTTTCCGTCAGAGCAAGCTCATAAGGCAGGAATGCGTTCAAGGCGTCGAGACCTTGCGGCTCCACTCCGAGGATCATCGTCCGTGTACCCGCCGCGAGGGCCTTTTTGAGTTCGGCCACAACCTTGGCTTGGGTCGGAGGCGCGCTTCCGTCGACAATGACGAGCGAGGCCACTGTCAGAGGCGTGCGTGCAGAGGACACCATGAGTCCCATCGCGGTAAGACGATCCGCAAGTTCCGAACCGGGAGCGGCGAAAATCTTTACCGCGTCGACCGGCGTAGCAGAAAAATGCGCGACGGAAGGATCGTGAGTAGCCACGTAATAAGGTTTCACTGGCGTTGCATTGGCGGCCTGAATGGCGTAGAACATTGGCCACGGGCGGTACAGCGGTAGCTCGGGATCGTATCCCGGGTTGAGCGTCGACGACCACGGGCCGAGTCGCTCGGGTTGCATTCCGGCGCGTCCCTCCACGAAATCGGGGAAGAATATCCCGTCGGTGAGTTCCGGAGCGCGGCTCTCGTCGGCCAATCCCAGAGGCAGGGGTTTCAGCGCGTACCACACGATGTTGAAAACGCTGGCGTACGATGCGCCCAACGCCCTCTGTTTGGTTATCAGGTCGTAACTCTCCGCCGCAATCGCCTCCATTCTACCTTCCATACTTTCGTAGGAGCGGTTGCCGTTGATCTTCGAGGTCTGTTTAGGAGTTCCGTAATAGGCCATGCTCGTCTCTCCCACACCCCACGGTTTTCCCTGCGAGGCCCAATGGCGCAGGGCTCCGTCGTCGCCATAGTGGCCTATGACGGTGGGCAGGTCGGTGGGGCGGTCGGTCTCGCCGTCGCCCGATATCCAGGGGCGGGTAGGGTCGAGTTTCGAGACGAGCGCAACCCATGCGTTTATCTCCCGCAACTGCCTTTGCACCAACTCTTCGGGGGCTTTGTAGACATGCACCACCACGGGCACCGTCTCGTTGCAAACACTCCAACCGAACACCGACGGATGGTTCTTGTCTCTCTCCACGAGGCGTGTCAGATGTTCGCGGCAACTCTCCCAGTAGGCTTCGCTGTCTACCTTCGGGCCGCCGTCGGAAGACCATATCCCGCTCTCGTCGAGTACGCAGATACCCATCTCGTCGGCCACATCGAGGTAGAATTCGGGGAAGGGCATCGCGTGAAGCCTGACGGCGTTAGCTCCGGCATCTTTGAGCATATTGTACCACGCCCAAGCGTAACGGCGCGTCATTTGAGGTACCCCCGTGAAGTGCCACGAATCGCCGCGAAGCTCTATCGGGCGGCCGTTGAGGGTCAGTTTCCCGTCACGTTCGCCGAACTGCCTCCAGCCGAAACGCTGGTATTTCATATCACACGCCGCCTTACCTTCACAGAGCCGGGCGACCATGCCGTACAGGTTAGGCTCGTCGGGAGTCCACTCGTCCAGCTTTCCTGCTTCCACCGGTATTGTGATCGTGTGGCGGGAGATGCCCGGCTCCACGGTCAGTTTTTCGAACGAAGCGGCGAGCGCCACCCCTTCGTCGAGACGCGAGCGCGATTCGGCGGCACCGGCAACCGTGTGGCCCGCAAGGTTTATCCATCGGCGAATATCGACATCGAGCCTCATCGTGCGCCGCGAGGCGGTGGTATTTTCGATCTCGACCTCCACTTCCAACTCCCCTTGTTCGAGGTCGGGTTTCACGAATAGCTCCTTAATATTGATCTCGGGTCGGGCCAGCAGGCGAACGTCCTGCCATATCCCCGCCATCTCGATCCCCCACATCGAACCGCCGACATAAGTGCGACGTCCGTACCGGCCGGGTTCGTCGAAAAGACTTCCCTTGGCCACTCCGACCACTATCTCGTTGCGCTCGCCGGGACTAACCAACTCCGTCACGTCGTACTCCGAGGGGAGGAACAGTTCGAAATTTTCTCCCGCGAGAGAGCCGTTGACCCATATTTGAGCCTTGCCCATGATGCCGTCGAAACGCAGAGTGAGCCTTCGTCCCGCGAAGTCGGCGGGCATGTCGAACTCCTTGCGCATCCATCCGGCGGTGGCCTTCTCCCACTCGCGCGGATAGGACGGATAGGCGCGGAAATCCCCCCCCTGCCCATCGGTGAACGCGTTGACGTTCCAGGGCGAGGGTATTTTTATCGGGGTCGCCTCGGCCGTGAACTTTTCGGGTAGCGCGAGATCGTATCCCGGCGAGGCGTAGACGGGCATGAATTCCCACTCTCCGCTCAGTAGCGCCTCGTCCCGCATGGGACGTTCCACCTCGTTCACATAACCGGCCACGGGCTGAAAGACGTGGGGATATTCCACGCCTTGCGCCATTGCCGCCCCCGCCGCATAAAGTAATGCGAGAGCCGAAAGGATATGTTTTTTCATTTACTCGGTCCTTGTCGGCAATTTGAAGGTCAGCGGAATTTCGCCCCGCAGCATCCGGGCGGCCTGTCCCGTGAGCCACAGATAGTGGTCGGAGGGCATTCCGTCGTTGTCAGCGAATTTGGCGACGCCGCTCACGGGAGGGTTGTCGCTCACCTTGAAGATGGCTGTTCCCTCGTTCACCTCGTCGAACATCGCGACGTATATCATTTCGGCCCCGGCGTTTATCGCGGTCGATATCTGCTGCCAGTAGAAGCGTCCGCCCTGACGCGGGATAGAACCCACGGGTTTTATGTCGTCGGGGAACTCCGAGCGGCTCAGGTTGTGCCAACTGAACCCTGGGGTCACACACGGAACGTAATCTATTCCCGCCTCGCGGCACCATTTAATGTCTCCGAGGATAACGTCCCTGTATCTGTCCATATCGTTATGCAGCAGCGGAGTGAATCTCTGCACCATCCACGGGAGCACTATGTCGACCGAGCGGATAACCTCGTGGAGATAAGGATCGGGCAGACAGTCGGCCTCCAACTCGCGCCAGAATGTCGGCACGCCCAGCATCACCGCGCATCCGCCGTAAACGGGGTCGTTTTGCAGAAAATCTATGAATCGCTCGATGCCGATATTGCGTGTGTTGTAGGGACGGTCGGGAAAGCCCACGCCCCAGATCGCGACGAGCGGCCTGCCATCGTGGTGCAGATAGGTCTTGGCGCCCTTCTGATTGGTGACCCGCATATTGTCGACCAGCCATTTCCAGTCTTCGATAAGCCGCGAACAATCCTGGCCCGAGCCTTTGAGGCCCGACAGGTCGTACATCACGGCGATCGCCCGGCCATATTTCGAGGCCGCCTCGAAGGCGTTCTCGAGCACCTCGTTGCGAGGGGCGTCGGGATGCGCCGCGCCGAAAAAACGCTGCATGAACACTCCGTCCACGCCGTATTCGCGCATCCAGCGGAAATGGGTATCGACGGTGCTTTTATCCTGAGATGAGAAAAACCGCGCGACAGAGCCGTCGGCAAGTTTCAACCCCGTGGGGTAGGTTTTTTCGTACTCCGAGACGTCGGGCCACATGTCGATTCTCACGCGGTTTTCGTCGGGATAGAGCATCCCGTCGGAGTTCGGCGCCGGGAACCAGCCCTGATATCCGGCCATTACGAGGCCCTTGTACGAGGGATATTGCGTTTCGGTGGAGTGGAGTGTCTGCGCTCCCGCGGCTCCCGACAGAGCGACGAAACAGATGAGCGCGACGAATGAGGCTATTTTCTTCATAACGGAGTATTGTCGTAATCTTGAGTTAGCGACCACAATAATACCTCGCGCAGGTTAAAAAAAAATTAACACAGCGATTAATTACGCCTCGACAGGGAAACTATCGGTGAAAATAAAGTCGGGAGAGGTGTCGAGAGCCTTTTGGAAATCGACCACGAATGCGTTGTACGCCTGTTTGGCCTGATTCTTCTTGCCCATGCGAACGAGCGCCGAACATTTCATCCGCATGGCGTCCTCGTCGAGGTTGTCGTGCGTCAGGATGGCGTCGGCGATGCGCAGAAGTACCTGCGGATCGTTTTTGATCTCCGGAGCAGAAGCCGTTTTCATCAACTGCTCGATCAGGCGTGTCGAGAAATCGGCTTTATGGGCGTCGCTCCATTCGGTTTGGATGTTCGGAAGCAGTTTTCCGAGCGAGGCGAGCGCTACCAGACTCCCGACACGGGAAATATCGCCCGCACCTTCGCGTGCAACCTCGCGGCTGAGCTCGAGCAACGTGCAATAGTCGCAGAAAATATCCTCGCCCAGCGTCAGATGCCAATAGCTGTTGCTCGACGAGACGTCGGCGCCCCCCACTTCGGCGAGTAGCGTGCGCAGTTTGTGTATGTTGACGTTGCGGTTATTCCGGGCGTTCTCTGGGTCTTTGTCGAACCAGAGCATATCGCTCAGCGCCTGCGACGATATCCCGCGCCCGTTCTTGTAGGTTTCGAGCAGTATCAACAGGAACAGCGCCCTCACCGTCTGGGTGAAGTGGCCGGTGATGTCTTTCCCGTTCTTGTCGACCACCTGAAAGCCGCCGAGCAGCAGTATCGAAGAGGGCTGTTTCTCGACGCGGTAGGTTTTCCTGTAGTCGGGAATATCGGGAACCGGGGCCGGAGTCTGAGCCGGATCGTCCGTCCGGAGCGCGGAACGCCTGCGCCTGCGCCG
>QMCD01000531.1_pt1 | contig 28761 bp, 20 predicted proteins | sample 1821841 | NCBI WGS metagenome assembly QMCD01 (sample SAMN01991225, study PRJNA193472) | Termite gut metagenome, whole genome shotgun sequencing project. | isolation source: worker | host: Macrotermes natalensis | reverse complement strand
AGCAGGTCAAATGTAATCTCGTCCGCCGGAGCGTTTTGGATCGTCAACCGCCCCTCGGCGTCGGTTTCCTTCTGGCCGTCGAACATCGGATCGGACAGCAGCCGCTGCGTCCGCCAGCGTTCCACGGCGAACCAGACTTTCGGCACCGGCTGGCCGTCCCGGTCCACGACCTTGGCCCGGAGCATCTTGCCCGGTTTGAGCGTGATGGAAACCGGTTCCATGTCGGACTTGATTTCCAGCCGGTCCAAAAGTTCCGGCGCGAAACCCTCGGCCCTGGCCAGAATATACTCGGAATTCGATTCCGTCCAGTTTTTGAATGTAAACAGGCCGTTTTCGTCGGTCGTCGTTTTCTGCGGCGTATAACTGTGTGTTCCAGCCGAGCCGAAAACCGTCGCCCCGACCAGCGGCTTTCCGGCTTCGTCGACGATTTTTCCGGTCACGGTAATGCCCCGCTTCATGGAAACGGTCGAGGCGAATTTCCCGGCGTCGTTCGGTTGGAGCGTCGCAAGAATGGCCGGTACCTGCATTTTTTGGAAATCGGAATGTTCCACGGTCAATCCAAACCGGGTGCTCAAACACTCCGCCGGGATAATGTCGATTTTCCACAGACCGTTTTCGTCCGTTGTCGCTTCGGCGCGGCAGTGGAAATTATCATTTCGAAAACGCTGCCGCTCCCCCCAAGGAAACGTAAAGTTTATTTTCGCACCGGAAAGCGGTTTGCCGGTGTCGTCGGTTACGTGGCCGCCGACAGTTTCGCCCTTGTCGAGCCGAAAGGTGTACGAATCGGGAATCGGATCGCTCTTCGCGTCCTTCCATTCCATGTAGTACGGCGTGAAGCCGGCGGTTTTCACATTGATCGTGAACGTCTGCATGTCGTCGGCCGGTGTGAAAGGAATCGCGGCCTTGCCCTCGGCATCGGCCTTGATTTCGAAGCGGCGATTGTCCCAGTTTTTCGGCTTCGGATTCGACCAGGCCAAGGCGGTGGCTCCGGGGATCGGCTTATCGTCAGGGCCGAGAAAAGTCAGCGCGATCGTTCGCTCGCCCGGCCCGACCTCGGCCTGGAGGCACGAAACGGCGGCAAAAAACAGAAAAAACAACGGAAGGGCCGATTTCATGGCAACTCTCCTTTACCTGCGGCCTACGACCGCAGTTCGTGTTACGTATTCTCCGTTCGTATGTCCTCAAGATCGCGGTAAACGCTTGCGGGATCAACATTTTCTATTTTTGCCACGGCCTGAATGACATGGTCTCGGATTATTTTCAAGACGGCAAGATCGTCTTTGTGGCAATCCATCCGTTCGCGGATGCGTTCAAAAAGCGATTCGCAGACATCGTACTGAACATCAAAAAGTTCGTCACTGTGTGCATCGCTATGCGGGAGATTGTGCATGGGAGGCTCCAAAAAAGGGGACTTGCAAGCCACGGCGGAGCCTTTTTCAAAACGTGAACACTGCAAATTGGAACACAGCAAAACTGAAAAAGGGACGCCATGTTGTTCCCATGCGAAAATTCCCCCCGCACAACTGAGGCGGTATGGCTTGCGCGCACCCCAATACGGCAGTCCCCCGCCGCACGGAACTTCGCAAGCCACCCCCATGACGCCCCCATTTTTCAGGGGAGTACATGACTGGGGTAGCAACTCTTTTCTCTTCCAAACCGACAAGTCGGGTTGTGCATGGAAGAATTGGGAACAAAATACTTGCGAAAACTAATTGTAAACCAATACTGTATCCGTTTGGCAACCGTTATTCACGACGGGGTAAACGTCGTTCGTCAGTCGCCTCACTTCCAATAATACTTCTCGAACCGATCATCGAACGGCAGGCCAAAGGTTTCCGCCACGGCCCGGTACACGATCTCGCCCCGGTAAGCATTCAACGCCATTGCTACGGCAGGCGAACTTTCGATGGCCTTTTCAATGCCAAGCTCGGCGAGCTTCATTACCCAAGGAAAAGTCGAGTTGCATAAACCGAAGGTACTTGTCCTCGCCACGCCGCCGGGCATGTTTCCAACGCAGTAATGAATGACTCCGTCCACCTCGTACGTCGGCTCGGAATGCGTGGTCGGTCTGCTCGTTTCAACGCAGCCGCCCTGGTCGATGGCCACATCAACAATCACCGAACCGGGTGACATGAGCTTCAGGTCTTCACGTTGAATCAGCCGCGGTGTCCGCGCACCGGGCAAGAGTACGGCTCCGATGACCAAATCGACGCGCGGCAATTTTTCCAAGATCGCCTGTCGGGTACTGTAGATCGTCACGGCGTTCGCGGGCAAAATATCGTTCAAATAACGCATTCTGTCGAAACTCTTGTCGATGACGATGACCTGCGCGCCCATCCCGGCAGCGATCTTTGCAGCATTGGTTCCGACCACGCCACCGCCGAGCACCAAAACGTGGGCCGGCTCCACACCGGGGATACCGCCCAACAGCACGCCGCGACCGCCGTTGGCTTTTTCGAGAAAAACGGCACCCTGCTGCACGCTCATCCTGCCGGCGATTTCGCTCATCGGTGTCAAAAGCGGCAAGTTGCCGTTCTTGTCGGTCAGCGTTTCGTAGGCCACGGCGGCGCAGCCTGACCCGCGGATGCTTTTGGTCAATTCTTCGTCGGCAGCGAGATGAAAATACGTAAACACGATCTGGCCATCACGAATCATCTTGATTTCTTCCGGCTGCGGCTCTTTGACTTTGAGAATCATGTCACAGCGGGCAAAAATTTCCACCGGATCGTCGACGATTTCCACGCCAAACTTGGCATAATCTTCGTCGGCAAGACCGGCACCATCGGCGGCACCTTTTTGGAACAGGACTTTATGGCCTGCCTGAACGAGGGCTTCCGCCCCGAACGGCAAAAGAGCAACGCGATATTCGTGGACTTTAACTTCTTTGAGAACGCCGATTTGCATGGGAGAGTGACTAGCTCTGACGGCTAGTGGCAAATGGTGAATGATATTCCTTTCCGCGTAAAATTTGAGCCGATGGCGCAACACGCCCCCGGCGCGGGGCTGCGGTTTCCTTCGCTGCGTTGCACTACGCACGGCCTGCGCTGCGGCCACTTTTTCATGCGGAGGCGGTAATGGGTGAAATGAAACTCACTTGCATTAGCCGGTCGTCTAGCCATTCTACACAGAGCCAACGCGCGGCGCAACACCGTGCCGATACCCCTACCCTGTCAGCATATCGCAAAATCGCCCCTTTGGCAAGTCCGGCTTTCCAAAGCTCGCCGAACACCTGCCGCTCTTTCCAATACCGGTATTCACGAGGTTCTAAAGCGATTCCAGCACGAATTTTTGGCCGGCCCTAGCGGATGGCCGCCGCTTTGCCAAAAGCGATTTCGGCTTCTTCGACCCTTTGGAGTGACATCAGGACGGTGCCATAATTGTTGTAAAAAGACAATTTCGGCGGCCCGATCTGGAGGGACATCTCCACATAGTGCAACGCTTCCTCCATCCGCCCGCGAGCATGGGAAATCATGCCAAGAAAATGCCAAGCACCTGCATGTCGGGGATTTCCGTCAAGTATCGAGCGATAACAATACTCCGCCCGGTCAAGATGTCCTTGACGGTGCGCAACCAAGGCCTGTTGATACATGCTCTTCTCGTCGAACGTTCCACTACGTGCTTTGGATGGCACGGGTTTTCGCCGCTTGATACTGTCTTTCATCGTCCTGTCGAAACGCGCGTCAATGTCGAAATATGGCGGAAAGGGAACTTGACAAAACCGACCTCAAGGGGCATACTCCCCCGTGTTTTTCGTATCTGTTGGCTTCCCCCGGTTAAAACGAAATGAGAAAAACGATTGTTTTTGTAACATGTCAGCGAACAGGATCAAGTTTTACTGCCGAACTGTTTTATCGTCACGGAATGTCGCTGGGGCCTTTCTCCTTCTTCATGGCTTCGGCGGACAACCCGCTTGGTCTGTGCGAAGCCACGCCCATCTTCAGAATCAACCACGCTCTCCACAAACGATATTATGGATTCGTCGAGGACGCGATCCCGTATGACCGGGCGGGACGGATTATGAAAAGCCGCGAACACGTAAAAATGGAACACGGCGATTTTCCTCCCGCTTTGATCGAACGTGGCGTACAAGCCGTCCGTACCATCGCGGACAGCGCGTCGATTTCCGGTTACAAACATCCAGCCACCATCTTGTTTTGGCCGTACTGGCAACAGGTTTTCAAACAGGTGGACGATCTGGAAGTCATTCCGGTATTTCTGTTGAGAGCACCCAGCGGCATCGCCTCCAGCTATGCCCGACGAGCAAAGCGACCTGAATATCAAGAGGCCTTGTTCGACGTGATTGAAGTCTACCTTTCCAAAATGTTGAAGCTCTACCTTTCGTGGAGCGGCCCCAAACCCATCGTTCGTTTTGACGAGGCACACTATCAAAACGACCTGAAAAACGCCGTGGAAACCTGCGGACTCGTTTGGGACACCTCTATTTTCGACCAACACTTTCAGCCATCCGCAACGGTCGCCGTCGACAACGCCGTCGATCATCCAGTACAACGCCTGTATACTGAGTGGTCGGGATTCGCGGACTCCCGCACCGTTCACCCCAAGCTCGCCTGATGGTCGGGAAACCGAGTTTCTTCCCCGTGTTGGCTAACGATAGCGCGTCTTTCACCATACGAATGCTTGACGGGGGGCCACGACGACCGTTTGGATTCTACGGAAATCACACGCGCATGTCAAGCAATCGCCTTCAAAAAAAATTAAAATCGTTACTTGATTGCAGCCTAAGTTATTCCTCGAACTTGAATTCAATTTTCCTCCGCGACTTGAAGCGGCGGGCCATGACCCATGCGAATATCAGCAGGGCGCAAAGCCCGAAGGTGACGTGCATTTCAAATGAGCCGGTCGCGCCGGCCTGCCTTTTTTCAGGATGCCAAGTCGGACAACCGCCGACCAAGAGCGGCGCAAAACTCGCTCTCCGGTCTGCGTCGGAACCGCCGTCTTCGATTTTGGCTCCTGTTTCGTAGACCCAGAGTTTGTAGGGAACGGCGACCACCGAAATTGGCTCGGCATAATCGGAATCCGTTCCCTCCGGCATTCCTGTCGGCAGTGCGGGGGTGCAAACGACAATCGGGTTGCCCTGCGATTCGGCGGTGTACAGAAAAATTTGGTAATAGTGATCGATTCCGTACAGTTTTTGAACTTCGGCATCGTCGACGGGCGTTGCGACAACCCGCTTGGCCGTGCCGTGCAGTAAAATCGGTTTGCCACGGGTTTCTCGCGGTTTTTGAAACAAGTCGGTGACACGGGGCTTCTTTCCCTCGTTTCCCCATTCCGCCAGTGCTTCCCGTTCAAAACTGCGTGATCCCGTCTGGTGAGCCACTTGGAGCAGGCCATAAAACGGCGCGACGTCGGCCTCGGTGAATTTGAATGCCCGGCGAATGATCTCCTGCCGCGACAAATGTTTGAGCGACGGTGGCAGGTCGAGTTCTGCTTGTTTCAAGTCAGCCATCGCCAGCGGCGGAATTGCCTCCAAACTGCCGTAATCGAAACCGGCTCGGCCAAGAAAGTTGTCGGGAAACCACACAATGCGCGGGGTCACGATGAGGGGAACCGGAGCTGCCGCCCCCTGTTCGTGAAAGGGAAGACAAATTCCCGTGGCCGAAGCACGCTCACGGATCGATACGGTGTGTGCCCTATCACTGCGTTGCCAATCGCCGGGCACGAAGGCACTCAAAACATCGACACGGTTTTGATCGTCAATTTCAAAGCGGCAACGGAAAATTTGGTGGAATCCGTATTTTTCCCGCTCTTCCTGATTGAGAGGAATCTCTTCCACCAAGGTGATGTGTCCCACGTCCAATTGGAAAACTTTTCCGAAAAAGAGAGAAGGCGTTCTTGCGAAACGCGCAAGTTCCGGCTCTTTTAGTCCCGGCATCCTTGCGGATGGGAGTCTGACGGAGATATTGTTCCGCAAAAAACTATCCGGCACTGTTCGCAACAGGCCGGCCAACAGATCGAGAGTGGCCTTGCGTTTTTCCTCCGACCCAGCGATGTTGAGACGATTCCAAGTGTCGTCATCCATTTTCAGGAGCATCTTGGTGAACTCGGCTTGCCGGACAGCCTGTTGCGGCTCTTGCGTCCCGGTCGGTATTTCAACGGGCTGGCCATAGAACGATTCCGACAAAAACAGTAGAGACAACACTGTAGCCAGCCCCCGGCATAAGCGAAGAGCACTATTTCTCTTTCGTGATGATCGTGGTGTCATAGCTGTCGATGATTTGCGTTTTATATTCGTCCGTGTTGAAATGGGGGCCGTCCAGGGCGGCCTGTGCGAGTCTTTCATTCCGTCGCCTGCCCCATCGCCGAGCGAAAAAGCGGCAAACAAGCCAGAGCACAAGGAGTAGTGCCAGTGCCAAAGAATATAAAATTGACATGGAATTGCGAATTTGTTAGACTTTGCCGTCAATTTGGAGAAAGTTGACAGCGATTATACAGGATTCATCCGAAAAACAACATGCGGTTTTTTCTTTTCGCCACGCTGGTTTTGACCGCTATGATGCCCGTTGCGGCATCTGCGGCGGTTTCCGACCACTGGCCGCAAATGTTGGAAGGCCTCAAGGAACGGCGTTTTTTTGACACGGCACTGCAATATGTCGGCAAGCTGCACAACGGCGCAAATTGCCCGGCCTCACTCAAAGAGCAGTTCGATTTTCAAGTCGGCATGATTCATCTCCATGCCGTCAAACAAAACGCCCCATTTTTGCCGTTCGATGAGCACCTCAAACTCTGCCGCGAATCACTCGAAAAATTTCTGGCGGCAAATCCTGATGGAGAAAAAACTTATGAGACTCATACCATCTTAGGCCAACTCGATTTACACGATGGCCAAAATGTTGCCGGAATGCAAAAGGACGCCCAAGCGCACGGCAACGCCGCCGCCGACAAGGACACTCTGCTGCTCCACGCTCTTTCCCATTTTGAAGCCGCCGACAAGCTGGCCACGGAGCAGGCAAAAAAATTGCAACTGATGCGCAAAGCCGACAAGGAATCGGTGACCGATGCGGAGCTTCAGGCGGCCTACGGACGTTTCTTGAGCGGCAAAATTCACGTTCAGCTTGCGAAGTCTGCAAGATGTCGCACCTTTCCGCCGGACAGCGACGAATACCGGATTGGCCTCAAGGAGGTGGCCGCCACACTCGAAAAAATGGCGACGACGTACCGGGATTATTCCGTGGCATTCGAGGCTAAACTCCAGGCCGCGAAAACCTTTCAGGCCTTAGGCGATTTTGCGAAGGCCAGGGAGTTGTTGGGCGAACTCAACGCGCTACGGGGCGATGAATTTGTAACCATTTTGAGCGAATCGTTGAAAATGGCCCTCGAAATGAATTTGGCGGAGAAAACGCCGGCGTGCCTGCAAGATTCGATGCGCCGGTTTCGTGTCTGGCATGAAAATGCGCCGGAGGAATCAAAAGATTCATCGGTCGGTCAGGAAATTTTGCTGTTGGGAGCGAAAAGTATCTTGGCCTACGCTGAGACGATCAAACAAAATAAAAAGGTATACGATCAGTCCATTTTGGAGGCCACGGCCCTTTTGCGACGGCCTCGACGGGTTCCTCTCACCCATCTGGCCCGGGAAGCGGACTCGCTGCTACGAGAACTCGGAGTTGAAGAGAGCGATAAAACCGTCACCCCCCCTGTCGCCCTGCCCGGTGAAAAGGCCGAGAACGATTGGCAGGTTTTTGCGGCGGCCTTCAGGGATTATCAGGCGGCTTCGCCGGAAGAGCGAAATGAACGAAAAAAAAGCCTCGACGAACTGGCCTGGCAATTTGAGCTGTCGACCCGACATGCCATCAATTTGCATCCTTCGGATTCGACCGAGGGAGAGAAATCTCGTATTCGCCACAATCTCGTGACGGCCTATTATGCCCAGGACAAAATTCTTGAGGCCGCGATCTTGTCCGATTTTCTTGTACGACGCTCGGCAGACACTCCTGATTTTGGCAAAACGGCACTTCAGGCCACACAACTTTACCGGCAAGCGTTTGTCCGGGAAAGCGAGACGGCTCCTCTTGAGCTGCGGTCAGCAATTGCGGATCGACTCAAACGGTTAGGGCGGTTCATCCTCCAGCATGTCGAAAACCGCGACCACGGGGCCGTGATTCGGGCAGAGGTCTCCCGCGTCCTCATGCGCACGGCCCTCGACCTTAATCGGATCGAAGAAGCACGGGAATTGTACAACGCATTACATGATGCCAGAATCGTTAAGGGTGATAAGACAGTCCCTCCGCAGCAGATTGCCTTGGAACTGGAATTCGGTTTATCGCTCTGGAATGAGTACATTCAAAATTCGCCCACGCCGGACCTTGATCGTGACGGCGAAAGAGAATGGCCACCTGCCGCCACCATGCGAAAACAGGAGTTGACCCAAATTGGCGAAACGCTGGAATCAGCCTTGGCCTATCAAACCGAGTCCGATGCCCTGGCCGTGCAAAGTGCGATGGTTTTGGGGCAGATTTGTCTTCTCGCCGGTGAAAACCGGCAAGCCGTCGATTGGCTGACCCATTCCCGTTTTGGGCCTTTGGCCTCGAATAACAAAGTATCGCTGGAAGTAAAACTCGGTGCCCTGCTCACTGCGCTGCGTGCTTACGTCGGGATCGAAAATCTCGACCAGGCCGAGGAAACGATGAATCAGCTTGAAACGATCATTCAGGAGCAAAGTGCGGACGAGAAAAAAGTGACACAAATTTATATTTCGCTCGGCAGGCAGCTCGAAGACCGGCTCAAAGAATTGCATGCGTCAGGAGACACGGAACAAGCGAAAAAAGTTGCGGCGGGCTTTGAATTGTTTTTGCTACGGATCAGGCAGCGTGGTCGGACAAACACGTTTCAATCCTTGTATTGGGTGGCGGACACGTTTATTCGGCTCGGCGGAGGCTTGGAATCAGGACAAAAGTATTACGCCGAAGCCGCTCAAACTTATGAAAACATTTTGAAACGCATTGCGGATGAACCGGATTGGGCACAGAAAAATGCGACGGAATCGATCCAAGTACGGCTTGCGGAAACGCAGCGTTTCACCGGTCAATTCGAGTCGGCCTTGAAGACGCTTGATAAATTGCTGGAAAAGTCCAGAGGTCGAATCGATCTCCAAGCAGAGGCGGCCAGAACTCTGGAGGCATGGGGACGGCAAGAGCCGAAAAGGCTGGTTCAGGCCGTCACCGGAGGATTCCCGTCCAAAAACGTCTGGGGCTGGAACGGTTTGATTCGGCGAACTTCGACCGATGTCGACAGGTTCGCGGACGTTTATTACGAATCCTATCTGGGCCGATTCCGTTGTGTTTTACAAAGTATTGAAAAGGAACAAGATGCCAAAAAACGCGAAAAACTGCTGGCCGAGGCCAAGCGTGACTTTGAAACGCTAAAACAATTAAGACCCGAACTGGGCGGCCAAAAATGGCGTGAGAAGTTTGAGAAGATTGATGAAACGATTATAAGTCGCTCCGCGGGTTCGGCAGCGAAACGATAACATGAAAATCACGATACTAACATTGTCTTTTTTACTGCTGTCCGGCACGGCCTTCGCCGACCGCATTACGTTCAGGGATGGCACGACCAAGCCATTGACGGGCAGTATTGTAACCATCGATGCCGACAAAGTCACGATTACAGTGCGAAGCGTGCAACGCGACATCGCGGCCAATACAATCGCCTCAACCGAATTTGATGGCGAACCCGGCATCTTGAAGCTCGCACGAACCGATTTTCTCGCGGGCAGAATGGAAGAAGTGCTGGAAAGGCTGGCAAAAGTCGACGCCAAAACGCTCTCCACGCTATTTCTGAAGCAGGAAGCCCATTTTCTCCGCGCCGCCGCAAAGGGCAAATTGGCACTCGAAGGCAAGGGTGATACGGGAGATGCCGAGAAAGAATTGATGGCCTTCATCGGCAATCACAAAACGAGTTATCATTTGTTTGACATTGGTGAACTTTGGGGTGAACTCGCCTTGTGGCAAGAAGATTTTGTCCACGCAAGAGAAGCCTTCACGATGTTGGGCGATGCACCTTGGCATAAACACCGGGCAAAATGGACGCTCGGAATGATTGATCTGCGCGAAAATAATGTCGTGTCCGCCAAGGATCATTTCGGCTCGGTCCTTCATGCGGAAGAGGCACTTTCGGGCCGGCTTCGTGCCCAGGCGAAAGTCGGTTTGGCTCTGTGCTTGGCGGCGGAGAAAAAATTCGATGAAGCGGTCACGGAACTCGCGCAAATCGCGGACGCCGCCGACAACGAGGATTCCATTTTTTCTGCCTTCGTTTATAATTCCCTCGGTGCGACCTGTGAAAAGGCGGGAAAGCCCGGCGAGGCGATTCTCGCGTACCTGCACACCGACATTCTGTTTTCCGCCGCCAAGGAAGAACACGTCAAAGCTCTGACTGCCCTGTCAAAACTCTGGCGGGAAGTCAGCCGACCGGAAAGGGCGGAGGAGGTCGAAAAAAAGTTGGATGAATTGTATAACATTGCCCCGTGAACGCCCCACTGAATATGTCGGATAATATGCCACTCAACAAGCCTCTACCGCGTTTTTTTTCCACGATTCTCACACTCGCTTTGCTTGCGGGCATCGTTTCCATTGCCGTTCCGGCGGCCACGGTTGTTGCGCAAGAGGTCGCCCCCGATGAAAACGCGGCGCAGATTGCCCTACCGGCTAATGGCTCGACGCCGGCGGATCAATCGGCGGCTCCCGAATTGCCTGCCCCGGAGCGTGAAAGCTATCTTGTTTGGTATTTCAAGGCGTTGGGGCCGTTGTTCGCGCCAATTTTTGGACTTTTGTCCATTATTTTTGTGATGCTCGTCGTGATGAACTGGATGACGGTCAGCCGCAATCATGTCATGCCCCAAGCCATGCTCGACCGCTTTCAGGAACTTCTTGAGGCCAAAGAGTTTCAGCAGGCTTACGAGGCCGCCAAGGACAGCGATTCACCACAGGGAAAAATACTGGCCGCCGGGCTGGCCAAAATGTCCGCCGGATATGCCGTGGCCGAGCAAGCCATGTCCGATGTGGCCGAGGAAGAAATCATGCGGCTGGAGCACAAACTCGGCTATCTGGCCACGGTGGGCGGCGTTGCGCCCATGATCGGCCTCTTGGGCACGGTCTTCGGCATGGTCGCCGCGTTCAGCGTGATTGCAAATTCGGCGGCGGCTCCGCAGGCGAGCGAGCTGGCCAGAGGAATCTCGACAGCCTTGGTCACCACGCAGATGGGCCTCCTCATTGCCATCCCGTCCATTATTTTCTACGAGTTTTTCCGCAATAAACTCGCGCTCTTGGTACACGAAATGGCCGTACAGACGGAAACGCTCATGGGCCGCTTCAAAAAATAGCGAGATGCGTGGGGACGGCTCTGTAAACGACTCATTTGTTTTGTTGTTTCACAAAGCCACGCCCATAGAATCTTGCGACCATTTCGCCTTTTTCATTTGTCACCGGCACTTCAAACGCTTGCAGCGAGCGAGAACGATACAGCAAACTCGCTTCGGCAAAAAGCGTGCCGGTGGTCACGGCCTTGAAAAAGGACATCGTACCTTCAATCGACAGTGTCGTTTCGTCGTCGTAGGTATTGGCGGCCACGGCGAAAGCGAAATCGCCGAGCGTAAAATACACGCCGCCCTGCACCACGCCCGCCGCATTGTGGTGGCGCGGCTCGACGGCCAGTTTGACCTTCGCATAACCGGGCCGGACATCGACAATTTCAATGCCCGCCACTTCGGTGGCAAAACGGTCCTTCCGAAAACGGGACATCAATTCTTCCTTGGTAAGTTCCATTGTTGTGATCGTAGGAGTTTGACGATAAATGTTAGCTCTTGCCCGGCTTCGCCTGGCAATGTCATAAAAGTTTTAACGAGCGGGAGCGAATTTTCATGCCTGCGATTATACCTAAATTCCGTATCTTTTAAGTGGAGGAGAGAAGTTTCCAGTGAACGGCCATTGAATTTGGCAAGCTGCCTTTTGGTGTGACTCCAAACGGATTCATACTGACCTCTGTACACACAGGGGTTTTGGATGTCCGCTTGACAAAAATTGACGCAAAATAATACGGACCGCCTATAAAACAATACAACTCGCTGTAAAATGCGGCAGCGGGCGGAAATGGTTTTTCATCGGGATCGATTCAGGATATTTCTCAATGTGTTCACCAACCTCCCTATTTTCCGCCTGTGATGCCACTTTTTCTGCTCTGTACGCACAAACGGCGAAAATCATCCATTATCGGAAGACTTGGCACGATTATTGCCCGTCTACAGAGGTTCCTCCGAAATACGTCTGGATTCGGGTCGGGCGGAGGTGAACCGGTTTTACGCATCCCGACACAATCCCCACCTCCTAGGACAAGAATTGGATAGCCATGAAGAATCAATATACTGCCAACTGTTGCCTTGCTGCCTTTTTCGCGGCAGGGTGTTTTGTGTCCGTCGCTAGGGCGGACATTGTGGAGCCGAATGCTTACCAGTTGTTTGGCATCTCCTCTGCCTACAACAATGTCTTTTTCGGCGATTACTATGGTCGCAACGGCGACATTGAAGGTCATGCGGCGATCAAGGGGAATCTTGACGTCCAAAGTTACAGCTTCGGTTCTGGCGAACAGAGTCAACACCCAAGCAGCCAAGGGCCGACGCTCGTGGTCGGCGGAAATGCCAGGGTTTCCGGCGCAACGGTCCATGATGGCGACGCCTATATCGGCGGTACGCTGACCCCTCAGAACGGGCAGTCCAAATGGAATATGCTCGGAACCAGTGGAACCGGCCCGTTCAATACCATTGATCCCAATTACCGGGGAACGCCGGGAACCGTTTACGTGGGCGGGACTCCCAATTCCCAGCTTGATACCACGTTCCAGCGGCATACCGACATGAATATCCCATTCGATTTCATGGCCGCCGAGGCCCAGCTGCGGAAGGTATCCTCTGATCTCCTGTTCATGGACGACACCGTGTCAGGCGGATTGGTCAATGGGAATTATACGGTTGACTTGACGGGGAAGTCCGGTGTTCAAGTCGTCACGATTGATGCTTCCGTTTTCAACGGCCTCCAGAATGGTCGGAGTATTTTTATCGACGGAGAAGCGGACACGACGTTGATTATCAATGTTACGGACGTGTTCGGTGCGGGTACGTTGTCGCTGAACAGAGAGTTCTTCATCAACGGCGTCGATGGTTCGTTCAACGGCGATTTCGACGGGAGCAACATTCTCATCAATACGGCCATGTCGCAGGTCGACATTTGGGGGGCCGCGATCAATGCCAGCCTGTTGGCCTTGGACGCAACCGTCAATGTGGAGCACGGCCATATTGACGGTCAGGTTTTTGCGTCCGATGCGAATACGCGCGAGGGGGGAGAATTTCACGCCTATTACACGTTCGACGACTCCCATTTCTCTCCGGGGCAAGGCGGCGCGGCCACGCCGGAGCCGGCATCTTGCTTGATTTTTGCCTGTGGCCTGCTCGGTATCGGATACGCCAACCGACGCCGCTTGGCTCTGAAAAAGCGGACGGAGGCCGGGAAGGCATGAATTTGTGATCTGCAAATAAAATTTTACCGGGATTTTGTCGACAAATACAACGGATCGTCTTACGGCGATCCGTTTTCGTCGATATGGATACCGGCGGTCTGTGTTGATACGGATTGTGCCGGCAGTGCGGCCACAGACTGCCTTCTCTCCGACTCTTGTCCCTGTGTTTGTGAGGTTGGGGCAGATTAGGGTAGGAAACAAGTCTGAAACAGTATCTTTAACCGTCCCCCCGCTTTACTCCAATGTCCACACCCGACCCCAATAGCACGCTTGACAAGAGGATTGATGAGACGTGCAAGCTCGTGCGCCAAGTCGATCTCACGCTGGCCGTCCTCGTGCTGCTGTCTCTGGTTTTCGGCGTGCTGTTGCTGGCCGTGCTGGCGGATCACTGGCTTTTCGCCGACGGATTTTCGGTAGGCCGGCGCATTGTCATATTCTTGGGACTTGTCGGGGCCGTCGGATTCTATAGCTATCGGCGGATTGCACCACTCTTTCTGCGTCCGATCAATCCCGTCTATGCCGCCAAAGTGCTGGAAGAAGCGGGGCCTTCGCTAAAAAATTCACTTGTCAACTGGCTTTTGTTGCGCCGTGAACGATGGGAACGTGATACGGTACAGGATAAATTGTCGGAGCGAATGTTCGACGGCGTGACCCGGACTGCGGCGGGAAATGTTGCGCAAATTCCATCGGAGCGGGCGGTCGATTTGCGAGGCGTAGCCCGCTGGGGTATTATTCTGACCGTCATTTTTCTGCTCTTTGTTGCATACGGCGTTTTTTCACCGAAAAGTACGGTCCAGTCGCTTTTACGCTTCGTTATTCCGATCAGCGGCCTTCGCGCGCCCCAGGCCATACATTTTGAAGACGTTCAACCGGGCAATGTCACGTTGCAGCAAGGAAAACGGGTGACGATTTCGGCCAAAGTGACCGGCAAAACGGCAGGACATGAACCGGTCATGCTGGTTTTCAGCAGCGACGATGGCCAGGCGGTCAAGCAATCGCTGGAGATGCAAAAGAATAGTGAAGGCCGTTTTGAAGTTATGTTTCCGCCCGGCAAAGATGGCTTGAGTAGCGGTATGGAATACGGGCTTCAGCAGGGCAGCAGCCGCAGCGACAAATTTCGCATTGAGGTTCGACCGGCGGCGGCCATTGAAGTCACGAAATTGACTTATCGCTATCCGGCCTACACGGGCTTGGCGGAGGAGATTGTGGAAAATAGCGGCGACATCAGGGCTGTCGAGGGTACGGAAGTCAAAATTGACGTTCGCAGCAACTTACCGCTCCAGCAAATCGACATGTTTCTGGATGGCAAGCCGGTGCTGATGAAGCTGACCGATCAGCATGAGGCAACGGTCGCGGTCACGCTGAAACATAAGGACGACGACTTGACGGCAGCGACGGTTCGCAGCTTTTCGTTCAATGCGTTGGACGGCGAGGGCAACACTCACCGGAGTAGCGGCGTTTTTCGCATGGAAGTGCTGCCCGACATGCCGCCCGTGGTGCAGTGGGGCGACACGGATGCGCGATTGCAGGAAGTGCAAACGTTTGAAGTACCGCTCAACGAAACGCTGGAATTGCCGGTGCAAGCGGAAGACCCTGATTTTGGCCTGCGTTATCTCAATTTCCATGTCGCATCGCCCGGCAAGCATATTCGGCCTGTTGAACTTTTGAAATCGCCCGCCACCGGCCCCACCAAACACACCGGACCTACCAAGGCCACGGCCACTTTTTCTCCCATCACAAGCCGGCTCAACGTGGGAGATACGGCGGAAATCTGGATTGAGGCCGTCGATACAAAATTTCCCGGTCCTCATTCGGTCGAGACTCGGAGAATCGACGTGAAAGTCCTAGAGCCGAAAAAACAGGAGGAAGCGCAGAAGGAGCCGGAAGAAAAAACAGGTGAAAAGGAACAGCAAGAAAATGAGAGGCAGGAAGAGAAAACGAATGAAACAAAGGGCGATGAGTCCCCAGCCGAGCAAAACCAGCAGCAAAACGCCGGTCAATCCGGCGGTGGCCAGTCCGACGCCGACCAGTCAGATGCAGGCCAGTCTGGCGAGGGAGAATCCGGTGAATCGCAGCAAAATGACAGTGCCGAAAACGACGGTGTCGGCGGTGGAGGGACACAGTCCGAAGAGAATAATTCGGGCGAAGGCAAACCCGATGAGCCGCAACAGGGCGGGGGAAATAACAAGAACAATGACGATAAGGAAAACGGAAACGGCGGTGAAAACGGCCAAAATCAGGCCGACGATTTGGTCGGTACGGGCGGCACTTCGGCATCGGGGGACAAGATTGATCCGAACACGCAGGATGGCGATGCGATGGAGAAAATTTTGGAGCAGATGAAGAAGGAAGGAGGAGAGAAAGAAAACGATGCGGTTGGTGCTCCTGCCGGTTCGGAAGAAAAAAGTGGCGATGCGCAGCAAGACACAGAGCAATCCGGCGGCGAATCTGGCGGAGGACAGCAGAACAAGGGCGGCGAAGAATCTGGCAGTGGAGAATCGAATAGCGAAGATGGCCGTGGTGATGGCACCAGTCCTGCCGGTGCGCAAAACGAGGAAGATTCCAACAAAACAGAAGAAAATATGGGTGGGATGTCCGGCGGCCAGGAAGGCACACAGGAAACGGAAAAAGAAAGCAATCAAAGCGGTGGCGGCCAAGGTTCCTCCGAGGATCATTCCAACGAAAAAGATGAAAATTCAGCCGGTACGCCCGCCGACCAGACGGGTGCGTCGTCAAGTGGACAAGGCTCAGGCGAGCCGCAAGGCAATTCCACCGAGCCGCGCGACGGAAATTTAGGTGGTGCCCAGTCGGAATCCGAAGATGTTCCCGTTGACCCGAATGTCAATGCTCCAAGGGAACGGGACAATTCGCTTGATGAAAATTCCAGTCAACGCAGCGACCGGGGCGGCGATTCATCCGACCCGACAGAATCAAACGGCACTGGCGGAGCGGAAAACACCACGCCAACACAAAAGTTGGCAAGCCCTCCGGCGAATGACCCACAGGCGGAACCACAAACTGGCGCAGGGCAAAATTCCGACTTGGCCGGTACACCCTCCGGCGGGTCCGCTTCGGAACAGAACGGGAGTGAATCACCGCAAAAAGGTCAATCCGGTGGAAAGCCAAGCGGCCAATCGAACCGGCAATCGGACGCACCGAGTGCTCCAAACGGCAATGCGGACGGCGGTAATCATGCAGATGGCAATGCGTCCGGTAATCCCGCCAAGAGCCAACAAAGCGAACCGACAGACCAGACTGACGCAGGACAAAATTCAAATTTGGCCGATGCGCCGACAAAGGATTCCTCTACCGATTCCGTTCCTTCCGGCGGTGGCGGCAGCGAATCCCAGCAGGGCAAAGATACGCCCACGGAAGACGCCAATCTGGAATACACGGAAAAAGTCACGAATCTTGTGCTGGAATACCTCGAAGACCAATTGAAAAACAAACCGAACCAAGCACTTTTGGACAGTTTGGGCTGGACGGAGGAGGAACTGCGTGCTTTTCACCGGAAATGGAAGCGGATGTCCGAACAGGCCGGACTGTCCAAGCTGACGGGTGAAGAAATCGACCATGAAGCCGCGTGGAAAGAAGCCCTCAAGAGTTTGGGACTGCGGCCAACGCAAGCCAATTCGCGGCAACAGCGTTCCGCCACAGAATTTGAAGATCAGGGCAATGCCGCCGAGGCTCTGCGCTATGCGCCTCCAAAATCACTGCAAAAACGTTTTTTGCGTTACAACGAAGGGATTGGGGCGGGCAGGTAATTTCCGACCATGCGCACGCGAGCAGAAAAAGTCGTGCGGAATGATTGACAGCGGCCACACAAACTGCGAAAATGTCGCACTGACGGCGTTGCCGCCCCGTTCAAATTTTTCCACCGCCTCCACAAGCCCCCCGCCATTCTATGAAACGACGCGATTTTTTGTGCAATTCTTTGACCGCCGCCGGCGCAATCGGCCTGACCGCGACTGCTGTTGCCGCCGACCTTGGTTCTGTCCCGCCGCCTTCCACACGGCATTTCGTCGAAATCCGAACCTACACGGTTCCAAACGCCGGGAAGCGCGACCTGTTCGTTAAAATCTTGGACAATGCCTTCATTCCGGCCATGAACAGGCAAGGCATTAAAAACATCGGCGTTTTTGTGCCGGTGGAAGGTCAAGAAAAATTTGCGAACGATGTTTTTGTCGTGCGTGAATGCCAAGCACTGAATGCCATTCTCGGCGTGAGTACGCTGGTGGCCGACAAGGAATTCATGGAGGCTGCCCAAGAAATTTTTGCAACGGATTCAAAAAATCCCGTCTTCACGGCCTGCGACAGCCGGTTGCTTCAGTGCTTTGAAACGCTTCCTACGCTGCAAACGCCGGAGCTGGGCGAGGCCAGAGCTTTTGAAATGCGGCTTTACCGCAGCTTCAACATTGAACGGAATGCCGCGAAAATTCACATGTTCGAGCATGGCGGCGAACTAGCCTTGTTTCGGGAGCTTGGCCTGAATCCGATTTTCTTCGGCGAGGCGGTGTTTGGCCGGATGCTGCCGAACTTGGCGTACATGGTCGGCGGCAAAAGCGCGGACGCCTTGGCGGAAAGCTGGAAAAAATTCGGGCCGCACCCGAAGTGGCATGAGCTGCGCGACAATACGATGTACAACGATACCGCAACGGAAATCGAGCGTGTCATTTTGAAGCCGTCCGCCGGTTCGCAGATTTAGAGGTACACGACATCCGGGAATACAATTCCCGGCTCGCGGCGGCCCTATGCCAATCTTCACCGCTTCGATTATTTCGTCATCGCTTCCTGAGCGTAGTCGTTCCAGAGTTCGTCGACGGTCTTGCCGGTGACTTCTTTGAAAAAATCGTTACTGTATTTTCCTTCACGGCACACGGCGTTGAGTTTCGAGATGAAATCCTTGTCGTGATTGACGACAATCCAGTTGAAAAACGCGCCGGTCACACGGTAGGAATCCGTATACTTCGATTTTTCCGTGACGCGCGGAATGGCAGGCTTTTCGTACCGGAAAAAGCGGATGTAATCTGCGATGCCCTCCGTCACCCAGCTCGGAACGCGGCGGCGGTACGATTGAATGAGATGCACCAATTCATGCACGATCAGGCCGTGATCATCCGGTGCTCGCGTGATCCAGTCCACGGAAACGACGATTTCATTGCCCGACGCATAGGCGACGCCGTCCATCTTTTTGAAACGCAAACGAATTTCCCGCGGCGGCTCATAGCCCGGCGATGCGAGCATTTCGGAAAGTTTCGGATGCCACTCCTCGAATAATTGTTTTGATTTTTCTGCCCAGGCCTCGACGTGGGCATTGCGAACGTCCGGTTCGATGATAATCGTGATGTCCAGTCCGGTCGGGCACTTCGGATTGGGCACGGTTTGCGGAGCCACGCCTTCAAAAGTCAGCTTGATGGGCTGAATCGTGCCGTCTTCATTGAACCGCATTTCCTCAATGCTGGTCGCGCGGTGCTCGGCGGCGGTTTTGTCCAGCGGCCTGCGATGATAAACGGCGTACCACTTATCCAAGCCCGGCCCGGCGGCATCCGGCACTCGTAGCACACTGTGATGACCCGCCCCCCTAGCCACTGCGGCATCCTGTTCGATCACTTTTCCGATCCGTTTATGCGGGCCGAAAAGCGAATCGGAAATGGCGTAGGCCACCGCGTAATTCGGGCCGGTCCAGCCGCCTTCCGACCACATGAAATAGTATTTTCCGTTGCGGATAAACACGCAGGGGCCTTCCACGTACCCTTCCGGCGTGATCTCGCGGTAGTTCAGGCCGTTATCAAACGGCACGATGCCCTTGAAATCATTACGCAACTTGACCACATTACAGTGCCGCCAGCCGCCGTAAATCATATAGTACGAACCATCCGAATCTTTGAACACGAATTGATCGATGGGCTGCGCCCCGTTCACAATGTCGTTGACGAGCGGCTTTCCGAGCAAATCCTTGTACGGCCCTTCCGGCTTGTCCGCCACGGCCACACCGATGCCGCCGATTTCGTTCGGATGAACATCGTTCGCCCCGAAGAAAAGGTAGTATTTACCGCCTTTTTCTATCATGCTCGGTGCCCACATCGCGCGCTTGGCCCACTTGACTTCATCAGAGTCGAGAATCCGCTCATGCTTTGTCCAAGTAACCAAGTCTTTTGACGAAAAGCAATCGAAAAAAGTTTGCTCTTCGTAGCGTGCCGAATAGGTGGGAAAAATCCAGTACGTATCGCCGATGAGAACGACTTCGGGGTCTGCATACCACCCCGGCAAGATAGGATTGCCTGAAGTTTTTGGAGCATCCTGGGCAAAAATCAAAGACGCGGACAACAAGCCCGTCAGAAAAAGGAAACACGTTGACGATAATACTTTTTGCATAACCATGATAAATTTGGCTTGTGAATGGTTGCACGTTTCGGGCCACCAGCCGGGCAGGAGGCGACATTATTCCCTCCCCCAACGGGAGAGGGAATGATTCTATCTCGTGTAGGATTCCACTTGTGTCCTAACAAGGTCCATCGTCCATTTTCAATACGCCTGCTGAGTCGACAGTTGGTATTGCAACTTGACTGCTCCCTTGCGAGTCGTTCCCCAGCTGGAGGAATCCGCGGCAGCGGAGTGGCTGCGATTCATTTCCGCAGAACGTCTTAGCCGCGAGGAATTGTCAAGGATCAGGGCATTGCTATCCAAGTAAGCGGCGTTGCCGGTGAACAAAGCCTGCGCCTCCTTAATTTTGCCTTCGTCGCGCAGTCGCATTGCCTTTTTGTTGTTCTCGTTGGCTACAAGTTCAACATATTCCTCCATGACAGGCTTGTTGACGGCTTCCTTGACGGCGGATTCCGAATTGGAAAAACGAATATCAACCTTGCTGCTCAATTTGTCCACGGTCTTCGTTTCCATGTTGGCGTAGCTCAAACTCGCTTGGGCCAGCTCGCGGCTTTGGCCGTCTTCGTAGGCGGGCACTTCGACTTCCAACATCATGTAGCGTTCACGCCCGCTGTAAATCTGATTCCAGCCGAATTGCACTTCCTGTCCATTGATTTCAACATCCATGTTCAGCGAACGCACGGGCCGCATTCCTTCCGGCAGTTTCACGGTACAGGCGACTTCCTGCGCAACCACCGACAGGGCTGTATCAAATTCCTTGCGGAAAATGTCAGCCAGTTCCTGCGCCTTTTCGATGAAAGTGTGGTTGCCGTCGCTGCTGCCCGCCAATTTGGCCATCAAATCCTCGTTGTAGCCGTTGCCCAGCCCCAACGTGGTCACGGAAATGCCGTCTTTGCCAAGACTTTGACCCAGTTTGCCGAGTTCTTCCGGCGTGTCCGGCCCGACATTGGCCATGCCATCGCTCAACAGGATGACCCGGTTGACAAATTCCTTGTCAAAAAATTTGCGGACTTCCTTGCCACCCATTTCCGTGCCGCCATAGAGCGCGGTACTGCCCCGTGACTTGACGGTCCTGATCTTCTGCACAATGCTTTCCCGGTCCGTCATTTTTGTGGCCGGAACCAGCACTTCGACTTCATTGTCGAAAATCACAACGGACACGATGTCTTTCGCGGCCAGTTGGTCGAGTGCTTGAATGGCGGCGTCTTTGGCCTGTTCCATTTTGTCGTGCCCCATTGAGCCGGAACGGTCAATGACGAGCGAAATGTTGAGCGCGACACGCTGCTTTTCGGATTTCATCTCAAAGCCCTTAACGCCGACTTTGAGGCAGGTGGTCTGCTTTTTCCCGGCCTGTAAAACCGGCTGCGGCGTGGAAACTTCCAGTTGGCACTGGGCCGCTTCGAGAGAAGCCGCCCCGAAGGCCAGTGCGAGAGTACAGCACAGTGTACGACGCAGTGTAAACGCTACGATTCGCATGATAGACTCCTTTTCTAGGGGGATGTCCCGGACAAAACTTTGCACCATTTTTCGTACCATTGCATTTTTTGGCACAGCGGTCAATAATGGTTCCCTCATTCTATCATTTCCCACGCGCCATCTCAAGTCGGTTGTAGAAATATGTCTTTCCTTTCCGTCATTATTCCTGTTCGCAACGAGGCCGCCCATATTGCCGATGTGCTTGACCGCTTGTTGGAGCAGAAATACGAAAACTTTGAGATTCTCGTCGTCGACGGCCTGTCGAGCGATGGCACGCAAGAGATTGTCAAAAAATACGTCGAGCGGCACACGAACGTTCACCTGTTCGATAATCCCAAGCGGCTGGCCAGTGCGGCCAGGAATGTCGGCGTCCGAAATGCCCGGGGCGATGCCGTACTGATTATCGACGGCCATTGCCTTATTATGAATCGTGACATGCTCGGCAATGTCAACCGAGCTTTTGTGGAAACCGGGGCGGATTGTCTAGGCCGACCGCAGCCGCTGGAGATGGCCGGCGCGACTTGGTTTCAGTGGGCCGTCGCCGTGGCACGCCGCAGTCCGCTGGGCCATCATCCCGATTCGTTCATTTATTCAAACCAAGCCCAATTTTCGCCCGCCGGCAGTGTGGCCGTGGCATATCGGAAAGAAGTTTTCGACCGAATCGGCCTTTTCAACGAGGATTTTGACGCCTGTGAAGACGTGGAACTCAACCACCGCGTCGATTTGCAGGAACTGCGCTGCTATTTTGAACCGGCCATTGCCGTGCATTACGTGCCACGCAAAACGCTCACCGGCCTGCTCTATCAAATGGTCCGTTATGGAAGAGGGCGGATGCGGCTTTACAGGAAGAACAAAGGAGTTGGTTTCGTGAGTTTCGTGAAGAGTTTTGCTCCCGCCTTGTTTTTGTTCTGGTTGATTGTCACTTTTCCGGCCATGTTTTTCGACCCGTCGTTGTGCAAAATCTATTTCGGTATTTTGGCATTGTACGGCATTATCGTCCTCGGAGAATCGTTTCGACTGGCCGTTTTGGGCAGGCGGCTGTCGCTCTTGCCGTTGCTACCCATTGTTTTTGTCGCCCTGCATTTCGGCTTCGGTTATGGCATTTTGCGTGAATTGTGTCGTCGCAAGCGAGAAAATGCGGACTGAACGCTTGACTTTCGATGACTTTTTTACACAATGGGGCGAGTTGTTTCTCTTTGATTGATTTCACCCCTTGTTTTTTGAAAAGCTATGAAAAAAATCCTGTCCGTTTCGCTGTCGACGCTGTCTTTGCTTCTCATTCTTTCCGTAACCACGGCTGCTCAAGTCGCCGATGAGGAACAAAACGCAACTCCGCCTACCGTCCAAGCAGACGGACGTTTGGCTCTGGAGCAAGCGGATCGGGACAGACCCACGATGAAAGACGTGGTGATCGAGAAGAAAATCACCGGTCGGCTTCCGAACGGCTATCGGAATATCGTGACGACCGCCCAGCGGGAAGACATCTACAAGATTCAACGGGAGTACAACGAGATGATTGAGCTGCTGAAGCTGCGTATCGAAATGTTGGAACAGGAGCGAGACAAACGGGTGGACGGCCTGCTGACGGCGGAGCAGGTACAGAAAGTCCGCCAAACCCGCGGCGTGCTGGAATCGGAAAAGCATCAGGCGGCAGAGCCGAGCACCGGTCGCCCCGGCACAAGGCGGCGGACAAATCCGTAATCCGCTCAAATTTCCGCGTTGGCGTCGTAACGGAAAACGGTCGTCGGCACGCTTTGGTGCATTTCGATGTTGAACAGCGATGCCCAGCGGTCGATGGCGGCTTTGAGTTCGTCCGGCTTGAGAGGCGAGGCCCAGAGCACCTTGATGGCCGTACCGCAAAAACCGTTTTCAATGTCCGCCATGCTCGGCAAGGTCGACAAAATTGTGCCGTGATAGCAAAGTTTTCGCAGCGTTAAATAAGCCACCAAAAATTCCGCTTGCCGGCCCGGCTTGAAACGAATAAAGGTCTCGTAGGCCTGAGCACCCTGCTTCAACGCTCCGAGCAGTTGCAATTCCACTGTGGGAACCAGTGTGAACGTCGTGCCTAGGACGGCATCGGGGTCGGTGATCGGCTCTTTCTTTTCGAGAGAACGCATGACCTCGTCGACCCGACCTAGGAGGGCTTCATTTTTTCCCGGCTGCGTTTGCGGCAACATTTTGGTCGCCTCGTTGAGTTCGGCCACGCCGTCGAGCATAATGTCCATGAGTTCCTGCGACATCTCAAGCCGGTCTTTTCGTACATGATCGAGCAGCGTTTCCAGAACGTGGGCCAGTGAAGCGGACACCGTCACGCCGAGCATCGTGAAATTGCCCTTGGCGGCGTGAAGGCGGCGGAAGGCTTCTTTCATCAATTCCGGGTCTTTTTCGTTCTCCAAGGTCAGGAGCGCATCCTGCAATTCCATCAGGCCGCGAGAAAGTTCCGTGAGCAAGTCGGAAATGTCCGTATCGGTCAACTCTTTCTGACTTGACTCTTCTATGCGGTTGGCAATCCGGTCGCGCTGGGCCGAGAGCTTTGATTTTGCAATCAATTCATCTTGCGTGTGTTTCATCGCCCCGGTGTCGGCCACGGAACTGTCGAACGGTCTTTCGGCCTCCGCGTCCGAAATTTGCTCATGCGGCGTGGAAAACGAGGCTGCCGTGGCGTGGCCTTCTTCCGGTTTGATCGGTTCACCCGTCGCCATCGCTACGACGGTGTCGATGTCCACCGTCATGCCAACCCGTCCGCCACTGATGATGCACGTTCCGGCAATGCCGGTGACATCTCGGTCGAACATGGACGTTGCCAGTGGCACGTTGACCAGTTTCGACGGGGCCAGAAACTCGGACACGACACAAGCGATCTTGCTTTTTTTGCCTTCAATGATGACCACCGGCACGATCTCCGGGTGATCCAACGTCGAAGGGCCGGCACCGAGCAGTTCGGAAAGATCGAACAGGGCCGTCGGTTCACCCAAGTATTTGATAAAACGCTCCCGATCCATCGCCGCCTGAATGTCCTCGGCGCGAATGCCCTGCAAACTCACGACTTGATCGATGGACAGCGCATAAAGCGTGTCGCTACAGCGCACGATGAGCGCATCGATGATATTGACCGCCTTGAGTTTCGGAATACGCAAGTGGAATGTACAGCCTTGACCCGGATTGTTTTCCAATCGCACGGAGCCGCCGAACTCCTGTACCATGTTCTGCGCGAGGTCCAAGCCCACCCCCCGACCGGACGTGTCCGTCGCTTTTTCCATCGTCGAAAAGCCGGACATGCAAAGCACGTTGAAAAGCTCAGGCTTGTCACCGAGGCGAATCAGGCCTAGGCTTTCCGCTTTGGCGTAGATTTTTCGCTCGTCAATGCCCCGTCCGTCGTCGGACACGATCAATTCCGTTTCACTCTCATGTTCGACGGCCTTGACGAGAATAATCCCCTGTTCCGTTTTTCCGGCATGAATCCGTTCAATGGGCGTTTCGAGGCCGTGGTCGGCGGCATTCCGCAACATGTGCAACAGCGGCTCGACCAATCGCTCGGCCAAGGCTTTGTCGACCAACACTTTTTCGCCTTCAAATTTCAGCTCGATTTCTTTTTTCAGATTCCGGGCCAGATCGCGCACCGGACGGCGGAAGAGCTTGAACGTTTCACCAATTTCAACCATGCGGATGGCCATGACGAGGTCGTGCAAGTCCTGCGAAATTCGGGCGGAAGCCTCATCGGCGGATTTCACAATTTGCAAATCGCCGTCGGTCATGGGCCGACGATGCGTCACGGCGTCGACCATGTCACGTTGCAATTCATGCAAGGTCGAACTGGTGATAATCACCTCGCCGGCCAAGTTGAGCAGCTTATCGAGATGTTCGAGGCGAACCAGCATTCGGTCAACGCCCCGGGCCGGGGAGACAGTGGAGGTCGTAGCGGCTGTGTCAGTGGACATGGTGGCAAAGGTACTAGGTGTAGGTGGGAATGATTATGACCGTAGTGCGATTCCTACTGATTTTACTGAAATATCCTCAACAAAACTTGAGCGACAATCTCTTTATCAAACGGCTTGGGCAAAAAGTCATCTGCGCCGAGTTTCAGCCCCTTGATGACGTTCTGGGCATCGCTTTCCGTCGAAACCAGCACAAAAGGCGTGCCATCGTACCACGGTTCCTGCATCAGCCTGAAGCAAAATTCAAAGCCGTCCATCTGCGGCATACTGATGTCGGAAAACACGATCATGGTGTCGGCGATCCGGCCTTCGAGTTTTTCCAGTGCCTGCTTGCCGTTGACCGCCTCGGTGACTTCAAAGCCCAGCTCTTCGAGAATCATGCGGAAAATGCGGCGTGTCGGTACGGAATCGTCAACCATGAAGGCTTTCGGATTCGGCGGCAGAATGGCTTGAACCCGCACGGAGGGTAACTCGCCGGATTCCATCGGGGGCAAACTTGTTTCTGACATGATTCTACTGTGCTCTGTACAAAAAATGAACCGAGGGCTTCCTGAACGCCGCGTTTCCTGAACACTGCGACGAAAGCCCTCAGCGGCAAGTACCGCGAGGGTGTCGAGCCGACATCGCCGATGCAAATTTTACGCGGAGAGGGATACTTTTGACATTCACGCAAAATATCCACAATACTATGGTATTATAGTTTCTTTTTCGGCACCCTGCGCAAAATTCCGATCTTTTCTAACCAAAAAAGCCAACTTGCCGGAAAAACCATGCTCCCTTCCTGTTCCCCATCATCCACGGCCTAGCCATCTTGAATTATTTTGCATATCCTTTACAATCTTTGGTGTCCGGTGCTTTGACTCTCAAATCTCACGGTCCCCCAACAGGAATCCGCCAATGCGTTATCTTGCTTGCCTGCTTGTTGTATTGCTCTCTTGTACCGCCTCGGCCCAAACGTGGAATCAGTGGCGAGGCCCCGATCATAATGGCGTGTCAAGCGAAACCGGTATGCTGGCCCATTGGCCTGCTGAAGGGCCAAAACTTTTGTGGCGCAATGATGCTCTAGGAGCAGGTTATTCTAATTTTTCCTTTTTTGACGGCAAGATTTTCAGTATGGGCGACCGTGATGGCAGCTGCTATCTCTATGCCCTGGATGCCGCCACGGGAGAAATATGGAAACGTGCCATCGGCGCGACGGGCGGGGGGGGCGGTTACGCCGGTCCGCGAAGCACGCCGGCCACGGACGGCAAGTTGGTTTTTGCACTGGGCCAGTTCGGCGATTTCGCTTGCGCCGAGGCGGCCACGGGCAAACCGCTTTGGAAAATCAATGTCGAAAAGGAGCTTGGCGCAAAAATCATGTCGGGCTGGAGCTTTTCCATGTCCCCGGTGATTGACGGCGAGCAGGTGGTGTTACCCATCGGCGGTGAACAGGGGACGGTCGTTGCTTTTGCCAAAACTGGAAAAGGGCCAAAAATTCTGTGGCGGAGCAAGGAACTGACTGATTTATCGGCGTACACCTCGGTCGTGCCCGTCACTTTCGGTGGAACGCGGCAGTATTTGGTATTCACTGACAAGCGCGTGGCTGGCGTGTCAGCAAAAAATGGCAAGGTGCTCTGGCAGGCGAATTGCCCCGGTAAGGTGGCCGTCTGTTCCGATCCCGCTTTCCATATTGAGGACAAAACCTGCTATATCATCGCTTCCAGTGCTTATGATACGGGGGCGCGCGGTTTTAAGGTGACGGGAAGCAGGACGAATTTCAAGGTCGAGGAAATATACGGGGCGGACAGAAGCCTGCAAAATCACCACGGTGGCATCGTCGAAGTGGGAGGCCATTTCTATCTGCTGACGCAGCGCGAACTCGTATGCGTCGATCCTAAAACCGGCAAGACGCTTTGGAAAAATCGCTCGGTCGGCAAAGGCGCAATCATGGCCGTGGACGGCAAACTGATCGTGCGGGGCGAGGGCGGCGAGGGTACGGTCGCCCTAGTTGCCGTTTCACCGGAAGCCTATAAGGAGTTGGGACGTTTCGACCAGCCTGATCGAAGTGACAAGAATAGTTGGACCTATCCCACGGTGTTCGACGGTAAACTCTATATTCGGGATCAAGGGCTTTTGTTGTGCTATCAGGTTAAGTAAACAAAGCCGGTCGTGGGTTTCTCAATACGGAGTACGATCCGCGCGTAGGCCCGCATTCTGTGAATGCGGCTCGTTGCGCGGGGCTGGCGATTTTGCACACCTCCCTTCCACCTTATTGCATGGAATCAATCAATACAGTCGATACACAGAGCAAGTTTGCCAACCGGAGTTTGGCCCGAACCGTGGCTTTCCAGTCGCTTTATCAAAATGACTTGAATCCCGGCAATCTCGACGAGTTTACGGAATCGTTTTTCGCACAGGAATTGCCGGATCATGTGCCTCTGCTGAGGTTTGCCCGGTCACTTGTGTTCGGCACAGTGGAAAAATGCGGCGAAATCGATACAATCCTCGCAGGCGTCGCACAAAATTGGTCTTTGTCCCGGATGACGCCCACTGACCGAAACATTTTGCGGCTCGCTACTTACGAAATTCTTTACATGGGCACGCCGAAGCCTGTGGTTATCAACGAGGCTGTCGAGCTGGCCAAAAAGTTTGGCTCCAAGGAATCGGCAGCGTTTGTGAATGGGATACTGGATAAAGTGAACCAATCAGAACGATAAAAGATACTTGCCATGTTGGATTTTCTTGTGCGGCTGTTCGGGTCGTTACTGTTTGATCCCCTTAACTGGCTTTTAACAGGGTGGTGGTATAAAGAGGCCGATGACGGGGACCGCGGTTGCTTTTGGTTCGGGGTGGCGTTTCTCGGACTTTGTGGTTTGATTGGCGTTGTTGTGTGGCTGGCTATGCGACCGTAAAGGCCGTTTGAGTCTTATTGCTCCCGCCACACCGATACTCCCGGAGGAGATGGGTACAGTTATCGTTCTCCCCTAATTTCAATTCTCAATTATTTTCCCACATGGGTTTTTTCGACAGGATAAAAAAGGGCCTGGCCAAAACGGTACAGGTTTTCAATACCGACATCCGCGACCTTTTCAAGAGCAAAGGGCGGCTCGTCGACGACGCTTTCTTGGAAGAAATGTTCGAGATGTTCGTCAAAACCGACATGGGCGTAGCGGCATCGAAGGAAATTGTCGACGAAGTCCGTACACAGTATCGTGGCCGGGTCGTCGAAATGCACGATGTGCTGGAAACCGTCAAAACGAAGCTCAAAACGCTCATGGCCCAGCCGGCTGCGCCCATTCGTTACGCTAACAGTGGCCCGACGGTCATCATGGTTTGCGGCGTGAATGGCAGCGGCAAGACGACGACCATTGCCAAGCTGACGGCCATGCTGGCTGCCGAGAAGAAAAAAGTCGTGCTCGGTGCGGCGGACACGTTCCGGGCGGCGGCGGTCGAGCAGCTCACGGTC
>QMCD01000448.1_pt1 | contig 28765 bp, 21 predicted proteins | sample 1821841 | NCBI WGS metagenome assembly QMCD01 (sample SAMN01991225, study PRJNA193472) | Termite gut metagenome, whole genome shotgun sequencing project. | isolation source: worker | host: Macrotermes natalensis | reverse complement strand
TTTACACTAACCCCTACAACATGGTTGAACCTGACAGGACGAATCAATGGCGATGTATACCAATACAATTCTCAAGACAGGATAGCTTACTACTCCCGTTCACAATCTCAATATCAGGAGTATTCGCAGAAGTTCGATGAGTTTAACTATGAGTTTCTGGCTACAACTAACAACCGCTGGGGAGATCACTCACTGGTAGCAAATGCCGGAGCTAACTATATGAGACGCAACAGACGCGTAAGCGATATTCAAACTTCGGGAGGACTTGCCATCCCTGAATATTACAGTCTGAAAAATGCAGCTTCTATTGTTGTGAACCCAGCAACCGGATTGTACAAGAAAGCCATATCGTCAATCTACGGTAGCTTCTCTTACGGATGGAAAAGCATGTTGTATCTGGACGGAACATTGCGTAACGACTGGTCATCAACATTACCCGAAGATAACAACTCGTTCCTTTATCCATCCATTACATCGTCTTTCATCCTGACCGAGTTACCAACCCTGAAAGAGCAAAGCTGGCTGTCATTCGCTAAAGTGCGTTTAGGCTGGGCACAGGTAGGTAACGATACAGACCCTTATCAACTGTACAAGACCTACGAAGCCCTGAATTCATTCAATGGTAATATAGCTTACACACTGCCAGAGACGCTGAACAATCCTGAGTTGAAGCCGGAAATAACATCCTCGTGGGAAGCGGGATTGCAATTGCAACTGTTCAACAACCTGTTAGGAATTGATGTTACATATTATGACAATAATAGCCGCAACCAAATCATTCCATTACCAACTTCCGATGCATTCGGTTACAATTACAAACTGATCAATGCCGGAAAGATTAACAACAAGGGCATTGAGGCTACATTGACAGTGAACCCCATAAGACAGAAAAACTGGGACTGGACAGCGATTGCAAACTTCTCTAAGAATAGCAATAAGATTATCAAACTATCTGATGCTGTAAATACGCTACAGTTGAGCAACACTCTAGTATCATTAGTAGCCAAAGAAGGAGACAGCTACGGACAGATAATGGGATATGACTTTGTGTATGCTCCAGACGGGCAAAAAGTAGTGAACAAAGATGGTGTGTACACACGTACAGACCAGCTTGTTCCACTAGGAAGCGTCTTACCTGACTTCTTGTGGAGTTTCCAGAATCAGCTAAGATATAAAGACTTCACGTTTGGTTTCCTTATCGACTCGCGAGTTGGAGGTAAGTTCTTCTCCCAAACCTACAAAGTGGGTATGTATTCCGGTATACTGGAATCTACAGCTGCCAATAATATCCGCGAGACAGGTACTGTACTCGATGGCGTTACAGGAGATGTCGTATTCAATGCCGATGGTACATATAATGTAAGCAATACTGCTCAGAACACGAAGAATGTAACTGCTCAGGCGTGGGCACAAAACCAATACAATGGGCCTACAGCCTATACCGTATTTGATGCAACATTCATCAAACTGCGAGAACTGACATTCGGCTACACATTCAAACTCCCGAAATGGAGAATCGAGAGCGTCAGCGTAACAGCCTATGCCCGCAATCTGTGGAACATCTACACGAAGAGCAAAGACATAGACCCGGAACTGACAAATAGTAGTGGTAATGTACAGGGTATAGAAGGAGGGAACATCCCTACTCCGGTAACATACGGTCTAAACCTTGGCTTCAAATTTTAAGGTCACAGACCTGTTTATTACTTTACTAAGTTCAAATGCAACAGAAAATTATGTTAGAACAATGTATCATTAAACGCTCTGTTTTAGTTAAAAAAAATAAACCGATTATGAAAATAAATAAGCTATATATACTAGGTGCTTTCACATCATTGCTATTATCCACATCATGCGTAGATGATATCAATGAAGACCCCAACCGTCCATCGTCTGTGCCTACTACATCTTTAATTACTTCTTCCGAAAAATTACTGGTAGATAACCTGCGCAGCGAACAAGTATCATTGAGAGGCTCTATGCTGTTTGTGCAGTATTTCGCACAGAATACTTATACGACACAGTCACGCTACGATATTCCGTTCAGCTACTCGGACGATTACTGGAAAGGACTCTATAAAACATTAAATAATCTGGAGGAAATAATCAAACTGAATACAGACCCTGCGACAAAAGACGTAGCTACTGCAAACGGAGTAGGACGCAATGCAACCCAGATAGCCATCAGCCGCGTACTTAAGAGCTATGCTTTCTATGCATTGACTGATGTATTCGGTAACATCCCTTACCAGTCATATGGTAATAAAGATGTTGATTTTCAGGCGCTACAGCAAAACCCTGAAAATATTACCCCGGCATATGCGGCACAGGAAAAAATCTACACCGACTTGTTGAGTGAGCTAAAAGCTGCCGGAGATACCCTTACTAAGTATCAGGGGGAGACTACATTCGGCAAGGCTGATATTATTTACGCAGGCAGTAATGCCAAATGGGCGAAGTTCGCCAATTCGCTCCGACTACGTCTCGCCACCCGCCTGAAAGTAAAGAACAATGCGTTGTACAAATCCCATTTCGAAGATGCATTGAACAAAGGCGTATTTACCAGCAATCTGGAGAATGCCGTATTCAAGTACTCAGGTGCATCGCCGAACGAAGCTCCTCTCTACAGGGCAACTGTAACAGCTAACCGAAAAGACTTTGCCGTATCTCATGTGCTTGTCGATCTGCTAAAAGGCAACAACCCTGCGCTTCCTGTAGCCGACCCCCGTTTATCAATATACGCATTGCCCACAACGTCAACAAAAACGTACGTAGGACTTCCATATGGACTGGCAAACGATCAGGCGGGAAAATTCTCTGCTGACGACGTCAGTTTGCCGGGAGCAACGGTCAATGCTGCAAACTATGGCGAAGTACTAATGGAATACGCCGAAGTAGCTTTCCTGACATCAGAATACAACAACTGGAGCCAAATCGACTATGAAGCCGGAATACGCGCTTCCCTCGAAAAATGGGGTGTAGCAAGCGATAAGGCTGGAGTCTATCTGCAAGAAGTGCCTGCGGCTAACCAAAAGAATGTACTAACCCAGAAATACATCGCACTATATATGCAGGGGCTGGAAGCATGGAGCGAATACCGCCGCACAGGATTTCCTGATTTTCTCATACAGGAAGGTGACGTTGTATTCAATGGCAACATAGGAACTGAAACAGTGATATATCGTTTCGACCCCCTCTTCGGTGATGGAGGTGTTCCAAGCCGCCTGTATTATCCTACTAAGGAGCAAAATGTGAATAAGGCTAACTATCAGCAGGCATTGTCAGTACAAGGCAATGACAAAATAGAAACAAAGCCATGGATATTTAGAAACTAGTATGTATTTTTGTCCTGATACATTCTTTGTCATTGTCGCGAAGATGTGGTGTAATTACTCCCATAAGATCTACCACAAACTCAGACAAGACAAAGATGGTCAGGACTAATTTTTTTTAGCGTATGAAGAAATATATAATAGCAAGCTTGGCCGGGCTTATTTCTCTGGTCTCGTGCAACAAGGAAGTAAACAACAACCTGACCGACGGCAAATGGCGCGGCGAGTTCTCCGTCTCTGACCAGAAATTCCCGTTCCTTTTCGATGTAGTAAATGCGGCGACAGATTCGGCGACAGTATATCTGATTAACGGAGCTGAACGCGTTCCTCTCAAAGGCATCCGCTATTCTTCGGATACAGTTATCATCCCCATCGAAGCTTATGATGCTGAACTAAGAGGTGTCATAAGCAACGGAAAATTCGATGGGCGATTTATAAAACTCTTTGTCGAAGGCGGCGATGAAGGTGTGCCTTTCTCCGCTGCGAAAACAGATGCTCCCCGTTTCGAAAAAGCAACTGCTCTGGCGACAGCCTCTCTTGCAGGAAAATGGGATATCCAATTTATAAGCCAGAAAGGCGATACAGCTCGCAATGTCGGTATCTTCAATCAGAATGGAGATATCCTTACGGGTTCCATCCTTACCAATGCCGGAGACCTTCGCTATCTTGAAGGAGCATTGACAAACGATGGCTTCCAATTCTCTGCCTTTGCCGGATTAAGCCCCTACCTGATCAAAGGACAATTTGAAGGTAACAATAATTTTACAGGAGAGTTTTACACGACAAGAGGAGTAACTAAACTCATTGGTAAACGCAATGCCGAAGCGGCACTGGCCGACCCTTACAGCCTTGCATACATGAAAAAAGGATTCGACCGTCTCGACTTTACCTTCCCCGATATTGAAGGTAATAAAGTGTCGTTGTCTGATCCTAAATTCAAGGATAAAGTAGTCATTGTCTCAATACTTGGCAGCTGGTGCCCTAACTGCCTCGACGAGATGGAATATCTTTCACCTTGGTATAAAGAAAACAAAGATCGCGGCGTGGAGATCATAGGCTTGTCCTTTGAGCGGAAAGACGATCCCGAATACGTAAAGACCGTTCTTTCGCGTCTGGTAAAACGCTATGATACTACATATGATATCTTATTCGCAGGCAAGCTGGGTGATGATGCAACGGCCAAAGCCCTGCCTCAGGTAAGCAAAATAATGGGCTACCCTACTACCATTTTTATCGACAAGAAGGGCAAAGTCCGCAAGATACATACCGGCTTCAACGGGCCGGCTACAGGGTTGTTTTACGAAGAGTTCAAACAAGACTTCAACAAAGTAATAGACGAACTCCTCGCAGAAAAATAATCATCCCTGTCATGGACAAACTCAGGAAAGCACATGTGTTTTACTTTTCGGGTACAGGTAATGCCCGACGAGTAGCATTGTGGTTTTCTGAGTTTGCAGCTAAAAGCAATATCGATTGTCGGCTTACAGATATCACAAAAGCCGACACTCATCTGCAGGAGCCGGAAGCGGAGACTTTGATTGTAATCATATCGCCCATCCACGGCTTTAATTATCCCAAAATAACCCTCGACTTTATCCGCCGTTTTCCAAAAGGAGAAAACAAAGTGGTGTTGATGAATACCAGAGCCGGACTTCGAATCGGCCGTTTCGTTACACCTGGTCTTACGGGGATCGGATTCATGTTATCCGCATTCATTTTAAAGAAAAAGGGCTATCATATCACAGGGCAAGTCCCTTTCGACATGCCTTCAAACTGGCTATCCATTCATCCGGCATTGAGTGACAAATCGGTAAAGTTTCTGCATCAGAAAAATTATGCCCGCCTCGAGAAGCACTGCCAAAGGATATTATCCGGTAAACCAGACTTTGCATCCGATAAGGACATCGTGCAGGATGCTCTTATATCTCCTGTTGCATTGGCTTATTACCTTGTCGGACGGTTTGCCCTCGCAAAATCATTCTACGCTTCTCCCGCTTGCGATAACTGCGGCTTATGTATAAAGAAATGCCCTGTGAAAGCAATTGAAAATATAAAGAGCCATCCCTTCTGGACATCTAGGTGCGAAAGCTGTATGAAATGTATGAACGAATGCCCCAAGAAAGCAATTGAAACCGCGCACGGATTGTTTCTGACTGTCTCATTGGCTGCATCATTTGCTTCATCTTATCTTATACACCATTTTATATCAAACGATATCCAATCCGGCTTTATAAAATCAGCCGTTTTCACATCTGTCTTCATGTTGTTACTGTTCGCCCTGTATAGATTACAGCATCTTCTGCTCAGGATAAAATGGATTGGAAAACTTATTTCATATTCCTCATTAACCCGTTATAGATTCTGGGGACGGTACAAATCTATCCCTGATAATAAATGGAAGGATAACGAATAAAAAAGATAACAAAAGTAACAGTATTTTTAGTAAACAGTCATCAACTTATAATATGTAAAAACTTTGCGCCTTTGCGTGAAACAAAATAAAGGGTAACTGCCCGCAGGGCGAAGTAACTTGTAACTGCTTTTACATATAGATAAATGAATCCTGGAATGATAAAAATAAAGTATCCTGCACTATGATTTCGAAATAAATATCTAATTTTGAACCCATATATTTTTATTATTAACCGGTATCTTCAATGAAAAAACAGCTTTTGCTCATCCTCCTGTTAGCAGTATACTCTAATCTGTCGGCCAGTGTATATACTCCTGATAAGTTACTATATAATGGGAAAGAATACAGTATTGTAGAAAGTAAATTCTTATCACATTTCTTTGTTAACAAAGCGGATCATACCGAAACTACTTTTGATAGCGAAGTTTTTGTGTCTACCGGGATGAGACAGGGTTATATAGGAACATTCCAGATCGAGAACAACCAGCTTTATGTAACGGCAATACAGAAATATTATATGGAAGATATGCAAATAAAAAGGGAGAATGCATATGCTTCACTGTTTCCAAATACAACCCGGACAAAAGCAGGATGGGTGTCGGGTCTGATGCTTGCAGGAGAAATCCCCGAAGAGGGTATTAAGAACGGAGATTCCCCCAAAAACTATATACTTCTGGAAATAAAAGACGGAACCATTATTAAGGAACGAAAACTAAACAAAAAAGAACTGAACAACTTTAAGAAAAAACAATACCAGTCTTTCAAAAACACAGAAGAATACAATACGGTTTTCAACCAACTTAAGGCACAGGCTCCTGACTATGTCTCCGATAAATCAATAGATGAAGCAATAAAACAATTCATATTGAAACATTCCGGCAAAATATTGACGGATTAACAAATCAGGCTGAATTAACGCTTAATTGTTAAATTTTTAACTGCTTCTAAAAACTTTTGGCAAATCCACATCTTTTTTAATCAAAAAGAAACTCTGTTTGGCAAAAAATGACTATATTTGCACGCAATAAATTTCAAAAGCTCTTTTATATATGTCTTTTATTGCAGATAAAGTAGTCATGGATGGATTGACATTCGACGATGTATTGTTGATCCCCGCATATTCAGAAGTTCTCCCACGCGAAGTCGATCTCTCGACAAGTTTCTCACGCAATATCAAATTAAATATCCCAATCGTTTCGGCAGCTATGGACACAGTCACAGAGGCTAAACTGGCTATTGCGATTGCCCGTGAAGGGGGTATTGGCGTTATACACAAAAATATGTCGATCGAAGCCCAGGCCCAACAGGTAAGATTCGTAAAGCGTGCCGAAAATGGTATGATATCGAATCCTGTAAGCATTCTTCGGGACAAAACAGTAGGTCAGGCGTTGGCTATGATGGCCGAATTCAAAATCGGAGGTATCCCTGTTGTGGATGCCAATAATTATCTTGTGGGTATTGTTACCAATCGCGACCTGCGTTTCCGTCGCGATATGAACCAGTTGATAGATGATGTGATGACCAAAGACAGGATTATCACTACACGCCAAAGCACCGATCTGGAAGCTGCGGCAGACATTCTGCAACAACACAAAATAGAAAAACTGCCTGTAGTAGATTCCGAAAACAGACTGATCGGACTGATTACATACAAAGACATAACTAAAGCTAAAGATAAACCGTTCGCATGCAAAGACGAACACGGGCGTTTGCGTGTCGCTGCCGGAGTGGGCGTGACATATGATACGCTCGACCGTGTAGCAGCATTGGTCGAAGCGGGAGTAGACGCCATTGTTATAGACACCGCGCACGGACACTCGAAAGGGGTAGCCGATATGCTGAAAAGAGTAAAAACAGCCTATCCCGGCATAGACGTAGTAGTGGGCAACATCGCCACTGGCGAAGCAGCCAGATATCTGGTAGATGCAGGAGCAGATGCTGTGAAAGTCGGTATTGGCCCGGGTTCTATCTGTACTACACGTGTAGTAGCAGGAATCGGTGTTCCACAGCTATCAGCTATCTACGATGTTGCTAAAGCGCTGAAAGGAACAGGTATTCCGTTGATTGCCGACGGAGGTCTGCGTTATTCGGGAGATATAGTGAAAGCTTTGGCTGCCGGAGGTTATTCGGTAATGATGGGCTCGTTACTTGCCGGAGTGGAAGAGTCTCCAGGCGAAACTATCATATTCAACGGACGTAAATTCAAATCGTACCGTGGAATGGGCTCTCTCGAAGCAATGGAAAAAGGCTCGAAAGACCGCTATTTCCAGGATATGGAAGCCGATATAAAGAAACTTGTACCTGAAGGTATTGCTGCCCGTGTGCCATTCAAAGGCTCATTGTTCGAAGTTGTTTACCAGATGACTGGCGGTTTACGCGCAGGGATGGGTTATTGTGGAGCTAATAACATAGACGCGCTGCATAACGCTAAATTTACGCGCATCACAAATGCCGGAGTAGCTGAAAGCCATCCGCACGATGTGGCGATAACAAGCGAAGCGCCTAATTATAGCCGCGGAGAATAAATTCGATCGCATAAATTCTGAAATAAATTAAGGCTCTGTATGTTCAAAAAACATACAGAGTTTTTATTTTAGAATATTTTAAAACATTATAAGCCTATATTTCTTGTATCTTTGTCTCTGGTTTATTATTACATAGCTTACTTATATGATAAAAAAGCACTCTTTATTATTCTTCGCACTACTTACAACATTAGGTATACTTGCACAACAGGACGATACTGTTGTATTCTCAATAGATGGAGTGCCTGTGTATAAGTCAGAGGTTGAATACGCCTACAAAAAGGGAAATGCTAATGCCGAAACCAAACAGGACTTTGGCGACTTCGTAAATTCATATATAAACTTTAAGTTGAATGTAACTGAAGCTAAAGCCCAGCAATTAGATACAACGGCATCTTACCAGCGGCAGCTCTCGTCCTACAGGTCGCAGATGGCTCAGCAATATATGAATAATACCGACTATGAAGACGAATATATAGAGAAAATATATAAGCGGATGAAGGAAAATGTGGAGATCAACCATGTTATGTTCCCTTTCGACAATAAAGAAATAGTATTGCCTGCCGATACTCTGAGGATGTATAAGAAGGCAATGGAAGCCAGAGCTAAAATACTGAAAGGCGGATTCACCGGAGCTGAGCTGAGTACCCCGCGTTCGGGTGCGATGTTCTATCCCCGCGCCGAATCCCGCAACGGATATATAGGCTGGGTATCTCCTTTCATGTTTGCCGCCAAAGTAGAAGATGCCATATACAGCCTGCCGCTGAACGAGGTGAGTATGCCTATACGTGCAGCCCGGGGATATCATATTGTGCAAGTACTGAACAGACGCCCGGCAATGGGAGCCGTAGAAATAGAACAAGTCGTATTTAACTTCTCACATCTGCCTCCGTCACAACAGCAGATAGACAGTGTGGGTAAGGTTGCGTGGAGAGAGTATGAAAACATTAAGTCTCCGGCAGATTACCAGTCTCTTTGCGACTTATTTTCCAAAGTTCACAAAATGGGAACTAACGGATGCTACTTTGGCATCATAAAACTGGATTCGAATCTGCCAATGGATTTTACTATGGCGGCTTTCAGTCTGGAAAAGGCCGGAGATATAAGCAAGCCAGTGATGTCAAACTATGGCTACCACATTATAAGGCTGTTGCGGAAAATACCGACAGAGAGTCTTGATGTAATGAGAAAGCAGCTACGCGAAAGAATCCTCAGAAGCGACAAGGTACAGGAACTTAGCGATGAGAAAAGACGCAGTCTGAAAAGCTACTTTAATGTTGCAGTCAATAAAGAGGCTTACTCCAAATTATATGAAATAACAGAAACCGTCTCCCCTCGTGATTCTGTGTTTCTGAAAATGATAAAGAACGGTGACGATATTCTGTTCGATATAGACGGACAAAGGGCATATCCGGTTCGTGAATTTGCCAAGTATATTAATTACAGGCAGAAAGAAAGAATAAAAGATACGAATGACATTACAATTATGCAGATTGAAGAAGCCTCTCCTTATAGTCTGTCGTCGGATATACTCAACGAATATTTTGAAGGATTTCAGGCACTTCTGCTCTCCGATTATGAAGAAAATACGCTGGACAAAAGATTTCCTGACTTTGCCCGCATAGTAAATGAGTTTTCCGATGGTCTGTTATATTATGACGTGCAAAATAAAAATGTGTGGGAGCGCTCAAAGACAGATACGGAAGGTTTAGCAGCTTGCTTCGACAAAAACAAAGTGAAATACTCATTGGATGGCCCTAAATATAAAGGTATGGTGGTATACGCAAAGAGTGAGGATATACTGAAGAAAGCCGAAGCTGCCTCTAAAAAGATAAAATCCCGCGAAGCTTTTATCAAAGAGATAGATGATGCGCTGAACAAGGATTCTATACGAGTCAAAATAGAGCCGGGACTATGGATAAAAGGTGGCAACGCATATGTAGACAATAAAATATATGAAGGTGCTACACCTCCCCCATTCAAAGGATATCCGTATTTCTTTGTGACCGGAAAGTTTATAGATACACCTGAGGACTACACAGATGTCCGTTATGCAGTGGAGCTGGATTATCAGGAAAAACTCGAAAAAGAGTGGGCTGCTTACCTCCAAAATAAATACAAAGTAGAAATTAACAAGTCGGCATTAAATTTGAAACAATGAAAAAGATCCTTATCTGCTTACATCTGTTTTTTATGGTTTTCGTAGCGTTTTCCTGTAGCGGAAGCGGGGCAGCCGATGCCGACCGGGCTTTAAATCCGATTGTTACCGTGGGAGATAAAACGCTTTATCAGGCCGATCTGGACGAAGTTATTCCTATTGGCCTTTCTGCCGAAGACAGCACTGCTGCAGTCAAGTCTTATATCGATATGTGGGTAAACGACCAGTTGATATATAACAAGGCCCTGCAAAACATTATAAACAAGAAAGATATAGACGAGTTGGTCGAAAGCTACAAAAAGTCACTGATAACAAGTTCATATCAGGAACAATTGCTGAAAGAGTATTTTTCAAAATCCGTTTCGGAAAATGAACTCAAAGCATACTATGAGCAGAATAAGGACAAATTCAAGCTGGAAGACAATATTATTAAGGGGCTGTATCTGAAAATCCCTGTAAATTCAAAACAGCTGACTAATTTTCAGAAATGGTATAAACAAGGAAATGATGCTGCGATAGAAAATATTGAAAAGAATACATTGCAGAATGCAGTGGCTTACGAATATTTTTATGACAAATGGGTAGGACTGGTGGATGTACTGGAGAATATGCCACCTGCCGTTACTGATGAAAAAATATTTCTTCAGAGGAACAAGAATCTGGAATTGCGCGACTCATCTTTTGTATATCTATTGAATATCAAAGAGTACGAACTGGCCGGAAGTGAAGCCCCGTATGACTATGTGAAAGGGCAACTATCCGAAATGTATATGGAACAAAAGAAGGCTGATTATTTGCAGCAGGTGAAAAAAGACTTGTATGACAAAGCCGTTTCGGATGAAGAAATTAAGTTTTATAATAAATAGAATATAACTTCTTTTTTTACGTTAAGAGAAAAAGTAATACATTATCACTATATTTACGCGATTTTTTAATTGAACATACAAATGGTAAAACAGGCCGGAAAATTTATTTTATTAGCAATACTATTAAGTTCGGGGCTTTTGTGTAAGGCTCAGGACAATATCATCGACCAGATAATCTGGGTAGTAGGAGACGAAGCTATACTAAAGTCGGATGTAGAAAAAGCCCGGCAGATGATGCTGTCGAGGGGCGAACGTATCGAAGGTGACCCATATTGCCTGATACCCGAACAGCTGGCTGTACAAAAACTGTTTCTCGACCAGGCCAAGATAGACAGTATAGATGTGCCTACAGCAGAGGTGTCCAGAGGAGTAACCCGTCAGGAAAACATGGTTATTGCTAATCTGGGTTCCAAAGAAAAAGTAGAAGAATATCTTCAGGCTTCGATGAGCCAGTTGCGCGAAGAATGGAGAGAAGAAATCCGCAACGGCTATCTGGTATCGGAAGTCAAGAAAAAACTGGTAGGAAAAAAGAGTAGCCTGACTCCGTCGGAGGTAAGAAGGTACTATGCCCAATTGCCACAGGATAGCTTACCATATATACCCACTACCGTAGAAGTACAGATAATCACAAATGAACCGATAGTTCCTCTGGCTGAAATAGATAAAGTAAAAGAACGCCTTAGAGATTTTACCAACAGGGTAAATGCAGGGGAAAGCTTCTCCACACTGGCTATTATGTACTCCGAAGATGGTTCTGCCCAGAACGGAGGAGAAACCGGATTCAGCGGACGTGCCAGTTGGGTTACGGAATTCTCCAATATGGCTTTTTCGCTGAACGATCCTAAAAAAGTATCCAATATAGTAGAGACCGAATATGGATTCCATATTATCCAGTTGATCGAACGCAGAGGTGACCTGATAAACGTGCGTCATATTCTGCTTCGTCCGAAAGTGCCGGAAGCTGAATTCGAAAAAGCAATTGCCAAAATGGATTCCATCACCAAGGATATAAAACAAAACAAATTTACATTCGAAGATGCAACGGTGCTATCATTCGACAAAGACACCCGAAAGAATAACGGATTAATGGTTAACCGTAAGGAAAGTGCAAACTATGGCACACCACGCTTCCTGAAAGAAGAACTTCCTCCGGCTGTAGCTATCGCTGTGGATAAGTTGAAAGTAGGAGAAGTATCGGCTCCGTTCAGAATGAAGACAGATAACGGGAAAGAAGTAGTAGCCATCGTAAAACTCAGAAGCCGTACCGAAGGGCATGTAGCTAATGTATCCGATGACTATCAGGCCCTGAAAGAAATAGTAGAAGCGCATAAACAAGAGGATATACTTCGTAAATGGCTCCAAACTAAAATCAAGGGTACATACGTTTTCATAGATGAAAACTGGCGGAATTGCGATTTCCAATATTCAGGATGGCTCAAAGACGATACTACTAATAAGGTTAAATAAACCTATATTAAATAAAACGTGTTCAATAAACTTATAAAATATGCGATGCAAAGGCATAGAATACCTCTGGTGAGTGTTCTGTGCCTCATTGCTCTTTATGCTTCGGCCCAGTCGATGCTGTCGCCACAGGTGAAACCGGATATTACACAGGTTCCCAAAAAACCACAGGACCCTGTGAAGTCGCAGTCCGCAAGCAAAGGTGGAGTAAAAGTAATTGAGTTGGTCAATTCGAAAAGACTGATAAGACGGCCTGATTTTGAGCCGCAAATATTAAAAGACAGTGTTATATTCTTGCACGATGGAGCTTATCTCTACTGCGACAGTGCTTATTGGGATGAGAAGCAGAATTCTTTCGAAGCTTTCAGTAATGTCCGTATGGAACAAGGAGATACCCTGTTCCTGAACGGAAGATATATGCATTATGACGGGAATACGAAGTTGGTAAAGGTTCGCGAGAATGTTAATCTGGAACATTCCCCTAAAAGCAAAAGAAACCCGATAACATTGTTTACCGACAGTCTTAATTATGACCGGACTCTGAATCTCGGTTATTATTTCGACGGCGGTATGCTTGTAGATTCACTCAACGAATTGACTTCTTTCTGGGGACAATATGAACCCAATATCCGCATTGCCACATTTAAGGATAGCGTAATCTTGAAGAATCCGAATTTCACGCTTTATTCGGATAAGTTGAAATATAATACGAACGAAAAGATAGCTATCTTCACTACTCCGACCGAAATAGTATCCGACAGCGGAGTTATCTATACGAGCAACGGATGGTACAATACTGAGACCGAGAAATCACTCCTTCTCGATCAGTCGACAGTAATGAATAAAGAAGGAAACCGCTATCTGAGAGGTGATTCTATCTATTATTATAAGACACTGGGCTATGGCGAAGTATTCGGTAATATGTTTTTACAGGATACTGTAAAGAAAATAATTCTTATCGGTAATTACGGTTATTATAATGAACTAAACAATTCGGCATTAGCTACCGATTCCGCTTATTGTATCGAATATTCGCAAGGAGACAGCCTGTATATACATGCCGACACACTAAAATTACTGACTATTATAGACAGTACCCATATTCCTAAAATCAAACCAGTAACGGCAGATTCTCTGATAAAGACCGAACCTCTGATTCTGGACTCTCTGGCCAGGGATTCTTTGCATATCATCGACCGATTCCAAAACGATTCGGCACGGGTAGACATGGGACTTCCGGCAGACACAATGCCGCTTTATACAACCTCTGCATTACATGCTGTGGATACCACAAGAAAGGAGTTCCGTATGATAAAGGCCTATTATGGGGTAAGGTTTTACCGTTCCGATATGCAAGGTGTATGTGATTCCCTGCAATTCAACTCCAAGGATTCTATTATCCATATGTATCGCGACCCTATATTGTGGAATACCAACAGGCAACTGTCGGGTGATACGATAGATATCTTTATGAATGACAGTACTATAGATCGGATGCATGTAAAGCAGTATAGTTTCTCTATCGAAGAAAAAGATTCTATACACTTCAATCAGCTGAAAAGCCGTTCGATGAAGATTTTTTTCGAAAATAAGAAGGTAAAACGAGTCTTGGCCGAAGGAAATGTAGAAACAATCGCCTATCCGGAAGAACGGGACGGTACACTAAACGGTGTCCTCAATTGGCTGGAAGGTAGTTATCTGCAGATTTTTATGAATGACGGCCAGTTCGAAAAGTTAGTCGTGTGGCCTAAGCCTGTAGGAAAAACAACCCCTTTCCATTTGATAACTCCTGAACAATTAAGGCTGAAAGACTTTTACTGGTACGATTATATAAGACCTCTGGATAAAGACGATATATTCAGGAAAGCGCCGAAAAAAGCCGGGGATGTACGCCCTAAACGTCCGGCAGTCTTTGACAGAGAAGAATAAAGACCATTATAAGTTATAAATTACGAATTATAATAAGTAGTTAATTGTTGACTGCTAACTGTTGACTGTTGACTGACATACAGGATATGAGCGATATAATACATCTTTTACCCGATTCCATAGCCAATCAGATTGCCGCGGGAGAGGTCATTCAACGACCTTCATCCGTAGTAAAAGAACTGGTCGAAAATGCTATTGATGCAGGGGCCGACACTATACAACTTATCATCAAGGATGCCGGACGTACATTAGTTCAGGTCATCGACAACGGTAAAGGCATGTCCGCCACCGATGTGCGCATGGCTTTTGAACGTCACGCAACTTCGAAAATAAGGTCGGCTGATGATCTTTTTGCCTTGCATACAATGGGATTCCGCGGAGAGGCATTGCCTTCTATTGCCGCTATTGCGCAGGTAGAAGTAAAAACCCGCAGGGAAGAGGACGAACTGGGCACTTTACTCCAGATTTCGGGTTCGAAAGTTGAAACTCAGGAATGCATCGCCTGTCCCAAAGGGAGTAATTTTTCGGTAAAGAATATCTTTTTCAATGTACCTGCCCGCCGTAAGTTCCTTAAATCGAATGATACCGAACGGAGGAATATACTTACCGAGCTGGAACGGATAGTATTGGTTAATCCCGGAATAGAATTTTCTTTCACCGACAACGATATTGAAGCTCTCCGGTATCCTGCATGCAATCTGCGTCAGCGAGTTGTAAATGTGGTGGGAAAGAATTTCAACCAGCAACTGATATCCATCGATATAGATACTTCTCTGGTAAAGATAAAAGGATTTGTGGGCAAACCCGAATCGGCCCGCAAAACAAGAGCCTTGCAGTATTTCTTTGTGAATGGGCGATATATGCGCCATCCGTATTTCAACAAGGCCGTGACAGCCGCTTTCGAACCGTTAATCCCATCGGGCGAAAATCCGAATTATTTCATTTATTTCGATGTTGAGCCGGACACTATCGATGTGAATATACATCCTACAAAGACCGAAATAAAGTTCGAAAACGAACAGCCTATATGGCAGATACTATCGGCAGCGGTAAAAGAAGCATTAGGTAAGTTCAATGAGGTGCCTACTATCGACTTTGATACAACGGATGCAATAGACATACCTATTCACGACCCGTCGAAGAATGTAAGCCAGCCACGTGTGAATATAAACCCATCATACAACCCTTTCAAAAGTCCGGTCTCAAACTCAGGTTATCAGCGTCAGAATGTAGATTGGGAAAAATTCTATGAAGGATTTGAAAAAGATAAGGGTAGTTCGAACTTAGATATAGAGCCGGACACGGATGTGAATATATTCAGCCATTCGTCCGATCCGGGGATGAATACCTCTTCTGTAAGCACCGAGATGGTAGTCCATTACCAATATAAGTATAAATACATACTTACATCTGTAAAATCGGGACTGATGCTCATAGACCAGCACCGGGCACATGTCCGTATCCTGTTTGACCAGTTTATCGCCCAGATTCGTCAAAAGAGAGGTGTCTCGCAGCGGGCTTTGTTTCCCGATATAATAGAGTTGTCGCCTTCCGAGGCGGCGATGATCCCTTATCTGATGGATGATCTGGAAGCTATAGGATTCGATTTGAGCCATCTTGGCAACAATGCCTATGCAATAAACGGAACACCTTCCGAAATCACGAACGTAGATCCTGTGCAGCTTGTACATAATATGATAAGCCGGAGTGTAGACAGCGGAAGCGATGTAAAAGAAGAAATACAGGAATCCCTTGCCTTGTCGATGGCCAATGCGGCATCTATCCCTTATGGGCATAAATTATCCGACGAGGAGATGAATAAAATTGTAGACCAACTGTTTGCATCCCCTGCGCATAAGCATACTCCCGATGGTAAGACAATCATCTCATTACTCGAAGATGATGTGATAGAGAAAATGTTCCGGTAATAAAGAGCATTTCTATTTCCCCCATCCAAAAGACATGCCCAGACTGACGCCAAAAGAATGCATATTCTTCCCTTTTATTTCTATTTCGTCCACGACTGAGCCATCATAGTAGTCTGTAGTTACTGCTTTGAATTTGGGTTTAGTCAATCGAAGACGGTAGTTTATCCCCAGTGTAAGACTGGTTGTATTGGTTAATTTATAAGAGGATGTAAGTTGAAGTGCTGTTATTATATTCTTGTCGGATACAAAATTATCATCATCAGGATGCCATATATATCTTACATTATACTTTGTATTTGTATCATGTTCTTTCACCGTGTAGCTTGCTGATGGAACATACATATCCTCCAAGCCAAAACCCAGATGAGGAACAAGGTCAAATTTTTTGAACCTGAATTTGTAGAATGCACCAATAGTCAGTTTGGCACCGGGATTACCGTCATTTTCGCTAAAATGATCACTACTGAGATAATAAGAATTAAGATCAAACTCATTGAGGTAATTAGCGCTCTTATGATTCTTATTGTAAGAATACAACGAGACCGAAAGATCGGAATAAACCCCTATATTTCGGGATATGAGAAAATTTATTCTGCTTTTCAAATCTGTCGTCCTGTTTTTCCTTAATCCTTTATTAATATCCGGATTATCGAACCACTGATTTAAGCCGAAAATTTGTTCCACTTCAAAATCCAACCAAAATTTCTTTTCCTGTGCATGGCTACCCGAGAACATAATCAGGGGCACGATAAAAAATAGCATTCTCTTCATTATCAATATAATTCTATCGGATTGGTACTGGCTTCAAAAACCTTATCTTCATTATCGGTCACCACAACCTTGAAGATGTATGTATCGGCAGGAATTGATTTCCTCAAAACAAAAGCATGGCTATATGGTTTCGGACCAAAAATTATTTTGGAAAATAGTTTGGAAATTTCGCTTCCGGCAGGATATTCTGTACCTATATCGACATTGCAGTATATCCGTTCCGATTTGATACTGCCTGTTATATTGTAAATAATAATCCGCGTGAGTGTACTCATCTTCTTCCAGATAGCTGATAGCGATTATATAAGCCTCTTTCTTTATCGGCTCATCTGACACTATTGGATTTTTACCCTCATTATTTACATTATAAATTTCTATACCGATCAGTTTGGGTGGTATAGTTTCCTCTGCATCTTTTTCGTCGCATTTCATTGCTATGTTCAATATGAATACTATAGAAATGAGCAGGTACAATTTCAATTTCATAGTCAATACATTTTTAGATTAGGCTAAGTATTATATAAAACGAAAAAGCAGAATGTTTATTACACCCTGCTCTTAAATTATATAGATTATCTTCGTCTATTTTATTTGCTCAATAGTTTCTTCACCGTCTCCGAAATGGCTTTACCTGCTGCAACTCCGGCTAACGCCTTTGTAGCCACACCCATTACTTTGCCCATATCGGCAGGTGAAGTTGCCCCAACCTGAGCGATGATTTCACCGATTTTAGCATCCAATTCGTCTTGCGATAGTTGTTTCGGAAGAAAAGCTTCTATCACAGCCAATTCTGCCAATTCGTTTTCAGCAAGATCTGCGCGATTCTGAGTTGTATAAATAGCAGCACTGTCGCGGCGTTGCTTTGCCATCTTTTGAAGTATTTGGATAGCCGCCTCGTCGGAAAGCTCATCATTAGCCCCTTTTGCAGTTTTTGCCTCTATGAATTCTTTTTTAATTCCACGCAGTGCTTCCAGTCTTACTTTATCTTTCGCACGCATTGCATCTTTTATTCCTTCACTAACTTGATCGAATAAGTTCATGGTTATATGTTTTTTATTATATTGTTTTATTAAGTAACAGAAAGAGTCAAATGTAACACTATCGAATCAGAATAGTTCCCCCGGTTTCTTTGCTTCGGGCTTATATTCTCCCGGATTAAATTTATCGTCACGCTTAAATACCGGAGTATTTTCCAGCGCATCCACAATACGGTCATTATCCAGTTCTTCTGTAGATAAGATAATAGGCTTGGGGGTGAAGAAAGATGTTCTCACCGCCATTGTCTGCACCCCGTCTTTACCGTAGTGCTTTTCTATCATCTCGTTGATACGGCGTTTTTCTTCTTCCTCTGTCCTGATGCGTTCTTCTTCGAGCATTTCCTCCTCTTCTGTCATTTCGCGGTAATGCTCATCTATACCCGGAATACTGGACATACCAAATCCTGTGGCAAGAAGAGTTATCTTCACTTTTTCTCCCAGTTTCTTATCAGTAGCTGTACCCCAGATAACTTCGATTTCCGGGCCGAAGCGTTTCATAAAATTAGCTACAGCTTCCATTTCTTCAACAATGAGAGGATTTTCATCGCTTGAATATATATTAAATAATATTTTCTTAGCATCGAACACATCATTGTTATTCAACAACGGAGAGTGAAGCGCATTTACAATCGCATCTTCCACACGGCTTTCTCCTTCACCGTATCCGCTACTCATAATGGCCACCCCGCCGTCTTTGAGGATTGTTTTCACATCGGCAAAGTCAAGATTGATATGGCCATGTACCGTGATTATCTCTGCTATACCTTTTGCCGCGATAGTCAATGTATCATCCGCTTTTGCAAAGGCATTCGGAATAGTAAGGTCGGCATAAATATCTATCAGACGCTCATTGTTGATAACTAGCAATGCGTCTACATTCTTCGCTATATCTTCGACTCCGCGCAAAGCCTGTATTATCTTTTTACGGCCTTCGAAAACAAACGGAATAGTCACAATCCCTACTGTAAGGATTCCCATATCTTTCGCAATACGCGCCACTACAGGTGCTGCTCCCGTACCTGTACCACCTCCCATTCCGGCCGTGATAAAGGCCATTCTGGTACCGTCGTTAAGCAGTCTTTCCAAATCGTCGCGACTTTCTTCCGCCGCAGCTTTGGCTACTTCCGGACGGTTACCCGCTCCAAGGCCTTCCGTTGTTTTCCGTCCCAACTGGACACGGGTTTCCACAGGTGATTCGCAAAGAGCTTGATTATCTGTGTTACACAATGCAAACGACACATCGTGTATTCCTTCGTTGTACATATGATTCACGGCGTTACCACCGCCACCTCCTACACCAATTACTTTTATTATAGTCTGGGTTTTCTTTGGAAACTGGAAATCAAGTATTTTTTCATCCATATTTTAGAGGTTGTTTATTTTTAGCTGTTGACCTTTAGCTGATAGCTTATATTTATTTTACTTATTACTGCATTTACTCTTCGTCGTTGAACATTGTTCCTCCGAAGTTCTGTATTTTTTCAAAAAAGCCAAACAAAGTTGTTTGTTTGCCGTCTTTTTGTTTCTTGTGCTTTTTGTTTTTCTTTGTATCTTCCTCCGGTTCTTCTTCCTCTTCAGCAGGAGGGGTAGGGGGCGGAGTAGGAGCAATTACAGGTTCTACCTTAGGTATCACAACTTCTTTCTTCTCACAATTTTCATTGGCAAAAAGCAACAGACTCAAGGCCTGTGTATATAAAGGATTCTGAAGTAATTCAGCTGCATTGTTTATGTATACGCGTTTTGCTACTGCACGTTTTACCGGAAGTTGAGATTTTTCGGCAAGGTAATCGACCAGGCCGTTCATCTGAGACGCTCCACCTATCATGATAATACCTGCATCCAGTTCATCTGAATACCCCGATAATTTTATCTGATTGATAACATTCAGTATAATTTCATCCTGACGAAGTTGTATCACTTTGTTCAGTTCTCTTAGATCTACATCGGGAGAAACGTCTGCGGCAGCCTTATTCTTCTCTTTTCCTAATTTTCCGTAGCGGATTTTGTAGGTCTCTGCAGATTCGAAAACGAAGCCAAGTTCCTGTACATCTTTTGTTATAGTACGCCCGCCAAATGGTATGACTGACATGAACCGCAACAAACCCCCTTTGTATATGGAAAGAGTTGTAGTACTTGCCCCAAAATCCACAAGGGCGCATCCCGCCTGCCTGTCATGTTCGTCAAGTACCAGCGCTCCGGCAGCAACAGGTCCTACTATGTAGCCTGCAATTTCTATCTGGGCTTTCTCGGTTATACTTTTTGCCAGATTGGTCTTTATATTCGGGCGGCCTATAACCAGACGGTAATGGCCTTCGAGAGTGGAACCTGTTTTATCTATCGGGTCTTCCTCATAATTTCCGTCCAGATAGTATTCGGGAGCAAGAACACTATAGTTAGTAAAAAACTCAGGCTTATTGAGTTTCGCCTGTTGTTCCAGATTGTCCAACAAAGCAAAAGTGATAGGCGTTGTTCCATCCAATAATTTGGTTTCCTTATGCTCTATTGCCCGAAGTGATTTTCCGGCAACCGACACATACGCCTTTCCTATTTTCTTACCTGTTTTGTTTTCGAGCAAGTTGATAAGTTTCTTAATCTTACCTGCCGCTTCGTCTATATTGTATATTACACCGTATTTTACACACGAATCGGAAGGAATACTTTCCGATGCAAGAATGGAAATCACTCCCTGCTCGTTCTTACGACCTACTACTCCAATTATCTTGGATGTACCTAAGTCGATGCCTACTATAAATCCTGATTGCTCCATATAATTCCTATCTTTATAAACCGGTTTGGATAAAACCGGTAAAATATCTATTCTTCATTTAACGTTTTGTACAGACAACTTGTTTGTCAAATTTCAAATTAATAACGGAATACTTGTTCCATCCCGTTTCGTTAAGCCCGTTTTCATAAAAAGCTAGCAATTTATTCAACCTTTCCTTATATCCGTATAGGTTTCCCAAGATAATCTGGTGATCGCCTACACGGGGTATTAATTTTATATCCTGATTAGGCAGGACTACAATTTGCTCAATTTGTGCGTTCCAGAACTTATCATTATGCAAAAATAGTGCAAATTTGTATAAGTCGGTCTTTGCGAAGTCTTCTTTTATTGCTCCGGTGGCAATAGGCAGATATGCGGTGAAACGTCTCGACAGAGGCATCTTGCGGCCTTCATTGTCAATATAGTAATTTTCTCCTGTGCCGGACATAACTCTCAGTACAGGTTTACGTTCTTCTATGGACGCTTTTATAGCCCCGTTATTGGTAACAAATACATCAGCCTTTTTCACAAGTTGATTTGTCAATATAGCCTCTTCTATTGCGTTTGTGTTGATATCTTTTATTTGTTTACCTGTCGGATCCAGCCCCTTTTCTTTTATATATTGGGCTATATCTTCTGTATCTACAAACTGCTCGTCATCAGTACCGTTCTTTACCTCGACCTCAAACTTGGAACACACGCCATCCTTTGGTTTTCCCTGAAAGTAGAAAACCGAGAAAATGAGATAGCCTGCAAGCAGGCAAATCCCAATGATGACTAATACTTTTTTCATAATTACTGTATCTTTCTGTACCCCCTTATGTAATCTATTGTAAACTCTTTCGGATAAATCAGATCCGAACCGATTTTTTCTTTCCCCGTAGGAAGTTCGTATATATTCAACATGAACTGCATTGGATATGCAGGTGATTGCTTTATCGACCTGATCAGTTTATTGTCAATATAAAAATCCACTTTCTCAGGACTCCAATCTGCTGCATAAATATGAAACTGTGTGACATCCATATTGAAACGTTCTTCGTGAAAAGCTTCTTCCAAAGCCGGATCATTAAATCTATGTATCCCATATCCAATAATTGAGGACTCTTTTTCGACATTGCAACCTTTTATCTCAACAATACATATTTCTGCCGATTGCTCAGGTTGCTCTTCATATCCTATCATCCAAAATGCAGCTACATTTGAAACTGTATCCGGAACTTTTGCCCTGATTTCGAAGTAACCGTATTGGGGCAAATATTTTTTATGACTGATTTGCTCTTCCCTTACAATACATTTTTCATTAAATTTATGCTGTCCCTTATCTGTTCCCAGAGGACCGGCATATAGTCCGGTTTGCAAAGATGAGCACTTTACCTCACCATTAAACTCAGGGCACCATGGTTGCTGGTCGTCTGTTATTTCCAATACAAGGTTACCATCACTAAAATGATAATTAGGTTGGGACTTCTCTCTCGAACTCCACTGAGGTAGATAACAAGGACTCCAATTATCTGTATTTAAAACACACAATTCAAATTCATCCTGAAATTCAAGAGTATGTCCCTGCTTTTCTATCGGATTAGGAGGAAAGCCATATGAAGATGTTTTATTCATAAATATTCCTTCTCCAATATATCTTTTATCGGTTTCAGTAACTGGTCGATATCTCCTGCTCCCATAGTGAGCAGAACCTCTATATTATCCTTATTTTCCAATAAAGGTAATAATTCCTCTTTGTTGCACAATGTTTTAGGACACGTGACTTTATCGAAAATAATCTTCGAGGTCACACCCTCTATCGGTTTTTCTCTTGCCGGATAAATATCCAGCAGGATTAATTCATCCAATAGAGACAGGCTTCTCGCAAATTCAGGAGCAAAATCCCGAGTCCGTGTATATAGATGCGGCTGAAAGATACCAGTCAGTTTGCGGTTCGGGTATAGTTCCTTGACAGATGTTATGCTTGCGGCCAGTTCTTCCGGATGGTGCGCATAATCATCTATCATCACTATCTTATCCGTTTTTAGCAAGAAATCGAAGCGGCGCTTTGCTCCCATAAAGGTAGCCATGCCATGCCGTAATTCTTCCGCGGTGACTCCGTTAAGCCAGGCAAGAGCCATGGAGCCAATGCCGTTTTCTATATTTATTTTTACCGGTACACCGAGCTGTATGTTATCAATCGTTTCCTTTGGTGTAACAAAATCGAAACTAATTTCACCATTTCCTATTTTTATATTCTGTGCATGGAAATCTCCTTTGTCCATCGAATAAGTATATATCCGTACATCTTTTCCTGTTTTTGGCGAAAGCTTTATATTATGTTTCATTACCAATGCCCCTCCGGGCTGGATAAGGCTTGTAAACTTCTCAAAGCTTTTCAGATATTCTTCTTCCGTACCATATATATCCAGATGGTCAGGATCGACAGAAGTTATCAGTGCCATATAAGGATGTAGCCAATGGAAAGAACGGTCGTACTCATCTGCTTCCACCACTGTGAATTCGCTTTTATCGGAAAGCATCAGGTTACTGCCGTAATTTTTCAATATACCACCCAGAAAAGCATTACAATCGAGATGCGACTGTTTAAGAATGTGTGCCAGCATACTGGATGTTGTAGTCTTCCCATGTGTGCCTGCACAACAGAGAGCTTTACTCGATTTTGTAATTATGCCTAATACCTGCGCCCTTTTCTGTATAGTAAATCCGTTCTGGTGAAAATACCTGACTTCTTCATTCTCAGCCGGTACGGCAGGTGTATATACAACCAGTGTACTTTCCTTATCTTTGCAATAATCCGGTATAAGCTTTATATCATCAGTATAATGGATTTCAGCGCCTTCGGTTACCAGATCTTTTGTTAGAGGTGTTTCGGTCCGGTCATATCCGGCAACCTTTTTGCCTTTCGACATAAAGTAACGGGCTAGATTGCTCATCCCTATACCGCCTATTCCTATAAAATATATAGATTGTATATTATTCATTTTCCTTTACCAATTTAATAACCTCATCCACAATACGGTTGGCAGAATCGGGTTGTGCCATTTTCAGAATATTCTCTGATAAAATTTTAAGTTTTTCTTTATTCTGTATTACGTCTAATGCCACAGGTACAAGTTTTTCGATCGCTTCATCATCCCTGACCAGAATAGCCGCATTTTTGTTTACCAGCGCCATCGCATTCTTTGTCTGATGATCTTCCGATACATTCGGCGAAGGTACTAATATCACAGGCTTTCCGAGCAGGCTAAGTTCGGAGATAGAGCTTGCCCCCGCACGGGAAATAACCAGATCAGCAGCTTTATAGGCCAAATCCATCCGCGATATAAATTCATAGATATGTATATTTTCAGGGTTGCCTTTACTGGATAAATCCATATTCATTTCGAATGAATAGAGCTTTCCGCATTGCCAAAGCAATTGTACATCAGACTTTGCCAGTTCATCAATTCCCGACAGAATACTTTTATTCATCATTCTCGAACCTAAACTTCCACCTATGAGCAGGATTGTTTTTTTGTCCGGATCGAGATTAAATTCCTTATCTGCTTCCTCCTTGGTAATAGTAGGAGATAGTAACTCCTGACGGCATGGATTGCCTGTCATTACTATTTTGCTTTCAGGAAAGAAACGTTCCATCCCTTCATATGCAACACATACTACAGAAGCCTTCTTTGACAAGAATTTATTTGTAACCCCGGCATAGGAATTCTGTTCCTGGATAAGTGTCGGTATTTTCAACGCATTCGCTTTGTATAGCACGGGACCACTCGCATAGCCCCCCACACCTATTACGACATCGGGCCGGAAATCCTTGAGTATCCGTTTCGCTTTTATTAAGCTCTTCTGGAATTTCAATACGGTAGATATATTCTTAAAGATATTTTTTCTGTTAAGACCAGATATTTCCAGACCGATAATTTCATATCCGGCTGCAGGAACTTTCTCCATTTCCATACGGCCGATAGCTCCTACAAAGAGGATTTCAGCATCGGGATAACGCCCTTTTATCGTGTTGGCAATAGCTATAGCAGGGAATATATGCCCTCCTGTGCCTCCACCGCTTATTATTACTTTTAGCTGTTTCATATTCTATTTGCTTCATCAAAAGTTTCAAAATCCACATTCGCAATGCTTTCGTCTACATCTTCATGATCTGAATCGTTCAGTTTCGAAGAACAAGCCAAAATAATCCCGAAATAAGCGCAAGTAATAATGGTAGAAGTTCCTCCCCGGCTGACCAATGGTAATGGCTGCCCTGTTACGGGTATAAGATTGACTGCAACGGCCATATTAGCCAAAGCCTGTATCGTAAGTATAAGTCCTGCCCCCAGAATGAGGTAGCGGGGAAATTTCTTTTCGCATTTCGATGCAAGTACCCCACACCGGATCATTAATGCGACATATAAAAGTAGTACAAATAATCCACCGAGCAAACCCATTTCTTCGAGAACAATCGCAAAAATGAAATCGGAATATGCCTGTGGCAGAAAATCCCGCTCTACACCACTGCCGGGAAGCCCGATAACGCCTCCGTTTGCAATCGCTATTTTAGCATGCGACACCTGATAATTGTCGTCTGTGATTTTATAGGCAATTGTCCCGTCTTCTTTTCTATCGTGGATAGAGGTTCCTTCCTGTTCACCGGAGTGTCTTTCTATACGGTTTTTCCATGTGGTAAGACGATCAGGGAAGTAGTCCTTAACAACTTTATCGGGTAATAAAGTTATACAAAGCAACACAAGTCCGACCAAAGCCGCACCGCTTAGACCAACCTTCAACAACCGTTTAAATTTCACTTGCCCAATCCATAACATCATTACAGATACACCAAAGAGAAGGCACGCTGTGGATAAGTTTTCAGGTGCAATCAATGCACAGATTGCACCTATTCCGATAATCAATGTTTTAAAAATCCAACTTTCATTTTCGGGCTTCATTTTACTCAAAAAGAAGGCTATAAAGCCGATAGCCGATATCTTTGCAAACTCAGATGGTTGTATCGTAAATGCACCTACCCCCAGCCAACGTTGCGCACCATTCACATCCTGCCCCATAAACATGGTGAAAATAAGCAGTATGGCCGAAATGGGCAGTCCCAATAATAGAGTAGAGAAGAAGCGGGTAGGCACCCTTTGCAGGAACATAACCACAGCAAACCCGATCAGCAAGAATGCTGCATGACGGAGTATAGGCGCCCAGTGACTCTGCTGACGGTAGGCGATTGTACTTGTAGCACTAAATACTTCAAGCAAAGAGATAATACACAATGCAATGAATATGCACCATATAACTTTATCTCCTTTAAACGCCCTTCCTAAAAAATTGAATTCCATATCTAATTACAATTTTCTTACATATTCTTTAAATTGATCACCCCTGTCTTCGTAATTCTTAAAGAGGTCGAAACTGGCACAGCAGGGTGATAGCAATACTGTATCTCCCTCTTCTGCCAATGCATAAGATTTTTCTACAGCTTCTTTCATGGATGATGCATCTGCTATGTTCTTTACTTTACCATCAAAGAACTTATGCAGTTTGCTATTGTCCACACCCAGAAATACAAGGGCACGCGCTTTGTCCTTTACCAACTGTTCTATCTCGGTATAATCATTACCTTTATCCGTTCCCCCAAGTATCAAAACTACTTTTGTTTTCATACTCTGCAAAGCATACCAGCATGAATTCACATTGGTAGCCTTAGAGTCATTGATAAACTGAATGCCTTTTACTTTAGCTACCTTTTCGAGACGATGCTCTACCCCCTGAAAGTCGCTGAGTGAATGACGAAGATTGTCGTCGGTTATATCCAGCAACTTAGCGGCAATACCCGATGCTAATGAGTTGTACAGATTGTGCGTGCCTTCCAGAGCTAATAAATCCTGTTCCATAATAAAAGCGGAATTAGGAGTGTTAATATCTATTTCATGATCATTCAGGTAAGCGATTGCATTGCCAACCTTGTGTTCGGCGAATGTATATTGTTTACCTTTAGATACCAGTTTCTTAATTTCTTTACTTACAATAGGGTCTTCCTCCCAGAATATGAATGCATCGGCTTCGGTCTGGTTCTGTACAATACGCATCTTAGCATCTATATATTTCTGTATATCATGGTCGTATCTGTCCAGATGGTCAGGCGTGATATTCAGTAAGATGGCGATATCAGCTTTGAAAGAATACATGTTTTCGAGTTGGAAACTACTTAGTTCCAATACATAATAATCATAGTTTTCTTCCGCGACCTGACGGGCAAAACTTCTACCGATATTTCCTCCCAGTCCTACATTCAGCCCCGCCGATTTCAGTATATGGTATATCAGGCTGGTTGTGGTCGTTTTACCATTACTGCCTGTAATACAAATCATTTTAGCAGTCGTGTAACGTTTGGCAAATTCCATTTCGGAGAGAATGGGAATACCTTTTTCTATAGCCTTATGAACAAGAGGAGCATAATTAGGAATACCCGGACTTTTTATAATTTCGGTTGCAGCAAGTACAAGTTCTTCTGTGTGTCCTTTTTCTTCATAAGGAATACCGTATTGCTCCAGTTCCGCTTTATACTTGTCCTGCAAAGGGCCGTTATCCGACAAAAAAACATCGAATCCTTTTGCTTGCGCAAGTATGGCCGAACCAACTCCGCTTTCGCCACCTCCCAGTATGATAATTTTGTTCATCTGTTTTTTTATTTCAAGATTTGAAGATTTCAAGTTTCAGGATTTTTATTCAAGACTTAATCTTGAAATTTTTAAATCTGAAATCTTGAAATTATTTTTATCTCATTTTCAACGTTGCTAATGTAAGTACAGCCAGGATAATTCCTATAATCCAGAAACGTACTACAATTTTCGATTCCGGCACAGCTCCTATCGGTTTTTGGAATAAAGCCTGTATACCAGAATTTCCCGCTTTCTGGAAATGATGATGCAGAGGCGTCATTTTAAATACACGGCGTCCTTCACCGTATTTTTTCTTGGTCAGTTTAAAATAAAACACCTGTATCATTACCGAAAGGCTCTCTACCATAAAAATACCGCATAATATAGGCAGCAATAATTCTTTATGGATAACCACAGCGAAAACTCCGATTATGCCCCCCAGCGTTAAACTGCCCGTATCTCCCATAAATACCTGCGCGGGAAATGCATTGTACCATAAGAAACCAACTGTAGCCCCGATGAATGCCGAGGCAAATATCACGAGCTCCTGACTACCCGGAATAAACATTATATTCAGAATAATCGCGATGTACGGCGGCTCCGACACTAAAATCGCGATTGCCACGAGCGAAAGCGAGGCAATCGACGACACTCCGGCCGCAAGCCCGTCGAGCCCATCGGTTAGATTGGCCCCGTTCGATACAGCTGTTACAATGAATATAACAATGGTAACAAACAGTATCCAGGCAGCCGGTTCTGCATAGTCTCCCATGAAAGAGACAAGGTCTTCATAGTCTAGGTTGTTATTCTTCATGAAAGGGATGGTAGTCTGTGTCGACTTTGCTCCTTCGGCAGTATAACTGACCCGTTCTATGACATTGTCCTGATTGCGGAATTCTATATTTTCACGGAT
>QMCD01000492.1_pt1 | contig 28831 bp, 16 predicted proteins | sample 1821841 | NCBI WGS metagenome assembly QMCD01 (sample SAMN01991225, study PRJNA193472) | Termite gut metagenome, whole genome shotgun sequencing project. | isolation source: worker | host: Macrotermes natalensis | reverse complement strand
AATCATAACTCTAAGGAATTCTTTCTGCCTACCACCTCCCCCCTTGCGGGGTACTCCTCCTCCCAGGAGGAGGAGAATAGAGATACTCTTGCTAATCACTAAACCTTAGTCACTAACTACCGACTACTAACTACTAACTACTTACTACTGACTACTTACTACTTACCACTAACCACTTACCACTAACCACTACTCCCCCCCTCCCCAAATACAGATTTAAGTACATAAAATAACATTATATGATTCAAGCTGAAAGATTTCAGGAAACGGAAGAAACGGACGGACTACCAATCACCAAGCGTATATGGGCGGTAACAGCTATAGGCTTTGCCCTTTGCATGTCGGTACTGGATGTCAATATCAGTACCGTAATCCTTCCTACACTCTCAAATGATTTTGGTACTTCACCGGCGGCTATAACATGGATTGTGAATGGGTACCAATTGGCCATCGTTGTGTCTCTGCTTTCATTCTCCGCCTTGGGCGAGATATTCGGATATCGCAAAGTATTCCTTTCCGGTATTGCCTTCTTCTGTGTGACATCGCTTATCTGCGCCTTGTCCAACTCCTTCTGGACGTTAACCATTGCCCGCATATTTCAGGGTTTCAGCGCAGCGGCCATAACCAGTGTGAACACTGCCCAGTTGCGTCATATCTACCCCAAGAAGATGATAGGGCGCGGACTGGGAATCAATGCAATGGTTATTGCCATCTCGGCGGCGGCAGGCCCTTCTGTAGCCAGTGGTATTCTGTCGATTGCCTCCTGGCACTGGCTGTTCGCTATCAACGTTCCGCTGGGTATTCTGTCGTTAGTGTTGGGAATCAAATTCCTTCCGAGGCAGAAAGAGCTTTCCAAACACAGATTTGATATCATCGACGCTATTGCCAACGCCATTACTTTCGGGCTGTTGATTTATACGTTGGACGGTTTCGCCCATCACGAACGCTACGACTACCTGGTAATCCAAATTGTGGTATTAATCATTGTGGGCACCTATTATATACGCCGGCAGTTGAGACAGGAGTTCCCTCTGCTTCCGTTGGATTTGCTGAGAATCCCTATTTTCAGGCTTTCAATCCTGACTTCCATCTGTTCGTTCACTGCGCAGATGCTGGCGATGATTTCGTTACCTTTCTTCCTGCAGAACACATTAGGGTACAGCGAAGTAATGACCGGACTGTTACTTACCCCGTGGCCTTTAGCAACCCTGTTTGCTGCGCCGGTTGCCGGTTATCTGGTAGAACGTTTCCATCCGGGAGTACTGGGGAGCATAGGTATGGGTATATTTTGTATCGGACTCTACACTGTTTCTACGCTGAATGCCGAATCGTCTATCTTTAGTATTTGCTTGCGACTGATGCTTTGCGGCATAGGTTTCGGACTTTTCCAGACGCCGAACAACAGCACAATTATAGCTTCTGCACCGACACTGCGTTCGGGCGGCGCCAGCGGAATGATAGGTATGGCGCGGCTCATGGGGCAAACTTTCGGAACTACTCTTGTCGCGCTCCTGTTCAGTTGGATAGTTGGAGTTGAGAGTACGGAAGTGTGTCTGATAACGGGTAGCGTGTTTGCGCTTGTAGCAGCGGTAGTCAGTAGTTTACGATTGTCACAGCCATCGGCGTTAAAGCAATAGCGGGGCTGACTAAAACATATTGAATTAGCAATATGCAACCTAAAAGCAGTACATTTTTACAAAAAGACAGCAAAAACACCATTTCGCCAACCCGCACATCTTCTGAAAGAACGAGAAATAGAAACTGCAAGTACAACATTTGAATATATATACGGATATTCTGTATAAATCGGGACTGATATACGGGATTTATGCAATAAATCTCTGCCTGCTGCGCGAGCCATAATATGTGGAGCGTGAACGGCATATAGCCCGTTCGCGTACGGCATATATCCCGAGCGCGAACCGCATATATCCCGAGCGCAAACCGCATATATATGGTGCGCGAACCACATATAGCCCGTTCGCGAACCGCATATAGCCCGTACAAAAGCCACACATATCCGGTAAGAATCAACCATTAATAATCCCTCCGGAAGAGGTCTTTCCCATTTTTTTAGAGATGTACATATTTCGATATCCCACTATCAGCCAGTAAGATACGGATTTTCACTTCGATATTTCCAACCAACCTTGCCTTCGGGCGGAAATACGGCATTCTCAGCCGACTAAAAATACAAAATGTCACTATGACAGATACGATTCCGGCCACATACCAAACATAATTCAGACATACAACATGCACATATCCGATTTTAATGTTACTTCTGCAAAGAAGTTAAAGCCGGATAAAGCTCCCGCTTATTTTAACAATTCAGAATCTAATCAGAAAGTATTATGGCAAAACGCACCAGGACTGCGAAACCGCAACAAGAGAAAAAAGAAAAGACAGCAAAAGTATCCTACCACTACAAACCCAATAACCTCACTTTGGAACAATGGTAGATTGCACTACGGAAGCAAGCAGCCGCAAAAGAACTGTTCGCCATCACCGAAATCAATACAAAAGACTATCCGGGCTATTACAACGTAAAGAATCCCATCTCGCAAAACGAATACAGCGTAGTGTACAGAGGCAAAGAAAGCCCCTGGAACTATTGTTCCTGCATGGATTTTAAAGTAAGCAAACTGGAAACCTGCAAGCATTTGGAAGCCGTCAAACTCTGGATGGATGAAAACAACAAACGAATATGCCGGAATACCCCTGCATATTCCTCAGTCTATACAGAAGCACAGAGAACTGAGAAATCATGCTCGAACACAGAGGTACTGAGTTCTCTCTCTGCGACGTAGTCGCCCTCTCTCTTACCCTCTCTTATAAAGAAAGGTAAACTCTGTGTCTCTGTGACTCTGTGTTGAAGTAAAAACTGCGAAAGGGGCAAACCCTCACAGTCCGCCCCTCTCCTTTTTAACCTTAAAAAACCACTAATCTGTAACCTTAATCAATTAGCCACTAAACACTAATCACTAAACGTTAATCACTATTCACGCTAATCCGTCACCTTAAAGAAAACCTCTTCTCCCGACTGGCTATCGGCAGCTACCCAAAGCCCGAAGTCTCCGGCTTCCACCACCCTGGCCATATCTATATTCCAGAACGCAAGCTCACTGACCGGCAACTCAAACGAAACATTCTTCTTCTCGCCCGGCTTCAACGTCACACGGGTGAAGCGCTTCAGCTCCTTCACCGGACGGGTCACGGAACCAACCTTATCCTGCACGTACAACTGCGCAATCTCCGTCCCTTCACGCCGCCCCGTATTCTCCAGGTCGAACGTCACCGTCAGCACATCCTCCCGTTTCAACGTAGCCGAAGACAGCTTGACGTTGCTATACTCGAACGTAGTGTACGACAACCCATAGCCAAACGGAAACAGCGGATCGAACCCTGCATCCATGTAGAACGAAGTGTTACCAAGCGACGTCTGCCCTGCCTCCACCGGAATATCATTCAGCAATGTCTCAGTCCTCGTAGCCGGACGCCCGGTGTTGTTGTGCGCATAGTACACCGGAATCTGCCCCACCATCTTCGGGAAAGTAACCGGCGTCTTTCCGCTCGGCACGGCACGTCCCCACAGCAAGTCGGCAATTGCCGGACCGCCCATCGTCCCCGGATGGAACGCATAAAGAACGGCGGCAGATACTTCTACCTCCTTGCCGATAGTGAGCGGACGACCTGCCATGACAACCGTCACCACAGGCTTGCCCGTCTTAGCCAAAGCCGCAATCAGTGTACCCTGGTCGCCTTGCAGATTCAAGTCCGCCAAACAGTGCGCCTCACCCGAAAGAATGGACTCTTCGCCCACAAACGCCAGAATAACGTCGGCGCGTCCGGCGGCGGCAACGGCCTTGGCCACTCCTGCCGGGTTCTTCTCGCGACTATACGCCAAACCCGGTTCGTATATCACCTGCACCCGATCGCCCAGCATCTCCCTGATGGCACTGAGCGGAGTCTGCGTGCGAGCCTTCTCACCGTCGAACACCCACGTGCCCAGTTGCTCGTAAGGCGCATTTGCCATAGGGCCAACCACGGCAACCGTCCTTACCGATGCCTGCAAAGGCAACACGTCCTTGTCGTTCTTCAACAGGATAGCCGATTCAACAGCCGCCTGCCTGGCAGCCTCCAGGTGCGAAGGAGCGTAGAGCACATGCTGCTTCTCGTCCACATAAGGGTTATCGAACAGTCCCAGGCGATACTTGATACGCAGGATGTTACGCACCGCATCGTTGACGGTACTCTCCTTTACTTTTCCTTCTTTTATCAGTCCGGGCAACTCCTTCACAAACGTGTAGCTCACCATTTCCATATCTACGCCCGCATTCACCGACTTCATTGCCACTTCTTTGGAATCGGCAGCAAAACCGTGGTTTATCATTTCGGAGGCAGAAGCCCAATCAGATACTACAATGCCGTCGAAGCCCCACTCACGGCGCAACACATCCTTCAGGATGAAGGTATTCCCTGTAGAAGGAACCCCGTCGTTATCATTGAAGGAAGTCATGAACGTTGTCGCCCCCGCCTTGACTGCCGCTTCGAAAGGTGGCAGGTAGACATTGCGCAAGCGGCGTTCCGGAATAAACGTGGAGTTGTAATCGCGTCCGCCTTCGGCTGCGCCATATCCCACGAAGTGCTTGGGGCAAGCGGCAATCGACGTAGGACTATTCAGGGAATCGCCCTGAAAACCTTCTACCATAGCAGCTCCCATAACGGAGGTGAGATACGTGTCTTCGCCGCATCCTTCGGCAATACGCCCCCAGCGCGGGTCGCGGGCAATGTCAATCATCGGCGCAAAAGTCCACCGGATACCAACCGAAGACGCTTCGATAGCTGCTATGCGTGCGCCATCCTTCACTATCTGCGGATTGAACGAAGCCGCCTGTCCGAGGGGGATAGGGAATATGGTCTTGAACCCGTGAATCACGTCACGCGCCATCAGCAAAGGTATCCCCAACCGGGATTCTTCCATCGCTATGCGCTGCAACGCATTGATACGTACCGGGTCTACTTCATTCAGGATGGAGCCTACCTCACCTTTCTTAATCAAATTACTCATATCCCCGATGTTTCCGTAAGAGGATATCTGGTTCATCTGACCGATTTTCTCCTCCAGGGTCATCCGGGATAAGATAGATTCTACTTTCCGCTCGATTGCTTCATCTCCTTTCTTCGTTGTCTCCTGCACGCAGGAGGTTAAAGGCAACAACAGCAAACCGGCAAAGAATACCTTTATTACTTTCATAATTCTTCAAACATTAATTCTTCTGAAACACACGCACATAGTCAATCTCGTAAGTAGCCGGAAGGGCAGACTCGTCAATTCCCTGGGCGCCTCCCCAGTTACCACCCCACGCCAGATTCAACTTCAAGTAGAAAGGTACATTGAAGGGCCAAGTGTCCTTGTTGCCTTTCTTGTCGTTGTCGAACGTGAAGTAGCACTCACCGTCCACATATCCTTTGATGAAGTCTGCCGTCCACTCAACGGCATAGACGTGGAAGTCGGTCTGAGCGGTTGGAATCCTCCTGGTTCCGGACTTCTGTGTGCCGATGGAGTGATTGTACGCATTGCAATGGATGGTAGAGAGTATGACGTTGGGGTCGTATCCCACTTCTTCCATGATATCAATTTCCCCGTCGCCGGGCCAGGTGGTGAAGTTCTTAGGCAGCATCCAGAACGCAGGCCAGGTGCCTTTCCCCGAAGGGAGCTTCAGGCGCGCCTCGAAATAACCGTAAGTCCAGCTTTCAGAGGTATTCATGCGGATGGAGATTACCTCGGAGCCTCTTTTCCTGGCTATGATTTTCAGAGTTCCGTCGGCAACTACCGCGCAGGTATCCGTTCCTGAGAATCCTTGTATGTAGTTCTCGAGTTCGTTGTTACCCCAGCCGTGATTACCTTCCTCGTACCACCACTTGGCAGTGTTCGGCAAAGCGGGTTTGCCACCAGCCAGACGGGAGTCGTTGAATTCATCCTGCCACACAAGCGAATAGCCTGCCGGAACATAATTCTCAACCTCACCTTTAGCCTGTTTAAAGGTGTACTCTTTGTTATACTCCGCACCTATCGAGAAAGACAATTTCGCCCCCCGCTCCTGCTCCGTTTCATTCTTCCGGGCAATGATTTTAAGGGCTGTCTCGCCGGTATGTCCACTATTGGCCGACAGGGAATACCATGTCTGTCCGTCCGCCTTCACCGTCCATGCCTCGTTGGCTTTCACTACAATCGTCTTTGTCTCACCGGAAGCATTCATCAGTACATCTCCCGGAGTTATTTCTATGGAAGGCGTTCCACCTTCCGGAATGTTCTCCGAAGAAGAATCTCCATCGCCACATCCCGCCAGTAGCACAAGCGGCAATACCCATAAACAAGTCATAGATTTCATACTTTAAAAGTAAACAGAGCCAGTTGCCTGCACTAAGCCGACAACTGACTCCTGAACTAAATTACATTATTATTCGTCAAACGAGAAATCATCGAAGTAGAAGAAGCCCGGTCCGGCATGTCCTTCGGCGCCAAACTGAATCACAATCTTATCAAAGTCCTTACGTGTGGCCGCACTGCTGAAGTCAAACTCCAGTTCGAGCCATTTGTCAAGTTCCAGATTGGCTTTTACTATCTCTACCTGAGTTTCCCAAGCGTTGTCGCCCTTGCTGCTATCCTGCAGTTTCACAGCCAATTGGGGTAACAGTTTCTTGTTCGTAATCCAATCACCTGCCACGGCAAACTCTGTGGTATAGTCGTTGTAAGAAGGTATATATACTTTCACACGAATCTTGTTCTGGGTAGTCAGATCGAACATGTAATCTGTGGTAGTGAACGACAGGTTGCTATAAAAGTCTGTAGACTTCTGGTAACGATATGCCTTGTTTGACTCATTGATAGGAACCGGAGCCGGATTATCCACCACAGCGCTCTTATCGCCCATATTCTGAGTTACGAAGTTCACTGCAGCCTCGTCGTCTTCAAAGTCTTCACTCAAAGGAACAGCCTTCGGCGTCTTCACGATAGGAGGTGTACTTACATTCAGGTCTTCACGGCAGTAGATAAACAGCCAGTCCTGACTTTCTACAGAATTATGTACACACAATGCCATTACTTCTTCCGACTGGTAAACGATGTCATAAGTCTGCGTACCGCAATAGTAACCCATCGTAGCATCGCCTGTAAGTGTCAATTGAGGCAGCGGGCCACTATCGTCCAACGCGAAGTTATAAGTCCCGCCGGCATAATTGTAAACCACGTCCTCACCTTCCTGCACGGCGCCGGGCTTGCTATGGGCAAGCGCCCAACGTCCGTATCCCTTGCCGGCTGTTTCAACCTTCATCTGCAAACCGGACTGGATGAATGTAAACTTCATGTCATACATATCCCATGCACTCTTTTCATTAGGACCGGCTCCCCACCATTCTTGAGCATACGTATTGAGAGGGCCTAAGCCTGTATGTCCCTTGATGTTGCCCGCATTGATAGCAGGCTTCGGAGCAGTAAATCCTGCTACAGCGTCAGATACTACCTTCGTATAATTGTTATACTGGTCGAACACCCAAGTCTTTCCATCGGTAGCACTGGCGCCACCGGTCAGGTTGTTGTACAGAGGTATATCCAGCAAACTGAAATCATCATTCTCGAACTGCATCGGAATCACTTTAGACAGTGCGCCACCGTCAGCGGTATAAATAGTCAGCGTAATAGAATAAGCTCCTTTTTCGGGATATTGCGCCGTAACGGCTTTGCTCCTACTTGTGGCTCCGTTATCCAAATCCCAAACAAAAGAATAAGGGACTTTCGTTACTGTGGTATTAGTAAACACGATCTCATTCGGGCTTTTTTCCGTACGTTCGGCAATATAGGTAATCTCTTCCAAAGAGATAGTACCACTTGTCCCCAACAAATGATCATCGCTCTCCTGCGGTTCGCAAGCGGTCATTGCCACAAGAGCCATCATTGCCAAAAGACTCGATTTGAATATATTTTTCATATCTGTTTTCATTTTTAGAGTAATACATTAATATGGATTCTGTTGCAACTCAAATTCACTACCCTTTGTTTTATCAATCTCCGATTGCGGGATAGGCATATACTTCTTATTGTCAGTGTACGTACGAACCGAATTATGTTCCGCATCATTTTCCGTAAGAACAGAAGCTGCATCGCCCCAACGCACCAAATCATAGAAACGCATACCTTCACCAAGGAATTCCTTGCGACGCTCAGCCTTAATATTAGCAGCAATAGCAGGAATAGAAGCATCTCTGCCAAATGCGCGCTGACGAATCTGATCAAAGCAAGCCTGTGCGTCTACACCTTGTTGTTCGCCCACGCCATCCATTTTTACCAGCTCGACATAATTCAGCAAAGTTTCTGCGTAACGGAAAATACGCAAGTTATTACAATAGTTCAAATCCTGGTCACCCGGGGGAGGATTGTATCCTTCGCGACCGGCATACTTGCGTTGGAAGAAACCCGTATCCTGGAAGCGTCTGCCATATTCGGCTTCTCTCCAATCATTGATAGAACCATTGCGGCGCAAGTCACCTTCTTCGTACATCTCATAAGCAGATTGACGCACAGGTCCAAATCCCCAACCACCTTTGAATATTCCGTCCGGATCCTTCAATTCATTGGGGCCAATGAATGCCGGCAAGTTTGTACCATAACCCTGCCAACCGCTCGCCCATGTTTTACCTTCGGGCAACTGATTACTTTCAAAGATAGATTCTTTGCAGAATTCATTTTCGTCCAGCCACATAGCATCAAAATCAGGCATCAGTTCATAAGCACCGCTCTTGATAATAGTTGCCATATCACCGGCAATTTCAGCATATTTGCTTGAATCTTTCTGATACATCACCACACGGGCTTTCAACATCAATGCTGCTGCACGAGATACACGACCCATATCGCCCGTTCCATTGGTTGTCATAGGCAATACACCATCCTCGCAAGCCACTGCTATATCCTCCATGATTTCAGCATAGATTTCATCGGCAGAGTACTGCCTGGCAAGATAAGGATCCTCTAAAGGGGTTTCAAAATAAGGGATGTTACCATACAGTTTCCACAACAAATGTATGTAGTATGCACGCAGGAAGTGAGCTTCGGCTTTATATTGTTTCAATTTACCTTCAAGCACATCTACCGCATTCGCACAAGATATAATGACATTATTACAACGGGCAAGACCGGAAAAGTAAATATTCCACAGACCAAACGCTTCATTGGGACTCAGTGTGAATTGAGACAAAGAGTAGAGTTGACCTTGGTCACCCGCGTCACCACCACCTTTGTAAATGTCATCCGACCGAAGGTCAGACATCAGCAGAATACCATTATAATTGTTAGCAGCATAGCTGTCGAATAACAATATCTGGTAGGCGGAACCCAAATAAGACAGAATGGCACCTTCTGTAGCAGGAGCTCCCGCCATCGGTTTATTTGTAGAACTTGAGGTTAAGAAATCGTCCCCACAAGAGGAAATCATCAGAGTAGACGACAACAGCGCCGCCATAGTGAATATATTAATTTTTTTCATACCGTATTATTTTTATAAAGTTAGAAAACAATATTTGCACCTATTGAGATAGTTCTTGATTGCGGATAAATACCCTTATCAACACCCATCGTAGTGTAACCACCGGCAGCCAATTCCGGGTCAAATCCCTCGAAACGGGTAAATGTCAGCAAGTTTTCAGCCGAAACATATACTCTCAGACGCTGAACTGAGAACTTACGAGTCAACGTCGCCGGTAATGTATATCCCAATTGGGCTGTCTTCAAGCGTACATACGAACCATCTTTCACGTACAGGTCAGAAGAACGCCAGTTCTTATTCGGGTTAGAGGATGTCATACGGGGAATCGTATTTGAAGTTCCTTCGCCATGCCATCTGTCTAATATCCAAGTAGGACGGTTCATGGCAGGGATATCACCGCGTTGCGCAAAGTCATATACGTCATTACCTACCGTTCCCTGGAAGAACAGGTTTATGTCAAATCCTTTATAGTCTGCCCCCAACGTAAGACCGAATGTCCAGTCGGGCATACCTTTACCAATCTTCGTTCTATCACTATCGTCTACCTTGCCATCCTTGTTGAAGTCTACGAAACGTACGTCACCCGGACTGGCTTCCGGTTGCATCTTTACGCCATCTTTATTTACATAGGCATCTATTTCATCCTGATTTTGGAACAAGCCATCAGTTTTCATACCATAGAAATAAGGCCATACTTCACCATTCTTTCCATGAACATAATCGCCCACACCCGATGCACCGGCACCCTCATAGTTTTTCTCCCCAGAAGCAACACCTATGTCTACCAACTTATTCTGCATATAAGAAGCATTTGCTTTGATATCAAAAGAGAAATCCCTCACTGTATGTTTCCAACCCAATTCAAATTCCAAACCCCAGTTTTCCATATCTCCCAAGTTAGACATCGGCGGACTCTGTCCCACATAGTCCGGAATAGGCTTATATTCCAACATTCCATTCGTTTTCTTCTTGAAATAATCGAATCCTAAAATCAATGCATTATTAAAGAAACGGGCATCAAAACCTAAATCTATCTGTTCGGATTCTTCCCATCGGATACTCGTATTAGCAAGCCTTCCCGGAGAAGCGCCATACTGCATGGAACCTGTTTTCCCCTCGTTTGCCACAACATAACCACCTCCGTAATAATAGTTCTGTCCGCCATCCATCAGAGAAACATAAAGGAGATTCCCAATGGATTCATTTCCATTCTTACCCCAACTGAAACGGAGCTTGAAAGAATCAAACCAATCGGGCTTCACATTCTCCAAATAGGGTTCGTTCCAAATGTTCCATCCCATAGATACAGCGGGGAATGTTGCCCATTTATTATTGGTACCAAAATGTGAAGAACCGTCCCGGCGTAGCGTAAACTGAACCATATAACGTTCATTATAGTCATAGCTTAGACGGCCGAAGTAAGAAGCCAAAGCTTCAAGATTGACATCTCCGTTTGTAGCCCCATCCATGCGTTCCAAGTCGCGATCGGCAATAGCCGAATTAATATTTGCCTTCAGGGGATCCGTTTCCAACAAGTCAAAATCACGTCCACTCAGTGAGCGTCCAAAAGATTTAGAGGCCGATTGTCCCAGAACCACCGTCAAATTATGCTTTTCTGCAAATGTGTTAGTGTATGTTAATATATTTTCAACCTGCCATCTCATGCCGCGATTCATGCTGCTGCTTACCCAGCTCTGCTCATTCTTTTTCATAGAGCCCATGTAGTACTCAAAGCCATAACCATCCGATCCCCAGAATGCAAGGTCAGCACCATAACTGCTTTTTAATTTCAGCCCTTTTACTATATCCAACTCTGCAAAGAATGATCCCACAAACTTATCTTCATTGTTTGTAGTCAAATCAGGAGAATTCAGCATAGCTACCGGATTCGCCAATTCCTGATATCCTGTAGGAGGCAGTGAAAACACATTGCCTGCTTTATCCCTAATGGCAGTAGGATAATCTCTCAAGATGCTTTCTCCTTCTTCCTTAGAAGCATAAACGGGAACCAATGGCGAAAAAGCAATGGCACTACCCAAGATAGAACCATATTCCGAGTTCGTTTCTATACCGGTGGAAACACCTCTTGAATAACTGATATTCGCACCTACCTTCAGCTTGTTCAAAAACGAGCGGGAATTATCCTCGAACACGGTATAAGTAGAATTGGTACGTAAACTCCAACGCTCGTAGTTCGACTTACCATAGTTACCACCTACAATACCCTCTTGGTTGAAATAACCCAAAGACAGGAAATATTGCACCTTTTCATTACCACCGCTCGCACTTACCTGATGTTGCTGTATGGGGGCGTCATAATTGAAAGTTTCGTCCTGCCAGTCGGTACCCTTACCTGCCTGAGCTATTTGATCTTTCGCGTAACGTGGAGCGTTGCCATCATTCACGTCCATTTCATTCATGATGGTCATATACTCGGTAGCATCCAATACCGATTTCTTCTTCCACGGATTTTGCCATCCGTAGCTCACATCATAATTAATGGAAACCTTGCCGCTCTTACCGCTCTTTGTAGTTATCAATATTACACCGTTCGCGCCACGAGTTCCAAAAACAGCAGCCGATGCAGCATCCTTCAGGACTTCTACAGATTCTATATCCACCGGATTCAAGTAGTTGATACCGCCATTAATCGCCATACCATCAACGATATACAACGGATCAGAGTTATTAACAGTACCGATACCACGGATACGCACCTTAGAATCAGCGCCCGGCTGGCCTGAACTCTGCGTAATCTGAACTCCGGTAATCTTGCCTTTCAAAGCATCTTCCACGCGCGATGGTTTCGCAATGTTCAGATCCTCAGCCGTTATGCGACTAATAGCCGCCGTTACCACACTCTTTTTCTGAACGCCATAGCCGATAACCACAACTTCATCCAATGATTCCCAGTCTTCCTGCAGAACAATTCTGAAATCACGTTTACCATTTACCGGAACATCCTGTGACGTATATCCTATATAGGAAACTGAAAGAACCGCATCGGAAGGAACCGACAAAGTGAAATTCCCTTCAATATCGGTAATAGAACCAGTGGTAGTACCTTTAACCACCACGTTCACCCCAGGTAAAGGCTCATTATCCGAACCGCTTACCACTGTACCTTTTACCTGTATATCCTGAGCATATACAGAAGCTAAGGTAAAGCTCAATAAAAATAAAACTGATAATAATTTTTTCATAAGTTTTACTAAATTAAGATTAACAACTCTCTCTTTTGTTCTCGTTTGAACATTGTTTTGTCCTCATTTGAACACTGCAAACATACTGTAAAAGGGAATACACGATAGCGTAAATACTCATTCTTAAATACGTCAACCTCTAAAACAGAATACGCTAACAATACGTCAATTATACATAATCACTTGATTATCAATATAAAAGCAATACTTTAGCACAATACGTCATTATATGTTATATAACATAATATGCTCTTTTCGGAAGACTAAAAGGAGTGGAAACCATCAATAATTAAAAGAAGTTAAGGACAGAAAGCAATATTATAAAAGGAAAGCTATAAGGTGTGAACAAAGAAGTATTAATGCGAATCAGGAGTTAAGGAGTGGCATGATTAACGATTAAATAACTCGAAAGTAAACTTGCAACCAACCTCCCGGAATTTCCGGTTGGCAAAGCTACCAAAAACGCCAAGATCGAAAATATTTGTACCGATGCCATAACCTACTTCAATATAAGGTTTCAGGTGAGGCACCACCAAAGCGTTCAGATACAATCGTTCGTTCAGTACATATTGAGTGGACTTCAGCAAATGTTTAAGTAACAGGAATGGGGCTTCATACGTCAGGTGCCCACGAACATACTGGCGGGAAGAGTTATACCAACGCGCATCCAACAACTGAAACACACCGCCTATTTCATCGTTCCAGCCAATGGGCAAATTGGAACGGGTAAAATTGGCGAAATCAACAAAGTACATTTCTTTCTGATTAGTAAAAGCGCCCCATCCGAAACGAAAATAAACATCACGCATCAACCCCACGGGAATATTGTGTTGCACGTCTACCTCAACACGTTCGTAAACACCGGTACTGTTAAACACGCCACTGACACCGCGCTCCCAGTCCACAGTAAGGCTGGGGTACTTGGAATGCAGGTTCACTTTACGATCGCCGTTCATATAATAATATTGACCGGGAGTCCATTTCAAAGTCACCCGGGGAGCAAAACTGATATACGAATGACGAATCTTAGCTATCAAATCAGGATATTCCTCCAAAAGAGCACGCCTCTGCGAGAAAGGCTTTATGGGGACAAGACGAGACTTATTTACTTCCGTACGCTTGTGCATGGATACACCGACTTCCAACGACAAGCCGTTCACTATTTCCCAGCTATGCCGTAACCTGAAATACAAGTCCTTGAAGTAATCCAAATGTATCTGGTTGAAATCAAAAATACTGTCGGGCATATTTTTCAATTCATCCAGCACGTCGCTACTGTAAATACGATTACCGTTTCCTACGTTGATATGAAAAGCAGCGCGCTTGCGAGGCCAATAGTCAAAATCCGAATTTACAGACCAATAGAGTTCCTTACGCATAAAGTTATAACCTATCTTGGGAACAATGCGCAATAATCGATCTCCCGCAAAAAACTGGTTATACTTAAATTCCTGCCGGTAGGAAAGCCCATTCTTACCGCTATAGCTCAATAAGAGCGGATTGATAAGCGGCGAACAACGGATACTGCCCATTTTCGAAACGTCTACCGAATAGCGGCTGATTAGCACATCACCAATCTGCCCCCAAAACTTGAGATTCTTGTTTTTCGGCTTCACGGGATAAAGCAAGGTATCACGCCGCAGAAAGAAATCCTGATACAACTCCTGCTCGTGCATGGTAAGCGGCACAGGACGCAAGGTGTTGAAATAGGCACTATCTTTCCGGTGTTTATTTGTATCAGTGGTCAACGTATAAGAGTCCGACAGGTTGTACTTGCCCTTCACACGTTTGCGTTGGGCAGATGAAGGGGCTTTCTGTTTAATAGACTTATAGTCAAGCACAGCCATGTAATCAGCATCGACCACATTGCCCAAAAAACGGAAATCAGCATCTATATTATAATGCAGAGGCAAAAATTCATCCGCTTCACCCACGTCCCCCATCCGCACCAAATTGTTAAAACGGAGCATTTCGGAACGCCCGGCGAAACGCATCTCGCGCACACTCCACACATCTTCGCTCACAATCAAATAGCCACTGACTAACTGAAAGCTCTTATTCTTCGGTTTGAAGCTGATTCGGTATTGCAAATTATGTTTTGCCCCCTTAACCGAATCGATGCGATACGAATAATACTTCATCGCTTCCGGAGATAAGGGAGAAAGGAGCTTATCGTACAGCAAAGTAGGGGAATAGACGTTGATATGGAAATATTCCGGTAAATCTCCGTCCAACTCCCAAAACTCGGAAGACGTACCGACGCTTGCCTTTACTTTCTGGTCATAAATGTCAGGAGCGGTAAAATGTATGTCGCTATACGTTTCCATGAGGTATTCGCGTACGCCTTTCCTGATGCGGAACATGGTTGGCATAAAGCGAAGAATGTGGTTTTTCTTACGGATATTCACCTGCCCCTTAATGTAGAGTTCCGCTTTGTATTCGTCAATGATGCGTTCGTAGAAAGGGGCATAGAAAATGACCTGCTTCATGATGGAATCCGCAGACAACGAATGTACATCATAAGAATAAGGTACAGCAGATGCCCGCACTTCCGAACAAGCGGAAAGTAAAAGACAGAGTAAGGCGCCTATATAAACGAGTTGTTTCAACAGTAATATCTCTATTATTGAGGTTTCGTAAGTTACTTGTATGCTAATGAAGTATCTCTATTAGCTTTGCTGACAGATTATTTAATTTCTTTCAGCAAGGAACGTTCTCCTCCTCCCGGGAGGAGGAGTACCCTGTCAGGGGGGAGGTGGTAGGTAAAATAAATACCTGTTAATCATAAATCTAAGGAATTCTTTTTTCACCTACCACCTCCCCCTGCGGGTACTCCTCCTCCCGGGAGGAGGAGAATAGAGATAGTTTTGCTTATCAATGATATAAATAGCTTGCGAAACTTAAATCTATTATATATAGGGACAAATATAATAAAAAAGGTATTAATACAAAGACATATCCGGATTTTTAAGATGCTTTTTCAACATTGGAATCTCTCCCCTCTCTCCATACTTACTCCCTACTTTCTCCTTATCTGCTCCTTATCTGCTCCTTACCTGCTCCTTACCTGCTCCTTATCTGCTCCTTATCTGCTCCTTACCTGCTCCTTATCTGCTCCTTACCTGCTCCTTATCTGCTCCTTATCTGCTCCTTATCTGCTCCTTATCTGCTCCTTATCTGCTCCTTATCTGCTCCTTATCTGCTCCTTACCTGCTCCTTTGCAAATTCGGTTCTATAGACAAGGAGAAGGTAAGGAGCAGGTCAGGTATAAATACGTTTTTAGCCTGTATTATTCATATTGCAGGAGGTAAAGGAGTTATCGCCGTACTAAAACCGTACTAAAACCGTACTAAAATCGTGTCTGCTCCGTACCAGGGCCGTGTCAGGGCAAGGTCCGCTCCGTACCTGCTCCGTATAAAGGTACCCTTATACGGAGTTGGTACGGACTTGGTACGGACTTGATACGGAGCAGGTAGTGTGTGACAGGGTCTGCATGATTCATACGTTAACTCCTGAAGTATGAATAATACAAGTTAGTAAGGAGCAAGAGTAGGGCTACAGAATGATTAGAATCGTTTTTCAGAGTCAAGCACGCATTCCGAGGGGGTACTTCCAATAAAAATAGTACAATTTTCAATAATACCCCCTAAAAAACAGGGGTACTATCGGAAAAAACATATAATTTTGCGCCCAACAACCAATAATTGGAGGACTAATATGTCAAAAATGAGATTTTATGCTCTACAAGAGCTTGCCAACCGGCGCCCTTTAGAAGTCGTTCCCCCTTCGAACAAATTGTCCGATTACTACGGAAGCCATGTGTTTGACCGGAAGAAAATGCAGGAATACCTGCCTAAAGAAGCATATAAAGCTGTTATAAACGCCATCGAGAAAGGCACTCCCATCAATCGTGAGATAGCAGACCTGATTGCCAACGGCATGAAAAGTTGGGCTAAATCCCTGAATGTTACCCACTACACGCATTGGTTCCAACCGCTTACCGACGGCACGGCGGAAAAGCATGACGGGTTTATCGAATTCAGCGAAGACGCCGGAGTGATTGAACGCTTCTCGGGCAAATTGCTCATCCAGCAAGAACCCGATGCCTCTTCCTTCCCCAACGGAGGCATACGCAACACTTTTGAAGCCCGCGGATACACCGCCTGGGATGTGTCTTCCCCCGCTTTCGTGGTAGACACCACCTTGTGTATCCCCACCATATTCATTTCCTATACCGGCGAAGCGCTGGACTACAAAACCCCACTACTGAAAGCGCTTGCCGCAGCAGATAAGGCGGCTACGGAAATATGCCAGTTATTCGATAAGAACATAACCCGCGTATTCGCCAACCTGGGCTGGGAACAAGAATACTTCCTCGTGGACTCTGCCCTGTATAACGCCCGTCCCGACCTTTGCCTGACCGGACGTACGCTTATGGGACATTCATCGGCGAAAGACCAGCAACTGGAAGACCATTATTTCGGATCTATTTCTCCACGCGTCACAGCCTTCATGAAAGAACTGGAAATAGAATGCCACAAGCTGGGTATTCCGGTAAAGACACGCCACAACGAGGTTGCTCCCAATCAGTTTGAACTGGCTCCCATATTCGAGAACGCCAACCTTGCCAACGACCACAATCAGTTGGTTATGGATCTGATGAAACGCATCGCGCGTAAACACAACTTCGCCGTACTGCTGCACGAAAAGCCTTATAGCGGAGTCAACGGATCGGGCAAGCACAACAACTGGTCGCTCTGCACCGACACAGGAATCAACCTCTTTGCACCGGGTAAGAATCCTAAAGGGAATATGCTCTTCCTCACCTTCTTAGTGAATGCCCTGATGATGGTATATAAAAACCAGGACTTACTGCGCGCCTCCATCATGAGCGCAGGCAACAGCCACCGGCTTGGCGCCAACGAAGCCCCGCCAGCCATTCTGTCTATCTTCTTAGGCAAGCAACTATCCGCCACTCTCGACGACATTGTGCGCCAGGTAGGCGACGAAAAAATGACGGCAGAAGAAAAAACCACACTCAAACTGGGTATCGGACGTATTCCCGAAATCCTCCTCGACACCACCGACCGCAACCGCACTTCCCCGTTCGCCTTCACCGGCAACCGTTTTGAATTCCGCGCCGCCGGGTCTTCATCCAACTGCGCCGCCGCCATGATTACCATCAACGCCGCCATGGCCAACCAACTGAACGAGTTCAAGGCATCCGTCGATAAATTGATGGACGAAGGCATCGGCAAGGACGAAGCCATCTTCCGGATACTGAAAGAAACAATCATAGCTTCCGAACTCATCCGTTTTGAAGGCGACGGCTACTCCGACCAATGGAAAGAAGAAGCCGCCCGTCGCGGCCTGACCAACATTTGCCACGTCCCCGAAGCATTGACGCACTACATGGACAATCAATCCCGTTGCGTACTTATCGGCGAAGGCATTTTCAATGAAACGGAACTTGCCAGCCGTCTGGAAGTGGAACTGGAAAAGTACACCATGAAAGTGCAGATTGAAAGCCGCGTGTTAGGAGACCTCGCCATAAACCACATCGTACCGACTGCCGTCAGCTATCAAAACCGTCTGTTGGAGAACCTCTGCGGCATGAAACAGATATTTCCGCCCGAAGAATACGACATATTAAGCGCCGACCGCAAGGAATTGATACGCGAAATATCCAAACGCGTAACCGCCATCAAAGTCCTTGTACGCGAAATGACGGAAGCCCGTAAGACAGCCAATCACAAGAATTGCTACAAAGACAAAGCCTTTGCTTACGAAGAAAACGTCCGCCCATACCTGCAACAAATACGCGACCACATCGATCACCTTGAGATGGAGATAGACGACGAAATGTGGCCCTTGCCCAAATACCGGGAATTATTATTCACGAAATAAGCGTAATATTATTTCAAGATGATGCAGGTTTTTTCAGGCTGCGCGATGCAAGCAATTCTTTAGACGCGGATGACACGGATAACACGGATTTTTTCAGGCTGCGCAATGATGAATGATGAATTCAGGCTGCGCGATGATTACGTAAAAGAAAAAATCCGTGTTATCCGCGTCATCTACGCCTAAAAATATCACCACTTGTTGCCTGATAACTCTTCTACCCCGGATAACCCGCCTTATCATTGCAGCAACCCGCCTTACTACTCAATTCCCGCATGCCATCATCCCGCATGGTTCCCCGGCCTCACAGCAGGAGCGTTGCGCAGGCGCTGTCAGGCGCAGGTAAGGGGCGATTGTCTGAGCAAAACGAGTTGAAGCCCCGTCTGCGAATGGCAGTGCCGGAGTAGCTCCGGAAGTGTAGCCTTGATTATTTCTTTGGTACTTTTTTTGGCATCAAGGCAAAAGAAAGCACATAATTTATACAATATTTAATTTTTTCTTCATATATTTGTGCTCTATAACACAGTTTTGCAGCAGTTATGGTAAAAATGAATCTGTCAGACGTGAACGTTCCGGAACTGATCGCTGATATGTGGGCGCCTTTAAACGAAGAACAGCGAGAGTTCCTCGCCAGTCATTTTACGCTCCAGAATTATAAAAAAAACGAAATCATTCACTGTGAAGGCGAAACCCCGCAACACCTGATGTGCCTTTTATACGGAAAAGTCAAGATTTACAAGGACGGTGTCGGCGGTAGAAGCCAGATTATTCGTATGATTAAGCCTGTTGAATACTTTGGATACCGCGCCTATTTCGCCCGCGAAAGCTATGTAACTGCCGCCGCTGCTTTCGAACCTTCCCTTATTTGTTTGATTCCCATGACCGCCATCACTACCTTGGTCACACAGAACAATAATCTCGCCTTATTCTTCATCAAACAATTATCTATAGACCTTGGCATTGCTGATGAACGCACTGTCAACCTGACTCAGAAACATATCCGCGGACGTTTGGCGGAATCACTCCTTTTCCTCAAAGAAAGTTACGGCCTGGAAGAAGATAGCTCCACCCTCAGCATTTATCTTTCACGCGAAGACTTGGCAAGCCTGTCAAACATGACAACCTCCAATGCCATCCGTACCTTATCCCAGTTTGCCACGGAGCGGTTAATCACCATCGACGGACGAAAAATAAAAATCATAGACGAAGAAAAGCTGAAGAAAATAAGCAAAATAGGATAAGAGACAGTCTCTTATCAACTTAACACACATTTATATCATGAAAAAAAGATTGAGTTCTTTGTTTTTAGCAGGTTTATTGCTAACTTCATCCGGATGTCAGCAAGGCCGGAAAGAAGTGGTGAACGAGTATAACATCGTTCCAATGCCCAATCAAATGACCCCGCAGGAGGGACGTTTTCAACTAAGTGATAAAGTATTGGTAGTTACTGCCAATTGCACGCCGGAAGTACAGGCTATTGCAGACAGTCTGATAGCCCGTGTCCAACTAACCGCAGGCATCTCTCTGCAAAGCAGTTCGCAGGAACATGCAGAATCCCCCGCTATACGTTTCACAACCGTAGAGGGTATGCCGAAAGAGGGATATAATTTATCCGTTTCCCCAAACGAAATTATCCTTACCGCCTCACAGCCCAACGGTTTCTTCTACGGAGTACAGACCATGTACCAACTCCTCCCCCCCGCCATTTATGGAAAAGAGAAAGTAAAACGCGCCGATTGGTCTCTTCCAGCCGTACAGATAGAAGATGCTCCGCGTTTTTCCTATCGCGGTCTGATGATGGACCCCTGCCGGCACTTCGTCGACACCGACTACATTTACAAATTCATCGACATGCTTGCCATGCACAAGATGAATACCTTCCACTGGCATCTGACGGACGATCAGGGATGGAGGATAGAAATCAAGAAATATCCGAAACTTCAAGAGATAGGTTCAAAACGAAAAGAAACATTAATAGACTATTACTATGTAAACTGGCCACAGATATTCGACGGCAAAGAACACGGAGGATATTATACGCAAGACCAGATTAAGGACATAGTGGCTTATGCCGCAAGCAAATACATCACCGTCATTCCGGAGATAGAAATGCCGGGACACGCCCTTGGCGCCTTAGCCGCGTACCCCGAACTTTCCTGCCGGCCTGATAGAACGTATGAGGTAGCCACAACCTGGGGTATATTTGAGGAAGTGTACTGCCCCAAAGAAGAAACATTCCAATTCCTGGAAGGGGTGCTGGACGAGGTTCTGGAGTTATTCCCAAGTTCATATATCCACATCGGCGGCGACGAATGCCCTAAAACCGCATGGAAAAATTGCGCACACTGCCAGGCACTAATCAAGAAATTAGGATTGAAGGACGATACAACCCCCAATAGCGTGGACGGCAAGAAACATACCAAAGAAGAAAAACTTCAAAGTTACTTTGTAACCCGCATGGAGAAATACCTCAATAGTAAAGGACGCAGCATAATTGGATGGGATGAAATACTGGAAGGCGGTTTGGCGCCAAACGCAACAGTGATGTCATGGCGTGGCGTGGAAGGTGGCATAACTGCCGCAAAGGCGGGACATGACGCTATCATGACTCCAAGTCCTTACGCTTACCTCGACCAGTATCAGGAAGAACCCGAAGTAGCCCCAACCACTATCGGCGGTTACAACACACTGAAGAAAACCTACAGCTATAATCCTGTACCCGACGATGCGGAAGAGCTGATAAAGAAACATATCATCGGCGTACAAGGCAACATGTGGGCTGAATACATACAAAGTAACGATCACCGTGACTATCAAACTTATCCTCGCGCCATAGCCTTGGCAGAAACCGGCTGGACACAAAACGCCGTAAAAAACTGGGATTGTTTCCGTCGCCGTATGGTAGAAGACTTCAAACGGATGGATATTCTCGAAGTAAAAGCCAGCCGTAACTTCTTCGACGTAAATATCAATACCCGCGTTTACGATGGTAGCCTGAAAGCTGTACTGGAAACATTTTATCCCGATGCCGAAATCAGATATACGAAAGACGGAAGCGCCCCGACAGCCAAATCCGAACTTTATGCCGAACCATTTACCTGGGAAGGCAGCATCGACTTGCAGGCGGCTGCTTTCAAGGATGGAAAAATGTTGGGTAAAGTCAACTCCAAGAAGATGTACGCCAACCTGATAAGTGGCAAGAAATATACGACCGTTCCTAAATGCGGTTGGATGAGTGGCGACATTTTCAGTGAAAACGATGTGTTAGGTGCAGATCCCACAACCTTAGGCTTAACAAACGGGAAACGTGGAAATATTGCTTCCTTCACGCCTTGGGTAACATTCAAGCTAAACAATAATAACAACAACGAGCTTGTATTCTCTGTTGACATGGAGACAACAGCCACTGTCAGTAAGGTAACTTTCGGAACGCTTTATAATCCGGCTTTCCGTGTTCTGCCTGCCGGCGGGGTATGCATAGAAGCTTCATTGGATGGGAAGGATTTCAAAGAGATAGGACAGGGAACTTTCACCCGCGAATACCCCGAACGTGGAAGAAAGATGTTCACCGATACAGTGGAATGTACTCCTACCGAAGCACGCTACATCAAAGTGACATTGAAAAGTGGAGGTGTATTGCGCAATGGCATCGACTGCCGCAAAGATTCTCCGGATGACATTATTCCGTCAGATCTATTCGTAGACGAGATAGAGGTTTATTAATAAGATACTTTCATCCGCAGATTGCACAGATAACGCAGATTAGGTTTTAGAGCCTGTTTAAATTTTCCTCAAAACAAACTGAGCAAAACTTAAACAGGCTCTAAAATAAATCCGCGTAATCTGTGTTATCTGCAGATGAAAAATGTATGTATGAATAATGTAAGCTAAATCACAACATACACTTGGAAGAAAGATATCTCTCTGCTTCAATGGCAGCCTTGCATCCACTTCCGGCAGCAGTAATAGCCTGGCGATAATGTGGGTCGGCTACATCACCGGCAGCAAACACACCCGGTACTTTAGTACAAGGAGTATTTCCCTCTGTAACAATATAGCCCGTTTCATCCGTATCCAGATAAGGCTTGAAGATATCCGAATTCGGTTGATGCCCGATAGCCAGGAAGAAACCGTCAATAGGCAAATCATAGTGTTTTTCATCCGCTTCGCCCATCCGCTGCACCAGATGAACGCCCTCTACCCCATTCTCTCCAAACAGACCTACGGCATTGTGTTCGAAGAGCACTTCAATCTTATCGTGCTTCGTCACACGCTCCTGCATAATTTTAGAGGCGCGCAGATAGGGCTTGCGGACAATCAGATAAACCTTACTTGCCAGTCCGGAAAGATAAACAGCCTCTTCGCAGGCAGTATCTCCGCCACCCACAACAGCTACTATCTTTTTACGGTAGAAGAAACCGTCGCAAGTGGCACAAGCGCTGACACCCATACCTGCATATTTCTTCTCGTCTGCCAATCCCAGGTACTTAGCCGTAGCACCTGTGGCAATTATCAATGTATCCGTCTCGATTACTTTTTCGTCATCAATCGTTACTTTGTAAGGCGCTGCACTCAAATCGGAAGCAGTTGCAACACCATAACGCAAATCTGCGCCGAAATGCTCAGCCTGCTTACGCAAATCATCCATTAGTTGCGAACCGCTAACACCTTCCGGATAACCGGGGAAGTTCTCCACATCCGTAGTGGTAGTCAACTGACCGCCGGGTTGCATTCCTTCGTAAAGCACCGGAGAGAGGTTAGCACGTCCGGCATAAATCGCAGCCGTATAACCTGCCGGCCCTGAACCAATAATCAAACATTTCACTTTTTCTGTTTCCATATCATTATCCATTTTATTTTTCATAAATACTTCATTATAATTAGTTTGTTCTAAGTACTTAGGTATCTTGCCATTATTAGTTTGTAGCATAAATAACAACTTAGCAAAGCGGAGTTTAGCAGCGATTCGTGTTTAGTGATTAGTGATTAGCGCATGTGATTAATAAAAGTATCCTTATTCTCCTCCTCCCGGGAGGAGGAGTACCCGTAGGGGGAGGTGGTAGGTTAAACAATAAAATACCTATTAATTACAGAATTAAGGAACTCTTTTTTTTACCTACCACCCCACCCTTCGGGCACCCCTCCTCCCAGGAGGAGGGGAATAGAGATACTCCGCGTTCATCCGTTTAATCCGCGTCGTCCGCGTACCCATTCTCACCTTAAATCAATCACCTCCGCCGTCGGGAATGTCCTTTTATCAAATACAAAAAGAGCATCATTGTAAGTCTGTCCGGGTTGATAAGATGTAACGCGAATAATAACATAATCTCCCCCTTTCTGAGTCATTTTCACATACAACGGCTGGAAACGATCCTTTGTCACATAAAGGATGATACTCTGCAAATCTTGCTGTTTGCCGGAAGCAGTCAACACCACTTCGTACACCGGTTTTCCTTCATAAGTGGCAGTAGTGCCCAATTTTGCAGAATAGCCCTGTTTGTATATGGATAATAAAACATAAGGATTGATGCTCTGCAATTCCTCAGGAGTAGGATCGGATATGTTCACTTCATCGCTATCAACCAGATAACTCCATTGTGTACGACCATCAAACCATGTTTTCACACCTTCGGCATTTAAAAAGAATTTCTCTCCCTTCAGATTAATCAGACCGGCAGAAGTCCTCACCGGAGTACCCTTGCGATGAGTATCAATAGTAAAATTAGACTCAATACCTCCCGCTTGACGGAAAGCGGTAGCAGTACGGTCTAATATTTCCCGGGCATCCGGCTGTTGTGCCGGGAGCGACGATGCCGCACCAAACAAGCAAATACAGAATAAAAGAATATTCTTCATAAAATTTCCGATAGATTTGTTTTTGTATATGAGCATATATGCGTATGTATCAGGATACTAACATCCCTGAATCCTATTGTTACTTAACAGGGACTATAACAAATTGTTCAGGCGCATTTGCAGCTCATTCTCATCGATACAAAGCACGTCGCGCGCCTTGCTGCCTTGTGTAGCTCCTACGATGCCGGCTTTTTCCAACTGATCCATAATACGCCCCGCACGGTTATAACCAATGGCAAACTTACGTTGTATCAACGAAGTAGAACCTTGCTGGTGAATAACTATCAAACGAGCCGCATCTTCGAACAAGGGGTCTAAGCGTCCCATATCCACATCACTCAGATCGCTTCCGCCGTCTTCACTAACATATTCGGGCAGATAGAAGGCCGTAGGATAGCCTTGCTGTTTGGCTATGAATTTGGTAATTTCGGCTACTTCCGGGGTATCAATGAAAGCACACTGCACACGTACGGGATCGGCTCCCTGCAAGAATAACATGTCACCGCGACCAATCAATTGGTTAGCTCCCGGACGGTCAAGAATGGTACGTGAGTCTATCATAGCCGACACACGGAACGCAACACGCGCCGGGAAGTTTGCTTTAATCGTACCCGTAATGATATTCGTCGTAGGACGTTGCGTAGCAATCACCATGTGGATGCCTACCGCACGCGCCAATTGGGCGATACGGGCAATGGGCAACTCAACCTCTTTGCCGGCAGTCATAATCAGGTCACCGAACTCATCAATTACTACCACGATATAAGGCATGAACTTATGCCCCTTCTCCGGGTTCAACCGGCGATTGATAAACTTCTCATTATATTCTTTGATATTACGCACATGAGCCATTTTCAACAAGTCGTAGCGGGTATCCATTTCCACACAGATTGAGTTCAATGTCTGAACTACTTTGGTTACATCCGTAATAATGGCATCTTCCCCGTCGGGCAATTTGGCAAGGAAATGATGTTCGATAATCGAATAGATGCTAAATTCCACCTTCTTCGGGTCTACCAATACAAACTTCAACTCGGCGGGATGCTTTTTATAAAGCAAAGAGGTAATAATGGCATTCAGTCCGACGGATTTACCTTGACCCGTAGCGCCGGCAACCAGCATGTGGGGCATTTTACATAAATCCACCATAAATACTTCATTAGTGATAGTCTTGCCCAAAGCAACCGGCAGGTCGTAAGTAGATTCCTGGAATTTCTTGCTGCCAATGATGCTTTGTCCCGAAACAATCTTCGGATTGGAGTTCGGTACTTCAATACCAATAGTGCCTTTCCCCGGAATGGGAGCAATGATACGGATACCCAGTGCCGAAAGGCTGAGAGCGATATCATCTTCCAGACCACGGATTTTGGAGATGCGCACTCCTTGCTCAGGAGTAATTTCATACAATGTAACCGTAGGCCCTACCGTTGCCTTTATGGTGCTGATTTCAATACCAAAGCTACGCAATGTACTTACTATCTTATCCTTGTTGGCATTCTGCTCCGCCATATCAATAGTCGGTTCGGCATTATCATAATGCTTCATCAGGTCAACCGTAGGGTAGCGATAATTCTCTAAATCAAGACGGGGGTTATAGGGTTCTTTTTCAGTTCCTCTGTATTCTTCATCTTCTCCTACGGCTTCTATCTCAAAAGTAGGTTCCACTATCGCCGGTTTTCCCAAAGGCGGGGCTACGAAGTCCGGATCAGGAGTTTCAATGGTCATGGAGAGTTCTTCATCCGCCGGTTTGGCGAGTTTATTTCCGGCAGTGCCATTCAAATCCAACAGTATTTCATTATCCGGTTTGTCTACGGGCTTCGACACAGCAGTTGCTTCTTTATCTTCCGTATTCTCCGGTTTTAGAGTACTTGCGGCAGGAGTGGTTTTATCATTCCCCTTTGCTGTCCAGGAATCTGTAAATTCTTCCGGAGCTTCACCGGCTTCTGCCTCTTCTTTCTTCTTACGTTTCAGGAAGCTTAGGCTGAGCAGTCTGCGTAACCATATTACAGTCCGTGCACTCAGATAGATAAGGAAGCAGATTGCCGTTACCAGCAAAATCATCCAAACACCCGGAACACCCACTTGCGATACCATCCAGTTACTGACATTATAGCCATGCCTGCCACCCAGATACAGGAAAGAGTCTTTATACTGATCCACAAACACGAAGCCGAAGAAAACGGAGAACCATATCAGCAACAACGAGCAACCGATAAACCATTTCCAGAGACGAACCACACGTACGCGCATCAGTTTCAATCCGGCTACCGCAAGGAATACGAGAATAAAGAAAGAAGAAACGCCGAAGCAATCATTAATAAGATAGCTTGCCAATTGTGCTCCGCGCGAACCGGCATAGTTCTTCACACCATTATTCGTAGAGGCGAGTTCTTGCGCGTTACCACCGTCAATTATACTCTGGTCGGTAGCACCCGTAAAGAAGAACGAAGAAAAAGCCAGTAACAGATAGACTGAAAAGATAACTAATATCAGTCCGACAACAAAGTGAATGGTTTCATTTTTGAAGATTGCCCTTATTTTTCCAAACAGGGAAAGGGATTGTTCCTTATCTTTGATTGTATCTCTTCTTGCCATGAATAAAATCTCCTTAATAAATGATAGATTGGTGCAAAAGTAATAAAAATATTGCTCTCTTTATAACCTTGTCTTCTAAAGATTCTGTAGCCTGTATGAATAATGCAGGATAGAATGTTCCGGAAGGCTGTCGCAGTTAAGTCAATGTTCATAATTAGTTTATACTATAATTTTTTAGACGCAGAATAACGCGGATAACGCTTTTTATCTTCCTGACAGGCTAACGTAGCGCAGCATTTAAAAATCCGCGTCATCCGCGTTATCCGCGTCTAAAGAATTGCTTGCATTGCGCAGCAACCGGATTGAGATTCCGTTTCGCTCTATTATCATTCATCGTATGAACTAAGAAGCTGTTTTGAATCCAATAACAGCTTCTACTTATGAACAGCTACTTATAACCAGAATTCGCTGTAGAACATCCTGTTATTTAACGTACTTTAAACCAACGTAAACATCAAATGATTATCCGTACTCCGGCTTTCATCGAAAGCAAAACCTTCCCACGTGAAAGCCTTCAGACCTTCGGGATGTTCTATACGATTCCTGATGATGAAGCGCGTCATTTCACCACGACACATCTTGGCATAGATAACAATCGTTTTCAACTGCCCATTCTTCCCAACCTGAAAATCAGGAGTGATGACCCGGACTTCCTTTTCTACCCGCTTCCAGTCGAATAAATCTTTCATCTCACCGCTGGCAAGATTCACGAGGATACCGCCTTTCTGCTTGATATCTTCTATAAAACAATCCGTCAGCAACGGCTTCCAGTAATCAAACATCGTCATTCCTCCCCTTTCGGGCAAGCGCACATCTCCTTCCAGCCGATAGGGCTTTATCCCATCCAGCGGACGCAGCAACCCGTAAAGGAAAGAAGTAATACGTAAATGATTTTGCACGTAGTGGAAATCATCTGCGGAAAAATCCTTCGGTGATATGCGCTTAAAGACAATACCGGTATAAGCGCATATTGCAGGCATTGACTGATTGGAGTCTGAAAAGAAATCCTGAAAACGCAGGTAATTCTCAACAGCCATTTTAGAGTTCACCCGCAATAAGCTTTCCAACTCGGCAGCAGAAAACTGTCCCATATCCAATGCATTCCGCATTGCTTCCGCCTGAAAGTGCGGAACAGTTATTTCAGGTACTTTCACAGCCGTACGCGCCACCATTGTTTTGGCACAAGAGATGAATGTCAACATACTATGTCATTTAAAGTTTTAGGGAAGCAAACTTACATAAAATCTTTCGTATTTTATGCCGGTTAAATTAAGAGCCTGTTTAAATATTCCTCAAAAAGTTTTTTATTCAGCTTGTTTTGAGTTTATTTCCGGTCTATTTCCCTCTTTTTACTCGCCACATAGCCCGCTATGCTCCTCATAAAAACAGAAAAATAAGTAGCTGCTCATAATTAGTTCATACAATGAATGATAATAGAGCGAAACGGAATCTCAATCAGATTGCTGCGCAATGCAAGCAATTCTTTAGCCTGTATTATTCATAGCGGCAAATACATTCATTCATCCCGTGGGACGGTTTCTTTCATCCCACGGGACGGATTTATTCGTCTCACGAGACGGATTTTTTTGTCTCATGAGACGGATTCATTCGTCTCACGGGATGAAATTTTCCGTCCCACGAGACGAATTCTCCCTCCCAGGGTTTCGAGCGATTCTACCCTCACCCCTCACTTTTTTCTCTGTATCCCTTTATTCATCGGCGTTTGAA